>Ga0209746_1001031_pt1 | contig 13693 bp, 11 predicted proteins | sample BarGraNGADG00211_3_FD_184496 | JGI IMG/M metagenome (GOLD analysis project Ga0209746, IMG submission 184496) | Arctic peat soil microbial communities from Barrow, Alaska - Barrow Graham LP Ref core NGADG0011-211 (SPAdes) (version 2) | ecosystem: Environmental > Terrestrial > Soil > Wetlands >... | reverse complement strand
CCTGGCGCCGCTCTACCAGCCGGACTGGACGCGATACCAGCAGCAATACCCGCCTCATCCGGGGTATCCGGTGGGCCAGGAGCCGCCGCCCGGCACGGGCATCAACAGGTATCCGATACCCTCAAAGCCCTAGCCAGAGAGGTTCCGGGACAAGATAGGGCTTCCCGGTTGGGCGGTGCTGCTGCTCGTCCCGCTCGTGATACTCCTGTCGCTCTACCTTGTCACCCTCTTCATCGGTCGGCCCTACGTGGTACGGGGCACTTCCATGTACCCTACGCTGGACGAAGGGGACAGGGTCTTCGTCACAAAATACAATTTCGGCGCCACCCCCAGCAGGGGTGACGTGGTTGTCCTCAAGAACGTCGTCGAGCAGCCTGAACTCCTGATCAAGCGGGTCGTGGCCATCGGCGGTGACCGGCTGAACGTGGAGAACGGGCGCATAGTTGTGAACGACAAGTACGTGCACACCAGCGTCAACACCCGCGTAGCCCGGCCATACACGGAACTCGTTCCGGACAACTCGATATTCGTCATGGGCGACAACGAGAGCCACTCCTACGACAGCAGGATGTTCGGCACCGTTTCGTTCGACAAGGTGGTGGGCAGGGCGGTGTTCATCTTCTGGCCCCTGGGCCGCGCCAGTAAGTTGTGACGGCGCCGCACCCGGGGACCCCTGTGCCTTCTTCATCTCTGTTGAACATCCGGGCCGACGTCACGGGCGGTGCCATCGGTGAGCGAGCGCGGTGACTCCGAAAACGAAATACCCCCGGCCGCAAGGGAAGAGGCGATAAAGCTCGCCGACGAGCTGAACTTCCACGTCTACAGGTACTACAGCCTCGACAGCCCCATCCTGAGCGACGCCGAGTACGACGAGCTCTACCGCAGACTGGTCGAGCTCGAGATGAGGTACCCGTCTCTGGTCACGACGGATTCTCCCACCCAGCGGGTCGGCCCGCCTCCGGCAGCCGGCTTCGCCCCGGTCCGGCACCGCTCCAGGATGATGAGCCTGGAAAACGCGTTCAGCGCCGACGAGCTCAGGGCTTTCGCCGACCGCGCCTGTAGGGGCCTGGGGGAGGACTGCCGGGACATGGAGTTCGTCTGCGAGCTCAAGATGGACGGCATCGCGGTGGCCCTGACCTACGAGAAAGGCCTTTTCGCGCGCGGGGCAACGCGTGGCGACGGAGAGGTCGGTGAGGAGATAACGCCGAACCTCCGCACGGTGCCCGCCATCCCGTTGAAGCTCCGCGCCGATGACCCGCCCGAGCTGCTCGAAGCGGTCGGGGAGGTCTTCATGCCCGGGGCGTCGTTCCAGACCCTGAACCGCGACCGCCTCGAAAACGGCGAGCCCCCGTTCGCAAATCCCAGGAACGCGGCGGCGGGCTCTCTTCGACAGATCAACCCCGCGGTGACGGCCAGCAGGAACCTCTCTATGGTCACCTTCGCCATCGCCGATGCGTCCGGCCCGATGCCGCCCACCCAGTGGGAGGTCCTATCCTACCTGGGCGAGCTGGGGTTCCGCCTGGGCGAGCACTCGAGGAAGGTCAACGGCCTCGACGGGGCGGCGGAGTTCTGCAACGAGTGGCAGGAGCGCAGGGATACGCTGCCCTACGAGATCGACGGCGTGGTGGTGAAGATCGATTCTCTGGCCCACCAGGCCACCCTCGGAGCCACGAGCAAGAGCCCCCGCTGGGCCGTCGCGTACAAGTTCCCACCGGAGGAGAAGACGACCGCGGTCGTGGACATACTGGTCGGCGTCGGGAGGACCGGGGCGCTCACGCCGGTGGCGGTGCTCGAGCCGGTCGTGGTCGCTGGCTCAACGGTGACGCACGCCACCCTCCACAACGAGGACGAGGTCAAGCGCAAGGACGTCCGCGTCGGGGACAGGGTTCTGGTGCACAAGGCCGGCGACGTGATCCCCGAGATAGTCCAGGTCATCACCGATGCGAGGACCGGCTCCGAGAAGCCCTTCGTGATGCCGGCACGGTGCCCGGCGTGCCACGCCAGGGTCATCCGTCAGCCAGGCGAGGCCGTGACGCGCTGCACCAACATCGCCTGCCCGGCGCAGAGGTTCGAACGCATCGTGCACTTCGCCGGCAGGGGCGCCATGGACATGGAAGGGCTGGGCGGAGTGACGGTCTCAATGCTCCTGGACCGCGGGATGATCTCCGACGTTGGCGACATATTCTACTTGGGTCAAGAGCAGTTGTTCGAGCTCCCCGGCTACAAGGAGAAGTCGGTCGAGAACCTCATGACATCGATCGACGCCGCCAGGGGAAGACCCGTGTGGAGGCTCCTCTATGGCCTGGGTGTCCGCCACGTCGGCAGCCACGTGGCCAGGGTCCTGGCCGAGAGGTTCGGCTCCGTCGCCGAACTCGAGAAGGCCACGGTCGAGGAACTGACCGGGGTCGAGGGCGTCGGGCCGAGGATAGCCGAGAGCGTCGTCGTCTTCTTCGGCCAGAAGGAGAACAGGCGGGTGCTCGACAAGCTGGCCGGGGCAGGGGTGAGGATGGCGGACGAGACGGGGTCCGGCCAGGCCGCGCGCCGGCCGCTGGAGGGCAGGACCTTCGTACTGACCGGGGGTCTCGCCGGCTTCACGAGGGAAGAGGCGACGGGGCTCATAGAGAGCCTGGGAGGCCGGGTCACCGGGTCGGTCAGCAAGAAGACCGACTACGTCGTGGTGGGCGAAGAGCCGGGCTCCAAGTACGAAAGGGCCCAGGCCCTGGGCGTCACGACCCTCGACGAGAAAGGTTTCGCCGAACTGGTCGGGAAGTAGGGCCTGCCTGGCGAGGTGCGTGTGGCAGGTCCGCTCCTCGGCGGGGCGGGATACGTTAGGATAGTGCCCGTGTCGTAGACTCCTGCGGGAAAAGGACGATCGAGGAGGACGAGTTGGCTGTAACCATAGAGGACGTCGAACACGTCGCGAAGCTGGCGCGGCTGGCGCTCGCGCCCGAGGAGAAACAGACCCTGAGCAGGCAGTTGTCGGATGTGCTCGAGCACGCCCGCGTGATCTCGGCGGTCGACACCACCGGCGTGCCTCCCACCAGCCACGCTCTCCCGCTGGTGAACGTACTGCGCGACGACGTCGTGCGACCTTCCCTCGACAGGGACGACGTCACCGGCAACGCGGAATGGGCCGAGAACGGCGCTTTCAAGGTGCCGAGGATCATCTAGGGAACGGGGTGCCGGATGTCGATAATCTTCGCCGATGCCCTCACAATATCGGACATGATAAAGGCCAGGAAGATCTCGGTCCGCGAGGTGCTCGAAGAGTTCTTCGGCCGCATCGACGAGGTCGAGCCGCGCGTGCACGCCTATATAAACCTCTCGAGGGAAGAAGCCTACCTGGCGGTTGAAGGCCTCGAGGACGAGTTGTTGCGCGGGGCCGACGCGGGGCCGTACGCCGGGGTGCCCATCGCGGTCAAGGACGTCCTGTCGACCCGCGGATTTCCGACCACGTGCGGCTCGAGGATGCTCGAGGGGTTCGTCCCGGTCTACGATGCGACCGCGGTCGAGCGGATCAAGGCCGCCGGTACGATCATGCTGGGCAAGGCCAACATGGACGAGTTCGCGATGGGGTCCTCGACGGAGAACTCGTACTTCGGGCCGACCAGAAACCCCTGGGACCTCGAAAGGGTGCCGGGTGGCTCGAGCGGGGGTTCGGCCGCGGCGGTCGCGGCGGGTGAGGCGCCGTGGGCGCTCGGGTCCGATACGGGCGGCAGCATCAGGCAGCCGGCAGCGCTCTGCGGGATAGTGGGGCTCAAGCCGACCTACGGGCTGGTCTCCCGATACGGCCTGGTGGCCTTCGCCTCCAGTCTCGACCAGGTCGGGCCGATGGCAAGAACCGTCAGGGACTGCGCCGGCCTGCTCGGCGTGATAGCGGGCCATGACCCGAACGACTCGACCTCCATCAGCGCCGAGGTGCCGGACTACCTCGAGGGCCTGACCGGAGAGGTAAAGGGCCTGAGGGCAGGTGTGGTCAAGGAGCTTTCGAGCGAGGGCATCGACGCGGACGTGCTGAGCCTGTTCAAGGCTGGTGTCGACAAGCTCTCCGACATGGGCATCGAATGCGAGGAGGTCTCGCTGCCGAGCTTCTCGTACGGGCTTTCGGCTTACTACCTGATAGCTCCCGCCGAGGCCTCCAGCAACCTGGCGAGGTTCGACGGGGTCCGTTACGGCTACAGGTCTCCGGAGGAGCACGAGGACATATGGGAGATGTACGACAGGACGCGCGCCGCCGGCTTCGGGCAGGAGGTCAAGCGCCGGATAATGCTCGGCACCTACGCGCTCTCGGCCGGGTACTACGACGAGTACTACGCGCAGGCGCAGAAGATACGGACCCTCATCGTGAGGGACTACGGGCGGGCGTGGCAGAACTTCGACGTGCTGGTCTCGCAGACGTCGCCGTCCACGGCGTTCAAACTGGGCGAGAAGACGTCCGACCCGCTCACGATGTACCTGTCCGATATTTGCACTATCCCGGTCAACCTCGCCGGGATACCGGCCATCTCCCTGCCGTGCGGCCTGTCTGATGGCTTGCCGGTCGGGTTCCAGGTGATGGCTCCGCCACTCGAGGAGTCCAAGCTGTTGAACGTGGCGTACGCGCTGGAGCGCGAGGTGGGTTTCGAAGCGCTCCCGCCGATCTGACAATACCTGGCGGGCACAGGCAGATAGACCGGCATCCGAGACCGGTCCGACAAGGCAGGTCCAGATGGAGTACGAAACGGTTATCGGGCTCGAGATACACGCCGAGCTGGCGACCATGTCGAAGATGTTCTGTGGCTGCTCGACCTACTTCGGCGGCGAACCTAACTCCCGGACGTGCCCGGTTTGCCTGGGCCATCCCGGCTCGCTGCCCGTCGCCAACGCGAAGGCGATAGCGGACAGCATACTGCTGGCGCTGGCGCTCGACTGCGACATCACACCGCGGTCGATATTCCATCGCAAGAACTACTTCTACCCCGACATGCCGAAGAATTTCCAGATCTCGCAGTATGACGTGCCCCTGTCCAGCGGCGGGCAGATCGTCATCGATGTCGGCGACAGGACCAGGACGGTCAGGATAACCAGGGTCCACCTGGAGGAGGACACGGGCAAGAGCATCCACGTGGGCGAGAGCGGCCGCATACATGGAGCAGAGCACAGCCTCGAGGATTTCAACCGGGCCGGCATACCCATGGTCGAGGTCGTCACCGAGCCGGACCTGAGGAGCCCCGAGGAGGCGCGCGTCTTCATGCAGCTCCTGCGGAGCACCCTGGAATACCTCGAGATATCGGATTGCAAGATGGAGGAGGGCTCGCTCCGCTGCGACGCGAACATATCAATCTCGGCGGACGGGGTGCTCGGCACCAAGGTCGAGATAAAGAACATGAACTCCTTCCGCGCACTGTTCCGCGCCCTCACCTACGAGGAGGAGCGCCAGAGGTTCCTGCTCCGGGACGGCGGGACGGTCATTCAGGAGACGCGGCACTGGGACGAGGGGGCCGGCAAGACTCATCCCCTCCGCACCAAGGAGGAAGCGTTCGACTACCGCTACTTCCCCGAGCCCGACCTGGTACCACTCGAGCCGGACCCGCGCTTCGTGGCCGAGCTCAAGAGCGGCCTGCCGGAGCTGCCGCGGGCACGGATGATGAGGTTGGTCGAGCAGTACGGGCTTCCTGAAGACATCTCCGTGATGCTGACCGGTGAGAAGGCACTCGCCGACTATTTCGAGCGTGCCGTCGAGACCGGGCAGGACCCGGTCGAGCTGGCCAAGTGGATCGCGGGCGACCTCGTCGCCATGCTGAAAGAGTCCGTCGTCCCGATCAGGCACTGCCCACTCGAGCCGAGGGGACTTGGCGAGCTGGTAGCGCTGGTCGCGCAGAACATCATCTCGGGCAAGATGGCAAAAGACGTCCTGCGGGAGGCGTACGAGACTGGAAAGGGCCCGAAGGAGATAGTCGACTCGAAGGGGCTGGCGCAGATCGACGACGCCGGCCGGATCGAGTCCGTGGTCGCGGAAGTGATCGCCGAGAACCCCGAGGCGGCCGAGGACCTGCGGAACGGCAAGGAGCAGGCCCTGAAGTTCCTGATGGGGCAGGTCATGAAAAAGACAAGGGGCCAGGCCAACCCCGAGATGGCCTCGGAGATGATGAAGAAGAGCCTGCGGTAGTGGGGCTCGGGGCAGTTATGCAAGCGCCCGGAGCCTGGTCCACCCGGGAATAAGAAAGCGGGCTCCAGGCCCGCTTTCTGGAATTTCCACCTGGGACTGAGCCCGGGCTAATTGTTCTCCTCGCCCGCGACCAGTTCCTTGTACTCGCCTGCGGTCAGCAGGTTATCGAGCTCGGCCGAGTCGCTTATATCGATGATCGCGACCCATCCCTTGCCGTACGGCTCCTCGTTGATGGTCTCCGGCGCGTCCGCGACCTCGGTGTTGATCTCTTTGATGGTCCCGGTGACCGGGGCGAACAGGTCGGACACCGACTTGCGCGACTCTATCTCGCCGAAAGCCTCGCCCGCCTCGATGCTCGCGCCCGCATCCGGAACCTCTATGAAGACGATCTCGCCCAGTTGGTCCTGGGCGTAGAAAGTTATTCCAATAGTGCCGTCGGCTCGCACCCACATGTGGTCCTTGTGGTACTTCAGATCCTCGGGAAAGTTCTCCATAATCAGCCCCTCCTTTTAGTCTCAGAGGAATATATCAAATGGCCTCCGGCATTTCAAACAACCGTCAACGGCCACAGTCCCAATCGACAAACGCCGCCGACAGGCGCGCGAAGCACGATATTCAGGCGCTTTAAACTTTCCAACCGGGCGGCATAATGTTTAGAATTAGGCACTGAATCAAGCGTTCCTTCCGGGGCCCTGGAGGCCCACAGGAGGGAACAATGATTATTGGAGGGTAGTCTCAAGTTGGCAAAGACGATATCCGAGAAGATCCTGGGCTCCCACTCGGGGCGGGACGCGGTGGCCGGCGAGATCGTCATCGCCGAGCTCGACTACATGATGGCTCAGGACGGGACCGCTCCCCTCGCAATACGCTCATTCCTGGGGATGAACGGCGAAGGGCTGGCTAAGCCCGGGCACGCCGCGTTCTGCATAGACCACAACGCGCCGAGCCCGATGCGTTCGGTCTCGGAGCTCCATTCCATGATGCGCGAGTTCGCGGCCAGGTACGGGGTCGAGCTGAACGACGTCGGGGAGGGGGTCTGCCACCAGGTGATGCTGGACAGGGCGCACGTGCTCCCCGGCAGGCTGGTGATCGGCGCCGACTCGCACACCTGCACGTACGGAGGGGTGAACGCGTTCGCCACCGGGGTGGGCTCGACCGACCTGGCGGCGGGGCTCCTCTCGGGGTCCCTGTGGTTCAGGGTCCCCGAGACCATGAAGGTGACGGTCACCGGGTCTCTCGAACCGGGCGTGTTCGCCAAGGACATCGCGCTGATGATGGTGGGGCGCGTCACCGCGGACGGCGCCACCTACAGGGCCATGGAGATAGTCGGGCCGACCGTCGATGACCTGGAGCTGGACGGACGCCTGACCATCGCCAACATGGTCGTAGAGATGGGAGCCAAGGCCGGGCTGATGGAGGCGGACTCGAAGACCCTCGACTTCTTCTACGGCCGCACGGCCGAGAGCTTCGAGCCTGTCTTCGCCGACGCGGACGCGGTCTACGTCGAAGAGCTCGAGCTCGACGTCGACGCGCTCGTACCGCAGGTCGCGCGACCGCACAGGGTCGACAATGTATGCGGCGTAGAAGAGGTGGAGGGAGTGCCGGTGTCCGAGGGCCTGATAGGCACCTGCACAAACGGCAGGCTGGAGGACCTCAGGACGGCGGCCGCGATACTCGAGGGGAACAGCGTGGCGCCCGGGGTGAGGCTCATAGTCGCGCCGGCATCGAGGGAAATAATGCTCGAGGCGCTGAGGGAGGGACTCGTCGAGACCTTCACCGAGTGCGGCGCCGCGGTGCTCTGCCCGGGCTGCGCGTCGTGCGTCGGTACGCACCAGGGCGTGCCGGGCGACGGAGAGAACGTGATCTCGACGGCGAACAGGAACTTCAAGGGCAGGATGGGGAACCCGGAAGCGTTCATATACCTGGCTTCGCCGGCGACGGTGGCAGCGAGCTGTATCGAGGGGAGGATAGCCGACCCGAGGCGGTACGTGAGCTGAGGCCGTAGCCGGCCTCGCCCGCGACGCCCGGGGCGGAAGATCGATGAGCATGCAAGGAAGAGCCCACAGGTTCGGGGACGACGTGAACACGGACTACATCATCGCCGGGCGGCACAAGTTCAAGACGCTCGACATGGACGAGCTCGCGTGCCATGTCATGGAAGACCTCGACCCCGAGTTCTACTCGAGGCTGTGTTCGGGCGATTTCGTAGTGGCGGGCAGGAACTTCGGCTGCGGGTCTTCGCGGGAGCAGGCGCCGCTGGCGCTTAAGCACGCCGGCGTCGCCGCGGTGCTCGCGGAGTCCTTCGCGAGGATCTATTTTCGCAACTCGATAAACAACGGGCTACCGGCGCTGGTGTGCGACACGTCCTCGATGTGCGAGGGCGATGAGCTCGAGATAGACCTGGAGAACGGGAAGGTGAGGGACCTCACCAGTGGGGCCGAGGTAGAGTGCACGCCCCTGCCGCAGGTGATGATCGACATCCTGGGTGAGGGCGGGCTGGTGGAGTACGTGAAAAAGCACGGCAGCATCAAGGCCGCCGGCCGGCAGTAGGCCGTCTGTCGGCGGTGGAGACCCGAGGCGAAATCGACGAGAGGAAGGCATGGCAAAGAGAAGAGTTACGCTGATACCGGGTGACGGGGTCGGTCCGTCGCTCGTCCAGGCGGCGGTGGCGGTGCTGGAGGCGGCCGGCGCCGAGATCGAATGGGACCCCCAGGAGGCGGGCGCGGACGTCATGGACAAGTACGGCACGCCACTACCCGCGGCGGTGCTCGACAACATCAGGGAGAACGGGATCGCTTACAAGGGGCCTATAACGACGCCGGTCGGCAGCGGGTTCAGGAGCGTCAACGTGGCGCTCAGAAAGGAGCTCGACCTGTACGCCTGCGTTCGCCCCGCGTTCTACATAAAGGGAGTCAAGACCCTGTACCGCGACATCGACCTGGTCGTGGTGCGCGAGAACATGGAGGACCTGTACGCGGGCATCGAGCACATGGTGACGCCCGACGTAGCAGAGTCCGTCAAGGTGATAACCAGGCGGGGGTCGGAGCGCATCGCGAGGTTCGCGTTCGAGTATGTCCGGAGGTACCGCAGGACCAAGCTGACCGTGGTCCACAAGGCAAACATAATGAAGATGACCGACGGGTTGTTCCTCGACACCACCAGGACGATAGCGAAGGAATATCCCGACATAGAGTTCGAGGAGCGCATCGTCGACAACATGTGCATGCAGCTCGTGCAGAAGCCGCAGCTCTACGACGTGATGGTCATGCCAAACCTCTACGGAGACCTGCTGAGCGACCTCTGTGCCGGGCTGATAGGCGGCCTGGGCATCGCACCGAGCTCGAACCTCGGCGACGGGGAGCTCGCCGTCTTCGAGCCGGCGCACGGCAGCGCCCCGAAGTACACGGGGCTGGACAAGGTCGACCCGACCGCCCAGATACTGTCCGGCTACCTGATGCTGAAACACATCGGCCAAAGTGAGGCCGCGGGCAGGGTCCTCGACGGCGTATCGGCCGTGATAGGCGAGGGCAAGGTCGTGACATACGACATCGGTGGCGACGCCAGGACCAGCGAGATGGCCAGGGCGATAATCAAAGCCATAGAGTCAGTTTGAGCCGCCGAGCAATGGGGTCCCGTGGCTCGGGGGGCGATAACTTGCCCCGGGTGCGGATGACGGAAAACGGTGTGACTGGTCGGCATGGGCCCCCCGAACACGGGTGGCTAAACCGGGACTAAGGTTAAACAGACGGGGTCCCGTGGCTTGTGGGGCGATAACTTGCTCCGGGTGCGGATGACGGAAAACGGTGTGACTGGTCGGCATGGGCCCCCCGAACACGGGGCGTCAAACAAGCTTAGGGTAAGCAGATGAGAAGTGACGTCATCAAGAAAGGTCGAGAAAAGGCGGGGCACCGGTAGCTTCTTCGCGCCCTGGGTCTCAGTGACGAGGAGATAGCGCGGCCGCTGGTGGGGGTCGCGGGCTCGGCCAACGAGCTGGTGCCCGGGCACATCCACCTCGACGAGGTGAACAGGGCGGTCTGCGACGGCGTGCGCCTTGGCGGCGCCACCCCGCTCTTGTTCAACACCATCGCGGTCTGCGACGGGCTTACCATGGGCCACCAGGGCATGAAGTACTCGCTGCCGTCGCGGGAGGTCATAAGCTACACGGTCGAGATCATGGTTAGGGCGCATGCGCTCGACGGGGTCGCCCTGGTGCCGAACTGCGACAAGGTGATACCGGGGATGCTGATGGCCGCAGCCCGAATGGACGTGCCGGCGGCGCTGGTGAGCGGAGGGCCGATGCTCACCGGGAGGCTGGGGGACCTCGGTCTCGACCTGATACGCGTCATGGAGGCCGCCGCCTCAACGGACGTTACCGACGAAGAGCTCAAGAGCTACGAGATGTGCGCGTGCCCCGGGCGGGGGTGCTGCTCGGGCCTCTTCACCGCGAACAGCATGAACTGCCTTTCGGAGGCGCTGGGCATGGCGCTCCCGGGAAACGGCACCGTGCCGGCTGTCGACGCCGGCAGGTTGAGGCTCGCGAAGGCGACCGGTGAGGCGCTGGCGAAGCTGGCGCTGGAGGACCGGCGGCCCTCGGAGTTCCTGACGCTGCAGGCGTTCAGGAACGCGCTCGCGGTCGACATGGCCATCGGCGGTTCGACCAACTCGCTCCTGCACCTGCCGGCCATCGCCGGTGAGGCGGGCGTCCACGTGGACCTCGATGACGCGGACCGTATATGCGCAACGACCCCCAACCTGTGCAGGATCGCGCCAGCCGGTGGCAGCAGGTACCACATGGAGGACCTGCACAGGGCGGGCGGGATACCGGCCGTGCTCGCCGAGCTCGACTCGATCGGCGCGGTCGACCTCGACGTGCCGACCGTCACAGGACGGACCTTGCGCGAGAACGTAGGCGGCGCCAGGAGCCTCGACCACGACGTGATAAGGCCGGCCTCCGACCCTTACTCTCCCAGCGGTGGCCTGGCGGTGCTGAAAGGAAGCCTCGCTCCCGACGGAGCCGTCGTGAAGGAATCGGCGATGGGGGAAAAGATGCGGCGCCATCGGGGGCCGGCGCGCGTCTTTGACTCCGAGGAGGAAGCGATAAAGGTCATCAGGGCCGGCGGCATAAACCCCGGGGATGCCGTGGTTATAAGGTACGAGGGACCGCGCGGGGGCCCCGGGATGAGGGAGATGCTGCTTCCCACGGCGACGATCGCGGGGATGGGCCTGGAAGACGAGGTCCTGTTGTTGACGGACGGCAGGTTCTCGGGCGGGACCAGGGGAGGAGCAGTAGGACACATTTCACCGGAGGCGGCGGCCGGCGGGCCGATAGCCCTGGTCGAGGAAGGCGACGTGGTGGAGATCGACGTGGAGGCGCGGCGGCTGGAGCTGCTGGTCGATGCCGGCGAGCTCGAGAGGAGGCGCGCGGCCTGGTCCCCGCCCGGTCCGACAGATGAGCGGGGCATACTCGGCGTGTACTCCCGGCTGGTCGGCAGCGCGGCGAGCGGTGCGCTGCTAGACGTTTCGGCTGCGAGAGTAGAGGGGCGTGATCAGGGATGAGGATTTCCGGCGCGCAGGCACTGATAAAGAGCCTCGAGAACGAGGGAGTCGAGGTCATGTTCGGCTACCACGGCGGCCAGATCATGCCGACCTACGACGTCCTGTTCGACTCGAAGATGAGGCACATACTCACCAGGCACGAACAGGGCGCCGCGCACGCGGCCGACGGCTACGCGAGGGCCACCGGGAAGGTCGGCGTCTGCATCAGCACCAGCGGGCCGGGGGCGACCAACCTGGTCACCGGTCTTGCCACCGCGGGCATGGACTCGAGTGCGCTGGTGGCCATCACCGGCCAGGTCGCCACACACGTCATCGGCACCGACGCGTTCCAGGAGGCCGACACCACCGGCATCACACTGCCGGTGGTCAAGCACAATTACCTGATCAAGCACCCGTCGGAGATCGCGGGCGTGGTGCAGGAGGCGTTCCTGATAGCCTCCACCGGCCGGCGTGGGGCGGTGCTGATCGACCTGCCTTCCGACGTCCAGCGTGCCGAGTTCGACTACAAGAAGCCGGAGCGCATCACCAAGCTGCCGGGGTATAAGCCCACAACCGCCGGCCACTCGAGGCAGATCAAGGAGGCGGCGCGCAGGATCATCGCCAGCAAACGCCCGGTCATCTACGCGGGCGGGGGCGTGATCGCGGCCGAAGCCTCGCGGGAGCTGCGCGCGCTGGCGCGGCTGCTCGATATACCGGTGACGACGACCCTGATGGCCAAGGGGGCTTTCCCGGAGACCCACCGGTTGTCGCTCGGCATGCTGGGGATGCACGGAACCTCCTACGCCAACTACGTGATGATGGAGTCCGACCTGATCGTCGCGGTCGGGGCGAGGTTCGACGACCGGATCACCGGAAGGCTGGACACGTTCGCCACGCATGCCCGGAAGATCCATATCGACATCGACCCGGCCGAGATCGGCAAGAACGTCCCGGTGGACGTGCCGATAGTGGGGGACGCGAAGAAGGTGCTCAAGGATCTGATCGAGGTCATAAAACCGTTGACGGGCGATTCCCGGAAAAAGGACCTGGCGCCGTGGCACCGGCAGATAAGCAAATGGAAGAAGGAGTACCCGCTCCTGGTCCCGGGGGGAGACAGCCTCAAGCCCCAGTACGTGGTGGACCAGATATACAGGGTCACGAAAGGCGACGCGGTCGTGGTGACCGACGTGGGGCAGCACCAGATGTGGGCCGCGCAGTTCTACAAGACGACCAGGCCCAGGCATTTCATATCGTCGGGTGGCCTGGGCACGATGGGGTTCGGGCTTCCCGCGTCCATCGGGGTCAAGGTCGGGGTCCCCGATGCCCGCGTGGTGAACATAGCCGGAGACGGGTCGGTGCAGATGAACTCGCAGGAGCTGGCCACCGCTGTGCTCAACGAGATACCCGTGGTCATCGCGGTCATCAACAACGGGTACCTCGGCATGGTGAGGCAATGGCAGGAGCTGTTCTTCGACAAGCGGTACTCGCACACGCACCTCAGGCGCGGCGAGTCTCCCGACTTCGTGAAACTCGCGGAGGCTTACGGCGCGATCGGGGACAGGGTCACCGACCGGTCCGAAGTCGCGCCCGCTCTCGAGAGGGCCCTCGCGGCCGACCGCACGGCCCTGATCGACTTCATCGTGGAGCCCGAGGAGAACGTCTTTCCGATGGTGGCGCCAGGGGCGTCGCTGGACGACATGATTGGGGGTTGACGAGGTGAAGCACACGCTCTCGGTCCTTGTCGAGAACAAGCCCGGTGTACTGGCGAGGGTGGCGGGGCTCTTCTCACGCCGCGGCTTCAACATCGACAGCCTGGCGGTCGGAGTCACCGAGCGCCCCGAGATATCGAGGATCACGGTGGTGGTAGACGTCGAGGAGCACTCGCTCGAGCAGGTCTACAAGCAGCTGAACAAGCTCATCAACGTGATCAAAGTAGTCGACCTGCCCGACGACAACAGCGTCCAGAGGGAGCTGGTGCTGGTGAAGGTCAAGGCCGACCCCAGGAGCCGC
>Ga0209746_1001030_pt1 | contig 13693 bp, 12 predicted proteins | sample BarGraNGADG00211_3_FD_184496 | JGI IMG/M metagenome (GOLD analysis project Ga0209746, IMG submission 184496) | Arctic peat soil microbial communities from Barrow, Alaska - Barrow Graham LP Ref core NGADG0011-211 (SPAdes) (version 2) | ecosystem: Environmental > Terrestrial > Soil > Wetlands >... | reverse complement strand
TTGCGGCCGCCCGGCGCAAGCGACTGGCTGACTGTGCGTGTTAGCACGGACGCCTGCCGCCGCGGCACGCTGCACGAATCGCCCGTGCTGGCAGGCGTGAGGCACGCAGCCTGACGTGCCAACGCGGGTACGACGCACGTTTTGGCACTACGCAAGTTGTTTAGCGCCTAGGTTCACTCTCATGGACATCCGCGCGGCTCCAAATAGCCGGTCACCACGAGCGCTCCCGCCGTGCAAGACAGGTTGCTGTTTGCTTTCCCTGCCGTCCGCGTAGGACAATGCCCCTCGTTGAGACTCCGGGCGTCGTGGCTAATCGCAAGAACTGCAGGCGCAGACAGCGCTCTCCCGCCCCTGCGGCCGGATCCTTTTCAAGCGACGTCCTCGAGAAAGGAATCCGAGTAATCATGCGCAAACGCACGTTTTTCGCCCTGTTGGGGGCGGTGCTCGTCGCCGTGCTCGTCGCCGGGGCCACGACCGGCTGCGGCTCGAAAAAGAAGAGCGCCCAGATCGACATTCAGATCTTCCCGGCCGATACGAACGCAGCCGCGGCGCTTCTTGCCGGCAAGGTCGACGCCTACTTCGCCGATGCGACACCGGTCCTTTACTACATCAAGAAGACCGGGGACAAGTTCCAGGTCGCCGGGAAGCAGATCGACAGCGCACCTGAGGGCATCGCGACACGCAAGGGCGATCCCCTCGGCCCCGCGTTCAAGCAGGCTATTGCGAAGCTCTACGGAAACGGGGAGATGCAGAAGATCCTGGCCAAGTGGGGCCTCAGCGAGTTCGCGCTCAGCAATCCGGGTAGCGCTCCCGCCTCGGTCACCGCTCCCAGCAGCATCAGCGGCGACACGGTCAACTTCTGCAGCGACACGACCTACCCGCCCATGGAGTCGATCGTGAACGGCAAGCCATCGGGCGCGGATATCGACATAGCCAATGCGATAACGAAGCTCTGGGGAAAGAAGGCACAGATCACGACGCAGGGCTTCGACGTGCTCATTCCCGTGCTCCAAGCTAAGAAGTGCGATGCGGTCATCAGCGCGATGACCGACACTCCGGAGCGCGCTCAGAAGGTCGACTTCGCCGACTACGTCACCGTCGGAATGCTCCTGATGGTGAAGAAGGGCAACCCCGAGAACATCGCGGACATCAACTCGCTGGCCGGCAAGTCTGTCGCCGTCGAGGCGGCAACCACCGAGAAGGCCAAGCTCGACGCCCAGAACAAGATCCTGGCAGGCGCGAAGTAGGACGCCGTGATCGCCGCGATTCAGTTCAGCTGGCACGTGGTCTGGTCGCGGATCGTCGATCCGAACAGCGTCTTTGCCCATGCACTCTGGGCGACGGTCTACATCTCGATCGTCGCCCAGATCATGGGCATCCTGCTCGGACTCGTGGCGGCGCTGATGCGGATGTCGCGCTTAACGCCGTTCAGGTTTCTATCCGGCTTGTATGTGCTCGTCTTTCGTGGCACGCCGGTACTGGTGCAGATCATGTTCTTCTACCTGGTCATCCCCCTGCCGAACGTCATCGATTTCGGCGCTTTCAGCCTCAAGAGCAGCTTCGCCGCCGGGATCCTGGCGCTCGGCATCAACGAGGGCGCCTACATGCGCGAGATCATCAGAGCCGGTATCGACTCGATCGAGCGCGGGCAGATGGAGGCGGCGAAGTCGCTCGGGATGCGCTACGGCCTGGCGATGCGGCGAATCGTCCTGCCACAGGCGGCGCGCGTGATCGTGCCGCCGCTCGGAAACGAATTCAACAACATGATGAAGACGAGCTCGCTGGTATCCATAATCGGCGTCTACGAGCTGTTCGCCGACGCTCAGCAAGGCTACTCGGCTTCGTTCGACGCGGCGTACTTCGTCGCCGTCGCTTTCTGGTATCTCGTCCTGACCTCGATCTGGAGTTTCTTCCAGGCGCTGATCGAGCGCAAGCTCGCTGTCAGCGAGCACGACAACGAGATCTCGCTCAAAGAGCGCGCCGTTGCGATCTGGACGGAAGGCGGCGGAATGGTTCGCTCGGCCTGGCCGTGGAGGGCGCGAGCGTGAGCGCCTCGCTCGAGTTCGTCATGCACGCCGCCAATGTGCACAAGAGTTTCGGCCGCCTACACATCCTCAAAGGCGTCTCGCTCGACGTGCGCCCGCGCGAGACCGTCTGCATCATCGGCGCCTCGGGCTCGGGCAAGACAACCTTCCTGCGCTGCATCAACCACCTGGAGAAGATCGACTCCGGGCGGATCGAGGTGAATGGGCACCAGATCGGCTATCGAACGAGGAACGGCAAGCTGGTCGAGGATCGCGAGAGAAACATCTCGCGCCAGCGCACCGAGATCGGCTTTGTCTTCCAGCGCTTCAACCTCTTCCCGCACAAGACGGCGCTCGAGAACGTGATCGAGGCGCCGGTGCATGTACGTGGTGTCGCGAAGAGTCAGGCGATCGAGGAAGCTGAGAAGCTACTCGTCCGTGTCGGGCTGGCCGACAAGAAGGACGCCTACCCGGGCAAGCTGTCGGGCGGACAGCAGCAGCGGGTCGCGATCGCCCGCTCGCTGGCGATGAAGCCGGCGCTGATGCTCTTCGACGAGCCCACCAGCGCGCTCGATCCCGAGGTCACCGGCGAAGTGCTGGACGTAATGGAGGAGCTGGCCCACGAGGGTACGACGATGATCGTCGTCACGCACGAGATGGGCTTTGCCAAGCGCGCCGCCGACCGCGTGGTGATGATGGACGAAGGCGTGATCATCGAGGAGGGCTCGCCCGAGCACTTTTTCGAGTCGCCCACGCACGAGCGCACCAAGGCGTTCCTTTCCAAGATCCTCTGAGCGGCGGCTTGCCGGGGCTCGCCGGCCGATCGCCCTCTTACGATTGCGCAGGCGGTGCAGCGGTTGCGCCGCGACCACGACAAGGAGGAATCTATGGCCGAGGCGACAGAAGAGCGAGGATTCTCGCGGGTCGCCGATCCCGCGCCGCTCGGTCTGGCGGCGTTCGCTCTCACGACCTTTCTGCTAAGCGGGCACAACGCGACCTTCATCCCCGACGGTATCTGGATAGGGGCAGCGATCTTCTACGGCGGCGCGATCCAGCTTCTGGCAGGAATGTGGGAGTTCCGGAATCGCAACGTCTTTGGCGCGACGGCGTTCTCGAGCTATGGAGGCTTCTGGCTCTCGCTCGGGATCTTCGTCGTACTGATCAACACCCAAACAACGTTCTATACCGTCTTCCAAAACAAGGCACAGGTGAACAGCGCGCTGGCTTGGTTCCTGATCGCGTTCGCGATCTTCAACACCTACATGGTGCTCTGGGCGTCCCGGTTGAACCTGGCGACCTTGGCCGTGTTCCTGACACTCGAGGTGACCGAGATACTGCTGGCGGTCGGCTTCCTCCTCGTCGCTCACGGTCACAGCGACTTCTGGCTCCACGCCGGCGGTTGGGCGGGCATCGTCACCGCCGCGGTCGCCTGGTACACCTCGGCGGCCGGAGTGGTCAACGGGATGTCGTCGAAAAAGGTTGTCCCGGTTGGAAAGGCGCTCTGGGGCGCCTAGCCCTTGATTCGCGCCCTCTGTCACAGCGACAAAGAATGAGCACCGAGCGGGGCGGCCAGGCCGCCCCGCTCTCTTCACTGGGGCGTGAAGGAAGTCCGGCAGTGGGAGTAATCATCATCGCCACCCCCGAGCCCTGGAAGCGCCGGGTGGAGGGGTTGCCCGATTCCGGTCTTGGGTAGAAACTGTCTGGCCTGCCAAGTCGACTCGGAGGAGGTGCGCGAGTTGAGCCAGACAACCGGCTCGCTCCTGATCATCGCCGCTGTCGCGGCATTCTTCCTCGCGTCCGCGATCTGGAAGATCTTTCTCGACAGTGACGTCGATGTCAGCGGTCACATCCTTCCTCCCGAGGAGGTACCGCCACTTCGAGTCGAGGGCGAGATCTCGCCCGTTCCGATCGGTCATCACGTCTGGCTTGCCTTGGAAGTTCGGGGCTTGCTCTTTCCGGTCGAGCCGGAGGTGCACCCGGTTGCCGTGCGTTTTGCTCTACAGCCCGCTTCGCAGGTACCCGACGAGCCGTTTTCGCTGGTGCTCGTGCTGGTCGGGGCGAAGGGACAGCGGGCGATCGAGTACTGGCTCCTGGAGGGAGGCTTGGGCGAGGGATTCCCGGGGTTCGATCGCATTCCCGGCTCTAGCGAGCTCGATCGCGTTCGAGGCCCTCTGCTCGAGCGCGCTGCAACGAATGCGCCGGCAGAAATCCGCCCGGCGCCCCCTTCCTGATCGTCGGCTTCTAGAGCGACGCCGCGTTTGCCAGGCCGGTACCGAGGATCGCCGCGGTCGCTAGCCGCGAGCGTTCGACGTCGTGCCCGCTCTAGCTATTCGCCCGAGAGCGGCGGACTCACGTACTGCCGGATCGGACCGGGGTTGTTGCAGGCGACCAAACGTACGCGCAGGCGGTAGCCGCTACCGGCTCGAAGAGTCGAGCCACCTGAAAGCTTCACCCTGGTTCGCTTGTCAGCCTGCAAGACCCCCCGCTTGGCCCTGACGGGCTTACCGTCGGCACGCTCCAGGGTGGCCAGGTAAGCGCAGTCTCGGGTGCAGGCGAGCATGATCCAGGGCGCAGATTGACTCGAGAAACTGAGCGGAAAAACGAGGGTCTTCGCGGCGATGCTCGCCCGAAAGCCCGGGCAGATCCCTAACGTTCCCCGTCCGGCCAGAGCAGCCGACTTGGCGACGGCACTTGCGCTCGCCTTGGCGCTGCCGTCTGCGTAGTAAAGCCCCGACTGGTCGCCGACTTTTGTACCGCTGCCCGGCCTGTCCACAAGCCGGAGGAATACCACTCCCGAGACGTTGGGCATGCAGACAGCGCTTTGCAAGGCCTGCTTGTACGCGTTCTTCTGGGCGCCCTCGCTCACACCCGGTACGGGGCCCGGCGGCGACGGATACGCGCTCGTCTTCTCGGCCGGGATGGTCGTCGCCGACGCGACGCCGTCTACGAGTATCGGCAGGGTCGAGCCTTTTTGGCTCGTGCCGGAAAAGGCCCCGTCGAGCGCCGCCACGAGCTGCGCATAGTTCCCGATCGTCCAGGAGTTTCTGGCGGCCTCCGGCGCGGGCTTGAACGCCAGCTCGTCCATGATCGGCGCCGCGCGTCCCGAGTCGGAGAAGGCTTGTGCCAGCGCCGTCAGGGTCGCGTTCGGCGACTTGGCGCAAGTCAGTTCTCCGGCCACCACGAGCGTGGGCGCCTTCGCTTTCGCGGCGTCGCGAAGCGCGGCCAATGCCGCTGCGTAAGCCGGAGCGCTCGCCGGAGTCGGAGCCGGTCCCAGCAGTAGCTCGCCGATACTCGGGAGCTGTCCGACGAGCGAGCTCGCGAAGGCCGCCAGCTCGCGGCGAGCCGTAGCGTCAGGTGGCAGCGACGCGGCCGTCAGCTCGACGATCAGGTGCTTCGCTGCCGGGACGCGTTCTAGATCGCTGACCGTCACCGCGTCGGGAGCCGAGGTGCCGGGATTCCAGGTCACATTCAGGCGAACGCTGTTGAGCCCCGCGCTCGCGGCGAGGGAGGCTTGAGCGGCGTTATCGAGACCTGCGCCGACGCTGAAGGAAGCCTGGCCCGGTGAAGGTGCGTCTGTCGTCGCGGCCGCCGCCGAAACGACACCTGCTTCGGCCGCATCCGGGATCGACTTCGTTTGCGACACGCTTGAACCCCTTACCGCCCAGACAGCCGCCGGAACGACGCGCACTATCGGCAGGCCCACGAAGGAAGAGCTGTTCCCGGCCCAATCACGCGCCTTGACGAGCACGGAGTAGGCGCCGGCTCGAGCGGGTAGCTTCCAGCCCAGGTTGTACCAACCACCGTGGAGCGTGAGTCGCTTCGTCCGGCCTGCCGGGGATCTCATCTCGACCGAGGCGGGCTTGGAAAGCCAGAAACGAACCGCTCCGGGGCCGCCGGCGGCGATCTTGAACGCCGGGGGCTGCTTCGCATAGCCGGCGAACCTGGTCGCGGCATCGGAGAGCCTGGAGTCCATCGAGTTGATCTTTCTCAACAACTTCACGACGAATTTCTGGTAATCGAGCGTGGAGGGTGTTCTGGGCAGCGCGTAATACGTCCAGTAACCGGTGTCAAAGTGACGCAGGTCGGTGGCCGCGGCTTGCTCCATCGCCGAGGCGAGCGTGGCCGCGTCGCCGTCGGCGTTTGCGTTGGCGTAATCCTGAAGCGAGACGAGCGACTGCAACTGGGCGTTGAGCACGACGAGCTTGTTAAACCCGTAAAGCCTGATCCAAGGGCCCGAGGAGCGACGAAGCGTGAGCCGTCCGGGAATCGTGCGGAAAGCGGCCTGCGCCGTAGCCATCAGCTTCGTAGAGTCGGCTTCGACTACGCCCGCCGCGCCCGCAAACGCCTGAGCCGCAACCGCCTGCGCCATTCCCGATAACCAGGGCGCCCTCCCGCCCGAGTAGTTGAAGTAGTACTCCCAACCGAGACCGCCGCCGGGCTGACTCACGCCACGCTCGACCAAGGCCCGCGCCAGACGCTGCACCGATTCGAGTGTTCCTCCCGCGACCTCCGCGTTCAGCGCCCCGAAGTTGGCCAGCGGATGAAACTCGAAGCCGGAGCCGCTCATGTAGCGGTAGACGACGCCGTCGGCGTCGGTGATGTCGGTTTGGTGCGGGGGCGGACCGTGCCTGGCGAAATAGGCGTTGTTGACGGCAAGCTGGCCGAACACGGCGCGGGCTCGCGCCCCGGTCAGCTTCGCCGCCACCTGCGCCGCCTGATGCAGGTTGGCAGCGAGAGGGGCGCTACGCGCGTGCGCTAGCCCGCGAATGAGCTTCGCCGCTCGGTTCACCGTATTGCGGTAGCGCGCAGCATCTACCCGCTCGATCCGGCCCTTCGAAGCGGCTCGCTGAATTCCGGCGAGAGCCGCTTTCTGATCGGGCAGAGCTGTGCGGGCGGGCGCCGAACCGACAAAAACGACCATACCCAGCATCGCTACGGCGGCGCCTAGCGAGAGCCTCATACAGAAACCGACGTCCCTTCGAGAGAGTTGTTTGCCAGGAACGGTTTCGCCTCGGTCGGAACGCTCCCTTTTCCGTGTGCTTCTCCGAGTCGAGGGAAAAACGTGCGAAGCAAGTCGTTTCCTCCTTCAATTCGCGGCCGCCATACCTCGTGTCAGCGCGTTCCAACCCCTGTGGCGTCAGGCAGAGGCGTCGCTTGATCCGGGCTCTTCCTCCTCGACCAGCGCCTCCCAGCGCTCGAGCAATCGATCGACCCGCGCTCGGGTGGTGCGGAAGGCGCTCAGCTTCTCCAGATCGGCCCAGTCCTCGGCCAGTTCGCGCTCGAACATCGCGAGCTGGCTTTCCAACCGTGCGATCTCCTGTTCCAGGCGCTTCCGTTCGCGCTCGTGCGGCGGGCTCTTTACCCGCTCGGGTTGCGGCTTTTTTGCTTTCGGTGCGGTCTGCGGCTTCGGGGCGCGTTCCTGCTCACGCGCAAGCACATAATCGGCCCAACGGCCGTCGTAGGAACGTAGCTCGCCGTTTTCGATCGCCAGAGTGCGGGCCGCGACCGCATCGAGCAGGGCGCGATCGTGCGAGACGAGCAAGAGCGTTCCGTCGAAGGCCTCTAGCGCCGCCTCCAGCGCCTCGCGGCTCTCGACATCGAGATGGTTGGTCGGCTCGTCGAGAACCAGGAAGTTGGCGCCCGAGGCAACGAGAAGCGCCAGTGCCAGCCGCCTTCTCTCCCCTCCCGAGAGCATGCGAACCGCCTTCTCCTGCGTCTCGTAGCCGGAGAAGAGGAAACGCCCGAGCAGCTTCTGGGCGTCGGCACGCGAAAGACCGGTCGCCGAGCGCGCACAGTCGATGACGCTGCCGCGATCGTCCAGCTCCAGCGTGTGCTGAGAGAAGAAGCCACTCTCGACGCTCTGGCCGAGGCGCACACTTCCAGCCGCCGGCGCGCGGCGGCCGATCAGAGTCTCGACCAAGCTGGTCTTGCCCGAGCCGTTCGCGCCGACGAGAGCGACATGCTCGCCGCGCTCCAGCACGAGATCGACGGCGCCGAGGAGCCTGCGGCCGCCGGCCTCGAGCGCCAGCTCCTTCGCCTCCAGCACGATCCGTCCCGAACGGGCCGGTTTCAGGAACTCGAAGCCGAGCGAACGCCGCGCTCGCGCCGGCGCCTCGATCTTGCCCGCTTCGATGCGCGCAATCTGCTTCAGCTTCGACTGCGCCTGGCGAGACTTGGTGCCGTAGCGGAAGCGGGCGACGAAATGCTCCAGCCGGGCGATGTCCTCGGCCTGGCGAGCGGCCATCCTGGCCGCGTGCTGCTCACGGACGGCGCTCTCCTCGCGCCAAGCGTGCCACTGACCGGAGAAGAAAGTGCCGCGACAGTTCTCGAGCTCGAGCACACAGTTGGTGGCGGCCTCCAGGAACCAGCGATCGTGTGCCACCAGAATGAGCGCCGCGTCCAGCCGGCAGAGCTCGCTCTCGAGCCATTCGATCGAGGCCACGTCGAGGTGGTTGGTCGGCTCGTCGAGGAGTAGCAGATCGGCGCCGGCGCCCAGCGCCCGGGCCAGCGAGGCTCGCGTCAATTCCCCGCCCGAGAAGCTCTCGAGCGGGCGCTCCAGATCGGGCTGCGAAAAGCCGAGCCCTCGCGCCGCCGCCTCGTAACTCGTGCGCCAGCCGTAGCCACCGGCGTGCTCGAGCCGCGCCTGCGCGCCGGCGTAGCGTCGCAGCGTCGCCGGATCGTGAGTTCCCGACGACATGGCCGCTTCCAGCTCGGCGAGCTCCCGCTCGGCCTCGAGCAGATCAGCGCTGCCGGAGAGCATGTACGAGCGCAGATCGAGCCCGCGCTCGAGCGGCGGTCGCTGGTCGTGCAGGGCGATCTTCGTCCCCTTGGCGAGCGCCAATTCGCCTGCCTGCAACTCCGTCCTGGCCGCGATCGCCTGTAGCAGCGTCGTCTTGCCGACCCCGTTTGCTCCCGCCAGAGCCATTCTCTGCCCGCGCTCGAGCGAGAAGGAGACGCCCTCGAAGAGGAGCCTCCCGGCAAACTCCTTACGCAGATTCGACGCGACCACTACCGCCATGCGGCCAAGGGTAGCTAGGTGCCGCAACCAATCAGAGCTGCCTGGAGCATTCTTCCGGGATAGGGGCGCCGCTTTGCCCACCCACCACCCCCCACCCTCCCACGTGGCGGGGAACGGTAGCGAAGAAAGGCGTTCGAGAATGTGTCGGTTTCGGGAAGACTTTCCACGCCACGTGCTCGCGAGATCAAGACGCTGAGGCTGGCGACAAAAGTTCCACCGATTTGGGCGCCTTCGCCCGCCCAGCACTCAGAGGCGGAGTGGAATCGAGACTCGCCGGCCAGGTGTTGCACGGCACGTCCACGAGACCCAGCGCGGAACGACCTCGGGTTTCGAACAACACCTAGAAGCTGGTGACGCCTGCTGGAGTGCCGAGCCCGGTCGGACCGTCATACCCGGCGGCGGCGCTGCACAGATAGGTCGAAGAGCACCGACCGTTCGTGCCGTTCTGAACATCGAACAGCGACGAAGAGTGGGCGTAGGGATACGAGCCTGCAACCACGGCGTCGGCGTTGCCGGCGAGCGCGTAGATAGCCGCCACTATCGGTGTAGCCAGGCTCGTGCCGCCGACCTTGAACCAGCCGCGCCGCCCGGAGTAGCCGTAGGAGTCGTAGACCGCCGCACCGGTGTCGGGATTGGCGACAGCCGCGACATCCGGAACAGTTCGCTGCCCGCAGCCGACGTCCGACTGCCAAGCCGGCTTGGGCTCGTAGGCCGAGCAACCGGAGCCGCCCAGCTCCCAGGCACTTTCACTACTGCGGGCGTTGGAGCTGTCGAGATCTAGCGTCGTACCGCCGACGGCGGTGACATACGGCGAGGCCGCCGGCCAATTCACGCCATAACCGGTGTCACCGGAAGCGGCGGTGATGGCGATCCCGGGACGATCGAAGTGCCGGTCGAGAGAGAGCTCGCCGCGAAACTCGTTCACCACCCAGGAGTTCGAGATCACATCGGCTCCGAGCCTCGCCACGGTGTCAACGGCGGCGACGAGATCATTCACCGAGCTCGAGGAGGCCTCGACGAGAAGGAGCTTGCAGTTGGAGCAAACAGCGTGTGCGACCTCGACATCGAGCGAGGTTTCGAGCGCCCAAAGGGCATTGCGGCTGGGCAGCGGAATCTTCTTGCCGGCTCCGTTCAGCTTGCGGAAACAGCCGTTCGAGCTACTGCAGACCGGCAGCGAGAAGGTCTTGGAATAGACGCGAAGATCCTTCTCTATGTTGGGGCTGTCGTAGGCCGTCACGATCGCGATTGTCTGCGAGCGCGCCGCGGTGGAGGGCAGGTTGTAGGCGCCGCGGAACTGCGCCGGCCCGAGACCCCGGGGAAGCGTGCTCGCCGATTTCGCGTTGATGCCGGCGCTGCTCTTCGACTTTTTCTTCGCCTTGCGAGCCTGCGCCAAACACTTCTTCGTATGCCTACGTGCCTTGGCCGCGCAGCTCTTCGCCGCCTTCTTTTTCGCCTTCTTGTTGACGGCGGCGGTACTGGCCGTGCACTCACCGTTGTGAGCGCCGACGCAGAGCGCGGGCCGCGCGTGGACTACGTCACCTGGGCTCGGACTCGTGGCGGCTTTTTGCACCGCCGGGCCCGAGACGAGCAGCGCGACGAGCATGGAAGCGACGCACCAGCGGGCGAAGCGATGATTCCCCAGCCCACAAACGCCGGTTCGGTCATCTCGCCGAAACGGCTTCCAGCAACGCAATCCGAGGCCTCGATTGCCCATACCCAGGCGATCGGAGGCGCTCTGTCAGCGTCCATCCTCGGTTAGTGCTTGGCCATGGCAACGAGCCGTTCGACTCGGCCCCCGTTTCCGCGTGGCGGGACTACGGCGGGCGCAGACCGGCGTGACCCGTTCGGGGGACGCGATTGCGGGCGAACTCGCTCGAGCGCGACTAGCGCGCTGCTCAGGCGCTCTGAATGGCTTCGGGAACGGACCAGATTCTGATCGCCCCGTCCTGGCCGGCCGAAGCGAGCAGGTCGCCACTCGGGCCGAAGACGGCGCTTCGCAGCCGGTTTCTCTGTCCCTCGATAACGCGCAGACAGGTAGCGCGCTCAACATCCCAGATCCGCACTGACTGGTCCGAGCTCGCGCTCGCCAGCCGGCTTCCGTCCGGGCTGAAGGCGACGCTCGATACCGCGCTCGTATGACCTTCGAGCACGCTCTCGCACTGACCGCTACTGGGATTCCAGAGCCGAATCGTTCCGTCGTAGCCGGCCGATGCCAGCAGCTTCCCCGAGGGAGCGAAGGAGACGCCGTTGACCAGCGAGGTATGACCCTCGAGCGAGCGCTTCAAGCGTCCGGTCTTCACGTCCCAAAGTCGCACCAACCGGTCGTGCCCCGCCGAGGCGAGAAGACCTCCGGACGGATCGAAAGCGACGCCGGCGACGGTGTCGCCATGTCCCTCGAGCGTTCGCAAAAGCTTGCCGCTGGCCGGATCCCAGATCCGCACCTTCTTGTCGAAGCCCGCCGAGGCGAGCCGACTTCCGTCCGGGCTGAAGGCGACGGCCTCGACGGAACGGGTGTGGCCCTCGAGCACGCGCGACGTGAGCCCCGTCTTCACATCCCACAGCCGCACGGTCTTGTCGTAGCTCGCGGAGGCGAGCACGTCGCCGGACGGGTCAAGCGCCACCCCGGCCACCGGTTCTTCATGTCCCTCGAGCACGTGCAGGCAAGTGCCGCTCTCCGGATCCCAGAGCCGCACCGTCTTGTCGAAGCCGGCTGAGGCAAGGAGCCTTCCAGCCCGGTCGAAAACGAGCTCGGATACTTCGCCGGAGTGGCCTTCGAGAAGGCGAACGAAACCCGGCGCGCCGGCACGATCGCTCTGCCTGCCGGACTGCGACTGCTGTCTGCCTCTCCCAGGTAACCGGCCCAGCCTCATCGCTCGCGTATACCCGAGATCTCGCGGCTCGAATCTCGATTGGCAGAAGATCAGGGCGGTAGGTGCAAGATCCCGCAAAACCGGCTGTTCGCTAGGCCATGAGCCGATCGGAGGGTAGCCAGGCGGTGAAATCGTCTCGAGTCGGCGGATCGGTCATCCAGGAAGTGTCTGGCAGCGGCGTCTGCAGCGCCTCCTGGACGGAGCGCCAGCCCTGATTCAGGGGCATGCGCCCCCTGGTTCCCCGGCGCGTGATCCAGAGGAGCTCACCCCGGCGCTCCGCCTCGAGCGCGATCGCAAGCGCCAGCCTGGCGTCCTGGAGGTTGTACTCGAGCACGTCGGCGCAGCGGCCCTGAGCCCACATCACCGGGGCGTCGTAGCCAGTGATCCCGGCGCACTTTCCGGGCAAGCCGAACCCTTCCGCCGCCTTCCCCAGGCCCACCGGATAGCCGAGCTCGCAGACGACGTGGAACATCATGTCCACATGGCCCAGCGCGATGCGTGCGCACTCCTCCGCGAGACCCGACTCCTCGGCCAGCACGTTGAAGTCGAAGCCGAGACCGTTCCAGGAGAGAAGCGTGTAGCCCTCGTCGGCCCAGGCGGCGAACTGCTCGATCATCGAGCACACCTCGTCAGGTGACATCTGCGCCGCCGGCTCGTCGCCGTTTGCTCCGTGCCAGACGAAGGGCTCCTCGCGCCCGGACACGACGGCGGCCACGCAGGCGATGCCGAGCGGCCGATGATCCATCAGATCCGTCACCGACTGGGGCAGCACCTTGGCCGTCTCGATGTCGAAAGCGACGTAGCGACGTGGCGTGTCCATCTGAACCGGAGCAAACGGTACTTGGCGCGTCGGCGGGGATGGCCTCGGCGCCCTTCCGCGCGGGAGGTTTCGCGGCAGCGACGCTTGGCTTGTCGCACGCTAGGGTATGGCTAGAACGAGATGGAAGACGAGACGAACGGGGCCGCCTCGAGCGGGAAGAAGGTCGCCGCGGACCTGCGCGAGCTGGTTCGGCTCGAGATCGCGCTGGCGAAGAGCGAGCTCGCCTCGAAGGGCAAACACGCCGCGCTCGGGATCGGATTGCTCGTCGTCGCGCTTTTCGGCGCGTTCCTGTTGATCGCGACGCTCGTGACCGCGGCGGTGCTGGCCTTCGCCCTGGTCGTTCCGGGCTGGGCGGCCGCGCTGGTGGTGGCGGGCTTGCTCGTACTGGTCACGGGCGCGTGCGTGGCAATCGGCGTCGCGGCTCTGCGCTCGGCCGTTCCACAGCTTCCGAAACAGGCGATCGAGACCAGCAAGGAGAACGTCGAATGGCTCAAGACACGGCTCAGATCCGTGCGCAAATAAAGGCCGTGCGGGCACGGTTGGATGAGGAGCTGGACGAGCTCGGGCCGGTCGTGTCGCGGCGGCTGCATCGCGCCAAGCGCCTGGCGCAGGTTGGGGCGATCGCCGGAATCGCGTTGATCGTCGCGCACTTCCTGCCGGGTCGAAAGCACGAGCATCGCCGCCGCGGGCGAGTGCGAGCGGGCTGTTGCTCGAGGTGCCGCGGAAAGAAACGGCGCCGCTAAAAAACGCGTCGAGCGGCTCGCTCAGCGTTGGTCTCGATGCGACCCACTGAAATGTCTGCGCCGCGCCGAACGTTAGAGAAACTGTGGCGCTTCTTCTACTGGTCGGGTTCGTCGCCGGCATCATCACGGCCGTCTCGCCTTGCGTGCTGCCGGTGTTGCCGATCGTGCTGGCCGGCGGGGCGGCGGGCGAGCAGCGGCGGCCGTACGCGATTGTCGCC
>Ga0209746_1001027_pt1 | contig 13707 bp, 8 predicted proteins | sample BarGraNGADG00211_3_FD_184496 | JGI IMG/M metagenome (GOLD analysis project Ga0209746, IMG submission 184496) | Arctic peat soil microbial communities from Barrow, Alaska - Barrow Graham LP Ref core NGADG0011-211 (SPAdes) (version 2) | ecosystem: Environmental > Terrestrial > Soil > Wetlands >... | reverse complement strand
CAAGTTTGTCTCCCCAAACAGGGTATTGGTGTCATCCTGGAGCAGTGCCTTCACCGACGTTCCGTCGCGGAACCCCAGATTCACGCCAAGTCGTTCACCGAGACAGTCGATGTCCGCTCCATCGTGGAAGTGGAGAGCGGAGGCGATGCCGTCGATGAGCGGCTTCACGATGTTGGAGCACGTGATTTTGGAGGACGACGGTGCCCTTATGGAAATGAGTATGCCCCAGGGCTTATTCACGTAGGAACCGCGCGTCACGACGATACCTGCCAATTTGGCCGCATACCACACGGTTGCAGGACTCTCGGGAATACGAGCAGGTAGTTCAAACGACACGGAGGCCAATACCTGCCCGCCCTGCCCCTCCGGAGACATGGGTTTGTCGTCGGCCAGCCTGTACTCGTATTGGCACAGTGCCTGGGAGGACAGTAGTATCGGGCAGTCCGGAGGGACTTCGTCGAAGCGTTCGAAGATGAGCCCATCCCTCGCGGCTCTTGACAGCTTGGCGTTGAATACGTTGTAGATCAGCAGGTTCTCGACATCCGCGCCCTCGCTGATCGCGGATCTGTACGTCGCAGAGAGGACCTTTCCTTGCCGTGAAGGGAGTCTCGCGATGGCTTTTCTCAGGTCATTTCTGAAGTCACGACGCCAACCTTTTGGCTCGAAAGGTATGCAGGCGGTGCTCCATGCGGTCACCCGAGAAACATCAGAATCTATATGGTAGGGAGTCACGTCAGGCACCGGCTCCTTCATATACCCTGGGAACTCCCAGCCATCGTCGGAATGCATCCGGTCAGGCTCCCTTCGCATCAAGTGAGACACGTTGGCACTGTCAGGGAATGCGGCCTATCTACCCGCCTTCCCCTTGTCCAGGACGCATTTGTCAGTCTGGTAGCCACCGCAGTGATGCTCAAGCTCTTCTTGTCTATCGAGCTTCCATGCGTCGATCCGATCAGCTCCTGCCTCAAGCCACCACACGATATCTGCCCTGTGGTGAACCTGGGGGTCCGCCCAGACTATCGACGAAGTCTTCGGGTGAGCTGCAATGATGGCCGAAGGGGGATTCCTGCGGCAGTGTCCGATCCAGCACGCCAGAATGTTCTCATCACGGGAGATGACGCGGCCGTCAGAACTAAGGGCACTCTCGATAAGATGGGCATCTTTCGCCATGTCGTCGCACATCAGAGATCCTTCTAGGGAGTTGTCCTTGGAGACGTCGAGATCATCGTCGATCTGTCTTCTCTCGTCCATTATTTGCATCCACTTGCGCGGCCACTCGCGAGACCCATGTTTCGGATTGTCGGGATCATAGAGTTGGCTAACTATCTCCTCATGTAGCTCCCGTGACAGCGCAAGATGGTAACCCAGATTCAGGATGCTACTCATGACATCTCTGGCCTCGCATTGCGATTCGACCACCCCCGCCCTATTGTCTTCCGACAAGTCCTCCGACCAGTCCACCAAGGAACTGTCTATGACAAGTCTGCATCTCATGATCTGTGCCTCTTGACATAGTCCCTCTGGGCAGTCATGTATTCGCCTTCGGCGAGCAGAGAGACCTCGTCGAAGTCCACGGGCCAGTCACCAAAACGGCCGCGATCGTCAAGTTCAGTTGTCGTAACGGAAGTGGCACCGTCCTTGTCGCGGCTGAACCAGTTGAGGCTGACATCGGAGGCCTTGATCTTGCCTTCGGCTACGAGGGTCTGGATGCCGAGGATGAACAGCGGACTGTGAGTCTCGATGACAGCGCGAGCTTTTGTGTACTTCGTGGCGTCGGCTATTATTGACGCCAAGTCATACTGAGCGCGGGGGTGAAGGTGGATTTCCGGCTGCTCGATGTGCACCAGACCTCCCTCATGAGCGGCAAGGAGTCCAACTAGAACCGGAAGCGTCTGCGACAAGCCCAATCCGACGTCCGCAATGCTGACCATGTCGCTGGCGTCCGGATGTTCACTCATGACTCTCTGCACCTGGATTTCGGCGGCTGTGTCGCTGACACGCTTCACATAGATGCCGGACGTGAAGCCCAGCCGTAGTAGGTACCCGTTCAGCCGTGCGATCCTCTTGGCATCATCGCCGATCTTGGAGTTGTTCCAGTTGTAGAGCAGACCTGCCACATACGTGAGAAAGGAGCCTGCGTAGCTCCCCATTTCTGACTCCCGCGACCAACCCCCTGAATAGGCAAGCTCATACTCTCGGGCCGGGTTGCCGCGAAGACCGGGCAGATGGATGGTGCCACGGAGCAGGTCGGCGAGCGGGCTCATGGGGTGCAACACGAACGGTCGCCGGTCCGCTGCCCTCTTTGGCTTCTGTTCTTCAAGAACCATGAACGCTTTGTCAGACGTCACTTTCATTGGCTCTTGCACGCTCGACATCAAACTGCGCTCAAAGTGCGGAAGGTCCGATACGGCTACTAGACTGTCTCGTCTGAATGTGCAGTCTTCATCCCTGCCTCGGAAATTCTCGTGGAACTCGCACTCCGATAGGACTATCTCGGTATCCTTACCGGATCTTTGCCTGAGCTTGTAGGATTGTTGATACCAGAAATCGTCGACCATCCTCATGCCTACCGAGTAGACAGGTGGTTTGGAGCCTTCGCCGTGTCGCCAGAACAGCTCTCGGTAGTTTCTGAAAGTGACCTGCGGACCTGAAAGCAGCAGCGGACCGTAGTTGGCCTGTTCCTCTTGTGTCTGTTTGATAAGAAGAAGCGGTTGCATGAAGCTTGACTTCCCGGAGCTGTTCGGCCCTGCCAATACCGTGATGGGTCTGAGTGCCACTTGTTGACGGTCACGAATTGACTTAAAGCCTTCCACCGAGACTGTCTCGAGCCATTTCGCCTCTGATAGGAACTTCCTATCCGTCCACATAGACTGCCTCCTCTGCTCAGCGCGGGACGCTACTGGTTCCGCTCAATTGTATTGTACGGCAAAACAACTGGAAGGAGAAGCCAAAAGGCTCATGACACGAACGGTCGCTGCTGCAGATGACCCTGGACTGGCGTTGGACGCCACAGTCAGAAGGATACAGCAGCTATCAACGCATGCACGAATTGCATCTACGCGCCGGGCCAGCCCACTGTGGCTTGTCGACGAACAGAAGTGGCCCCGGGGATCCCGGGGCCGCCATGTCAACGTCGGACCTTCTTGTTGTGCTGTCAGCCGCCCCACTGTCTGATCTCCTAATAGGTTCAGAGGGCAGTGCACTCCTGGATCGACTGGCCATCTGTCAGAGGAACCCCCAGTCCGTCAGGGTTTCCAAGTCGTACCACCATGATTCTCTCGGCTCTAGTGTCCAAACAGACTATCGATCATGTCAACCCACTTGATTACTCTCACATCACTGGCCTGGCCGGATGCAGTACTGTTCAGAGTTGCCAGTCGAGAGGAAACCTCGCTAACTGCCTCGGCGGCATCTCTCGCTGCATCTGCGCTGTCTCTCGCCGCCTGCACGCTTTCCCAGCGGTCAATCTCGCGTTGCTGGCTTATCAGGTATTGATTGATTGCGGTTTGACGTGCCCTGTAGAAGTCAAGCATGATACGTGCCTCGAACTGCTTGGCGGCGTCAAGCGTCAATTTGGGGAGGATCGCGCGAGATTCCTGCACAAGCTTTGAGAGTTCCGCGACACTGTCGAACACAGCGGACTCATCAAGACCGCCCTGGCGGAGCTGATCCGCAAACTCAGCATACATAGACTGCTCGTCCGCAGCCGGAACCGTGTCATCAGGAGTGTACGATATTGGAGACTTGGCAATTGCCGAAAGCCGATTCAGCATCCTATGGAACTCCTCGTCGGCCCTTTCCTTGCGCGGGCGGTCCTCTTCCTCCTGCTTGAGTCTTCGAAGCTCAACTACTCTCTGCCGGTGTTGCTCGGCGCCATCAAGGTTGTGTGGAATTGCGTCAAAGTTATGGGAGGCACCTGTGGCTTCCCTGTCCCAGTGATAAATCCAATTGGTCACGTCCGCCAGACAGAGGCCCTTCGTGGTCATATTGGGCGTGTCATAGCTTCCCATAACGAAACACCCAGGACTGTTCTCTCCGAGATGCTCGTCCTCAATTGTAAACCATTCGGTGAGCGTCTGCAGGGTGAGCCGCTTTACAGCGTCTTGGTTTTCCCGAATGAGCAGCCTCGCGCCACTCTGCGCAGCTCTAGAACCTCCCATCACGACACGTGCCCAGTCGTCCCGCCACTTCTGTAGACCTTCCTCCAACAGGGACATGGCCGCCGCGGGCACCGCGGGCACGGGTGTTGTCTCTGGGTTGTGTGGAACATCCGACGATTCAGCGCTCTCCGACGAACGACGAGTACGAAACAGTCCTGCCATTGTGCCCTCCTGTCTTTTGTGCCTGAGTTTCTTCGCTTCAGAAGGAACCTGAACAACTAGACGCTGAGTCTCTAAGATTTGAGTGTATCAACATTCAGAACCACTACAATACGGCATCTCTCCTGTTCGTGTCCCAATCAACCATCCTCTCCAATACCAGGCATTCCAGAGCGGAGGGCAAGGTGCGAAATCCCCGCTCTCAGACCCTCGTGGGGGTTCTGGGGGAGACTCTGGCCCCGTGCGGGAAGAAACCCGCGCGCTCGGAGCTCTCGCACAGCGCTTGAGACCGTGTTCTTCGCCAGACCCATAGCTCGGACACCGACCTTCTTCGATGTCACTCGTGATCCCCTCGTCGTTGGACCGGAAGTATCGCTTGGGCTCAAGTAGGGTGAGTTGATGGCGGGATTCTCGATAGCGACTTGGCTCATCTCTCGTGCGCCCGCAGGTCTTTCGTGTCCAGCGTATCCGGAACAGAGCGGTCATACCAACTACCATTTCGTTCAGTTGACTCTGTCACAGAACGCTCAAACCGTCTGACAGTTCTTCGCAGCAATAGTGCCGATCTGAAATGTAGCTACTGAGGAACGCAAGGCAACAGCGGTCGACTACCCCGGCGGTGGCAGCACCTACCGAGACAGCACGGCCTTGGGGGCGATGGTCCTGATAGCCATCTCCCGGAAGCAAACGTTGAGTACTGCTACATACTGATCATACTGGTAGTGAAAACTACTGGCGGTGCTCTTCGTGGTCGGCGTCGACTGTTCGTATGAAGACGCGACGCCTATCGGAGTCCGCGGAGACATGTGCCCAGATTGCCTCTGTATCTACGCCCGTGGACTATGGTCCGACTCTGTTTGCAGTGATTGTCTGATCCGAAGGAGGCTTGACAATGAACGACAACCAGCTGAAGTCAGATATGCCAATGCCTGAGGACCCGACCCTTCGATTCTTCTCCTACGGCATCTTCCGCCCAGGCCAGCTTGGGTTCCTGCAACTGAAGGATTTGACAGAGAAGGCAGAGCCTGACGCGGTCGACGGTTGGTCTCTTTGGCTGAGACAAGGCATGTCAGTGTTGGTGCGGGCGGAAGACGGTTGTGACAGAGCACAAGGTACTGTGCTTACGTTTGAGCGTGGTCACGAAATGGGAGCGTATCGGGTCATCTGCAAAATGCAACCGCAATACCACTACGTATGGGAGGGACCACTCGTGACACAGGGCGGCGCCAGAGTAAACTGCCTTGTCGGAAGGGTTGACGAGGAGCGACCGCACACCGTCCCAGGGCTCTCAGAGCAGCTTCCCTTCGACTTTCAGAAGGACAAGTTCCATGACGAGGCTCTTAGATTCTTGACCGAGCAGGGGAAGAAGCTTCTGCACACGTTCCAAGGCTGGGACAGCCTCTTTCAGCTGGAAACGCTATACATTCTGCTGTGGTCGTCCATAGAGCGCTATCTCATGATGAGATATCTACTGAACGGGGACATAAGCGACAAGCTCAGACTCATGAGCCAAGACGCGTTCCTTCAGCAGGTGCTGGACAACACCCCGATTTCACCTCACGTGACGCGTCGTTCAGACAACCCCAGCTTCGCTCGGGCGTCCCGTTCAGACAAGGCCTTTGATCTCCTTCTCTACTACTATCAGATTCGCTGTAACCTCGTGCATCACGGAAAAGAGGGGGATGACTATGGTTTGCTCTACGATGCGTTCAATGAACTGCTGCCGGCATTCAAGAAGACGGCAGATCATGCGTACAAACAAAGCAAGGTCAGGACACATATCTCTCGGTAGTCACTCAGGCACTGGCTCACCACAGGCCCATTGTGCCCCACTCGTTCAGACTTGTCTTGCCTTGGCGCTGAGGGGGAAACAGTTCAATTCACGTTGACACTGCCACTGTCAACTGGCCCAGAGGCGAGCTTCGGGACGTATTCTGACAGAAGTCGACCGAATCGCGACGATTGGGAACGCCTGAGGCGAACACGAACGCGAATAGCACATCAGCGGCATCCTGCAGCTTTCCTCAATCCAAGCATAACCTCCAAGACCAGCTTCAACAGTAGGTTCATCGATGCATCACAGGACTGCCTGTTCGCCCCTATCTCCACCAAGCGCATAAACACTGCGTTTCCAGCCCCACCTTTGCCACCACCCGACCACCATCGCCCTTGTCGCCGTCCCGGATGGCCTTTCAGATGCGTGGACCTTGGAACAAGAAGGTGCAGTCTGAGCTGCTCAGTTGGGCTGATACCAGCCATGCAAGTGAAACGCCAGAGTCTCCTGCAGCTGGACGTCGGGATAAGCGTCAGGGACCCTGACATTACTTGAACTTTGGGCAGATGCCGAGTTGCATCGGACGAATCGATGCGGAGGAGAAGGATGCCAGAAGAGGATCGAGAGAGCGTCCCGAATTCTAAACTTAACGGGACGCCAATCCGGCTCAATTCCAAAGATCGTCTTCCAATGTCCAAAACAGGGGGGTCAATTTGCGAAAGTGAGGTCCAATTTCGGCAGTCCTTGGGAATCGCCGATTCCTGACCAAGTCGCATTGTCTTGCCCCAAGCGTTACATATACTTCAAGTGAAGTATTGTCTCGAAAGAATGCGAACGATCCGTTGGAGGGTTCTATGATCAGGTCTGGTGGGCAACGTTCTGGAACACAAGTGTTCGCCTATTCGGGGTTGGACAATGCCAAATCTGCGTGATATCGACTTCAGCCAGATCGCGTCACGTGGTGACAGCAAGGATGCTGCGTTCGAGGAGCTCTGCTGCCAGTTGGCTCACAAGACTGTCGCAGGGAATCGGTCCTACAGGCGTCTCAATGGTGCTGGCGGAGATGGTGGCGTTGAGTGTTTTGCCGACTTGCCAGACGGAAGCCAAATCGGGTGGCAGGCGAAGTATGTATTTGACGTTGATTCTCTTATTAGGCAGGCGTCAAAGTCATTGACTACTGCCCTCGATGTCCACAAGAATCTAGCTCAGTACACCATTTGTTTTCCGTTTGATCCCACGGGGCCCACTCATCGTGGAAAGCGAAATGCCGTTCAGAAACTCGATGCATGGTGTAGAAGAATGGAGTCCGAAGCGGCCTCCACGAATCGGCGACTGCACATCGACCTATGGTCTGCGTCGGAGATCTTGGGACTGATGCTCAAGTACGACTCAAACGGTGGGCTCCGTGAGTACTTCTTTGACCAAACAGTCCTCTCAGACGACTGGTTTTCTACGCACGTGACTCTGGCAACGAAAATGGCTGGACCACGGTACTCGCCGGAGTTGAACGTGGAGACAGACATGTGGAAGTGGTTTGCCGCATTTGGGCGAACTGCAGAATGGTCCAGGGAACTATCTGAGAAGGTAGGTGCCCTGGGAAAAGCCAGCGAAGACCTTGCTACTGCTGTCAGCAATAAGCGGGGTGGACCATGGTCGCCGGCTTGGCCGACGAGTTGTCAGCAGGAAGCTCATGCAACCGCCGACCGCATGTCGGCATTAGTGCAGCAGTACAGCCTTCTGAGCGAAAGCGACGACTCTGCCGCATACCATGCATGTGTTCAGCACCTGACGACTCTGCTACAGGATCTCGAGATTGTAGAGGGGCAGCTCCTTGACGACCTCAAAGTCAAGTATGGAAGCGACTTTCACGATACCATTGGGTGGCGCGGGTGGATGTCTCAGTACAACGCGGCGTTCCCTGCAGAGAATCTCGATGAGTCACGCCGCTCGATTCGCGCAACAAACAGATTGCTGGACTGGCTGGAATCGCCAGGTGGGTCGCTGGCCTTCGAACGCGCATTTGTCCTTACTGGTGCGGCTGGTTCCGGAAAGACACATGGCATCTGCGATATTGCAGTCAAGCGTCTTGCTGACCACATGATCACGTGCGTCTTGTTTGGAAGCCAATTTGGAGGTGAACCAGATCCCTGGGTTCGCTTGGCAGAGTCTCTGGGCTTGCCGGGAACACTTGGAATGAACGGGTTGCTGGATGCTCTTGATGCTGCTGCGGAGGCATCAGGTTTTCCTTGCATCATCATTATCGACGCAGTCAACGAGACCCAACCGCTGACATACTGGTATAACCGATTGCTGGCAATGGAAGCTGCCGTGGAACTCAGGAGCAATGTGCGGATTTGCGTGACGTGCAGGACTCCCTTTGTTTCCCATTGTATTCCCGATGGCGCCAAAACCCCAGTGGTCGAGCATCAGGGTTTTGCCAGCATTGAACGTAAGGCCTGTGATGCCTTCTTCAGGCACTACGGGATTACCAGTCCAGTCATGCCGCTCCTGCGGCCGGAGTATTCAAACCCTCTGTATCTCAGGATGGTGTGCGAAACAGCACAATCCCAAGGCTTGCACGACCTTCCGTCCGGATGGCAGGGACTTACCGAGGTGATCGGGGCTTTCATCGGAGAGAAAGAGAAGCAGTTCGCCAGGGACTTCGGTGTCCTTGTTGCGGGTCAAATCGTGCGAAGGAGTCTCAGCGTGGTCGTACGCGCTCTGTACGATTCGGGCAAGACTGCGCTTCCATGGTCGGAAGCCGAATCCACGATAGCCAAAGCGTTGCCGAATGATGGCGTTAGCAGAGTCCTCGACTGGCTTGTCCGATCTGACTTGCTGCTTCAGGACATCCCTCTCGCTGGACCGACAAGTGGTGCTGAACTAACAGTCAGGCCTATGTATGAACGTCTTGGAGACTTCCTGATGGCAGAGCAGCTGTGGAAAGACATTGCTGTAACCGGCGTCAGCATTGCTGCCCGCAACGGCGGCCCGCTTGCCTTGATCCTCCGTGACAAGGATACGATCCGTCAACACGCCGGAATTCTGGAAGCACTGTCTGTCGTTATTCCTGAGCATGAGCACGGACACGAACTGACGGATCTTGCAAGGGATGGATCAGCAAGGGAGGAACTAGTGAAGATTGCCGTAGGTTCCTATCCTTGGCGAGATCCCTCGGCATTCTCCACTGAATCTCAGTGTCTCGCTCGCGAGGCTCTTGCAATACATGGGTTCACATGGCAAGCATTGGATGTCCTCCTGTCAACCTCGTGGCGGCCGTCTTGCGTTGATGCCACGTGTCTCGACTTGATCCTGAAGTCATATCGTCTCACGTATCGTGATGCATGTTGGTGCTCGTATCTTCATGACCGATATGAATCTCAAGGTCTGGTACGCCGCTTCATTGACGCGATGTCCGAGCTTCCGCTTGACAATGTCGATAGTGTCGAGGCCGAACTCCTTGTAACAGTTCTTCTGTGGTTCACATCCGCTGCCGATCGACGCGTCAAGGACCGGGCGACGAGAGCAGCAATAGCCATCCTAATTGTTCATCCGGAGTTTGCGGTACAAACCCTCAAACGTATGCTTGAGTGTGATGACGATGAAGTCCGTGAACGAACGCTGCTGAGTGTCTATGGAGCACTTATCGTCACGCGAGACACGAGCGCGGCCGGAGATGTCGTCGCATGGCTTCATACGGCTGTCCAGGATTCTCCCAGCGATTTTGACAATGCCATCATCAGAGACGACGTTGAATCCATCGCCGAACTGACCGAGATGCTCGGTGTTCATCTCGAGAACATCAACCTTTCCAGCGCGATTGCCCAGCCCAAATCTGCCAAGTGGCCGCTTTCGTTTCCTTCGGAGAAGGAGACTAGACGTTATCAAGATAGCAAGGAACTGCAGAGGCTTGCGTCCAGCTGTCTGTCCGACGACTTCTTCATCTACACGTTGGAGTGTCTTCGTCCTTGGCAGCACTCCGTCCCCAAGAAGGAGATGGCTAGATGGATCCTGAGCACAGTCGTGGCGGGCTTTCGCTATGAAGGTTCCTGCTGCGACCGCTATGACGGCTACATGCAAAAGTACGGGTATGGTCGCATGAGGCCTGAGTGGGCCGAGAGAATAGGCAAGAAGTATCAATGGATAGCTATGTACCAATTGGCGTCAAAGCTCCATGATCACGCCAAGTACAGAAGAAGTCGATTGGATGAAAGAACACGTGCGAACCCCATGATACTCCTTTCGCAGCGAAAGATGGACCCAACTCTCCCTGCCAGTAGCGAGCAGTCTGGACAATGCGATAGTGCCTGGTGGTCCCCAGTGCCTGTGGACCTTCAATGCACTACGTTGGTATCGGACAAGGCGTGGGTTACAAGACAGAGTAACGTGCCGACCTTTCAGTCTCTTCTTGCCGGAATAGATCACGCCGGTGAGAGATGGATGCCGCTCGAAATGTATGCCTCTTGGCAACAGACACGTGAAAAAGGCGGTCTGCTGCTGCGCGATGCCTATATCTCTATACAAAGCTACCTTGTCCCCGAGGCAAGAGTCAATGGTGCTCTCAAGTACTTGGAGCAGCACGACATGTCTCATCTGCCACGGCCAAGGGAGTTTCTATATGGATTTACCGGTGAGTACCCGTGGACTACCGCTTTCAAGGCACAGTTCGCTGAGCCAGGATACGAGAAGGACAGACAACTCCCTTGTACGTTCATTCCCAGCCACAACGAGTTTCCAGCTCAATGGGAGAGTGATGTGTCGCGAGACTGGCATCAGGGCATAAACGTTCCAGCAGCGATATTCTTCTCCTCGCAGGACCTCTGGTGGAATGGACGCGATGGTTACTTCCGTGTTTTGGACAAGAAGGTGATTTTCAGGGACCCATCGCTTGCTGAGGGTGGTCCGGCATCACTGCTGGCCAATATGAGTGACCTTCCGGATAGGTTGAGCAAGAATCGGAAGCGACTCGTGTGGGTCCTGACCGGCGAGAAATACACCACGGGTGGTACCGACCGAATTACGTTCAGGACCACTTTCAGCCAAGTTGCACAGCTGAACACGGATGGGACTGTGAAGTACGGGGAAAGAGCTTTCTTTGATGACCAAGGGCACAGATTAGCTGGAATACAACAGCGACACTAATTGTTAGGCTGCGACGTTCGCCAAATCCCTTCGCTCTCTCCTATGGCGGAGTCGTCTCATCAGGGCAATCGAGCGGAACCCGGTATTTGCACGGTTCACCAAGGAAGTCGCTGGATACGTCTGTACCGTGTGCGGAGCTCCAGGGTTCGCTAAGGTCCGAGGAGGAAAATACGCTGAGGCCCATCACAAAGAGCATCTTGCGTTGGGTAGTGCAGATGCTCCAAGCAACATGACCTGCGTGTGCCCTACGTGCCACGCCGCGCTCCACTATGGATCAGATCAAGCTCTCAGAGACAGGGCTCTACCCTCATTTGCCCCCGAGGTCCTGTCTTGGCGTTGAGAATCCGCCCGCTCTCGGTACAGAAGTGTGCGCAGCGGTGCGCGACCGTCCCTGCCTGCTACACGTGAATGTGGTCAGGATGGGATTCTATCGGGCGATCTTGCAGATGAGCGAAGTCCGCGATGCGCCTCTGTACTTACTTTGAGGAATCCTGTCGCCCCCATATCGGCCTCCCGTATTACAACAATCCCAATTCCTGTAACACATAGAGCACTAGATAGTCATGGATACAAGCACCTGACAACTCGGTCTCCTGCTTTTCACAACTGTTCCGGAGAAGGGCGAAATAGGCCAGAAGCATAACGTCCCGGGAACCTCAATACCGAGCGCAGGATCTCCGAGAGACGAAGCAACGGAACAATGGCTGGACCCCGAGCGGACAATCACCAATCGGGAATCTCGCTCCGCTAACCCAGAAACAGAGTAACTTTGCCCTCTTCCTGCATACTATGTTAACATTCGGAGGCCGTTATAAGAGACTCGGGTCCTGACTTTCTTCGGTTGGCATTCTTGGCATTGGTCATCCTCATTGCCCTTCTCTGGGTATTGTCCCTCTATAGGGAGGGGCGCTTTGTCTACATGCGTCCGACCTCCTGTTGCTCCTATTGGCAGACTGTGCTAGTCTCTATGTAATCAGCAAGTAAGGAGGCTTGGGCATGGGAATGTTCGCCTGGCTTCAGAAAAGAAGGACTACCAACACGACGGAAGAGAACCGTTCTGTCATCGAGGATTTCACGCGAGCGACCGTGAAGGCGGGCAAGGAGTCACATGATTCCACGACAGCGCCGCAGAAAGTTGATCTTGCGCCACCTGCTGCATCACCAACCAAGGACCCCTTGCATCTGGTTCCACCCGAAGACTCTGTCGTTGATCCACGGGTCGAAGATATGGTCACGAAGTATCTCGCTGGCAAGTCGGGTGTTTCGGACGGTCTGAAACGTCTCATGGTATACGAACTGCAAAAGTTCTGCACGGAGTGGGGAGGGTATGTCGCCGAAAGCCAACCAGGAAACGGCGCCAACGTCGAACCACCGGACTCAGTATGCTGTGGGTGGATGAACGCGTGGTTCAAAGCACCAAGACCAGCCACCACTGCCAACCATCTTAGTCAGCCTGTCGACGGCCGGAGTATGGCACGGGCGCACTTCTTCTCGGAAGGGCTTGATCGCGTCAACCATGGGATCTCCCCGATCGAGGATGAGCACCTGGGCGAGCTCTTGGATCTGACTGCGACTCTTGAAGCCTTCTTGAAGAAGCCTGTCGACTACGGAGCCGTTCCCGACGCGAACGCTGCCTCGCTGTTGCCGTCCATGCTGAACGAGTTGGCGCAGGACGCACGGCAGGCAGGGATTGGGGACGAGGAGTTCATTCTCAACCTGGTCAACGTGGCACGCGCCTTTTGGTCACGGTACAACGGCGTGGCTGCACCGACTGCCGCTCTATGCTCGCGAGTCAGGTGTGAAACAATGAAGCCTATACTTAAAGGGCTGATACCGATATACATGGAAGACAAGCCGATGCCCTTCTGCCGCACGACGGCCTACTGCGATGACAATATGCCGACTCCAACAGTAACCGGGGGCCTCATCAAGCTCCATGGGGCGTATGGTCGGGTGTTTGATATGGAGTCGACCTACGGTTGCCTACAGAGGGCAGATCAAATGCGAGATGCGCTGTGTCCGTCCGAAAACATGGAGGATCTCGCCAAGCTACTGAATCCCCTTTTCCAGTTCAACGAGCAACAAAAGGCTGTAGTGGGGTTAGGGCACATCGTTGTGGACAAGCTGCCTCAGTAGCGGGCTGAGCCCCAGCGCATGTGCCTCCTGACCCTGCTCTAGCTTGGGAGGTTCTTGGGTTTCTGTCGACTCAACTCCAGATTCTACGTCCAGGGCCAATCCAGCACAACTTGACTGAGCGGGTGTGGCCAACTCGTTGCGCTGCCCTCGGCCACCACCTAGAATCGAGGAACCACCAAGGCCTGTAGCCGCGAACCAAGCGCTGCCCCTTCCGTGGGTCTTCATCTGGAGCCATTCTTGTGACAGTCCCCGGACACTCATCGGAAGGGCCACCATGGTTGATGAGGTACTGGGCAATTATGCCAATCACAATCATGACGATGAGAACAACAATTC
>Ga0209746_1001025_pt1 | contig 13735 bp, 5 predicted proteins | sample BarGraNGADG00211_3_FD_184496 | JGI IMG/M metagenome (GOLD analysis project Ga0209746, IMG submission 184496) | Arctic peat soil microbial communities from Barrow, Alaska - Barrow Graham LP Ref core NGADG0011-211 (SPAdes) (version 2) | ecosystem: Environmental > Terrestrial > Soil > Wetlands >... | reverse complement strand
CTTCAATCCAAATTGGATTATTAGATGGATCAACTCCGGCATCGAGTATCACTTTGCTGGTTCCGAATGTTTTATCAGTGTTCACATCAAATTCATGAATCCAAATGGCACGATGTCCATCATACCGGGGCGTTCCTTTCGGAGCATCATTATTTACAATATAAGCTTTCTCATTATCGTAGAAAAAAAGAGAAGGATCAATTCCTCCCACTTTAGGTAATGGTATGGGGTCAGACCATCCTTTTTCCGGATCTTTGGTTTTAACTATAAAATTCCCGATGCCATCCACACAGGTTGTTATCAGGTAAAAAGTGTCGTTATATTTATTGTATTGAATGGCAGGAGCATAAATGCCTCCTGAAATGCGGATTCCATCTAATTTTAGCTGTGAAGGACGGTCAAGTACATGCCCGATTTGAGTCCAGTGTACCAAATCTTTACTCGTAAAAATGGGAATGCCCGGGAAAAAAGAAAAACTGGAATTGACTAAATAAAAGGTATCGCCTTTCCTGCAAATGCTCGGGTCAGGATAAAATCCTGCAAGAATGGGATTTTGATATTCCTTTTTAGGATTCCTTTTTTGCATAAAGAGACTGTCTTTCCCCACGTACTGGAAGTAACTGAAATGTGCAGTGGGTTGCCCATTGACACTAAAAAGAAATTCTGTAAACAGGGCGGAAACAATAACTGACAAATATTTAAAATTCATGAGTTGGATTTATTAAATTTTTTACAAAGGTACGTAATTCAGCATAAAAACATTTATCTGGAAGTATCAATATATACTGTATCAGAACCAAATAGTTTAAGTTCGTTACATAAACTTTTAAACCAGTTACACTCGCTTTAATTTCAAACGAAAAATGGTTCGTGAATTTATGAAAAAGATTGGATTGTTCATTTTTTTAGTAACTTTGTCCTTTGTTATTCCCTTTGATCTAGAAATGGTCATATACATGAAAACCCTCCGTTTTTATATTCTTGTTGTATGCTTCATTGCATCGACATCAAGTTTATTTGCCCAAATGGGTACTTTCTATTCTACCGATAAAGAGTTATCCAATAGTTTAATAAATTGTATTTATCAGGACAGACGAAATTATATTTGGGTTGCCACTGAAGATGGGTTAAATAAATTTGATGGTGTTAAATTTACGATTTATAAAAGCGTAAAAGGTAACGATAAAACTCTTAAAAACAATTATGTAAGAACTCTGTTCGAAGATTCTCGTGGTAAATTCTGGGTTGGCTGCGTTAATGGTTTGAACTGGTATAATCGGGCAGAAGACTCATTTACAGAAGTTGAGCTTTATAACAAAAATCAGAAAATACAACCGCACATAACTTCCATTATTGAAAGTAAATCGCACGAAATATGGATAACAACATCAGGTCAGGGTATTATTCGAATAAAGAAAAATTCTACAACATATAAGGTTGATAATCAGTTGTCTTCAAAGTTGTGCAGTCGTTTTTTAATTTCTGTTTTTGAGGATAGCAAAGGAAATTTCTGGATTGCATCTGAAAATCAGGGGCTGAATATATATTCACCCGAAACGGGTAAATTGAAGATATTTAAGGCTCCTGAAAGTATCGGTAGTAATCAAATATCTTCGATATGTGAAGATAATAAAGGAAATATCTTTGTTGGAACTCTTACAGGTGGACTTTTCAAGCTAAATCCGGTTACTTTCAAGTTTGATGCGATTCGGTGCGAGAATACCTCCGGAATTTTACCAGTTAAGAGCTTGCTTTTTGACCGGCAAAACCGCTTGTTGGTAGGTACCGATGGACGTGGAATGAAAATCTATAACTCCAAGACAAATTCACTGGACGACTTTCAAATGCCTTCAATGCCTTTCGATTTGTCAAAAATGAAAATTCATGCCATTTTTCAGGATAAAACAGGCAATATCTGGACTGGCTTATTTCAAAAAGGCGTTTTTCTCTCTCCGAATAAACCAAATAAATTTAATTATTGGGGCTATAAGTCTTACAACCGGAATGTAATTGGGTCTAGTTGTGTGATGTCTTTGTTGGAAGATAAAAACAATATGCTCTGGGTTGGGACTGATAATGATGGAATTTACGGTGTTAACAAAAGCGGGCATTCAATACACTATCCGCATACAAACAGTGCAACTTCAGTATCTAATACAATCATGTCAATGATTGAGGATAATAACGGAACAATTTGGTTAGGTTCTTATCTCGACGGGTTGGCACGATTCGAAAATTCAACCGGGAAATGCACGTATTTTAATAATAAATCAGAAAGTAATAATACATCAAATAATAGGGTGATCTGTTTAGCCAAAGACAAAAAAAATCAACTTTGGGTTGGAACCAATGGTGCCGGTGCTTATGTGTTCGATATTGCCAAACAAGCCTATACTGAACATTATTCACAGAGCGGAACTGGAAAATTCAAATTGCTCGGTGACTGGATTAACTCTGTTTTTTGCGATAAGGATGGCGTTATGTGGTTTGGAACCTACGATGGAATTTGTTTTTTTGATCCCAGTACCAACAAAACAGGAAGTTATACAATAAAAGATAAAGTCTTACCGGGTAATATCGTTTATGCAATTAATGAAGATCGCAAAGGTAATTTATTGATAGGAACCACTGAAGGTTTAGCCTGCTTCGATAAAAAAACTCAAAAATCGAAGCTATATACTATGAAGGATGGTTTGCCGAGTAATGTGATTTGTGGAATACTGGAAGATGAGAAAGGAAATATTTGGCTGAGCACGCATATGGGGATTTCTAAGTTAATTGTGACAGAAAATAAATTTGTAAATCATTATGCATTTGATGGTTTGCAAGGAAATGAATTCTCGATGGGAGCGGTTTTTAAATCTCGTGATGGTGAAATGAATTTTGGTGGAATAGGTGGTGTTACGTTTTTTTCCACTTCAAAAATTAATGATCAACGTGCTCCGCTTCAGTTGTTTTTAACAGGTCTATACATTATGGATAAACCAGTTATTAAAGGCCAAAAATCGGGCGGTGACGAAATTATTAACAGTTTTATATCCGATGTTACTAAGATACACCTGAATTATAAAGATAATATGTTTAGTCTGGAATTTTCCACTTTCGATTTTGCAAGTTCAGGGCGTATTTACTATCGGTATAAATTGGACGATTTAAATTCAGAATGGATGAATACTGAGCAGGGTGAAAATCGTATAAACTTTACCAATATAAATTATGGGACTTACAAACTGAAAGTAATGGCTTGTATTCAGGATAACATGTCTCCAGAAAAAGAATTTTTGATTATTATTTCGCCTCCATGGTATTTAAGTTGGTGGGCAAAATTGCTCTATTTTTTCTTGTTTATGTTAATAGTTTGGGCTATCTCCAGATATGCATTAGAACGGATAAGAAACAAACAGGAAATGATGCGACGCGAGCATGCCGAACAAATAAATGAAGCTAAATTGCAGTTCTTCATCAATATCTCTCATGAAATCCGTACGCCAATGACATTGATAATCAGTCCGTTGGAAAAACTTATTTCGGAAAATACAAATAAAGATACTCAAAAAGTGTATCGAATGATGTATCGCAATGCACAACGCATTTTGCGGTTGATAAACCAATTAATGGATGTGCGGAAAATTGATAAAGGTTTGATGTTTCTGAAATTCAGAGAGACCGATATTGTCGGTTTTGTGGATGATCTGATGCAGACATTTGATTACCAGGCATCTAAACGTAATATAAGTTTCAGGTTCGAAAAAGAAGTACCAGAACTCAAAGCCTGGATAGACTTGAATAATTTTGATAAAGTACTGCTTAATATTCTCTCGAATGCATTCAAGTATACCCCGGATGGTGGTGAAATTGTTGTCAAACTTCAAACTGGGCAAGATGAATCGACAGAAGGTCCATTACAGCATTATTTTGAATTAATCATTTCTGATACCGGAATAGGAATCGAAGCAGATAAAATTGAGAAAATTTTTGAACGATTTTATCAGATTGATAACGACCAAACAAATTCAAACTTTGGTACCGGGATTGGATTACACTTATCACGCTCATTGGTTGAACTGCTACACGGAACCCTGCAAGCTCGTAATAGAAACGATAGGATTGGAAGTGAATTTATCGTTCGATTACCTTTGGGAAGCAATCATTTAACTCCATCGGAGATTGAACATGCAGAATCAATGGTTCCATCTGTTTTGCCAATTTCCAACAACACAGTGTGGGAAGAAAACATAGAAGAAGATGATGGTTCAAAAAAGATAAAACCAAAAACGAAATATAGGATATTAGTAGTTGATGATGAGGAAGATATTCGGCATTATATCCGAAAGGAACTTTCACCAATTTACCGTATAAGTGAATGCAGCAATGGTAAAGAAGCATTGGATTACATCCTGAAAGAAAAACCGGACCTTGTGATTAGCGATGTGATGATGCCAGAGATGGATGGTTTTACACTTTGTAAGAAGTTGAAATCGAATATAAATATTAATCACATTCCTATCATCTTATTAACTGCCAAATCAACTGATGAAGAAAAAGCCGAAGGATTTGATATTGGAGCGGATGCTTACATCGTAAAGCCTTTTAATGTAGAATTATTAAGAAAACGTATTGCGAATATAATTGATAATCGAGAACGATTGGAAATGAAACCTTCTGACTCTGAAGAAAATCAGTTATTAATAAAACCGGTAGTATTGCGATCATTTGATCAGATTTTACTCGAGAAAATCATGAAGATTATCAATGAAAATATTGCCGATTCCGATTTAAATGTGGAAATGTTGGCAAGTGGAGTGGGAATGAGTCGTGTTCACATGCATCGCAAACTGAAAGAACTGACCAACCAGTCTGCTCGCGATTTGATTAAATCTATCAGGCTTAAACAGGCGGCTGATCTGTTACAAGGCCAAAAACTGACGATATCCGAAGTAGGGTATGCTTTGGGATTCTCCAACTTATCTCATTTTTCGAACACATTTAAGGAATTCTATGGCGTTTCACCTAAAGAATTTTCCAAAAAAACCCTACATATTTCAAAGGAACACGAATCCTAATATTATTCTTTTAAGGTTTAAGCGAAGGCAGAATTGGTATATATCAATTCTGTTTTTTTTTAGCCAAGAGTTTCATTTCGGTGATTAAAATTTTTTCTTAGTACCCAAAAGAGAAGTTTAAATTTAAATTTAATACAATAAGGTCATTGATATTTTATATCAATAAAAAGATATATTATTAAATAGTGCTTGAGAAAAAGCCGTAAAGGTTGTAAAAACTGAAAAAATGTAACATATAGGAAATAATATGTAATGTGGCGGTAAATAAAAACAATGTTGTAATAATATATTTGCATAAAATAAAACAATGTATAATTTAAAAGAATAAAATCACGTGAAGCTAAAACAAATAAAACTTTAAAATCAAATTCAAAGAGTATTAAACAATGAATTAAATAATGAATTAAAAATCTATGAAAGTCACAATTAAAAAGCAAATTATTTTTCTGTTCTTTATGCTGTTAATTCCAATATGGGCTGTCGCACAGGTAATGACAGTAAAAGGAACAGTAAAGGATGACAAAAGTGAAGCATTGGTAGGCGTGAGTATTCTCGAGGCAGGATCTACTACAAACGGAACAATAACCGATGTGAATGGTAATTTTGTAATTAAAGTAGCCAGAAACGCAAAACTCAATATTTCGTATATTGGTTACAATAAAACTATAGTAAATGTTAATGGACGCTCAGTTATCAACATTGAACTTGAAGAACAATCGAGATCATTAAACGAAGTTGTCGTGGTTGGTTATGGTAATATGAGGCGTACCGACTTGACTGGAGCTGTAACTTCAGTAAGTAGTGAAGCTATAGATAAATCGGTTGTAACATCGGTAGATCAGATACTTCAAGGGCGTGCAGCCGGGGTGCAAGTACAACAAAACTCAGGTCAGCCGGGTGCCAGCTCATCTATCCGAATTCGTGGTATTAACTCTGTATCCGGAAGTAATGAACCGGTATATGTAGTTGATGGTGTTATTATTGATGGTAATTCCGGTTCAGATACATCAAATTCGCTTTCATCCATCAACCCATCAGATATTTTGTCGATGGATATTTTGAAAGATGCTTCTGCGACAGCTATTTATGGCTCACGTGGAGCTAACGGGGTGATTATGATTACCACTAAACATGGTAAAAGTGGTGAAGCTAAAGTAAGCTACAACGGTTATGTTGGTTTGCAGGAAATGCCAAAGAAATTGGATATGTTGAATTTGCAACAATATGCATACCTCAAAAACGCACGCTCGGCTGCCAGCATTGTACAACCCGATAACTCTTTTGTACGACCTGATTTATTAGGTGCAGGTACTGACTGGCAAGATGAGTTGTTCAGTAAGGCACTTATGACAAGCCATAACTTATCTATTACCGGAGGATCTGATAAAAGTACGTACGCTTTTGGGGCTGGTTATTTGAATCAGGATGGTATCGCAACAGGTTCCGGCTTCGAGCGTTTCACTTTACGTGCTAATATTGATACACAAGTAAAAAAATGGTTGAAATCAGGTGTAAATCTTGCCTTGAGCAATTCAACTCAGAAACTGACTGTTTCTGATGAATCGTTGATTAAAACAGCACTTAGGCAGGTACCTTCAGTAGCTGCCCGAAACGCTGATGGTACTTTCGATGGTCCTCAAACTACTGATTTTGTTGTGACTAATCCGCTCGGTATGGCATTGTTGAAAGAGAACTACAACGAAAAAACAGCAATACGTGGAAATACCTATTTGGAGGCTACAATTCTGAAAGGACTTACCTATAAAACAGAATTGTCATTTAATTTTGGAATGGATAATACCTATAAATTCAGCCCTTCCTATACATTTGGCGCACTCGTGAATAATGTCATCGAATCTGAACGTTCCAAATCATACAGCAAATACTGGGTGCTTAGAAACCTGATTAATTATAACACTACATTTGCAAAGGTACATAGTGTGAACCTGATGTTGGGACAGGAAGCCCAGAAATCGGGATGGGAGTATTTGGACGGTTACAGAAGTGGTTTTGTCAGCAATGTAGCTCACGATTTGAATATGGGAGATGCTACTACGGCTAAAAATCAAGGTAGTAGTTATTCCAATACACTCTCATCTTATTTCGGACGTTTGTTTTATTCTTATGATGATAGGTATTTACTTACTACCACTATGCGATATGATGGTTCGTCTCAATTAGCTGAAGGTCACCGTTGGGCATGGTTTCCCTCTGCCGCTTTGGCATGGAAGGTGTCGAACGAATCATTTATGAAAGAAATTCCTGCTGTATATAACCTGAAACTTCGTTTGGGATGGGGGTTAGTTGGTAACCAAAATGTACCAAATTATGCTTACACGTCTTTATTGACATCGGTACAGACCGCCAATTGGGGAACCGGTTTATTGAGCGGAAATACTGCAAACCCTAATTTAGCATGGGAAACAACTTCTTCGAGCAATATTGGTATAGATTTGGGTTTATTTAAAAATAGAATTGAGCTTACGGCAGATGTATATTATAAGAGAACAAATAACTTGTTATTACAATTGCCATTACCAGCTTATGTAGGTACTACTGGTATGGGTTCGACCAGTGCACCTTGGGGTAATGTTGGGTCAATTGAGAATAAGGGGATAGAATTGGCATTAAATACTGTGAATGTCGAAAAAAAGAACTTTAGTTGGAAGTCAACTTTTGTATTTTCGCTTAATCGTAACAAAGTTCTTCAGTTGAATTCTGAAACAGGAGTCATAAACGCAACTATTTCGGAAGGTTCAGAAACAAACATCGTAACACGTACTGAAGTAGGGCAGCCTATAGCTCAGTTCTATGGTTATAAAGTGATTGGACGTTTTGAAAAAGCCACCGATTTTTATTACAAAGATGCTAACGGAGTTATCAAACCAACTGCTCTCCCAACGGGAATGGCCATTGGTAAAAATGGCGCGTGGATAGGTGATTATATTTTTCAAGATGTAAATAAAGACGGTGTGATTGACGATCAGGATCGTACTTATATAGGAAATCCTGAGCCTAAATTTACTTACGGTATTGGCAATACCTTCGCCTATAAAAACTGGGATTTGACAGTTTTTTTGACCGGTTCATATGGTAACAAGGTGGTGAATTATCAACGTCGTTGGTTTGAAAACCCAGCAACAAGCAATAATGTACTATATGAAGCAACACAATATGCAGTATTGAGTAAAATAGATCCAGCCGGTCCTGATGATTACAGAAATATTTACATTTCAGGTGGAGACCCCTATATGCCTCGTATGGCTGCTTCGTCAGCTTCTTCTACTTCAAACTTCCGTTATAGCGATCGGTTTTTGGAAGATGGATCGTACTTGCGTATACAAAATGTGTCGTTGGGCTATAGCTTACCACATGCTTGGACGAAAATGCTGAAAATAGAAAATCTGAAGATATATGCCAATCTTCAAAACTTGTACACATTTAGTGCTTACAAAGGATACGATCCTGAAGTTGGTTCTATGAATCAGAATGTATTGTTGACGGGTATCGATAATGCCCGTTATCCTTCACCACGTATTTATACATTTGGATTAAACCTGACATTCTAATATGATGAAGAAAATGAAAACATTAAATAAATTATTTTTAGGACTAATCATAACAACCCCTCTGTTATTAAACAGTTGTAGTGATAGCTTCCTTAATATTCAGCCAAACGACAAATTAACACTGGATAATTTCTTCCAATCTGAATCTGATCTTCAGGCCTCTACAGCAGGCTTGTATAACAAGGTTTGGTTTGATTTTAACGATAAGTTCTATTATGGATTGGGTGACGGACGAAGCAATAATATGTATGCTCCGTATTCGGATTATATCTATCCTTTCAGCGATTTGACTGAAACTTCACTTACCGGCCCTTTGGTATTAGCTTGGGGATCGTTTTACAATGTTATCGGACAATCAAATAATGTGATTAATAATATTCGCAAGAATTCTAAGAATGTTACTGAAGATCAGAAAAATGCAGCTATTGCCGAAGCTCGTTTCATGAGAGGAACTGCATATTGGTATCTTGCTTCATTGTGGGGTAACGCTATTATTGTAGAAGATAATACCGTGCTAGTAAATCACCCGGTAGTAAATACAAGCCCACGAAAAGACGTGTTTGAATTTGCAATGCGAGATTTAGAATTTGCGGCAAAATATCTACCGGCTACTGTTAGCCAAGCTGGTCGTTTGACAAAATGGAGCGCCTTTGGGATGTTGTCACGTGTTTATTTGTCTTACTCTGGTATTAGTGTTGACCCAAATAGTGGTGTTAGAGATCAGGCTTATCTTGATTTAGCTGCGAAAGCCGCTAAAAAAGTTTCCGAAGAAAGTGGTTTGGCACTGATGAGTAGCTATGCTGATTTATACAAAATAGAAAACAACAATAATCCTGAATCACTTTTTGCACTTCAATGGGTACCTAACGGCGATTATGGGGTAACCAATACGCAACAGGCTTACTTTGCTGTTGCCTCGGAAATTACCGGTGACGATGCTGCATGGGGTTATTATACAATGGCTTCGGCGAACGTGATGTCTGAGTATGAAACTGCTGATAGCCTTCGTAGAAAAGCAACCTATATGGCTTACGGCGACCATTATGCTGAATTGGAAAAAGCAAATGGAGGTTATACCTATACTGTATTACACAATAGCAAAAAATGCTGTAACATCAAAAAAGGTGTGGTGGGTAATACTACCGATAATAATGGGAAATCCACAAGAATGAATTCAGCTTTAAATACTTACATGCTCCGTTTAGCTGAGGTGTACCTGAATTATGCTGAAGCTATTCTTGGAAATAATTCATCTACTTCTGATGCTACTGCGCTGCTTTATTTCAATAAAGTTCGTACTCGTGCAGGGATACCGGCTAAAACCAGCATTTCTTACGAAGATATTCGTCACGAACGCCGTGTAGAATTTGCCATGGAGGGTCAGTACTGGTACGATGAGGTTAGCCGTGCTTATTATAAACAACAGGAAGTGCTTGACCGTATAAATACCGAGAAACGTGATTTTATTGATTTATACGATTATGACAAAACGTCTAATACATGTACTATAAAGCTTAACACTACAGCAAGAGCCGTAAATCAGGCAACTGCACAAAGAATGTTATTGCCATATCCTGAATCTGAAGTTGTACAGAATCCTTTGCTTAAACAAGCACCGGTTAAATACACTTTCACCGAAGACAAAATAACAGACTTATTTAATTAACTATTAAACTGAAGAAATAATGAAAAGTATATTTTCAAATAAAAACATTTGGACAATCGGTTTACTTGTAAGTTTGTTCGTCGGCTCATTGGGCTTTTCGTCCTGTAAGCAAGATGTTGACATCGCAAGTACACCGATAAAAGTAGATTCTGTATTCCTTGAAGATGCTACATCTTCGGTAATTGACAGAAAGGTAACATTTGCCCGCTTAGGGTCCTTAATCCGTATTCAAGGTTCGGGTTTCACTGGAATGAAAAAGGTATATATCAACGGATATGATTCATATTTTAGTGTTACGATGGTTACGGATATATCTATGTTAATTCAGGTTCCGGGAAAAGCTCCTATTGTAGACGCTGATACCACGGTGCGTAATACCATTCGTTTGGTGAAAGATGGTTCTGAATTTATATACAAAATTCAAATCCGTAGTGGAGCACCAACATTGACTAGTATTTCAAACACAATGCCGGCTGCCGGTGATACCATCACCATTTTTGGAACGGGATTGACTGAAATCAAAAAAATTACATTCCCAGAAAATGTGGTTGTTACTGTAGGAATTGTTTCAGATAAGGCTGGAACATACTGTAAAGTGGCTGTACCTGCCGGACTAACGAAAAGCGGCTCTTTAAAGGTAGAAGGATCGAATGGTGGGGTGTATTCACCAGCCTATTTTAATTGCAAATCGGGTGTTATACTTGATTTCGATGGTGTAGGTTCACAAGGCTATTGGGGATGGACAGCAACAGGAAGTATGATCGATGCCTCTGATTTGGAATCTGCTGTTATCGGAACAAACGGTGTAAAATCACAAGGAAAATATTGTGCTCACCGCCCGTCACGTATCACTCAGTTTGCTGCAGGTAAAAACCGTCTTTCAGAGGTTTGGACAGCAGGCAACGGTGACGACTGGCGTGGACGTTTTACTTCGCTTATCCCGGCCACTACGACCGTAAGTCAGTGTGCTTTTCAGTTCGATATTTATGTGCCGCAAGCATGGTCGAATACAGGTTTCCTTAAAATCTGCCTGATCAACAATTTTAATGGGGGCGAATGGACAGATAAATGTTATAACTATGTACCTTGGCTTGTAAATGGTATTGTTACTCCATTCCAAACGTCAGGTTGGACAACAGTAACTATTCCGTTTAGCTATTTTTATACTTATGCGGATACTAATTCTTCATATACATTCGAAAATATACTGGCTGCGCGTGAAACTGCTACGTATCAGAATTTTGGAATCTTTTTTGAAAACTCGGATATAAAGTTGCAGAATGTTACAGGAAACGTCAAAGATGCAAATACAACACTTACATCGGCGGCTACTTCAATAAGTGTATATACTGATAATTGGCGGGTAGTTCCATTGTCGAGCCCAACTTACACAGATTATTAATCAGGGGTCTGACAGATTCAATAAAAGACTCTAAGTAAAGAAACGAGCATGATTCAATTAGATAATAGGGGTAAATAACTCATCATGCGGGTTACACAACCTATAACTTTTAAAATTTAATACAGATGAAAGTAAAATTTATATTTGTGATCGTTGTCCTTTCAGCTCTTTTGTTCTCCTCTTGCGAGGAACAAGTAATGAACTGGTATAAGGATCCGACTCATGGCGAGATTACCAATGCAGAATTGCCCCTTCAATTGGCAGAAAAAATTACACGATATGATGTTCTTAAGTCATATACTGATTTTACACTGGGTGTGGGTATGGACTTGGACATGTATCTATCAAATCCGACTTACAGAGGGATTATCAATAATAACTTTGATCAGGTAACTGTTGGTTATGCCATGAAACATGGTCCAATGGTCACATCAACCGGCGCACTTAATTATATCATGGTTGATTCTTTAATGAGAGTATTAACAACCAATGGGTTAACTGTTTTCGGTCACTGTTTAGTGTGGCACTCCAACCAGAATGCAACCTATTTAAATGGTATTATTGCACCTCAGGTTTCAATTACGAATCTTTTGAATAATGGAACTTTCGAATCTGGAATATCTGGATGGTCAGCCTGGAATGGAAGTGCTCCTACGGCAACTACAACTGCATATCAGGGCAATGGCGCGATGAAAGTGGTAAATGCGTCGAACAATGCTGGCGGTCAGTGGCACACACAGATTCATTCCGATTTTAATGTTACTATGAAATCAGGAAGCATTTATACTGTTTCTTTTTATATCCGTTCGGATGCTGCCGGATCTGTTCGATGTTCAACTACAGGAGGAACTGCCCATTATCAAGGGGATCAGACAACCACTACGGGCTGGACTAAGATTTCGTGGGATATAACTTCAAATGGTGCAGAAACAGGTATGAATTTCGACTTAGGTCTGGTTGCAGGTACTTACTATATTGACAATGTTGTTGTTGGTTTGAAAAATTCTCCGACGGTTGAATTAGCCGATACAACTAAAACCCGTATCATTGGCAATGCAATGACTTACTGGATTTCGAATATGGTAAGCCACTATAAAGACAAAGTGAAAGCATGGGATGTAGTAAATGAACCGATGAATGAAGATGGAACTGTTCGTGATGGTAGTGCAGCTACAACGGCAAACGACCAGTTCTACTGGGTAAAGTATCTGGGTAAAGATTATGCGGTAACAGCTTTTAAACTGGCTCGTCAGTATGGTAATGCAACGGATAAACTTTTTATCAACGATTATAACCTGGAATACAGTCTGTCTAAGTGCGATGGTTTGATTAATTATGTAAAATACATCGAAAGTAAAGGTGCAACTGTTGATGGCATTGGAACTCAAATGCATATCAGCATTACTACCGATACATTAAAAATAGATCAGATGTTCCAGTTATTGGCTACTTCTGGTAAGTTGATTAGAATATCAGAGCTTGATATACAGGTGAATACAGCTAATCCTACTACAGCTATTATGGCAACCCAGGCACACATGTATCAATATGTAATCGATTCTTATAAAAAATATGTTCCTAAAGCCCAACAATATGGAATTACAATTTGGGGTGTATCGGATAATGCAAAAGAACATGTCAACTGGATACCTAATGATGCTCCGAATGTGTGGGATAGTAATTACGCCCGAAAACATGCATACAAAGGGGTCGCCGACGGACTTGCAGGAGAAGATGTAAGTACTCATTTCTCGGGTGAACTTAAGTATTAAGCCTCTCTCTAAAGATGATATAAAAAAGAAAAACTTTCCCAAAGTTCTAAACTTTGGGAAAGTTGAAAATCATTCAAATCCCTTTAAAGTACCCAAGAGGGTAGGGGTAAATTATACCGATTGCACAAATAATATAGTCCAATTTCGACCCTGCCTGCCGCAGGCAAGTTCGTCTTATTGTACTATTTATTTGTATGCATCGGCATTAACAACAGTAAACGTATAAAACAGTTTGGACTGTTTTATACGTACAATTGGTATAA
>Ga0209746_1001023_pt1 | contig 13750 bp, 10 predicted proteins | sample BarGraNGADG00211_3_FD_184496 | JGI IMG/M metagenome (GOLD analysis project Ga0209746, IMG submission 184496) | Arctic peat soil microbial communities from Barrow, Alaska - Barrow Graham LP Ref core NGADG0011-211 (SPAdes) (version 2) | ecosystem: Environmental > Terrestrial > Soil > Wetlands >... | reverse complement strand
GCTTGCGACGTTGGCCAAAGCCGGCGCGGGCCACCCGAAAGAACTGCTCCCCGGTCACCCCGCTGACTGCCGGCTCCGCGCGCCGGCGCATTCTGACCACGGCCGAATCGACCTTGGGCGCCGGGTAGAAAGCGCCGGCAGGGATGCGATCGACGATCTGTGCGTTGCAGTAGAACTGCACACCCAGGGCCAACAAGCTCATGTCCGGCGGGCGGGCGATCATCCGCTCCGCCACCTCACGCTGCACGGTGACGACGGTGAGGGCGGGCGGCTGCCCGGCTTCAAGGACGTGCGGGATGACGGCGCCGGTGATGTAGTAAGGAAGGTTGGCCACCACTTTGTAGCTGGGCGGGGCGGCCGGCTGGCCGGCGATGGCCGGATCGGACATCAGGCCGGTGACGTCCAGCTTGAGGATGTCGCCGTGGACGATGGACAGGTTAGGATAGGCGGCGAAGCGCGCGCACAGAAAGGGGATCAGGCGGTCGTCCAACTCGACGGCGACGACGCGTCCGGCCTGCTGGAGCAATAGCTCGGTCAGCACGCCGGGGCCGGGACCGATCTCCAGGACGGCATCCTCGGGCCCAAGTTGGGCGGCGGCGACGATACGTCCCCGGTGCACGGGGTCGACAAGAAAGTTCTGGCCCAGGCCCTTGCGGGGATGAATGCCAAGCGCGCTTAGCTGAGCGAGGAGCGATTCTTTGCCGGCCATCAAGACAAGCGCTACTCTTCCTCCAGCTTGAGGATCGTCATGAAGGCTTCCTGAGGAATCTCGACCGAGCCGATCATCTTCATGCGCTTCTTGCCGGCCTTTTGCTTTTCGAGAAGTTTGCGTTTTCTGCTGATATCCCCACCGTAACACTTTGCCAACACGTCTTTGCGCACCGCCTTGACATTCGCCCGGCTGACCACCTTGCTCCCCACGGCCGCCTGGATTGGCACGTCAAACTGCTGGCGGGGGATGGCGTCTTTGAGCTTGCTGACCAACCGCTGGCCTTTGGTGTAAATCTGGTCGCGATGGACGATCATGCTCAGCGCGTCCACGGCGTCCTTGTTCACCAGGACGTCCAGGCGCACCATGTCCGCCGGGCGATAGGCTTCCAAGTGATAATCCAGGCTGGCATAGCCGCGCGTGCGCGCCTTAAGGTCATTGTAGAACTCGGTCAGGATCTCGACCAGGGGAATGCTGTAGCTCAGCATGACGCGCCGGGTGTCAAGGTACTCCTGGTTTTTGAACTCGCCACGCTTGCGGGTGACCAGGTCCATGACAACGCCGATGAACTCGGTGGGCGTATAGACGTCGATCTGCACCCACGGCTCACGGATCTCCTTGATCTTCGTTTCTTCCGGCAACTCCACCGGGTTATCGATCAGGATATCGCTGCCGTCGGTCAGGGTCACCTCGTATTCGACGCTGGGAGCGGTGAAGATCAGGTCCAGGTCATACTCGCGCTCCAGGCGCTCCTGGATGATCTCCATGTGGAACAGCCCCAAAAAGCCGCAGCGGAAGCCATAGCCCAGGGCCTGGCTAGATTCCAGCTCGAAGGTCAGCGACGCATCGTTGAGTTGCAGCTTGGCCAGCGCCTCGCGCAAGTTGGTGTAGTCCGCCGCGTCGCTCGGGAAGGCGCTGGCGAAGACCATCGGTTTCATGGGCCGGTAGCCCGGCAGGGGAGCATCCGCCGGGTCGTCGTTGCGCGTAAACGTGTCGCCAACGCGGCAATCGCCGACCGTCTTGAGCCCGGTGGCCACGTAGCCCACTTCTCCGGACTCAAGTCGCCCGGTCGGGCGCATGGCGGGCCCGAAGACGCCTATCTCCAGTTGGTCCACCGGCAGCCCGGTCGACATCAGGCGCAGCACCTGGCCCGTCTCCATGCTGCCGTCGACCATGCGCACGTAGGCGATCACGCCCTTATAGACGTCGTAATGGCTGTCGAAGATCAACGCACGCAGCGGTTGATTGCGTTGGCCGCGCGGCGGGGGCACCTGGTGGACGACCGCCTCCAGCACCGCCGGCACGTTGGTACCCGCCTTGGCGGAAACCCGCAGCACAGACTCGGCCGGCACACCCAGGATCTCCTCGATCTCCTGCGCCACGGAGTCAGGCTGAGCCGTGATGAGGTCGATCTTATTGATGACCGGGATGATCTCCAGATCGTTATCCATGGCCAGGTAAAGGTTGGCAAGCGTCTGGGCTTCCACCCCCTGCGAGGCATCTACGACCAGAACAGCCCCCTCGCAGGCCTGCAAAGCGCGGCTGACCTCGTACGCGAAATCCACGTGTCCAGGTGTGTCGATCAGGTTGAGCTCATACGTTTGGCCGTCGGCGGCAGCATACGTCATGCGCACCGCCGAGGCTTTGATAGTCACGCCCTTTTCCCGCTCCAGGTCCATGGTGTCCAACACCTGTTCCCTCATGTCGCGATCGGCGATGGTGCCGGTGGCCTGCAAGAGGCGATCGGCCAGGGTCGACTTACCGTGATCAATATGGGCGATAATGCAGAAATTGCGGATTTTTTGCTGGTCCATCACATCCACCCGCGGAAGAGAATCTGTCCGGGCGTGATTATACCCCACGCGGAACGATTAAGGAAACGCAGAAGGCGGCCGGCCGCGTGATATTGCGGTCTGCCGCCCTCAGAGGGGTACGACTGGTTCGGTTATCAGGTAATCAGCAGCCCGGCGCCCGACGTTCAGCGCACGTGCTGCAGATAGTCGCGGTCCATCACCGTGATGCGCCCACGGCCCAGCTTAATGGCGCCGCCCTCTTGAAGCTCGGCCAGGCAGCGGGCCACCACTTCGCGCGTGGTGCCCACCTCGGCGGCCAGGTCGGCCTGGGTTTCGCGCACTACGTTGCCGTCGCCGTCGCCGCCGGTCGCATCGAGCAGGGCCATAGCTACCCGTTGGGCGACCTTATTGAAGGAGAGGTTGCCCAACGACGTGATGAAGTGCGACATGCAGTGCACGACACTGTTCAGCACGCTGCGGCCCAGCGCAGGATCGGCGATAGCCTGTTCTTCCAACTGCTCGCGTGAAAGCATCAGAACGGAGCCCGGCTCAACCACGCGCATGTCACCCAGGTTCTGATCGCCCATCATCAGCAAACAGGGACCGCCGCACTTCGACGGATCCAGCTTGCAGAGCACCTGGCGCCGCCCAGCGCGACCCGTCTTGCTAAGCAGGAACGTTCCCGTCAGCGGGAAAAACGCCGTCCGGGCCGCTTCTCCCTCTTTGAACAGCAGCGCGCCGCCCTCAACCGCCTGCATGTGCCCGAGGGCTTGCAGTTTAACGCGGGTCTCGTCGGGGAAAGATAGCCAAACAGGGTTAATGACTCCTACCTCTGTCGGGTGTGCGACGGACACCATAGTGCCTCCTAAGCTCCTGCTAAGGCCACAACGCCTCGTCGGCGAGCCACTTCGTCAAACGGCACGCGGGATGGGGGGAAAACGTGCAGCAGATTGCGCGACACGGACGCCGACCTAATGAATACATACAGGCACGTCAATAATGCCTGCTCCACTTTGTACACTATATCACAATTGCCCGGCCGCGTCAATACATTTTGTCACACAGTTATTGCCAGATCCGCGAGCGAAAGTAGTCGATTGTGTGCGCCAGTCCTTCCTCCATCGTAACCTTTGGCTCCCAGCCCAGGGTGGCGCGCGCGCGGGTGATATCGGGCTGGCGGACACGCGGATCGTCCACCGGCAGCGGCTTGTGAACGATACCGGCCTCGTTGCCGACCAGGCGATTGATGACTTTAGCGAATTCGAGCATGGTGATCTCGTCAGGGCTGCCGACGTTGACCGGCCCCAAGACATCGGACTGGAGCAAGCGGACCATGCCCTCGACCAGGTCGGAGACAAAGCAGAAAGAGCGCGTCTGGCTGCCATCGCCGTAGACGGTGACCGGCTCGCCCCGCAGCGCCTGGCCGACGAAGTTGGGCACCACCCGGCCATCATCAACGCGCATGCGCGGGCCGTACGTGTTAAAGATGCGGATGATGCGCACATCCAGGCCGTGTATCCGGTGGTAGGCCATCGTAATAGCCTCGGAGAAGCGCTTGGCCTCGTCATAGACGCCTCGCACACCCAACGGGTTGACATTGCCCCAATAGGTCTCAGGCTGCGGGTGCACCAGCGGATCACCGTACACTTCAGAGGTAGAAGCGATCAGAAAACGGGCCTTCTTAGACAGCGCCAGGCCGAGCGCGTTGTGGGTGCCCAACGAACCCACCTTGAGGATCTGGATCGGCACACGGTCGAAATCGACGGGACTGGCCGGCGACGCCAGGTGCATCACCGCATCCAGCGGTCCCGGCACGTAGATATAGTTGGTCACATCGTGGTAGATGAACATGAACCGGCGGTTGCCGGCCAGGTGAGTGATGTTGTTCTCGGAGCCGGTGATCAGATTGTCCATCGCCAGCACTTCGTGCCCATCGGCCAGTAACCGATCGCAGAGATGAGAGCCGATGAAGCCGGCGCCGCCGGTGATTAAGATTCGCATGAGAACCTCCGCAGCAGGGCAAGCGACATGAGAAACAAGGCCATCAGGTCGATCAAGAAGAGCGAGTTGTCGATCATCCCGTGGACGACCGCGACGACAAGCCCGGCTAACAGGCCCAGCGCCAGCGGCCAGGTGTCGGAGCCCGCGCTACGGTAGAGGCGCCAGGCAAGACGCGCGCCGGCCCCCACAGCCCAGGCCCCGGCAATCACGCCGAGCAAGCCCAGGCGCGTCCACAGGTCGAGCAAGATGTTGTGCGGGTGGCTCAGGTTGAGCTCTTGCCAGGCCGCCGGCAGAACGTAGTGCGAGCGATAGGCGTACAGGAAATTATCCGGCCCGACGCCGAGCCAGGGATGGTCCAAAGCCATGCGCCAGGCCGACTGCCACAGGTTCAGCCGGATGAAGCTCGTGCCGGACTGAAAGTTGAGCAAGTCGGCAAAACGTGGGGTGCGGAACAGAAAGGCCAGCAGGAGCAGCCCGGAGAATCCGCCGGCGCCCAACACCCAGACCGGCCAGCGATTGCGCAGCCGGAACGCGCCGGCCACCAGCACCAGGCCGATGCCGGCCGGCAGGCCCAGCAACAGCGCGCCCTTGCTGAAAGTCGCAATACAGGCCGCGGCAATGATCAAGGCGCCCAGGCCATACAGCCAGCGGCGCAGGAGTCCGGGGCCGAAAAGCGCTACTGCCAACGCAAGGGGTATGACACGATCGAGCACAAGGGCCAGGTTGTTGGGCGAGCCGTAGAGCGCGCGCACGCGCCAGACCCCTTCCACCGCTATCCGTCCCTGCCCGCTGGCGAGCTGCCAGAACCCCAGCAGGCTGACGAAGACCATACCGAGCAGTAGACCGTCGACAAGCGGCCAGGGGGAGAAGCGACCGGCGCGCGTGCGGGCGGGGACACGGCTGATCAGCCAGTAATAGACGGCGCCCAACAAGAAAACCGCTCGCCACTCGTGCAAGGCCACAGCCCGCCGCTCCGCGGCCAGGGAGGACACCAGGCCGGCGAGCACGAACGCCAGCACCGGCCAGTCAAGGCCACGCAGCCGACGTGCCCGGCGATCAGTGAAGGGTGACACGAGATAGCCCAACATCCCCAGCCACAAAAACAACTCATAATGCGTGAAACTCCAGTGCAGGAGCGGCTTGGGGTGCGGCCAGAGAGGGATGGCGAAAGCGATCAGGGGCAACGACAGGTCGGGACGGACGGCGAAGAGCAGGGCCAGCCCGGCGAGCGCCGCCAGATCGACGGCGAGCCAGCGCGAGAAGGCAAGCACCAGCGCGAACACGATGGCCAGGCCCCACTGGAGCGCGGCCGGCCAACCGGCAGCCCAGGTAAAGGCTGTCTGAAGCCGGGCCGCCGCGGGGCGCCACCAGGGCCGGGCAAGCAGAACGCAGGCAAGGCCAGCCAGCAAGCCGCCAAGCGCCAGGGCCTGCCAGATCCAGGCCGGCAGCCCCGCCGGGCGATCGGAGACGATCACGCCCTGCAATGCCCACTGTCCCCAGCCGCCGCTGGCCTGCAGGGTCGCCTGGTGGCGGCCCGCGGCCAGCCCCACTGAGACGGGAACAACCCGCCGCGCGGCCTCCGGATCGTGCAGCACCAGGTAGGCCTGTCCGGTTTCGTCACGCGGCAGCGCATTCGCCGGACGTCCGTCAACAGTGATACGGTAGAGCGCCCAGTAGGGTCCGCCCTGGATGCGTAAGGCCAGACCGGTGCCGTAGAAGTCAAAACTCAAGGCGTCGCCGTCGTGGCTCGGATCGGCGCCGGCCGGAGATACCCGCCAATCCGGTCCATAGCGCAGGGCCGGGTGATCGGCCGCATGGTCGCCCGGCGGCAGGAACGGCGGCGCCTTCGCCAAGCTGACGAGAGCCTGCCAGGCCGGGCGCGGCCCGCCATCGGCTGCGCACAGGGCAAAACCGGCGAACGGATCCGCGGCGGCCGGCGCCGCACAATCGGCGGCCCAGAACAGCGGCCCCAACCAGGGCCAGCCGGTGCGCGCCAGCTCGAGCGCGGCGCCCAGGTAGCGCGCCTGCTCCTCCGGGCCCACCTGTCCCCAGCCGGCCGCGGCCGGCGCGCCACCTTGGGCGGAGCTCCAGCCGAATGAGGTCGCCCACAGCGCAGTGGCGGCGTCGCCGTGACGTTCCATCACCTGGCGCAACAGGGCGGCACGCCCGAAGTTCAGCGCTCCGGCGCCAGGTGCGGCGTCCGGAGGCTGCGAGAAACCGTAGGGCTGGGCGGCCGCGATGTCGAACCAGGCCCGGCCGCCATGCGCGTAGATTTGGTCCAGGAACGAAATGTCGCTCAGGTTCGCGCCGCCAGTTTCGGTCGTGGGCGCTAAGCCGGCCAGCACGATGAGCGCGTCCGCGTCGGCCGCACGTATTCGCGCCGCGCCTTCCCGGAGCAAGCCCAGGTAATCGGCTGGGTCGGCCGGGCGGGCGCCCCAGTGAGGCGCGATGTTAGGCTCTTGCCAGATCTGGTAATAACGCACCTGTCCGCCGTAGCGCAGCGCGACGGCCGCGGCAAAAGCCACAAAATCGGCACGCTCGTGGGGTGGCGCCAGCGGATTGGCGGCGTCGGCGGCGGAGCGCGCCCAGGTGGGAGAGCCATCGAGCACCACCAGGGGCTGCAAGTGCGGATGTTGCGCCAGGACGCCGAACACGGTATCCCACATCCGCCAGTCGAACTGGCCCTGGCGGAGCTCGATCTGGTCCCACGGCAGGCGGAAACGCACCCAGATGATGCGGTTCTCATCGAGGCGCGCCAGCGATCCTTCAAGCTCGGGACTGCTCAGCTCGGCTGGCCCCAGGTTAACGCCAATTGCGCCGGCCAGGTCTGGACGGATGGCGGGAACGGGCGCGTTGCGCACAACCGCGTCGCCCAGGCGCAAGCGGCCGGCGGTGGGTGTCTTGACGAACGCGAAAACGGCGCCGAGCCAGAACAGCGCCGCCAGGATTGCACCGATCAACAGCCAACGCGCCAGTAGTATTCTGCGCATGTCAGGGGATTCATTCTCCAACAAAGTGCTTCCATCGTACCATAACACCGCACTTTTGACGAAAGTAACGACCTGCATTAGAATAGTCTCACTCGATCGGCCCGGTCATAACCGGGCCATCGTGTGCTTTGAAACATTTAGCGTCAGCCATGACCAATGGCCCCGTTCAGCGCCCACTTTGCTTCTGGATCAGAAGCCCGCACGGGGCAAGCAGGGCACAGGCAGCCGCTGAGAACTAGCCACGACAGGAGCACTTCGGAATGGACAAGATCACTCTGCACGCTAAGCTACGCCCGACCGCCGGCCGCCATGCGCTGCGCGAATTGCGGGCCGCCGCGGGGGTTCCGGCAGTCGTCTACGGCGCTGATGTCGAAACCCAGAAAGTCGCGATCAACGCCAGAGAACTGCATCGGGCACTGCTGGCCGCCGGAACAGGCCTGATCGAGCTGCACATCGCTGATGACGCGCCGGTCCAGGTCCTGGCGCGCGAGGTCCAGCGCGACCCGATCAGGCGCAAGGCGCTACACGTAGACTTCATGGCCGTGTCGATGACCGAGAAGCTGCGCGTCGAGGTGCCGATTGTGGTCGAGGGCGTCGCCCCGGCGATGAGCCGTCCGGACCTGGTCATGATCCGCGAGATGGACGCGATCGAGGTCGAGTGTCTCGCCGTCAACATTCCTCGCCACCTGGTGGCCAATATCGCCAACCTGAAGACCGCCGATGATTCGATCTTCGTGCGCGACCTGGTTGTCCCGCCGGGAGTCAAGGTGCTGGTCGACGGGAGCCACGTGGTGATCAGCCTGACGATCAGCCGCGGCGCGGTCGAGGAAACGGTTGAAGGCGCTGAAGCCGCAACCGCCGCCGAGCCCGAAGTCGTGACCAAGGGCAAGAAGGATGAGGAAGAGGCCGCAGCCAAGAGCTAACGCTCGCGTTCTTCCGACTCTTATCGGCAAACTGAGACTTGAAAACGCAAACCGTGAGGTTCGAATCCTCACGGTTTGCGTTTTTCGTATCAGGCGCCGTTTGGCAGCGCGCTGCTTAAGCCCGCTTGCTAAGCCCGCCTCTTACTTTGGCGCCTCCAACCACTGCAGCGGGTCGACCGCCACCCCGTTAACGTGCATTTCCCAATGCAGGTGCGGCCCGGTGCTCAACCCGGTGCTGCCCACCTCGCCCAGTTTCTGCCCGGTACTCACCGTGTCGCCCACCTTGACGTCGATGGCCCGCATATGCCAGTAGCAGGTGAAGACCCCGTGCCCATGATCCAGAACGACGGCGTTGCCGCGCTCGAACAGGAGTTCGGCCAGCACCACCCTGCCGCCGGCGGGCGCCAACACCGGCGTGCCGGCCGCGACGGAGAGGTCTTCGCCGGTGTGCTCGACGATGGTGGGATCGGCGCCATAGGTGCGGCGCGAGCCGAATGGGGCCGTGTGCTGGGCCGGGACATCCAACGGGCTGCGAAAACGAAGGTGCGGCGTCCAGGGCAAGGAGCTGTTGCCGGCCCAGATGGCCGCGAGCCGGTCCGCCTCGGCCTGGACCCTGGTCGTCTGGCCCAGGATGGGGTCGCTAACCTCGGCCGGGACCTGGCCGAATTCGAACACGCCGGCGACGACCGGGATCGACAGGGTGACCGTCTGCCCGCCGGCGGCAACGATCAGCGCTTGCGGACCGGGGGGCAGCAGGCCGGGGACCGGCAGCAGGGCATATCCTTGCCGGTCGCCGCCCAGCACGGGGTAGGCCTGGCCGGCAAAACTCACGGTCGGCGACAGGGCAGCCGCGGCGCGCAGCCAGACGACGAGGGTCTGGCCCTGCTTGGGCGGCCAGGGCCAGAACTGCACGCGCGCCAGGGGCCCGCCGGGAGGCAAGGCGGGCGGCCGGGCAGCCTGGCCGGGCAAGCGCAGGGTCTGGCCCGCCTGCACCTGATCGGAGTTTGCGATCCCGTTCAGCGCAGCCAGGGTCGCCGCGTCAAGCTTCTGCCGGGCCGCGATCGCGGAGAGGGTGTCGCCTGTCTGAACGACGTAGCTCTGCGGCGGCGCCGGCAGGGCGGCGGCAGACGGGGGCCGCGGCGAGATGATCGCCGCATCAGACTGCAAGCCGCCCTCGCCCTGGGGCGCGGCCAGAAGAACCAGGCCGGCCGGGACGGCGTCGACGGGAGCGGAGCCTTGCGCGGCGGCAGGGGCAACCAGGCAGACGGCAGCCAGGACGGCGAGCAAAAGCCCGGCGAGGAGCTTACTACTGCCACGCTTACCCATGGGTGTAACACTCGGGCGCCAGGACTGCAATATAGGGCAAGTTGCGATAGAGTTCGGCGAAATCCAGGCCATAGCCGACCACGAACTTGTTGGGTATGTCGAAGCCGATGTATTCGACTGGCACGTCCACTTCTCGGCGGCTGGGCTTATTGAGCAGGGTGCAGATGCGCAAGCTGCGCGGCTGGCGCGCCGTGAGGAGGCGCTTGAGGTAACTCAACGTGCGCCCAGTGTCGATGATGTCCTCGACAATGAGCACGTTGCGGCCCTCGATGGGCGCGTCGAGGTCCTTCAAGATGCGCACTGCCCCGCTGGATTCCATGCCTGCCCCGTAACTGCTGATGGCCATGAAGTCGATGGCATGCGGGATCTCGATCCGGCGCATCAAGTCGCTGAGAAACAGGACACTGCCTTTGAGCACGGCCAGCAGCAGCAGGTCCTGCCCCTCGTAAGCGCGGCTGATTTCCGCGCCCAACTCGACTATACGGGCCTGCAACTCGTCGGATGGGATCAGGATTTCGGTGATCAGGGCGGGATCGATCACGGACAACCTCCTCTTGGCTATCATAGCGCCCACGGGCCGTTGGGGCCCATGCGCACCGGGCGCTCTGGTGGCGGAGCGGGTGTAGGCGTAGGAACGGGCCGTTGCGGACGCCGAGTCGGGACGGGCACGGGCGCGGCCGCCTGGACAGTGGCGGTGGGAACGACCGTGGCCGCGGCCGCAGCCGCGACGGGCGGCGGGGTGGAGTTATGGAATGTGGCGGCCCAGGCCGAGGTCAGTTCAAGGTAACGATTGCCATAGGCCTTGCTCGGTTCGATGGTGTCGCCCTCGTACCATTCGTTGAAGCTATTGATGACGATCCAATCCGGGGCGGCGCCGATGGCGCCCTGCCACGAGCGCTCGTAGTAAGCGCCGTCCTCGCGGCCCACCGCGAAGGTCCCGCCTCTGCCGGGGGCTTTGCGGTCATCATAGCCCGGCATCACTGTTGCGACGTAGATTTTCGCCGTGCCGAGACGTCCGGCCGCGTCGCGCACCAAGCGCGCGAACTTCTGGGCCGTATAGCCCATGTCCGTGCGATCGAGCCAGGTGACGGAGTAGAGGTGGTGCCCGTCGAACACCGATAGTGGACTGACGTCGATGCCTTCCTCGATCCACAGGCTGGTGTGGTCCGGATCGACTGCCGCGCGGATGGCGGCCCAGGTGTCGGTGCTGAAGCGCGCGCTCTGATGATAGAAAAAGACGACCGGCTTTCCGCCACTATGGAGATAGGCCGGATGTCGGGCGTGCCGGGAGAGCAGGGTGGCGAGGGCCGAGCGCATCGCGGCGGCGTTGCCGAACTGAGGCGAGTTCATGTCGACGTCTACCGCCAGCCGGAAGCCGCGCGCCGCCGCTTCATCCAGCATCGCGCACAGGTTGGTTTCGGTCTGGTTGTTCTCGGCGGCCGGACCATACCAGTTGACCAGCAAGGCGTCGATCCCGGCTGCCTTCGCCTGATCGATGTGCCGGCCCATCGCGCCCCGGTCGCTGGACGTGTAGGGGGCCTGGGGCGCATCGACGAGCTTACCCGGCTGCCAGTCATTGGGACCGAACCAGTTGTAGTAGAAGGCGAGCACCAGGCGCTCGGGGCTCTGGGCGACGACGGGCATGGGTTGAGCCGAGGCCAACAAGACGAGCGTGAAGCCGGTGACCAGGACCAGGCTCAGGAAAGCGGCGGACACCGATTGCCCGGCAGAAAGCGGGTTGGCGCGCCAAAAGCCGCTTCCTGGCGACAGCAGATGGCGGGTGACAAACAGATGGCTGGCAGAAACCAGACCTCGTGAGCGAGATCCGGCCGGGCGATGAAAAAGGCGCATTCAGAGTCTCTCCACAGTCTCGTCGACAAATGAACCGTGCGCCTCGAGCCGCAGCAGGTCGGCGTGCAGGTCCTGGGCCAGGTAATTGCCGATCGCGGCAAATACGTGGCTGAGGTCAGTGAAGCTGAAGCCATGCCGAGCGTCCAGCAACCACTTGGCCTTGAGGCGATCCGAGTTTAGGCGGATCTTGCGTTGAACACGCCGCTTGGGAACGCAAAATAGATCGATGATGGTAAAGAGCACGTACGGACGGTCGGGCCGGGTGCGGTCCCAGAACAGCAGCAGCGCGCGCGGGGCGTGGCCCAACAACTTGCGCAGCGAAACCTCATCCACCACCAGGAGCTCCGTTTCAGGCAGTCCGGCCAGTTCAGCCCAGCGTTCCCGGTAAGGCTGGCGCTTATCTTTAAGCTCCAGGGCGGTGCGCATTTGTTTGCCGCGCACCTTCGAGAGCAGATACAGATCCGGATGCTCGAAAGCGGCGGTGTTATCCTGGTATTTCCAGCCCATCGCCCCGAGCGCAGCCATCACGGCCTGCTCGAAGTCCCGGTCGGATAGATCCTCGCTCCAGTATTCCGGCTTGCGTTCGTTGAGCTCTGACACATTACACCACCCGGCACAGCAATCCCTTGAGATACTCGCCCTGGGGAAAGCTGAGCAGGATCGGATTATCGGGACCCTGACTGAGTTTGGCAATGATCTGCGCGTCCCGACCGGCATCGAGGCTGGCGCCGAACAGGATCTTCTGGAACAGGTCGGGTGTGACCAGTCCCGAACACGAGAAGGTGGCAAGCAAGCCGCCGGGGGCCAGGAGACCCAGGGCGAGCAAGTTGATATCCTTGTAGCCACGCGCGGCGCCGGGCAGGTCCTGCTTGCGGCCGGCGAACTTGGGCGGGTCGAGGACGATCAGGTCGAAGCGGCGTCCCTCGTCACGGTACGAGCGCAGCACCTGGAACACGTCGCCGGCGATGCTCTCGGCCTGCCGGTCCGGATCGAAGCCGTTGAGGCGCAGGGCTTCCTCGCCGCCGGCCAGGGCGTCATAGGAGGTATCGACGTTGGTAACGTGCTCGGCCCCGCCGGCCAGCGCGTAGACGGCGAAGGCGCCGGTGAAGCTGAAAGCGTTCAACACCCGGCGGCCAGCCGCCTGGCGGCCCACGATCGCCCGGTTGTCACGCTGGTCCAGGTAAAAGCCCGTCTTCTGGCCACCCGGCAGGTCGACGGGGAAGGGGTGGCCGTTCTCGCGAATTTCCAGGCCGGGCGGCGGCGCAGCGCCGCGGGCCAGCTCGCTGCGCAGCGCCAGGCCCTCCTGGTGGCGCACCGGCACATCTGAGCTGTCCACGATCCCTGCCGGCGCGAAAACCTCGACCAGCAGGTCGAGCAGGAGCTCGCGGCGCACCTCCACACCGGCGGTGAGGAATTGCACTACCAGCCAATCGCCATAGCGGTCCACGATCAGGCCGGGCACACCGTCGCTTTCGGCATAGACCAGGCGGTAGGCCGTAGTGTGCGGATCGGCAGCCAGCGCGGCGCGGGCCGCCCCGGCTGCGACAAGGCGGCGGCGCCAGAAAGCCGCGTCCACCGGCTCGGCGCGCTCCCAGGTCAGCAGGCGGACCTCAATCTGCGAGCGCGGGTTGAAATAGCCACGCGCCAGCCACTCACCCCGCGCATCGGCGACGTCCACCAGGTCACCGAGCACGATCGGGCCTTCAACCCGGTCGATCGCGCCGGAAAAGATCCATGGATGGCGCTGGCGAACGGGCCGGTCTTTGGCAGGAGCAAGAAAAACGGTAGTCATGGACGAAAATCCGCCATCGCTGAATCGAAAATCGTAGAGTGCTATCCTTCCGGGTAGATTCTGACTTCCCACACGCTCTGCGTGCCGGGGCCGACCGCGGCACGCTCATCTACCCGCAGGCCGCACAGCCAGGCAACACCGCTGCGCCCAGCCAAAAGCGGCCAGGCGGCGCGCGCCGCACGCGGCGCCTTGACGTTGATCATGAACTCGCTGATCTTGACGCTATGGCCCCCTAACCCCAGCGGCCGGAAGCGCTCGCCGGCTTCGTGCGGTCGCAGAACGGGCTCCGGCCCGACCGCCGCGTCATCCAGGTACGCCAGCCAGCGATCGCGCCCGCGCTCCCGAGCGTCCTCCCGACCGCCAGC
>Ga0209746_1001018_pt1 | contig 13767 bp, 11 predicted proteins | sample BarGraNGADG00211_3_FD_184496 | JGI IMG/M metagenome (GOLD analysis project Ga0209746, IMG submission 184496) | Arctic peat soil microbial communities from Barrow, Alaska - Barrow Graham LP Ref core NGADG0011-211 (SPAdes) (version 2) | ecosystem: Environmental > Terrestrial > Soil > Wetlands >... | reverse complement strand
CGCGAGCTAGCCAATATAATTGAAGCGCGAGGCACGCTCCGGTTTCCCAGGTGGGAATATGAATGTCATGATTTCGCCCCGCGCAGTCGCAGTGCTTCGGCCCGGAACCACATCGCTTCAGGAATTGGTTTCAGCTTGCCGACGGCGGAATATGCCGTGTTAAATTTTGCGTCTTTCAAGCCCGCAAGTTTCGTGTCGTCGTAACGCATCACTCCAAAAGCTGGCGGCACGGTGGCACGGAGCGCACTCGTGAGCAACGCGGCCTTGGCAGCAGCAGTTTTCATTTCTTCCCGCCGAAACTTAACGCCGACAAGATGACTTTCAATTTATTTGCGGCCAGCTTCGGGGATGGTGTCCGTTTTGGTGTCCTTTTGGACTCCTGAACCTATTAAACCATTGCTGCACGCGCAGTTAGGAATGGAGGCGAGGGTCGGAATCGGACGCGTCCCGCCTTCCACAAGCCACTCGAAATCAACTATCTAAATCATCACCGTTACCTTGAAATTAAAGGCTTTCCCACATTATGTCAAGGATAACTTCAGCCGACTTTTCTTAACTCCATTTTACTCCCCACCGATGAGCTATGCTGGCATTTCTGCTGGCACTTTTTGACGAGGATAGTTTTGAATTCTCATGCTTGAGACATTCCTGTTGTTTCCTGCGGACTTCCGCATCGGCCATCCGAATACCGTGTGCGTTCTGATGAAGACAAAAACACAACTCAAATCTTGTCATTCGTGAGTGATCGAATCGCCGAAAGCATTTGCCTCGTCGAAAATCGTTTCAAAAATATATTGACCAAGGTTAGTTGCTGTCAATCTTTGGGCGACTTGGACAAAATAGAACAACACCCTCTGCGATTTTATACGCAGTTCCGGTCAAAATTGTCTTTCTCTGAACTCGGAAGGCAAATAAGCAAACGCTGTTCCAACTGTCGGAGACGTGGAATTACCGGTGAAAGAAAAGGTGATGCTGTTAGGTCTGTGGTGGAGCCGTGGATTCTTGGCACACGCCTTGCAGGAGTTCGTGTGTGAAAAAATTGTTGGACGAATGTCTCCCCGGATGTCCGGGAATTGACGCGCAAAAAATCAGCCTGCCGACGGCGGGGGCTGGCTGCCGTGTCGTGGACGAATTGAGCCTTCTATTCGACATTTCCTACACGCTGGAAAGCAGCCTGGAACTCCGCGAAGTCATCCGGCCGGTGCTTTTGAAAATGGCCGACGGTTTGGGGATGAAGCGCGGCACGATCACTATTCTCAACCGCGAAGACGGCACGGCCAGCATCAGCGAGGCGGTCGGCTTGCCCGGTGGCCAGAGCCAGCAGGATTATTTGGTGGCCTGCCGCGAATTGACCCAGCAGGTCATGGAATCCGGGCAGGCCATTGTCGTGCCGGACATTTCCAAGGAGCCGGGGTTGAAAAAACGCTGGGAGCAGGAACAACAGGTTGACCCGCGCTCGCTGTCAGCGGCCTACATTTGCGTGCCCATCAAATTCGGCGAGGAAGTGATCGGTGCGTTGAGCGTGGAACGCATTCTGGACGGACGGGTCCTGCTTTCGGCCGACCGCCGGCTGCTTTCGCTAATCGCCAATGCCATCGCGCATACGGTGCATTTTCACCGGCTCGCGCTGGAAAAACTGGAGGCGCTCCAGCGCGAGAACGAGCGGTTGCAGCACCAGATCCAAACAAGTTTCCGCCCGCCGAACATGATCGGCAACTCGAATGCGATGCGCTCGGTTTATCTGCACATCGAGCAGGTCGCCAGCAGCGTGACGACCGTCTTGATTCGGGGCGAATCGGGCGTGGGCAAGGAGCTCATCGCCCGCGCGCTGCACGAGCAAAGCCCGCGCAAGGGCAAGGCGTTTGTGAAGTTCAACTGCGCCGCGCTGCCGGAATCCATCATCGAAAGCGAATTGTTCGGCCACGAAAAAGGCGCGTTCACCGGTGCAATCGCCATGCGCAAGGGCCGGTTTGAAATCGCCGAAGGCGGCACGATTTTTCTAGATGAAATCGGCGATGTCTCGCCTGCCACACAGGTCAAGCTGCTCCGCGTTTTGCAGGAAAAGGAATTCGAGCGCGTCGGCGGCCATGCGCCGATCAAGGCCAATGTGCGCATCCTCACCGCCACCAGCCGCAATCTGGAGCAGATGATCGAGCAGGATAAATTTCGCGCCGACCTCTACTACCGGCTCAACGTGTTTCCGATTTACGCCCCGCCGTTGCGCGAACGCAAGTCGGACCTCCTGCTGCTCGCCGATTTCTTCGTGGAAAAATATTCCAAGCTGAACCAGAAAAATGTCCGCCGGATTTCCACCGCCGCGATTGATCTGCTGATGAGCTACCACTGGCCCGGCAATGTGCGTGAACTGGAAAATTGCATCGAACGCGCCGTGTTGATTTCTCCGGGCAAAGCCATCGAAGCGCATCATTTGCCGCCGACATTGCAGAAAAAGGACGCCTCCGAAAAATCTTCCGCCAGCGGCACGCTCGAAACCGCCGTCTCCGCGCTCGAATACGAAATGATCGTGGCCGAACTCAAGGCCTGCGACGGCAACATGGCCGCCGCCGCGCGCCGGCTCGGCCTCACCGAACGGCAGATGGGCCTGCGTGTGAAAGGGCTTGGCATTGATTTCAAACGCTTTCGTCGCGGAGAAACTGCCGCCACTTGACGACAGCTTGAGCGGCCAACTCAAGCCGAGCATGACCATTATCAAAGGCCAACCATCTACGAATCCTTTGTTGTTGGATCGCGCCTTGGGAGCCTTTCTCGGTGTGGCGATCGGTGATGCTTTGGGTGCCACCGTCGAATTTATGACGACGCGGGAAATTGCCGCTCAATACAAAGTCCATAATCAGATCATCGGTGGCGGCTGGCTCGGCCTGAAGCCGGGGTGCGTCACCGATGACACCGAAATGGCGCTCGCGCTCGGCTCCGCCTTGATCGCCAGCGGCGGCTGGAACCCGCGCGCCATTGCCGATGCTTTTGTGAACTGGATGCGCGGCAACCCCGTGGACATCGGCAACGCCTGCCGTCGGGGCATTGGCAAATATATTTCAAATGGAAACTTGTGCGTTCCGCCTGCGGAAGAAAATGGCGGCAACGGAGCCGCCATGCGCAACCTCCCCACCGTGCTCGTCTCGCTGGAAAGTGAAGCACTCCTCATTCAGCGGAGCCTGGAGCAGGCGCACATCACTCACAACCACCCGAAATCCGACGCCGCCACCACTGCGCTCGCCTGCATGACCAGACGACTCCTGCTCGAAGGCGAACAAGCCGCGTGCGATCAAATTGCCGGCGACTTGATCGCCCGGCATCCCGCCTTCCGTTTCAAACCTTGGCCCGGAAAAACCAGCGGATACATCGTGCATACGGTGCAAACGGTCTTCGACGGATTTTTCAACACCGGCAGTTTTGAGGAATGCCTCGTGCGCGTGGTGAATCGCGGCGGCGACGCCGACACCACCGGCGCGCTGGCCGGTCAACTTGCCGGCTCTCTCTACGGCGTTCAGGGGATTCCCGTTCGCTGGCTGAAAAAACTCGATCCCGCCGTCACCGCCGCCATTTACGTCCAAACTCCAAAACTACTCAAACTTTCCAATGGCTGACATGAGATTATGCTTTATGACAACCATGACACCAAAGGCCGGTCAAAGCGGTGCTCAAGCACGCGCAGTCCAGACGCTTCGCGTTTGCCGGACGTTGGCGGAATTCGCGGAGCGTCTGGACTGCGCGCGGTTCACCGCCGCTCTCGCGCGACCGGGGACGTTGCTAGCCAAACCAGCGTGGTTTGTGAACATTGTCATAGCCTGATATAATTTCCCAAACATCACCAAATTTTTCCCATGCGCCCGCCGGAAAATTTATATCACGCGAACATCGCCGGAGATCATTCGCGCTCGTCGTGTTCGCTGAACCGCTGCAATCTCTCGCCGTGGATCATCGGCTCCGAGGAATTTCAGGCGAATCCGCTGCCGGTGGAAATTGACGGCGTGCGCGCGACCAATGCGGGACTTTTCCGTTGCCTCGAATCCATCGCCGAGGCCGATGCTCGCAGCCAGTTTTTTCACGATTACCTGTGCGCCAAATTCAGCCTCGACGAAAAAATCGTGCGCCACGGAAAAGCCCAGTCCGTTTACAGCTACGTCCATTTGCTGCGCGCGTGGGGCGCGGACAGCAACGGTCCCGCCGGTGCCGTGCTCAAGTCGTGGGTCGAAAGCCGCTTTGGCCTGCTCGCCACGTTTCACAAAGGCCGACTCGCGGACGAACGCGCCGCACGCGAGGCGTTCATGTCCGACCGCACGCGGGGCTCGGCCAAGTCCATCGGTGCGCTGATGCAGCTCGATCTGCTCTACACTTTTTGCCAGGACGAATTGCGCCGCCGCTTTCCGAACGCACGGTGCAAAACTCTTTATCGCGGCACCCACGACCCCGAGGAATATGCCATTCGTGATCAAAATAATCAGGGCGACGACCAATCCAAGCGCATCACGCTGGTGCAGCTTAACAATTTGAGTTCGTTCACTTCCGACCCGGAGGTGGCCTGGGAATTTGGCTCCCGCGCCTGGGAAGTGGAAGTGCCGCTGGCAAAAATTGTCTTCTTCAGCGGGCTGCTGCCCAAGTCACTCCTGACCGGAGAATCCGAACATCTCGTCCTGGGCGGCTATTACAACGTGCGCACCTTGCTTTGCTGACGGCCTCCGCTCCGCCGCGCGCCCAAGGTCACATCCAGGTAGCTTCCCGCCGCCGTTCCTACGCAAATGTAGCCTCTTGCGAGCGCCGCCTTTTTTGGCGCCGCTCCGGACAAATTTATTTCCGCCTTTATTCCCAATGGTTTTCTTGATTCCAAGTGCCGGAGTTGAAGGACGTTTTTCCCTTGGCATGATGCTTGCAAAGGGAATAGTCGCGCCGGTTGGAAGTTTCCACCGGATTAGTAATTAAAAACCAAAATCATTTATGAGAAAAATCGCAATCTATGGCAAAGGCGGAATCGGAAAATCCACCACCACGCAAAACACCGTCGCCGGCCTGGCCGAGATGGGCAAGAAAGTCATGGTCGTCGGCTGCGATCCCAAGGCCGACTCGACCCGTCTGCTGCTCGGCGGTTTGTCGCAACGCAGCGTGCTCGACACGCTCCGCGAGGAAGGCGAGGACGTGGAACTGGCCGACATCCGCAACGGCGGTTTTTTGAACACCATGTGCGTGGAGTCGGGCGGACCGGAACCCGGCGTCGGCTGCGCCGGCCGCGGCATTATCACTTCCATCAACATGCTCGAACAGCTCGGCGCCTACGACGCGAGCGAAAACCTGGATTACGTTTTTTACGACGTGCTGGGCGACGTGGTGTGCGGCGGTTTTGCGATGCCGATCCGCGACGGCAAGGCCGAGGAAATTTACATCGTCTGCTCCGGTGAAATGATGGCGATGTATGCCGCGAATAACATCTGCAAGGGCATCTTGAAGTTTGCCACGAATGGCAAGGTCCGGCTCGCCGGCATCATCTGCAACAGCCGCAAGGTGGACAACGAAAAGGAAATGATCGAACAGTTCGCCAAATTGCTCGGCACGCACATGATTCATTTTGTGCCGCGCGACAACGACGTGCAACGCGCCGAGATCAACCGCAAGACCGTGATTGAATGGAATCCGCAATGCGGTCAGGCCGATGAATATCGCACCCTGGCCAAGGCGATTGATCAGAATCAAAAGCTCGTCATTCCCAAGCCGCTCGCCATTCCGGAGCTGGAAAAACTCCTGATGGAATTCGGACTCTACAACTAACCACAGGCAACCGTGGCGAATTCGGGGCAGCCCCGCCGAAAACCAACCAACAAGAAAGGAAATTTTATGTCCGAACGGACCAATACGATTCCCGTTGCCCTGCCTGATCCGGCGGCGGTAAAGGCGGAGATGCTGAAAATTTATCCCGCCAAGACGGCGAAGAAACGCGCCAAGCAGATCATCCTGAACGACCCGGAAGCGCCGCCGGAAATCGGCGCGAACTCCCGCACGGTGCCGGGCATCATCACGCAACGCGGCTGCACCTACGCCGGTTGCCGCGGCGTGGTGATGGGGCCGATTTACGACCTGCTCCAGATCACCCACGGCCCGGTCGGCTGCGGCTTTTACGCCTGGCTCTCGCGCCGCAACCTAGTGCGCCCGCCGGAAGGCTCCACGAATTATCTGCAATACAGCATGAGCACCGACATGCAGGAGGACCAGATTATTTTCGGCGGTGAAAAAAAATTGACGCAGGCCATCCGCGAGGCTTACGAAATTTTCAAGCCCAAGGCGATTGCCATTCTCTCCACCTGTCCGGTCGGCCTCATCGGCGACGACGTTCACACGGTGGCGCGGTTGATGAAGGAGGAACTTGGCATCAACGTCATGGCCTTCAGTTGCGAAGGTTACAAGGGCGTGAGCCAGTCCGCCGGCCATCACATCGCCAACAACGGCGTGTTCAAACACATCATCGGCCTGGACGACAAGGCGGACGTGGCGGAGTTCAACATGAACATCCTCGGCGAATACAACATCGGCGGCGACGCGTGGGAGATTGACGCGCTGCTGCGCAAGTGCGGCATCCACGTCACGGCGACGTTGAGCGGCGACGTGAGTTATGACCAGGTGAAAAAGTCGCACACCGTCCAGCTCAACGGCGTCATGTGCCACCGCTCGATCAACTACATCGCGGAAATGATGGAGAAAAAGTTCGGCATTCCGTGGATTAAGATCAATTTCATCGGCGCGGAAGCCACGGCGAAAACGCTCCGCAAGATCGCGAAATTCTTCGACAGCAAAAAACTCACCGACCGCGTCGAGGAAGTCATCGCGCAGGAAATGATTGCCTTGCGGCCGGTGCGCGAGGAAATCAAGGCCAAGCATCAGGGCAAGAAAGCCGCGCTGTTTGTCGGCGGTTCGCGGGCGCATCATTACCAGGATTTGTTCCGCGACATCGGCATGGAAATCGTTTCCGCCGGTTATGAGTTTGCCCACCGCGACGATTACGAAGGTCGGAAAGTTTTGCCCACGATCAAGGTGGACGCCGACAGTCGGAACATCGAGGAACTGAAGGTCGAGGCCGATCCAGAACGTTTCAAGCCGTCGCGCACGCCGGAACAAATCGCGGCGCTCGAAACCGGCGGTTTCAGCTTCAAGGATTACGAAGGCATGATGGTGGAAATGAAAAAGAACACGCTCGTGATTGACGACATCACCCATCACGAGATGGAAAAGCTCATTGAAATCTACAAGCCGGACATCATCGGCTCCGGCATCAAGGACAAGTTCGTGATCGAGAAAATTGGCGTGCCGTGCAAGCAACTGCACAGCTACGACTACAGCGGCCCGTATGCGGCGTTTGGCGGCGCGATCAATTTCTATCGCGAAGTGGACCGGATGCTCACGACGAAAGTCTGGAAATTCATCACGCCACCGTGGGAAAAATCCCCGCTGGCTTCGGTCGAACTCATTCATGCCTCCAAGCTGAACGGTGCGAAGAAAAACGGTGAAACCAAAGCTTTCCGCCGCCACGCTGCGGTCGCCGAGGAAGTTTGAAAGCAACGAAACCTTTAACCCCATATTTTTATGCTTAACGGAACCACAACTGAAATCAAACCGCGCGAGGCGCTCCGCATCAATCCCGCCAAGACCTGCCAGCCCATCGGCGCGATGTATGCCGCGCTCGGCATCCACGGCTGCATGCCGCACAGCCACGGCTCGCAAGGCTGCTGTTCGTATCACCGCAGCCATCTCACGCGCCATTTCAAGGAACCCGTGGTGGCCACGAGCAGCTCCTTCACCGAAGGCGCGTCCGTGTTTGGCGGCCTGGCCAACATGACGCAGGCGCTGTCCAACATCTTCACGATTTACAACCCGAAGATCGTGGCAGTCCACACGACGTGTTTGTCCGAGGTCATCGGCGACGACATTCCGATGATGATCAAGAAGGCCACCGAGGAAGGCATCATTCCCGCAGGCAAAGTGGTGATTCACGCGAACACGCCCAGCTTCGTCGGTTCGCACGTCACGGGTTTTGCCAGCATGGTCACCGGCATGGTGAAATACCTGGCCGAATCCAGCGGCAAAACCGAAGCCCAGTTGAAGGACGATGCGCAACTGAATGTGATTCCCGGCTACATTGATCCCGCCGACATGCGCGAACTGAAGCGCATCATCACGGAAATGGGCGTCAAAACCGTCATGTTCCCCGACACCAGCGGCGTGCTGGACCTGCCGCAGGACGGACGTTACCGGATGTTTCCGAGCGGCGGCGCGACCATCGAGCAGATCAAATCTTCCGGCGACAGCGTCGGCACGATTGCGCTCGGCCATTTCGCCTCGCACCCGGCGGCGACGGAGCTGGACGAAAAATGCAACGTCCCCTGCGCGCTCCTGGAACTGCCTTACGGCCTCACGAACACCGATCTTTTCATCCATGCGCTCCGCAACCACGGCGGCGTGGATGTGCCCGCCACCATTGGCGAGGAACGCGGCCGGCTGCTCGACGCGATGAGCGACCTGCACCAATATTTTCACGGCAAGCGCGTGGCCATCGTCGGCGATCCTGACCACGTCATCGCGCTCACGCAATTCCTCGTGGAGCTGGACATGAAGCCCGCCTACGTCATCACCGGTTCGCCCGGCAATCATTTCGAGACGCGCTTGAAGGAGATTCTCGCCGAGCAAGCGCCCGACGCCATCGTCAAGCAGAACACCGACATGTTCGCGCTGCACCAATGGATCAAGAACGGGCCGGTGGACCTCATCATCGGCAACACCTACGCCAAATACATCGCGCGGGCTGAGAACATTCCGTTCGTGCGCTTCGGCTTTCCGATTCTGGATCGCATGGGCCACCGCTACTTCCCCAGCGTCGGCTACATGGGCGCGCTGCGGCTGATGGAAAAAATCAACGACGCGCTGCTCGATCACCAAGACCGCGAGTGCGCCGAGGAAAACTTTGAACTCATCCAATAAAAAATTATGAACATCAGCGCCCGCAACAAACTCGTTGGCAAGATCACCAAAATCACCAGCGGCGTGGTCAATGCCGAGATCGTCATCGCCTTGCCTGGCGGAGGGGAGATTGTGTCGGTCATTACCAAGACCTCCGCCAAAGCGCTCAAGTTTAAAACCGGGTCGCCCGTCGTCGCGATCATCAAGGCGTCGGACATCCTGCTGGCCGTGCCGTGTGGAAACCCTGATTGCAAGTGCGGCAAATGAAATGACGCCGTTCACCATCAGCTCCGCCACCGAAACGGATGTGCCGATCCTCCTGGCTCTGATCCGCGAGCTGGCGGAGTTTGAGCATCTCGCGCAGGAACTGGAGGTCACGGCGGATTCGCTCCGTGAAGCGTTGTTTGGCAAAGCCTCCGTCGCCCGCGCTCTCGTTGCCCGCACCAACGGCGAACCGGCGGGTTACGCGGTTTTCTACCGGACGTTTTCCACGTTCGTCGGCCGTCCCGGAATTTTCCTGGACGACCTTTTCGTGCGCCCGCAATTCCGCAAGCTCGGCATCGGCCGCGCGCTGCTGATGCGCGTCGCCCAAATCGGCGCAGAGCTTGGCGGCGGCCGCTTGGAATGGATCACGCTGCGCTGGAATGAAAATGCTTTCCGCTTCTATCGCAGCATCGGCGCGTCGGTGATGAACGAATGGGCTTTGCTGCGGTTGAATGGCCAAGAAGTCCGTAACCTCGTCGGCGCGAAAGTGAAGGTGGCGGCATGAAGAGAATGTCCCATTTCATTAGCACATGGCTTCAGCCAGGGGACAATCGCCGAGTTAGCGTGGCAGCCGTTTTAACGGCTTCGGGTTCGCGGCTGAAGCGGTTAAAACCGCTTTCGTCCAGTCGCGTCCACAACACCGGGCTGAAGCCCGGTGCTAATGAGACGACTCATGCGTCAACACCCGTTAGTTGGATGTTCGGTGTTCGATGTTGGTTGTTCGATGTTTTTCCATTCCATGATTGACCTCCTTCCAGGCCGTGAAAAGCAGGTCGTCCACACGGGCATCGCGGGCGCCGCCGCCACGGAAATGGCCTGCGGCAAAGCGAGTGTCGCCGGCTCGGTCAGCCAGCGCGCCTGTGTGTTTTGCGGTTCGCGCGTCGTGCTGTATCCGATTGCCGATGCGTTGCACATCGTTCACGGGCCGATTGGCTGCGCGGCTTATACCTGGGACATTCGCGGTGCGCTGTCGAGCGGGCCGCAACTGCATCGCCACAGTTTTTCCACCGACTTGCAGGAACTGGACGTGATCTTCGGCGGCGAGAAAAAGCTCGAAGACGCGCTGCTCGAACTCATCGCGCACCATTCGCCCAAGGCCGCGTTCGTTTATTCGACGTGCATCGTCGGCATCATCGGCGACGACGTGAGCGCCGTCTGCAAACTGGTTTCCGCCCAGACCGGTATTCCCGTGCTCGGCGTGCATTCCGAAGGTTTCAAAGGCACGAAAAAAGACGGCTACAAGGCCGCGTGCGACGCGCTTTACAAACTCATCGGCACCGGCGACATCTCGAACATCAGCCCGCACAGCATCAACATCCTGGGCGAGTTCAACATCGCCGGCGAAACGTGGGTGCTGCGCGACTATTATAAACGCCTGGGCATCGAAGTCGTCGCGTGCATCACCGGCGATTCACGCATTGAGCAGATACGCCGCGCACACGGCGCGAAATTGAATCTCGTTCAATGCTCCGGCTCGATGACCAGCCTCGCGAAAATGATGGAGCGCGATTACGGCATTCCCTTCAAGCGCGTTTCCTATTTCGGCATCGAGGACATGAGCGCCGCGCTTTATGAAGCGGCGAAACATTTTCCTGACGCGCCGGAAATTCTGGCCCGCGCACAAAATCTCGTGCGCGAAGAAGTTGCCGCCATTTATCCCGAACTCCAGCGCTACAAGCAAAAGCTCATTGGCAAGAAGGCGGCGATTTATGTCGGCGGCTCGTTCAAGGCGTTTTCGCTGATGCGCGCGTTGCGGCTCATCGGCATGGAGACGGCCATCGTCGGCTCGCAGACCGGCGACAAGGAAGATTACAAACAGCTCCAGGAAATGGCCGATCCCGGCACCATCATCGTGGACGATGCCAATCCGCTGGAGCTGGCGAAATTCTGTCTGGAAAAGGATGTGGATCTCTTCATCGGCGGTGTGAAGGAGCGGCCCATCGCCTACAAACTCGGCATCGGCTTCTGCGATCACAATCACGAGCGCAAGGAACCGCTCGCCGGCTACATCGGCATGTTGAATTTTGCGAAGGAAGTCTACGCGAGCGTCGCCAGCCCCGTCTGGCAGTTCGCGCCGCGCCGGGCGAAACGGCAATCCATTTTGAACAACCAAGCAACGAAGTAACAAAGTCGGCCGGCTTTTGTTGCTTCGTGACTTCGTTGTTCAATTCTTCCCTCTGTTTTCCGTGCCTTTCTGTTGAACACAGCTTGTCGCCAGTTCGCAATGCGTGATCAGTCCTACATAAATGTGATAGTCGCGCCGCAAAGCTACGCGGATGTAGGAGGCCATGGTCGTCCGATTGCCCCGGCGGAAAGTGGCACATCCGATAATCAGGCTTTTCAAAGGATTTTTCACTTTTTACGCGCAAAAAGCGCTTTGGCATCCCGATTGCAATGAGTTCAATCGCCGTGTTAAAAACCGACATCCAAGAAATGCAGGTTGACGATCTGGGTTGCTCCGGAACTTGCGACAGCCCGGCTGACTGTCAGGGCACGGCGCTTTGCCCCATCAATCTTGCCCGTCCGTCCGCCGCCGTCGTCAACCCGACCGACGAGGAATTGGATGACGAACCGCAGTCGAAGAATTTCACCTCCACGCGCAATGCCTGCAAGCTCTGCACACCGCTCGGCGCGTGCCTGGCATTTCGCGGCGTCGAGGGCTGCATCCCATTTTTGCACGGCGGGCAGGGCTGCTCGACTTACATCCGCCGCTATCTCATCAGCCATTTCCGCGAACCGATTGACATCGCGTCGTCGAATTTCCACGAGGAGAGCGCGATCTTCGGCGGCAGCAAGAATTTCTCGCAGGGTGCGCTGAACATCACGCGCCAATATCAGCCGCAGCTCATCGGCGCGGCCACGACTTGCCTGACGGAAACCATCGGCGAGGACATGGCGCGGCTGTTGCATGAGCTGAAGGAAAATCACGGCGATGCCGCCGCGCCCATCGTCCACGTTTCGACGGCGAGCTATCGCGGCACGCATATTGACGGCTTTCATTCCGCCGTGCGCGAGTTGGTGGAGCAAATCGCGGGCGCAGGCGAAAAAAATAAAAATGTCGCGTTATTTCCCGGCATGGTGTCCCCCGCCGACTTGCGGCACTTGAAGGAAATCTTCGCCGACTTCGGCCTGCCGTTCACGTTGCTGCCGGATTATTCGGAGTCCATGGACGGCGCGACGTGGTCGGAATACGAGAAGCTGCAATCCGGCGGCACACCCATCGCCGACATTCGCGCGCTCGGTTCGGCTAAAACCTCGATTGAATTTGGCCGCGTGCTCGAAGGAACGAAAACCGCCGGCACCGTGCTGCAAAATAAATTTGCCATCCCGCGACGGTTGCTCGGCCTGCCGATGGGCATCCGCGAGAGCGACGCTTTTTTCAACATCCTCGCGGAAATCGCCGGGGTCGAGACGCCGGTGAAATATCAGCGCGAACGCGGGCGGCTCGTGGACAGCCTGATTGACGGCCACAAATACGCTTTTGAAAAGCGCGCCATCGTTTTCGGCGAGGAAGATTTGGTGATTGGGTTGGCGGCGTTGCTCTGTGAAATCGGAGTGACGCCGGTGTTGTGCGCCAGCGGTGGCCGCAGCGGAAAACTGGAGAGTTCCCTGCGCGCCGCCGTTCCGCTGCTGCCGTCGGAGGCGCTCGTGAAGGAAGGATTTGATTTCGCAGAAATCGCCGAGGCCGCGCCGGAGTTGAAACCGGATTTTCTCATCGGCAGCAGCAAGGGCTATTCGATTGCCCGCAAGCTGGACGTGCCGCTGATCCGCGTCGGGTTTCCGATTCACGACCGCATCGGCGGCCAGCGCGTGCTGCATCTGGGCTATCGCGGCGCGCAGGAATTGTTCGACCGCATCGTCAATGCACTGCTCAAAGTGAAGCAGGAAAATTCACCCATCGGTTACAGCTACCTATGATTGCAACGCTTGAACCAACCTGCGGCGCTTCCACGCTCGCGCCGATTGATTTCAAAAACCATCCGTGCTTCGACAAGGAGGCGCACAAGAAATTCGGCCGCGTGCATCTGCCGGTCGCGCCGCGCTGCAACATCCAGTGCAATTTCTGCAACCGCAAATACGATTGCATGAACGAGAGCCGTCCGGGCGTCACGAGCACGGTGCTGACGCCGCAGCAGGGCATCGCCTATCTGCGCGACGTGGTGGCGAAGCGCCCGGAGATTTCGGTCATGGGCATCGCGGGGCCGGGCGATCCGTTTGCGAATCCCGAGGAGACGATGGAAACGCTCCGGCTGACGCGGGAATATTTTCCGAAAATGATTTTGTGCGTGGCGACGAACGGCTTGAACGTCGCGCCCTACGTTGACGAAATGGCCGAGCTGCAAGTGAGCCACGTCACGCTGACCATCAACGCGATTGATCCGGTCATCGGCAGCGAGATTTACGCCTGGGTGCGCGATGGTAAACGTCAGTTGCGTGGCGAGGCGGCGGCGGCGGTGTTGAGCGCGCGGCAGATGGATGCACTCGTCAAACTGAAGTCGCGTGGCATCACGGTGAAGGTAAACACAATCATCATGCCTGGCGTGAACG
>Ga0209746_1001015_pt1 | contig 13782 bp, 12 predicted proteins | sample BarGraNGADG00211_3_FD_184496 | JGI IMG/M metagenome (GOLD analysis project Ga0209746, IMG submission 184496) | Arctic peat soil microbial communities from Barrow, Alaska - Barrow Graham LP Ref core NGADG0011-211 (SPAdes) (version 2) | ecosystem: Environmental > Terrestrial > Soil > Wetlands >... | reverse complement strand
GCCCGCCGCGCGTTTACCCTCATTGAGCTGCTGGTGGTGATCGCCATCATCGCCATCCTGGCGGCGATGGTGTTGCCGGCGCTTTCGTCGGCTAAGAAAAAAGCTCAAAGCATTCCCTGCCTGAACAATCTGAAGCAATGGGGGCTGGCCGTGCAGCTTTACGCCACGGACAACGGTGATTTTTTGGTGAATGAAGGATTCCCAAATCCATCCACTGCGGCACAGCTTGCCAAAGGTTGGTATGCTTATCTGCCGGAAACAATAAACTTGAGACCATATGCCGAAATGGCATGGCGAACAAACGCAAGCATTGAACCGGGAAATTCCACTTGGATTTGCCCGGCCAACACGCGGCGCAGCAATGGAAACAACCTTTTCCTTTATTGCTTTAATGGAATGATTGATGGCACGGGAGTCAATGATCATTCTATAAAAATCAGCGCCGTTCCAAAACCCATCACGATGGTTATTTTTTTCGATAGTAAAAACTTGCCCGGAGTCCAGACGGATGAGGCAAATCCTGGCAATTTCGTCCACACGAACCTGCACAATCGCGGGGCGAACCTTGCTTTTCTGGATGGCCACGTGCAGCGCTTCCGCAACACAGAATATTGGGATTTTTCCACGAACAAGGGGATCACAAACAATCCAGATATCGTCTGGTTTCCCTGACACCACCAACCGCCAGAACCCCGGCCGTTCCGAAAGGAAATGCTTCCATTTGTGAACAGCGGTGAACAGTGTGGATAACTTTCCGGCAAAATCTTTTGCCCGCCGCCGGAAAATCTGGAAGCATCACCAACAGTCATCCCCCAACGGCGAGCATTTTTGGGCGGATTGTTTACCAGGAAATCTGAAGCCGGCGCGGAAATATGTCGTCAGAGTGTTTCAGAAATGTAACACGCCGGATGATTTGTTATGGTAAAACTTAAATGTTGTATTGATATGAAATTAGCCAGCCAGCCATCAGCGAACCGCCCCTTTAAATTTTTCATCCGCGCCTTCACGCTGATTGAACTGCTGGTGGTCATCGCCATCATCGCGATCCTGGCGGCGATGCTGCTGCCGGCGCTGGCGAAGGCCAAGAGCAAGGCGCAGCAGGCCAGTTGCGTTTCCAACCTGCGGCAGTGGGGGCTGGCGCTCCAGATGTATTCCAACGACAACAACAATGGCATTCCCCGCGACGGTATGAATAATCTGACCGGCACCTATAATCCCGGAGAACCGAATTCCAAGCAGCAAAATGCGTGGTTCAACCTGCTCCCGGAATATGTCTCCGAAAAGGCGCTCTCCTATTACACCACCAACGCCGCCGTCAGCACGTCGGACTCGCAGAAAAATTCAGACATCATTCCATTTCCGGGCGGCACTGGGAAAATCTATTCCTGTCCCGGCGCGAAGCTGTCCGGCGGCGACTTCACCACCCTCAACGGCACTGGCGCAGGAGCGGACGGCTTTTTCAGTTTTGACATGAACATTGACCTTAAAAAGAAGGATGCAGCGGCCAATTATACCTATCCGGAAATGCCAAAGCTGACCAGCATCAGCAAGCCGTCGGACACCGTTTTCCTGTTTGACTGCGTGTTTAGTCCCAGCACTGAAGTCGTCAATAATTCTCCCCAATTCAATTCCGTCAATCCGGCCAATCGCTGGCACAGTTTTGCTTCCCGGCATAGCAAGGGCGGCAGCATTGTTTTTTTAGAGGGTCACGTTGGTTATTATAAAACCGCCGCTGTGCAATCTTGGGGGCCTGCGAGCGGAGCGCCGGAATTTCCCAGCACCCCTTTGATCTGGAACCCGCCTTACCGGCTTTCGAAACCTTGAATCCATTTTTTGAAGAAATGATTGAACTTAAACCTGAAACTGAAAATACCTATGAAAAAACCAAACCCCCATCTGAACGCAATCCTCTGTCTGGCGCTGGCCGTTTTTGGCCTGACGCTGTTTAGCCATCAAGCATCGGCGCAAACCACCCTAGCCAAATGGACTTTTGAAACGCTGCCTTCCGCCCTGTCCTATGTGCCGGGAGCTGGAGTTTCCACCACCAACTATCTTGCTGACTCCGGCACCCAAGCTGGCATCGCGGCGGCGTCCGGCAAGCACTTTGGGTTTGGAACTGCCACTACGACTTACTCTTCTCCCGCAGGAAATGGTTCTCTGCGCGCGTTAAGTTCCAACGGATGGACAAATAATCCCGGTGACTATTACCAGTTTGTCGTCAACACCGTGAGTTTTACAAACATCGGCATTTCCTTCGACCAGGTTGGCAGCGGCACGGGACCGAAGGACTTTTACCTCGCTTACAGCACCGATGGTGTCAATTTCACGCAATTCGGCAGCATCTACAATGTCCTAAGCAGTCCTAGTTGGAGCGCCGGCGCTGCCCAAACTGGAGAGACTTATTCTTTTAATTTAAGCTCCATTACCACGTTGGCGAATGCTTCAACAGTTTATCTTCGGCTTGTTGAAGCTGATAATACCGCCATAAACGGTAGTTCTGTTGGCACCGGCGGCACCAGTCGCATTGATAATGTTGCTGTCGTCGGCACCATTGCCGGCCCGCCCCAGATCATCACCCAGCCACCAAGCCCAACTAATTTTTTTGGTGATACAACCACCTTGTCTCTGACTGCCGGCGGTGACGCCCCGCTTAGCGTCCAGTGGTATTATCCCAATTTGAGCACGCCGCTGACTGATGGCAGCAGCGGCTTTGGTTCGGGGACGATTTCCGGTTCAACGAATCAGGCGCTGACATTGACTTTTGTGAGCACGAATCAGGCGGGAAATTATCAAGTCATCATTGCCAATCCCTCCGGTTCCGTTACCAGCGTGGTCGCGCACCTGACGGTCAACCTTCGCCCGCCGATTGCCACCAATATCGCCTATCTCCACACCTTGCATGATGCCAATTTTGCCCTGACCGACAAAACCAACCTCTATCAAGTTGACGGCATTGTGACCACCATCGGAAATCTGGTTTCGGGAGCCACGGAGGTTGAATCATTCTATGTGCAGGACGGCACGGGCGGCGTGGATGTTTTTTATCGCGGCGGTTTTTCTTTCCCCAACACCGGCGACCATGTGCGCATCACGGCGCCGCTGGATCAGTTTAATGGCGGGCTTGAAATGGCCCCGATCAATGGCAATCCATCACACACAATAGAAAATCTCGGCGTGGGGACAGTGCCCGACCCGCAGTTTTTCAACTTCACAACGCTTCCCACGGCGGTCGTGATGGAAGAAACCAATGAAGGCAGATACATGGTTGTCTCGAATGTCTTTCTTGCCGTGACGAATGCCGCCCCCCAATTGTCGGGCAACGAAATCATTTTCATGACCAATCTAACCGGCCAGGTGTTCAGAATGATTGTTGCCAACAACCCGGTGCTGGGACCGATCGGTTATTCCTTGCCCGGATCATTCGCCACTTCCGTCAAAGGAGTAATGTCGCAATCACAGACCAGTGGAACCGTGCTCACAAATGGATACAGCCTCATTCTGTCGGATTTCTCCCAAATCGAAATCGGCACACCGCCGGTCATTGTGAACCCAATCCCGTTGAACATCCAATTGTCCGGCGCAAATGTCGTGCTGACGTGGAGCGACGCGTCATTCAACCTGCAATCGGCAACCAATGTGGCCGGGCCTTACAGCAATATTCCAGCGGCGGCTGGCCAGACGACCCACACCGATGCCATCACCAATCAGGCCAGTTTCTACCGCCTCCAGCATCCGTAATCGGCGACATAAACAGTTCAATGGCGGCCAGCAGTGGCCGCCCTTTTTTTGTTTTGTAGGAGACGAGGTAACGAGTCTCAAACTAAAAAGAATTCAGAGACTCCTCATGTCGTCTCCCGCGATTTTGAAAACAGTTCAAGGTCACACCACCGCCGCAATCTCATCGCCCATCTCGCGCGTGCCGACCTTGCGCGCTCCGCTTTCGCTCGCGCTGAAGATGTCGCCGGTGCGGTAGCCGGATTCAATCGCGTGCTGCACCGCGCTCTCAATCGCCGCCGCCGCGTCGTTCAATCCAAAACTGTGCCGCAGCATCAGCGCGCCCGACAAAATTTGCGCGATGGGATTCGCCAGATTTTTCCCGGCAATGTCCGGCGCGGTGCCGCCCGCCGGTTCGTAGAGGCCAAAGGTGATTTCGCCGCTCGTCGCGCCGAGGCTCGCGCTCGGCAACATTCCCAGCGAACCGCCGAGCGCCGCCGCCTCGTCGCTCAAGATGTCGCCGAACATGTTTTCGCAGAGCATCACGTCGAACTGCGTCGGGCGCAGCATGAGCTGCATCGCGCCGTTGTCCACGAACATGTGTTCCAGCGTCACGTCGGGATAGTTTTTCCCAACGCGCGTGACGACTTCGCGCCACAAAATTCCGTTCTCCAGCACGTTCGCCTTGTCAATGCTCGTCAATTTCTTCCGGCGCAACTGCGCGGCCTTGAACGCGACGTGTGCGATGCGTTCGATCTCCGGCGTCGTATAAACCATCGTGTCCGTCGCGCGGAAATTTCCGCCGCCGAGATCCTCGGTTTTTTTCGGCTGGCCAAAATACATGCCGCCCGTCAGTTCGCGCACGACGAGAATATCAATGCCGTTGCCCTGGCGTTCCTTCGCCAGCGGACACGCGTGCGCGAGCACCTTCGGCAACGTGACCGGACGCAAGTTGGCGAACAATCCGAATTCTTTGCGGATGCGCAGCAGCGCGGCGCGTTCGGGACGTTCTTCTTTGGGAATCGTCGGGTCGCGGTCGGGCAGACCGACGGAGCCGAAGAGAATCGCGTCCGACTTTTTGCAGAGCGCGAGCGTGATGTCCGGCAACGCTTTTTTGGCGAAGTCAATGCCCGCCCAGCCGACGGGTGCATCGGTGATGACGAGTTTGAATTTGAATTTCTGTTCGGTGGCGCGGAGCACCTTGATGGCCTCGCGCATGACTTCCGGGCCGATGCCGTCGCCCGCGAGCGCTGCGATGTTGAAAGTTTTCATAATCAGGAACGAGGATTTTAATTTTTTCCCGCGCGGAGACAATGGAATTTTATTGTCACCGATTGCGTAAATGAATCCGTTCAGTTAAGTTCGGACATGAATTCAAAGTTCAAGCCGCAGTTCACCGCCATCATCCAGCGTTCGGAAAAGTGGTTTGTCGCGTTGTGTCCGGAACTCGACGTGGTCAGCCAGGGCAAAACGGTGGAGGAAGCGCGCCGCAATGTTACCGAGGCGGTGGAACTGTTTTTGGAAACCGCCAGCCCATCGGAAATCAAACGCCGTTTGAGCAAGGAAACTTACATCGCGCCGCTTTCGGTGGCGATGGCATGACTTCAACAAATGTCCCCGAAATAAATCTTTTGGCCGCTACTTTCTGGACATGGCTAAAATCAAAGTTCTCTCCGGCGTCGAGGTCTGCCGAATCCTGGCTGAACATGGTTTCGTGAATGTCCGCCAGCGCGGCAGTCATATCGTCATGCAGAAACGGCTGCCCGGCACCACCATCACCGTGCCGGTTCCCAATCATCGCGAACTGGATCACGGCACCTTGCGTTCCATTATCCGGCAGTCGCAGCTTGACCGCGAATTGTTCGAGACGGATTGAGGTTGTCCATGCCGCTGCCCTACAAAATCGCCACGCTGCTTTACTGTTTCAATGAGCGCGGGGAAATCCTGCTGCTCGAACGCGCACAGGAACCGAACCGCGGCCTGTGGAGTCCGGGCGGCGGCAAGCTGAAGATGGACCTTGGCGAATCGCCTTACGCCTGCGCCTGCCGCGAGGCGCGCGAGGAAATCGGGCTGGAACTGCGCCCGTCGGATTTGCATCTGGCCGGACTCATCAGCGAACACGGTTATCAAGGCCAGACGCACTGGCTGATGTTTTTGTTCGAGGTGAAGGTGAAATTAAAATCCTTGCCGCCGGTTCATGCGGAAGGGCGCTTTGAATTTTTTCCGCGCGAAAAGATTTTAGATTTAAAAATTCCGCAGACCGACCGCGAGCAGATCTGGCCGTGGTTCTGGCAGTTTCGCGGCGGCTTTTTCGCGGCGCACTGCCATTGCCACGCGGATGGGCGGAACGAGTGGACGCGCGAAGAGGCGAAGGAAGAATGAAGAATGAAGAATGAAGAAACCAGTTTTACGGCAATGATGACGACGTATTTTCAAGTTTGGAGTTCCGCGTTTACGCGGTCTGGGAGCCGCCTAAAGGCGGAACTCCGAACAAAATCTCGGTGCGCGGCTTTGATGTTTGTTTCTTCATTCTTCATTCTTCATTCTTCATTCTTCATTTTCTTATGATTGACCTGCACAGCGACGATTATTTCATGGGCGAGGCATTGCGGCAGGCGGCCAAGGCCTGCGAAAAAGACGAGGTGCCCGTCGGTGCCGTCGTCGTGCGCGCAGGCCGGATTATTGCCCGCGCCTTCAATCAAGTGGAAGAACTGAAGGACGCCACCGCGCACGCGGAAATGCTCGCGCTCACGCAGGCGGAAAATGCCGTGGGCGACTGGCGGCTGACCGATTGCACGCTGTATGTGACCAAGGAGCCGTGTCCGATGTGCGCCGGCGCCGTCGTCCACACGCGGCTGGCGCGCGTGGTGTTCGGCGCGGGCGATGCGAAAGGCGGCGCGGCGGGCGGCGCGCTGAACCTGCTGCAATTCCCCACGTTGAACCATCAATGCGAAATCACGTCCGGCGTGCGGCTGGAGGAATGTCGCGCGCTGCTGCAAAGTTTTTTTGCAGAACAGCGGCGGGCGAAGAAGAACGGGGAAAGTTTTCCAATGGAATTGTAGCAGCGGACGTGAGTCCGCCCTAATCTTTCTAAAATGAGCCGGCTCACGCTGGCTGCTGCCCCAAAAAAGAAAAAACGCGGCGGCCTTGCGGCTGCCGCGTTTCTGTTTTTTAACTTAAAGAATTACCAAGGGAAGTTAAACATTTGTGAAACAACCGTGTTGGTGCTGCTCTGCAAAGATGTGTGCAGACCGCTGATGGTGACAGCTTGCACGCTGCCGTCGGCGAGACCGATGTTGCCCGACTTTGAGTGCGTCTCCGTCGTCCAAGACCAGGCCCCATTGGCGGTGCCGGCAAAGACGCCGCCCGTAGCTGTTGTTACTGACGGGGCAAGGAGGCTGTTGCGTGTGCCGGCAGCAGTGTTGCCAAACGCCCATGACGAGGCAGCTTGTGCGGCCGTGTTCTGGTTACCGATATTCAAGTCACCATACATTATAATTTGCGGATCAACTTCCTGAGCGTCGCCATTGATGAAATAGCTGATTTTGCCCACCCCAGTTGGGGCGACAGCCTTTGCACCTGGGTTAGGAACAGCGGTGCCTAAAAGGTCGGGATAAGCGAAGTTCGTGGCATAACTGCCGTGTCCCGTTAAGCTATCGGAAGGGCAACCAATGATTTTGGGTGTGGAAAGCTCGTTGGACATCACCATGAACACCATGCCGGGATTGTTCGGGTTGGGAGCCGTGATGGGGTTGCCGCCGTGACCCACGTAATCACTGGCACCGCCTTGAGCGGCTGTAACTGCCATGGGATATTTGTCGCCGTTATCACCGGCCCAGATGCGGGTGGCGAGGCCGACCTGCTTGAGGTTGTTGGTGCAACTGATTTTCTGGGCTTTTTTCTTGGCGGCAGCGAGGGCCGGCAGGAGCATGGCCGCAAGAATCGCGATGATCGCGATGACGACGAGGAGTTCAATAAGCGTGAACGCTTTCTTTTGTTTTTGGTTTTTCATAATTCGTTTGTGTTTTTTGTTTTCGTTCCGGATGCGAACACGGGATTCTAGAAGAATCGCCGCAACTGTCAATCGGATTTCTGATTCATCTTTAGCAATGATGGTGCCAAGGGTGTAACTGCGGAAAAGCCAATAAATCAACGATTTGAAATTCAGGAATTGCCGGCGCGCGTGAAATTTTCACGCATAATGCGTGAACTTCACGCAAAGCCGGGAAAATTGCTCGCGTTGCCAGCGGCGGGAACGGAAAGGGCGCACGTTGGCATCGGCTTTGCCGGAAAACTCACATGAAAGTCCTCCAATCGGCGTTTTTGAGGGAAAACACCCAGTTTTTTGGTGAAAAGAGGGCAAAACCAACGGCTGCTGGACGGAAAGCAACGGTTACTTTCTCAAAAGTAACGACTGCCGGACGCAAAGTAACGGTTACTTTCCGTCCATGGACGGTTACTTTCCCAAAAGGAGCGGCTGCTTTTGGCAAATGAACGGCTGCTTTCCGTCCATGAACGGCTGCTGGACGGAAAGTTGCGGCGGATTCGGGGAGAGTGACGGCTGGTTTCTCACCCCCAATGGCGGATCCGGCCCCACCGGCCAATCCTTTTGATGGATTTGGCAGACAATGTTTGCCCCCGACGGAAATTTCCGCCACAACCCGTCGGCCGAGCCTTCGTGATTGATTTCTCCGCATGATTAGGGAAAGCTGTCCGTTCCTATGGCCGAACCAAAAGAAAATTTGCAGATGGAAAAAATCGTGTCGCTGTGCAAGCGGCGCGGGTTTGTGTTTCAGTCGTCCGAGATTTACGGCGGCATCAACGGCTTTTGGGATTACGGCCCGCTGGGCGCGGAACTCAAGCGCAACGTCAAGGAACTCTGGTGGCACGCCATGACCCGCCAGCGCGACGACGTCGCCGGCCTCGAAGCGACGATCATCATGTCGCCGAAAATCTGGGAGGCGTCTGGACACGTCGCGACATTCAGTGATCCGATGATTGATTGCAAAACGTGCAAAGGCCGTTTCCGCGCGGATCAAATTTCAGAAATTTCCTGTCCGCAAAAGCCAGGCAAAACGGTCAGCGAATGTTCCGGCGAAAAAACCGAGGCGCGTCCGTTCAACTTGATGCTGCAAACTTACGTTGGGCCGATTCAGTCAGACGAAAACATCGCTTATCTCCGGCCCGAAACCGCGCAGGCGATTTTCGCGCAGTTCAAAAATGTTTTGGAAACGTCTCGCCAAAAAGTTCCGTTCGGCATCGCGCAGGTCGGCAAGGCGTTTCGCAACGAAGTCACGCCGCGCAATTTCATCTTCCGCTCGCGCGAGTTCGAGCAGATGGAACTGGAATTTTTCATCAAGCCGGATGAAGTCATCGAAGCCATTCACGGCAGCGTGGCAAAGGCCTCTGAAATCTCAAATTCACAATCTGAAATTTCAGAACCGCAGCCAAACTGGGGCTGGGAAGCGTGGCACAAGTATTGGGTCGAGGAACGCGTGCGCTTTTACGAAGGCATCGGGCTTTCGCGCGAGACGCTCGGCTTTCATCATCAGACGCCGGCGGAACTCGCGCATTACGCGCGCGCCTGCACGGACATTTTGTTCAAGTTCCCGTTCAGCAAAAAGGACGAGCACGGCAACGTGACTGGCGACGAGTTGGAAGGCATCGCCGCGCGCAGCGATTTTGACTTGAGCCAGCACCAGCGTTTTTCCGGCAAGCCGATGGGCGTGTTCGACGACGAGTTGCGCGCCGCGTGGGCGAAGTTGCCGAAGGAAAAACAGGATGATTTGTGGAAGCGTTATTACGACAACCGCAAAAATTATCTGACGAAATCCGCCAAGCCGGATGAAACGGCGGAACAAATTCAGAAGCAGGCGACGGAAGACGCGAACGGTCTGGCGAAGGGCCAATACATTCCACACGTCATCGAGCCGAGCGCGGGCGTGGATCGTTTGATCCTCGCGCTCATCGCGAACGCGTATTCCGAAATCACCGAGACGGACGACAAAGGTAAAACCGAAACGCGCGTGACGATGAAATTCCATCCGCGTGTCGCGCCGATCAAAGTTGGCGTGCTGCCGTTGCTGAAAAACAAACCGGAACTCGTCAAGAAAGCGCAGGAAGTCCGCGATTTGCTGCGACCGTGGATGAATGTGTTTTACGACGAAGCCGGTTCGATTGGCCGCCGTTACGCGCGCCAGGACGAGGCGGGCACACCGTTTTGCCTGACGATTGACTTCGACACGCTCGGCGAAAAACCGGAGTTGCTCGACACGGTGACGATCCGTTACCGCGACGACGGCAAACAGGAGCGTTTGAAAATCTCCGAGTTGCGCGACTGGCTGCTGGCACGCGTCCGCTAAATGAACAACCAACAACCAACAACCAACATCGAACATCCAATGCGGCGTGCCGATGCGCGCGCTTTCACTGGATGTTGGTTGTTCGATGTTGGTTGTTCGATGTTTTCCCCCATTCGCATATGAGCCAGCCAGCCCGCATCTCCTTCGCCATCATGGCCGCGCTGCTGGTGCTTATCGGTTTTTTCCATCTGGGCACACTGGTGTTGGCAGCATTTTTTGGCTTCTTCGCGCTACAGGTGTTCAGCTTTGGCCGGAGCAAGCTCGTGGCCATGACACTGTATATCATCGCGGTGGCGCTCATCACCTGGGGGATGTTCTATTTCACGCGCCAGGCCGTCCAGGCGCTGCCGACCATCGCGGAGACGACCATTCCAGCCGTGACGGATTTTGCCCAGAAACATGATTTCGTCCTGCCGTTCACCGACTACGCCAGCCTGAAGGAACTCGCCGTCGCGGAAGTGAAGCAGAACGTGGCCGGCGCGGGCCGCCACGCGCGCGCGGCGGCGTTCAAGCTGGTGCAGCTCATGATTGGGCTGGTGGTGGCGGCGAGCCTGTTTTTGAGCGCGCGCTGGGGTTCGGAAAACGAACCCGGCACTTCGAGCGACAGCCTTTACGCCACGGTCGTGCGGGAGTTGAGCCAGCGGTTCCAGACGTTTTTCCGCAGCTTCTCCAAGGTCATCGGCGCGCAGATCATCGTCTCGCTCATCAACACGGGGCTGACCGGCGTCTTCCTGCTGTGGAACGATTTCCGGTTCGCGCCGGTGCTCGTCATGCTGACGTTTCTGTGCGGCCTGCTGCCCATCGTCGGCAACATCATCAGCAACACGCTCATTGTTTTCGTCGCCTTCACCATCTCGCCGCAGATGGCCCTGTTCGCGCTGATTTTCCTCGTGTTCATCCACAAGCTGGAATACTTCCTGAACAGCAAGATCATCGGCGACCGCATCAAGAGCCCGATGTGGCTCACGCTCATCGGCCTGGTGCTGGGCGAAAAACTGATGGGCATCCCCGGCCTGATCCTCGCGCCGGTGGTGCTGCATTACCTCAAGGTGGAGGCGTCGCAAAACAAGGTGGCCGCGCCGGCGGAGTGATTTTTCATGCCGAAGGTTTCCCCATCCGGACCGAAGCCGAAACCCGCGCCGACGCTTTACTTCATCGCCAGCTTCAAAATCGGCAAAGGCGTGCTGCTGCTGCTGATGGCGCTGGGGATTCTCGCCCTGGTCGGCAAGGATTTGCAGGATGTCTTTGAACGGCTGGTGCGCTGGTTCAGGCTGGATCCGGACCGCCGCTTCTTTGCCGCCATCGGCGACTGGCTGGATCAAATCAAGCCGGCCAACGTGCGCTGGGTGGGGATCATCACGGGGCTTTACAGCCTGTTTTCGCTGGTCGAAGGCGTGGGCCTGGCGCTCAGCGTGTAGTGGGCCGGCTGGCTGGCCATCGGCGAATCGGCGTTTTTCATCCCCATGGAAGTGCGCGAGCTGATGGCGCGCCCGCATTGGCTCGTTTTCGGCGTGCTGGCCCTCAACGTCTGGATCGTGTGGTATCTGTTCACCAACCGCCGCCGGCTATTCCACCACCATCAGCCCAATTGAATTTTCCGGCGTGACCGGCGAAATGATTTTTGCGACCTTCCCGACATCAGAACCGACTTTTTCCGAAAATGAAAACCGCCCTCCCGATCGAAATTGCCGAATTTGAGCAGCTCCTGCGCAAGCCGAACAGCGACCCGACGGGCTTCGCCGGCTTCTTCAACAGCGGCGAAGTCTGGGTGGCGCGCGTCCCGGCGCGGCTCGACGTGCTGGGCGGCATCGCCGACTACTCCGGCGCGAACGTCTGCGAAGCCGTGCTGGGCCGCGGGATGCTGATGGCGCTCCAGCCGCGCACGGACCGCACGTTGCGCATCCGCTCGGCGCAGGCCGGCGCGCGCAGTTTGCCGGTGGAGACGCGCATCCCGCTGGATTTTTTCACGTCCGGCGATGCCGTCGGCAATTACGCGCAAGTCCGCGAACTCTGCCACGCGAATCCCATTTCCGCGTGGGCGGCCTACATCGGCGGCAGCATTTTTACTTTGCTGAAAGAGGAAAACGTCGAGCTGCCTTACGGTTTCAGTTTTTTGCTGTTGAGCGCGGTGCCGATGAACGTGGGCATCGGCAGTTCCGCCGCCGTGGAAATCGGCACGTTGTCCTGCCTCAACGCGTATTTGGATTTGAAGCTCGACGGCGCGCGCATCGCGCGGCTCGGCCAGATGGCGGAGAACCATGTCGTCGGCGCGCCGTGCGGCATCATGGACCAGATTGCCGTCGCCAGCGGCCGCGAGAGCAAGCTCACGCACATCCTCTGCCGGCCCGGCGCGATTGTCGGCGAGGTGGAGATTCCGCCAGGCACCGGCTTTGTCGGCATCAACTCGATGGTGCGGCACTCCGTCGCCGGCAACGCCTACGGCAACGTCCGCATCGGTGCGTTCATGGGCAAGAAAATCATCAACGAAATCCGCGCCCGGACGGGACGCGCCGCGTTGAACTACCTTACGGAAATCTCCCCCGCCGAATTCAAAAACGAATACGAAAAGGAAATTCCCGAAACGATGCTTGGCTCCGAGTTCCTGGCGAAATACAAGACGCACGACGATCCGGTGACAATCATCCAGCCGGATGCGACCTATCGCGTCATCGGGCCGACGCGGCATCCGGTGGCGGAAAACGAGCGCGTGCTGAAATTCATCGCCGCCCTGCAAGCCGCGAAAGACGGCGATGAAAAAGCGTTGGTCACCGCCGGCGAACTGATGTATGGCGCGCACGAAAGCTACCGCGACAACTGCAAGCTCTCCGTGCCGGAAGTGAATTTCCTCGTCGAGGCCGTGCAAAAACGCGGCGCGAAAGCCGGGCTTTACGGCGCCAAGATCACCGGCGGCGGCACCGGCGGCACGGTGGCCGTGTTCGGCCAGATCGCCGCGCTCAAGGAGCACATCCCGCAGATTGCCGTGGAATTTTCCCGCCGCGTCGGCGTGATGCCCGACATCTTTGAAGGCACGTCGCCCGGCGCGATTGAGTTCGGCGCCAAGCGCTACGCGTTCGGTGCGAACGGCTGGAAACGCTTTGACGTGTAAATAAAATGAACCTCCAACAGCCAACATCCAACAACGAACATCCAATGGGCGGACACTCCTGCGCCAGCGATTCGATGTTGGATGTTGGATGTTGGGTGTTGGATGTTTACCCCCTTTCAAAATGAGTTATCCCGTTCGCAAAGCGGTCATTCCCATCGCCGGCCTCGGCACGCGGCATTTCCCCGCGTCGCACGCGGTGAAGAAGGAAATGTTCCCCGTCGTTGGCTTGGACGGCATTGCCCGCGCGCTGTTCCATTATCATCTGCTGGAACTCGAAGCCGCTGGCATCGAAGAAATCTGCATCATCGTCCAGCCCGGCGAAGATGAAATGGTGCGCGATTATCTGCGCGGCCCGGATGATGCGTATCTCAAGCGGCTGGAAAAATATCCCGCGCTGCTCCGCGAGGCCGAACAGATGCGCGGCTTCGCCAGGCGTGTTTCCTTCGCCGTGCAGCACCAGCAGGAAGGCTACGGCCACGCGGTTTTCCAGACGAAAAATTTTGCGGCGGGCGAAATGGTTTTGCTCGGCCTCGGCGACCATTTGTTTCGCGGCAAGCCCGTTGCCTCTTCTCCCTCTCCCCCACCGGGGGAGAGGGTCGG
>Ga0209746_1001012_pt1 | contig 13793 bp, 11 predicted proteins | sample BarGraNGADG00211_3_FD_184496 | JGI IMG/M metagenome (GOLD analysis project Ga0209746, IMG submission 184496) | Arctic peat soil microbial communities from Barrow, Alaska - Barrow Graham LP Ref core NGADG0011-211 (SPAdes) (version 2) | ecosystem: Environmental > Terrestrial > Soil > Wetlands >... | reverse complement strand
AGGGCGATGGAGCTGATCGCCATCGCCCACCCCGACTTCAGGCCGTGGCTCATCGAGGAGGCCAAGAAGCTCAACCTCATCTACGCCGACCAGGCGTTCATACCCGGCGTGAAAGGCGAGTACCCGGAGGATCTGGAAACGTACCGCACCACCAAGGCCGGGGTCGAGATACAGCTTCGGCCGGTGAAGATAAGCGACGAGCCGCTCATCAAGGACCTGTTCTACTCGCTGTCGGACAACAGCATGTACACGCGGTTCATCTCCTTCCGGCAGGACATGCCACACGAGAGGCTGCAGGACTTCGTCATCATCGATTACACGAAAGAGGTCGTCATACTGGCTTTCCTGACTGAAGGCGAAAAGGAGGAGCTCGCGGGTCTGGGGCAATACACCATCGACGAGGCGCGTCACGTCGCCGATATCGCGTTCGTGGTCACCGACAGGTATCAGAACCAGGGGATCGGGACGGAGCTGCTCTCGTACCTCATCCAGCTCGCCAGGCGGCAGGGCCTGCTGGGCTTCACTGCGGAGGTGCTGGTCGAGAACGAGCCGATGCTCCACCTCTTCGAGAAGCTGCTCGACGTCGAGAAGACGGTGGACTCCGGCGTCTATTACCTGAAGATGGGCTTCAAGACCTAGCAAAAGATTGGGGTCAGGCCCCTGTTGCGTTTCTGTTGCAGGAGCAAGACCGCCGCGCGGGCGGTGGACGCGAGGAAAAGGCCCCGGGAACGAGCTTCTGAAGGAACGGGTGGGTGGGCAGAAATCGCCTTCGGTCAGGCTTTTTCGCCCAGGTAGTACAGGCGGTTGAAGTCGACCACGACGCGCCCTTCCGATGCGAGCTCGGCCATCTCCTCCCTGACCGCCTCGTTGAACGCCGCGATGTACTCCGACGAGACGCCGCCCTCGTAGGCGTCAGGGCTCGCGTAACCCATCGCCGCGCCAGTGGCGTATACGCCGTAGGCCTCATCCACCGAGTACTCGCCAGACTCGTGGTCGATAGAGATATGCACGGTCCTGAGACCGTGCCCCTCGAAAACCTCGCGGTAGGCCGCCTCGTCGGGAAGGAAGAACCAGGGGCTGCTCCAGCGCGCGAAGGTGGGCGCGAACCGGGCCCGCGAAGCCGCCTCCGCCACCACCCTCTCGAAGAACGGTGCGAACTGCTCAGAGCCGGGGCAGGCCAGCGCGAGCCTCCCCGCGCTTCTCAGGGCCCTGAACATGCCATCCACCGAGCCCGCGGGGTCGGTGAACCACTGCAGGGCGCTGTTGCAGAACACCACGTCGAAGTCGCCGTTGTAGTCGAGGTCCTCGGCGGCGATGAGCCTGAACTCGATGTCGGCAAATCGGGATCGCGCCTCCCGTATCATGGAGTCGGAAGGGTCGACCCCGACCACGCGGCCGGAAGTCCTGCCGGCGAGCATAGAGGTCACGTTGCCGGGCCCGCACCCGACGTCGAGGACCGACTCGGTGCCGCGCAGCGCGAGCAGGCGGATCAGCTTTTCGGCAGCGCCCTGCTGGACCAGTGATTTCCGCCTGTATTCGCGCGAACTCCAGTCCCCGGGCATGCCGCTCCTCCTTTGACGCGCTATGATATTAGACCAACAGCCGCCTTCCCGCACACGCGGGCCTGCGCTCCGCCGGAGAGGCATTCGTGGCGGCCGGACGAGGAGGTCGAGGTGGCCGGGGAGTCTCTTCACAGCATCTGCAGGTGGACCTTCCACGCCGGGAAGGGCGGCTTCGTCCCGCCCGACATGATCCCGGAATGGGGGGCCGACAGACTGGACACCGCGGGGATGGTACGCCTCGCGCGGGAGCGGATCGCGCCAAGGCTCCCGGATAATATCTTGCTCGGTATCGAGCTGCACTACGACTACGAGGTGGACGAAGGTAACGCCGAGCGGGTCGCCGGCGCCATGGTCGACAACGGCCTCTGCCTCGCCATGCTTACCCCCGGCGCGCACCGTCACTTCGCTTACGGGGGAATCGCCTCCCTCGACCCCGCCGAGAGGCGCAAGGCCGAGGAGTTCGCCGGGCGCACGGTCGACCTTGCGTACGGGCCCTTGCGAGCCGCCTGGCACCACGACCCGGAGGCGTACCCCGCGCTTGTCCTCTGGAACGGCTCCTTCGGCTACGACCTGGCGACGCCCGCCATCGGGCGCATGTACGAGAACCTCAAGGAGAGCGTTGCCTCGCTTTGCCGCCACGAGGCCGAGCGCGGCGGGGAGCTGCACGTCGCGATCGAGCCCAAGCCGAACGAGGGCCACCCCGCGATGCTGCTGCCGACAGTCGCCAGCGCGGTACTGTTCTGGCGGAAGCTCGCCGAGCAGCACGCCATCCCCCTGGACAAGAAGGGGGTCAACAAGGAGTTCGGGCACTCCGAGATGATAGGCCTCGACCACGTCTACGACACCGTCGAGGAGATAGACAACGGGATGCTCGCCCACATGCACCTCAACAGCCAGGGGTACAACGACGGCATCGTGCTCGGCGGGCCCGGCAAGTACGACATCGACCACGGCACCCGCATAAACGGCATGAACATAGCGATCGCGGCCCTGGTGCGCGAGGCCGGCTACTCGAGGTGGAAAGGCCATGACCTGCAGGTGAGGCCGTACGACAACGCCGAGCAGGGGATCGACCGCGTGGTGCGCAGCATACTGAGCTGGGAGGCCTGCGAACGCGCCGAGCGCGAGATGGACCACGAGACGCTGTTCGACTGCCTCGCCGCAAGGGACACCGCCGCGGCCGAAGACATCATGCGCCGGGCCGTGGTGAGCGCCTACGGGCACTTCGACGGGCTCTACCGGCCCTAGCCGTCGCGCCCGAAGATGGAGGTTTTACAGCGTCAACCCTGAATGAGCAGACCGGGGGGTGATCCACCATGAACAAGTCCATCATCGTCGTCGGCGCAGGCATGGGCGGCCTCGCGGCGGGCATCTACGGCCGCATGAACGGGTATCAGACCACCATATTCGAGCAGCACGCGATCCCCGGTGGCCAGTGCACGTCCTGGAAGCGAAAGGGTTTCACTTTCGATGCCTGCATCCACCACCTGTTCGGGTGCGACCGCAGCACCAGGCTGTACGACCTGTGGGAAGAGCTCGGGGCGATGCCCCGGGAGCTGGCGCGCACCGAAGAGGCTGTTAGCGTGGCATCTGTCGAGGGCACGCTCTTCAACGACTATTACGACCCCGACCGGCTCGAGAGCCACCTCAAGGAGCTGGCCCCGGACGACTCGGGCGTCATCGAGGACTACGTACGAGCCATAAAGCGGATTGCGAAGGTGGATTTCATCGGAGAGCCGATGATGGGCTCTGCCGGGGGGATGTTGAAGATGGCGCCGGCCCTCGCCCGCGAAGTCAGGTGGCTGAGGCCGACGATGAAGGACGTCGCCGAGAGGTTCTCCGACCGGTTTCTCAGGAGGGCTTTCCCTCTGCTCGAGTACTCTCTCCCCGACGCTCCCTTCCTGATCCACCTGATCAAGCACGGCTGCGGGTACAACGGCTCGGTGGCCTGGCCGGTCGGCGGGGCCGCCGCGTTCGCGAAGTCCATGGAAGAGAAGTACAGGGACCTGGGCGGCGAGGTCCACTACCGCCAGAAGGTGGAGGAGATACTCACCGACGGCGGGCGCGCGGTGGGGGTCAGGCTCCAGGACGGCAGCGAGCACAGGGCGGGCGTGGTGATATCGAACGCCGACGGCCGCAAGACGATCATGGGAATGCTGAAGGGACGGTACCTCGACGAGCGGATCAGGAGGTACTGCGAGGAGCCGGAGGACAAGACGCCCTGGGCGGTCCACGTTTTCCTGGGGGTCGCGCGCGACCTCTCGCGCGAGCCTTCGTCGCTGGTGATCCTGCTCGACAGGCCGTTCACCGTCGCGGGCCACACCGCGTCGAGCCTAGAGATGCAGCTCTACGGGTTCGACCCGTCCATGGCCCCTGAGGGCAAGGGCGTCATCAAGGTAGAGCTCGTCTCGAGCTACTCCTACTGGAAGGAACTCTACGCGGAACGCGCCCGGTACGACGAGGAGAAGGAGAAGGTCGCCGACGAGGTCATCGGCACCCTCGACCGCACGCACTTCCCCGGCATAAGGGGTCAGGTCGAAGTCGTCGACGTGCCCACCCTGATGACCTGGGAGCGGTACGTCGGGGGCACGCACGGCTTCGTCTCGATGCCGAATAAGAAGTTCAACCCGATGAACATGATGCTCGGCAGGCTCGATTCGACCCTCCCCGGACTCTCGGATTTCTACCTGGTCGGAACGTGGGCGACCTCGGCGGGCGCCCTCTTCGCAAACGCTCTATCGGGCAGGAAGACGATAAAGAACATCTGCGAGAGGGACGGCAGGCGGTTCATCGTCCAGAGATGACGCACAAAGGGGTCAAACCACTTTGTGCATTGTTATCGTCAGCCAGATTATCTGGTCAAAATGCAAAAAGTTGTTCGACCCCTTGTCGCGTCTAGGGCTGCGGCTCCAGCAGGGATGCGGCCTTCATGGCCGCGCTGGGCATGGTGTAGTGCTGGGTCTGCGTGATCAGGAGGCCGAAAATCATATTGAACGCGGCGTAGACCGGCTCTCGAAAGACGACCAGCAGGACGAGGCTCAGGGCGGTAACCACCCCGATCGAGAGCAGCCTGTTCACAAACCGTCTCGCCTCCCGCTCCTGGGTCGCCCGCTCTTTAAGCAACCTGTAGGCGTCGGCCCTGCAGTCCGAGTCCTCGCAGACCTCTTCGAGGCTTCGCCGGGCCAGGAAGTCGTCGATGGGGTGGTCGAACGGGTTCCAGAAACGGGCGCTAGACACGCTCAGACCCGCCGGGCCGGTGACGGCCGAGATGAAGATGCCTAATACGCCGAGCGAAGTGCCGATGATGCCTACAAGGAGGGCGTCCTCGAGGTGGTGGTTGGCCGTCATCCAGTAGCCCAGCGACAGGACGCACGTGAAGATGATGAAGAACTCCAGCCAGAAGAGCACCCACCTGGAGTTCTGCCGGGAGTCCCGCTGCATGGTATCCCACGCCAGCGTCCCGCGCACCGTGTCCTTACCCCTGTCGCTCGACGTGTAGTAGGTGTCCATTCCGGACCTCCCGTTGCAGCTTGAGCGCGTTTTCACCAGTATACTCCCCGACCATGATATCCGACCCGTGGTCGGACAAGCGGATGCGCCGAAAACGATAAGCAGTGCATCCTGCCCTCACCTGCGGCCGTACGGTTAAAATGGACTGGGTCCGTTCCATCGAGGGGAGAGCGCCATGGACAAATCGGAGGTCTACCTGACCGACCTGAGGGCAAGGCCGAGGCGAAGCCTCGTCGACAAGCTCGTGTCGTTGCTGGTGCGTTCCGGCTTCGACGACATCGATATGAAGAAGAAGTTCGTCGCCATCAAGTTGCACTTCGGCGAGCCGGGAAACCTGGCTTTCATCAGGCCGAACTTCGCGGCCCGCGTCGCCTCGATGGTCACCGAGGCGGGCGGCAAACCGTTCCTGACCGATACCTGCAGTCTGTATACGGGCAGGAGGTCGAACGCGGTGGACCACCTGTGCGCCGCCGCCGAGAACGGCTTCAACAGGCTTACGGTCGGGTGCGACGTGGTGATCGCCGACGGGTTGAAGGGGACCGAGTATCGCGAGATAGAGATCGACCAGAAAAACTGCCGCGTGGCCAGGATAGGCGCGGCCATCGCCGACGCCGACGCCCTTGTCAACCTGGCCCATTTCAAGGGGCACGAGCTCACCGGCGTGGGCGGCGCGATCAAGAACCTGGGCATGGGGTGCGGCTCGCGTGGGGGCAAGCTCGTGATGCACTCGAGCTCCAAGCCGGTGATGGAGACCGCCCTGTGCTTCTCCTGCGGCATCTGCGTCAACTCCTGCCCGCAACAGGCCATCTCCTTCGACGACGATAAGAAGGCGTCCATCGATCTCGACGCCTGCATCGGGTGCGGGCAGTGCATCGCCATGTGCCAGTACGGCGCGGCGAAAGCCGTCTTCGACGAGTCGGCCGAGGTAGCGGCTCAGAAGATCGCCGAGTACGCGCTGGCGGTCGTCAGGGACAGGCCGTGCCTGCACGCGTGTTTTATCACGGACGTGGCGCCCTTTTGCGACTGCTGGTCCTATAACGACATGGCCATCGTGTCCGACATAGGCATCGCGGCGTCGCTCGACCCGGTCGCACTGGACAGGGCCTGCACCGACCTGGTGAACGACGCCCCGGTCAACCCGGGATGCATGCTCGACGGCAGGGGGCTCGAGCCGGGGGACGACAAGTTCGGGAGCATCCACCCGAGCACGAGCTGGCGCGCGGGGCTGGAATACGCGGAAGGCATCGGGCTGGGGACGCAGTCGTATCGGCTCGTGAGCGTCGACCGGGATGCCGAATGATTACTATCGGCTGAAGTCGGCGCGCGGGGCGCAGAACGGCGAGCCTGCGAAGGCCCCACTTGCCCGCCGCGTCGTTATTGTCTAACTTTGTATAAGAGACAACCGAAGCGAGAGGCGCCTTGTTCCAGCGTATCCTAGACAGGCTGGTCTATTTCTGGGAGCACCCCAGGCCGGTCCCCGAGCGAATCAAAGAGAGGTTCCCGTTCCTGGGGTTCCCCTTGCTGCTCGCCGTCACGGTAGCCGTGGTGGTAGGGGTGTTTGCGCTCGTGATAGGCCTGGGCAGCGGCGGTAGCGGCCCCGTGTTCGACAAGGGCATCCCCAGGCTGAAGAACGCCAAATCGGAAAACGTCACATGGACGTCCGGGGGGGAGCCGAACTACGCGGCCGGCGACACCCAGGAGGACGCCGGCGGGCAGGCCTCTGCGGCCCAGGCGGCAACCGAGGCGGCGAGCCCCCAGGCGGCGCTGCAGCAGGCCGCCCCACAGGCCTCTTCCGCCCAGACCGGCGAGCTGAGCGCGGGCGGCGATGTCCCCGGTCGCGAGTCCATGTTCGTCTTCCACGGGTACGGCAGGGCGCACGGGGTGGGCCTCTGCATGGACGGGGTCAAGTACAGGGCGCTGGCGGGGCAGTCGTACGCCGACATCATCAACAGCTATTACACCGGGGTGACGTTCACCCAGGTCGACGAGCACAGGCCGATAAGGGTCAAGGGGCGCGACGGCCAGGTGCGCACGCTCCCGATGAACGAATACCTCTACCACCTGGTGGAGGAGCCCGACGATTACCCGGCTGAAGGCCTCAAGGTGCTCTACGTCGCCGCCCGCACCTACACTCTATCGTGCATCGCGCGCGGCAAGCACGCGGGCCAGGGGTTCGACATCTGCTCGAGCGGCGACTGCTGCCAGGCGTTCGACGAGAACAAGACCCTGGCCGCCTACCCGAACAGCATCGCGGCAGTGGACGCGACCGCGGGGCAGGCTCTCTTCTATAACGGCAGCCCGATAATCGCGGCCTACTGCGGGTCCTGCGGCGGCCACACCGACAACAACGAGGACGTGTGGGTCGGGGCCCCGATCCCCTACCTCAGGGGCGTGGCCGACCCTTACTGCGCCGCCTCCCCCCGGTTCTGCGCCACCGCCGAGCTGTCGGTATCCGGCCTCGAGGGCAAGCTGAGCGCGGCGGGGTCCGGCGTCGGCCAGTTGAAGCTGGTCGACCTCTCCAACCGTACGCCGGGGGGCAGGGTCAAGGTCGCCCGGCTGGTCGGCGCCTCGGGCACCAGGGAGATCTCCGGGATGGCGCTGGCGAAGATGCTCGGCTTTTCCGGCACCAGGTTCGACTACACTTTCCGCTGAGCATCCGTGCCGGCGCGAAGGCGCGGCGGACGGGTAGCGATCGGGCGGGATTTCCCCCTTTCCTAATCACCCCCCTCGCGGCCTTCTACATGGCTGTCGCGAACTGACATGCATCAAGCAGGATTCCCACTCCTACTTGTATAAGAGACGGTAGTGTGGCGTCGCGTGGGCATCGGGAACCCGAGACGCGCGGGGTCATCATCATTTGGCCAGGAGGTAGGTCTTCAGATGAGTCCGGTTCGAGAGTGGAGACGTTCGGGCATCGAGGCGGTCGGAGACATCCCATGGGGCACTCACATCTGCGAGTTCTACAGGACGGCCCAGGACATGCTCGACGTCCTGGTGCCGTATTTCAAGGCGGGGCTGGAGGGCAACGAGTTCTGCATGTGGATCACCAGCAGCCCGCTGTCCCCCGGAGACGCCATCGAGGCCATGCGCCAGGCGGTTCCGGACTTCGACCGTCGAATGGCCTCGGGGCAGATAGAGATACTGCCTCACAGCAAGTGGTACATGAAAGACGGGTACTTCGATTTCGAGAGGGTCTTCAACGGGTGGATCAGCAAGCTCGACGACGCCCTGGCCAGGGGATACAAGGGTCTCAGGGCGACTGGAAACACTGCCTGGCTCGAGTCCGACCAGTGGGAGGACTTCACCGAGTACGAGGAGGCTCTCGACAACCGCATAGGCGCCTACCGGTTGATGGCGGTCTGCACCTACTCGCTGGACAAGTGCGGCGCCTCCGAGGTAATCGACGTGGTCAAGAACCACGAGTACGCGCTCGTCGTGAGGGACGGGAAGCTGGAGCTGCTCCTGAGCACCGAGCGCAGGAGGGCGGCGGGTGCCCTGCGCAGGGCCGAGGAGCGGTACAAGCTCATAGTCGAGACCTCGCGCGAGGGCGTCTGGATCATCGATGCCGACGCGAAGACGACCTTCGTCAACGAGAGGACGGCGGAGATGTTCGGATACGCCAGGGAAGAGATGATCGGCAGGCCCGTCTTCGACTTCATGGAAAGGGCCGAGCGGCCCCTGGCCGAGGCTAACCTCGAAAGGCAGCGGTCGGGGATAAGCGAACAGCACGATTTCAGGATGCGACACAGGGACGGTTCCGAGGCATGGTGCATCGTCTCCTCCAGCCCCCTGCACGAGGACGACGGCAGCTTCGCGGGCTCACTCGCGATGCTTACCGACATCACGGAGCGCAAGCGCGCCGAGACCGACCTCAGGCTCGTCAACGTCGAGCTGGATGGGTACGCGCGCACCGTCTCCCACGACCTGCGAGGCCCCCTGACCGCGGCGACCCTCGCCTGCGATGACCTCAGGAGCATCGCGGCCGATGCCGAACAAGAAAACGTGCGGGAGGAACTGCTCGATTCCGTGGAATTCATTTTGCGGAATATCGGCAGATGCTACTCGCTGGTCGATGACCTGCTCGCCCTGGCCCAGGCGGGACTCCAGCCGGGGTCCGTCGAGGGGGTGGACATCGAGGAGCTGATCGCAGATATCCTCATAGAGCTCGGTAACGCGATCGACAAAACCGGCGCACAAGTCCTGGTGTCCCCCGGGTTGGGAACCGTGGCGGGCAACAGGACCCAGCTCCGCCAGGTGTTCTCCAACCTCATCAAGAACGCGATCAAGCACAACGATGCCCCCGAGCCGCGCGTCAGCGTGGAACGCCTCGCCTCGGACGAAGACGGCCTGCACCGTTTCGCCGTCTGTGACAACGGATCCGGCATCCCCCCGGAGGAGCTCGACAAGGTGTTCGCACCCTTCTTCAAGAAGGGCGGAACCTCCGAGACAGGTATCGGCCTGTCGATAGTTCAGAAGCTGGTCGGAGTGTACGGTGGAGACGTGCGCGCATACAATGATGGCGGGGCCTGCTTCGAGTTCACCCTGCGGGACTACCAGGCCTGACGTTCCAACGGCGGGCCGTATCTACGGGAGCACTGACGATGCCGACTGACGCTCCGGCCTCTTTTCACGTGATGGCCAAGCCCACCGGCGCGGTCTGCAACCTCGCCTGCGGTTATTGTTTCTTCCTGAACAAGGACCTGCTCTACCCGGGGAGCAGCTTCCGCATGAGCGACGAGGTGCTTGCCGAGTACCTTGACCAGTACATGCGGGCACAGCAGGTGCCCGTATGCAACGTTTCGTGGCAGGGCGGCGAGCCGACGCTGATGGGGCTCGGATTCTTCGAGCGCTCTGTGGAGCTCTCGAGGGCCAAGGCCCCGCCGGGCATGCGGCTCGAGTACTCAATACAGACCAATGGCACCATGCTGGACGACGCCTGGTGCGAGTTCTTCCGCAGGAACGAATTCCTGGTCGGCCTATCGATGGACGGCCCGCGCGACCTGCACGACCGCTACCGCGTCGACAGGCACGGACGCCCCACCTTCGACAGGACCCTGCGCGCCGCGCGACTGATGCGGAGGCACGGGGTCGAGTTCAACATCCTCTGCGCGGTCAATTCCGCCAACGCCTCACACGCCGTCGAGGTCTATCGCTTTTTTCTCGACGAGCTCGGCGCCAGTTGGATTCAGTTCATACCGGTCGTGGAGCGCGTGAACTCCGACGGGAGCACCATGCGCCAGGAGGGGACCACCGTCACCGAGCGCTCCGTCGCGCCGGCCCAGTGGGGCGAGTTCCTCATCGGCGTCTTCGAGGAGTGGATACGGGGCGACGTCGGCGAGGTGCACGTCAACTTCTTCGAGTCCGCCTTCGCCTCATTCCTCGGGGTGCCGGCGCTGATGTGCATATTCCAGGAGACCTGCGGCGAGGCGATGGTCCTCGAGCATAATGGGGACCTCTACTCCTGCGACCACTTCGTCGAGCCCGGTCACCTGCTTGGCAATATCATGGAGCGGCCGATGTCCGAGCTTGCCGCCTCGGACAGGCAGGTGCAGTTCGTGGAGGCGAAGCTGTCGACCCTGCCGGGTCACTGCCTGTCCTGCGACGTGCGCTTCGCGTGCAACGGCGAGTGCCCTAAGAACCGCTTCCGACTGGCGCCGGACGGCGAGCCGGGGCTGAACTACCTCTGCGCGGGGTACAGGGCGTTCTTCGAGCACGTCGACGGGCCGATGCGCCGGATGGCCGAGCTCTACCGGGCGGGGCGCTCCCCGGCGGAGATAACGGACCCGGTCTCCGATGAGGATTCGCAGACCACGCAGGTGTTCGCGAGTGCCGGACGCAACGACCCGTGCCCGTGCGGCAGCGGGAAGAAGTTCAAGTACTGCCACGGGGTAAGCAGATGAAGGTGTTGAGGACACCCGAGGAGCGGTTCGAGGACCTGGCCGGCTTTCCTTATGACCCTCACTACTCGGAGGTGCCCGACACCAAGGGAGGGGTCCTCAGGGTCCACTACCTGGATGAAGGCGAGAGGACGGGGGAGCCGGTGCTGCTCATGCACGGTGAGCCCTCATGGTCCTATCTCTACCGTAAGATGATCCCGGTTCTCGTCGACGCCGGCTGCCGGGCGATCGCCCCGGACCTGGTCGGCTTCGGGCGCTCGGACAAGCCGGCCGACCGCCTCGATTACACGTACGCGCGGCACGTGGCATGGATGCGCGCGTGGCTGGAAGGCTTGGATATCGAGGGGATAAACCTGGTCTGCCAGGACTGGGGCGGCCTGATCGGCCTGAGGCTGGTGGCCGAGACCCCGGGCCTGTTCGCCCGCGTCGTAGCGTCCAACACCGGCCTGCCTACCGGCGACATGGCGGTCGGCAAGGCCTTCATGGCGTGGAGGGACTTCTCGCTGACAGCCGCGGAATTCAATGTCGGTCAGATAATCCGGGGAGGCTGCGCGAGCGACCTTCCGGACGAGGTGGTCGTCGCCTACGATGCCCCGTTCCCGGACGAGACGTTCAAGGAAGGAGCGCGCATCTTCCCGACGCTGGTGCCGATAAGCGAGGACGACCCGGCCGCGGAACCCAACAGGCGGGCATGGGAAGTGCTTCGCCGGTTTGAAAAGCCCTTCCTCACCGCGTTCAGCGACGGCGACCCTATCACCCGGGGTGCCGAGATCGTTTTCCAGGCCGGGGTCCCTGGAGCGAAGGGGCGGAAGCATCCCACCGTAAAGGGTGCCGGCCATTTCCTTCAGGAGGACAGCGGCGAGGAGCTTGCCCGCATCGTCGTGGACTTTATCACCCGCTCCTGAGAAGGGCTGCGTCCCCCGTCATGGCGCCGGTCCGAGGTGGCCTGGCACCCCCGGACCCTCCGGCCACCGGTTGACCGTGCTCATGGGGGATCCGCGCTTTCCACCCTATACTTGGTACAACCACGTATGCAGGAAGGTGCTGGATCATGAAACTGAACAGGCTGACCCCTGAAGAAGAGCGGGTCATCGCCCACAAGGGGACCGAGCCCCCGTACTCGGGAGTCTACGAGAACCACTTCGAGCGCGGTGTCTACAGTTGCAGGAGGTGCGACGCGCCTCTGTACCGCTCGGAGCACAAGTTCCATTCCGGATGCGGCTGGCCAAGCTTCGATGACGAGATCGAGGGGGCTGTGAAGAGGCACACCGACAGGGACGGGATGAGGACCGAGATAACGTGCGCGAACTGCGGGGGCCACCTGGGTCACGTGTTCGCTGGAGAAGGGTTCACGCCCAGGAACACCAGGCACTGCGTAAACTCGATATCCCTGAGGTTTGAGGGTGAAGAAAATGGGAGATAACATCGAATCGGTCGTGCTGGGCGGCGGTTGCTTCTGGTGTATCGAGGCGGTCTTCGACCTGTTGCCGGGCGTCGTGAGCGCGACTTCCGGCTACGCGGGTGGGGCCACTGCCGACCCGACCTACCAGGCGGTCTGCGGCGGCGATACCGGTCACGCCGAGGTCGTGAAGGTCGAGTACGACGCCGATCAGGTCTCCCTGGAAGATGTCCTCGACGTGTTCTTCACTGGCCACGACCCGACCACGCCGAACAGGCAGGGCGCCGACGCGGGCACGCAGTACCGCTCCATCGTCCTTTACGATTCCGGGGAACAGAAGGCCAGGGTCGAGAGCTATCTTGCGGGTATCGCCGACAAGTACGTCGGGCCCGTGGTGACGGAGCTGGAGCCGCTGGAGCGGTTCTATCCGGCCGAGGAGTATCACCAGAAGTACTTCGAGAAGAACCCTCACCAGGGATACTGCCGGGTGGTCATCTCGCCCAAGGTGTCAAAGGTGCGGGAAAAGCTCGCGCGGTAACCACGCCACATCCCGGTTTTTCCGCCGGTTCTGCATCAGTGCTGGAGCGATGGAGGGAGTCCCCCGAGGAGTAATCCGCAGCTTCGTATAGGCTTATGGAGCGATGTCAGCGAAGCGAGGACATCGACGAGGGAGACCCCTCCCGAGCAACTTCCCGAGCAGTCCCGAATTACTCACGCGAGGACATCGACGAGGGGGACCCGTCCCTAGCAACATCCCGTGCAGCCCCACGCGTAGACCTGTCGCTACTCCCTGAAGTTCGCGGTGATGCTGAAGACGCCGTCGCTTATCTGCTTCTTCACGTCGAGGCCGGCCTTGTCCAGGAGCCTTATCACCGGTCTGTTCTCGCCCAGCACGTCGGCCGTGAAGCCCAGCAGGCCCTGCCTTCGCGCGATCTCGGAGAGGTAGGCGAGCAGCTCGGTCCCGATGCCCCTGTTCTGCCAGTCGTCCCTGACCGCCAGCGCCATGTCGGCCGTGTGGGTGTCCTCCTTGACCACGTAGTGCCCGACGCCCACCAGCAGTTCCTTCTCCCCTTCCGTCACCGTGGCCAGGATTATCATCTGCCTGGTGAAGTCGATGGCGACCATCTTCTGCAGCAACTCGTGGGGCAGGTAGCGCCTGAGCATGATGAAGCGCCGGTAGTTGCTCTGGTCCGAAAGCGAGTAGAAGAAATCTTTCATCAGCGGCTCGTCGCTTATCCGGACCGGACGGAGCAGTATCTCCAGCCCGGACCGGGTGGTCCTGTACTTCTCCAGCTCCTCCGGGTACTCGCCCTCCTCGCCGGGCACGAACGCCTGGTCGGCGTAGATGAGGTTGAGCTTCTTGGCCTCCTCGATGAGCCACGGCCTGAAGTCGGGGTGGGCGATGGCGATCAGCTCCATCGCCCT
>Ga0209746_1001009_pt1 | contig 13807 bp, 15 predicted proteins | sample BarGraNGADG00211_3_FD_184496 | JGI IMG/M metagenome (GOLD analysis project Ga0209746, IMG submission 184496) | Arctic peat soil microbial communities from Barrow, Alaska - Barrow Graham LP Ref core NGADG0011-211 (SPAdes) (version 2) | ecosystem: Environmental > Terrestrial > Soil > Wetlands >... | reverse complement strand
AATAAAAGAGTGAAATATAAGGCTCTCGGGAAGCGGAGGTTCACAGCTCCTCTCCGGTATACTCATGTCCCTTCCGCTTTGTGAAAAGAACAGTACAATAGAAGTTAAGGAGCCCACAAGCACTCCATATGTAGACCTTACCATTCAAACATTAAAGGATTTTGGCGTTACAATAACCACTCAGGATTTTCATGACTATAAAATTTCCGGCAGACAGCGGTACAAAGCCAAACCGTTTTATCCTCTTGAGGGTGACTGGAGTGGGGCTTCCATGTTGTTTGTTGCAGGAGCAATAACTAAAGGAGTAACCATCACAAACCTGCCTATAAATTCGAAGCAGGCAGATGAAAAGATTATTGACGTATTAAAAGGCTGCGGTGTCGAAATTAAAATAACAGAATATCCAAAATACCTGGTCATGTGTGGTGATATCCCTTGTGCATTCAAGGAGGATAATACAAAAGAATTAATTTTGGGTTCAAAAATAGAACTATCTAAGCCTAAAAATCCACTACGGCCATTTGAGTTTGACGCTACAAATGCTCCTGACCTATTTCCTTCTCTGGCAGTATTGGCCTTGAATTGTAACGGAGTAAGCAGAATAAAGGGTGTTAACAGGCTTTCCAATAAAGAGAGCAACAGGGCGGAGAGTCTCTACTCTGAGTTTACAAAACTTGGAGCTTCAATTGAAATAGACGGAGACTGGATGATTGTGCAAGGGGGAGAACTCCATGGTGGATTATGCTATTCGCACAATGACCACCGGGTTGCAATGGCAATTATTACTGCTGCTTTAAAAATCAAAGAGAAAGTTTACCTTGATAACCTTGAATGTATATCCAAGTCTTTCCCTGATTTTCTGAAAAATTTTAACTAACCGCTTATAAAATAAATTATATGAACAACTTTGGTAAAAATTTCAGAGTCTCAATTTTTGGCGAATCTCACGGGCAGAAAATTGGTATAATAATAGACGGAACTCCTGCAGGTTTGCCTCTATCAAATGATGACTTTACCACTGACCTTTTACGTAGAAAAAGCGGCAAAAGAGGGAGTACACCAAGGCTAGAGGGAGACCTCCCGGAAATTGTAAGCGGAGTGTATCAAGGTTATACGACTGGTACACCAATATGTCTAACATTCAATAATCACAATTTCAACTCCGCCGATTACTCCAACCTTCAAGACTGGCCCAGACCCGGCCATGCAGATTTTGTGTCTAAAATAAAGTACAATGGTTTTTCCGACCCAAGAGGAGGAGGCCATCATTCCGGAAGAATCACCATTGGAATAGTAGCTGCCGGTGTAATAGCTAAAAAGCTAATCGAGCCGATTTCCGTTGAGGCTAAAATTCTTCATATTGGTGGAGAAAACCCTTGGGACGATATTTTGGAGCGTGCAATGGCGGAGGGTGACTCGTTGGGTGGAGTTATTGAGTGTGTTGCAAAGAAGATACCTGTTGGTCTCGGAGAGCCCTTCTTTGATAGCATGGAATCTCTTTTGTCACATATTGTTTTCTCAATCCCGGGGGTGAGGGGTATCGAATTCGGAGATGGATTCAGTGCTGCCAAAATGTTTGGATCTGAGCACAATGACCCTATAATAGATGAATCCGGCAAGACATTAAAAAACGGTTCCGGTGGAATAAACGGAGGTATTTCAAATGGAAACGACCTGATTTTCAGAGTTGCAATAAAGCCTACATCAAGCATATCCAAAGGTCAGGAAACCTATAATTTGAACAGTCACAAAATGGAGAATCTAAAAATTGTGGGAAGACATGATAGTTGCTTTGCTTTGAGAGTCCCTGTTGTTATAGAAGCTTCCGCAGCTATTGTGTTGGCAGATCTTTCTAATGCAGGCCGAGCTCTTTAATAAAACATCTTCTAACCATATAATCTCTGTGGGGATAGTAGTCAAATAAATTTCTGACTGCTGTGTTTTTTTCCAACTGAGGGTTTGCAATTACCCTTTTTGTCCCGAGTTTAATTAAATTCGAGTTAAGGTGGTTAAATATTATCGCATTAAGTCCTTTATGATGGTACTCCGGCACAACTCCAATCATTAGTAAATCAACAAGTTCAAAGTTATTAAGTGCTCTTAACAAGTGGATAAAACCAAACGGGAAAAGTTTCCCTTTTGATTTTTTGAGTGCGTTGGAAAGATTTGGCATAGTGACAGCGAAACCTACTACCGTGTCGTGTTTATCCAGGATAATGCATATCAGATCCGGTTTTATCATTGGCAAGTACTGGCTTACATAGCTTTCAATTTGCCCGGAGTTCAAAGGAGTAAAGCCATAAAGAGGTACAAAAGACTTGTTAAGCGCTTCCAATAACCATCTGCCATAGCATTTGAGCTCTCTTCTGGATTTTGGGTGAAGAATTCTTATCCCATACCTTTTCTGAACAATGTCTGAGTATTTTCTAAATTTTTCCGGAACTTTGTCTGGAACTTCAAACTCCAGTTGACTCCAATCTGCGTCCTTAACATAGTTTAATTTTTCCAGATGCTCTTGGTAATAAGGAAAGTTATAGAGCGTGGTTAAAGAACCTAAATTTTCGAATCCGCTAACAAGAAGTCCTTCTCTATCCATATCAGAAAAACCGAATGGACCACTTACGGCAGACATTCCCTTCTCCTTAGCCAAAGACTCCACCTTTCCTATTAAAGCAGTAGAGACTTCGTAATCATCAATAAAATCCAACCATCCGAAACGCATATGCTTTTCATTCCAGTCTCTGTTTGCATTATGATTAATAATTGCTGCAACTCTACCCACCACCTCATTCTCCTTTACAGCAAGAAAATACCAAGCCTCACAGAACTCGAATGCAGGGTTTTTGTCTTTTAGCAGAGTTTGGTATTCATCTGTCCACAAAGCATTTACCCAATTAGGACAATCTTTGTACAGCTTTTCCGGAAATGCAATAAACCCCTTTAGCTCTTTTTTGGAGATAACCTCCTTAATTAAAACAGACATCGTTTCGGATGTGTTAAATGTGGCTTTAAAGGCCTATTTGGTTACAGATCCGGCTACAACATTTGCAATCAATCCCCTCAGCCTTGTTACACTTCCTTTGTCCTCGGGGTGTACTCTGTTGGCAAGAAGGATAACAGCTACCTTAGCTATAGGATCAATAACTATTGAAGTTCCTGTATAACCTGTGTGTCCGTATGTTGTTTTCGGGTGAAAAAGATTGCCCAGATTTGAAGAGTATGACGAATAGTTATCCCAGCCAAGTGAACGGCCGAGTGCTTCAAATCCCTCAGGAACTCTTGTCATCGTCTCTACTGTAAGTTTTCCAAGAATTCTTTTTCCGTTGTAGACTCCACCATTTATAAGCGCAACGGAAATAACTGCTATATCATCTGCATTTGAAAACAGTCCTGCATTTCCCGAGTTTCCGCCGTTAAGCAGTCTTGCAAGAGGGTCGTGTACTTTGCCCAATAAAACTGTTCCATCTGCTTGTTTCTCAGTTGGTGCTATAATTGACAAAATTGCTCCTGACGGGTTGTACATTGTGTGTGTAAGACCTAATACGTCATACACATGCTTTTTGGCATAGTCGCAAAGCTGCTCGCCTGTAATATTTTGCAAAACATTTTGAAGAGTAATAAAATTCAGGCAACTGTATTGAAATTTTGTTGTTGGCCTGAAATCTCGTTTAACTGTTTTAATATACTCCAATAAACCTGTAGGGCTTGGAGATCCGTACTTTTTAACAAGCTCGGCAGCAGGCGCATAAGGAGGAAGACCAGATGAGTGTGTAAGAAGGTCTATAATTCTGATATCTATAGTTCTTCCTGTAATGGTATCTTTATAGCCCATAAAGCCTGGTATGTAGAGCGATACATTGTCATAAAGCCTTACTTTTCCCTGTTCTACAAGTTGCATGAAAGAGAGTGTAGTTCCCAGACTTTTACTCATAGAGGCAAGATCAAAAACGGTGTTTATCTCCATTTTCTGTACTGTCGGATAGACAGATTTATTACCATAAGCTTTGATGTATGCCATTTTCCCATCTTTTACCACGGCTAAAACTGCACCTGGAATTTCTTTGCTTTCGATAGAATTATTTATGATCCTATCTACATTTGCCAGCGTTTTGGAGTCAAGTCCTACCTGTTCGGGAGATACTCTTTGTAATGGTTGTGCATTCGCAAAAACGCACAAAATTATCATTACAAATGAAATAACGATTCTTTTCATAATTTTTTAATTTAGATAGGGCAAATGTACAAAAAAAAACAATCTCCAAGTCCTTTACTGGTATCAGTTTTGGACCTGGAGACTTATTTGTAAAAGGCTATTAGTTTTGCTCTCTGCTTACACCTCGGCCACCACCACCACGGTTTCCACCGCGGTCACCACGATCTCCGACTGGGCGGCTACCTCTGCCTTTTCCGTCACCACCGGGACGACCACCTCTGCGTTCACGACGATCCGGACGACCTCCGGTTTGCTGACCTTGTCCACCGGCTGAGTTAGCTGTTACACCAACATTAGGTGAAAGATCTCTCTTTCCATAAACCTCACCGTTACATATCCAAACCTTAACTCCCAGAACACCCACCTTAGTGTGTGCTTCTGCGTGTGCATAGTCGATATCTGCGCGGAAAGTATGAAGAGGAGTACGACCTTCTTTGTATAGCTCTCTTCTTGCCATCTCAGCTCCACCAAGACGACCGCTGATTAAAACTTTAATACCCTCAGAACCCATTCTCATTGTAGATGCCATAGCCATTTTGATAGCACGACGGTAAGATACCCTACCTTCTACTTGACGAGCAATGTTGTTCGCAACAATATTCGCATCAATCTCAGGACGTTTTACCTCAAAGATGTTAATTTGAACCTCTTTGTTAGAGATCTTCTTCAACTCCTCTTTTAGTTTATCAACCTCTTGTCCGCCTTTTCCGATAATAATACCGGGACGTGCGGTGTGGATTGTTACTGTAATAAGCTTAAGTGTTCTTTCGATTACTATTTTAGATAAACTTGCTTTTGCCAGACGAGCATTTAAATACTCGCGAATCTTTGCATCTTCTAAAATTTTACTTGCATAGTCATTTCCACCGTACCAGTTAGAGTCCCAGCCACGGATAATACCAAGTCGGTTTGCTATAGGATTTGTTTTTTGTCCCATTTTATTGCTCTTCTTTTACGGTTTTACTTTTTTTACCCAGCACTATGGTTATATGGTTAGAACGTTTACGAATTTTAGCTGCACGTCCTTGTGGTGCTGTACGAATACGTTTTAGTGAACGGCCTTGTCCAACCATAATCGTTTGAACACAAACATTGCCATTCTCTAACTCTTTGCGATCTGCTTCGTTTTTAGACTCCCAGTTAGCAATTGCGGAACGAATAAGTTTCTCCAAACGAATAGATGCTTCCTTTTTTGTATATTTCAATATATCCAAAGCATGGTTTACCTCTACACCTCTAATGATATCTGCTACTAAACGCATCTTTCTAGGTGAGGTAGGAACATCATTCAGCTTTGCACAAGCTGTCTGTTTCCTTTTTTCTTTAAGCCTTTCGGCTGCTTCTTTTTTTCGAGCTCCCATTATTGTGACTTTGTTTTACACATTAATTAATTAACGATTACCCGAGTGACCTTTAAAGGTGCGTGTGGGTGCAAACTCACCGAGCTTGTGACCAACCATATTTTCGGTTACATATACCGGAATAAACTTGTTTCCGTTATGAACTGCAATAGTGTGACCAACGAAGTCGGGTGATATCATACTTGCGCGTGACCAAGTTTTGATTACCTCTTTCTTGCCAGCTTCATTCATGGCAAGTACTCTTTTTTCGAGACTAGCCTCAATGTAAGGCCCTTTTTTTATTGAACGACTCATAATTCTATTCAGTTAATTCCGTTATTTTTTCCTTCTTTCAATGATAAACTTCTTAGTCGTCTTCTTAGGGTTACGAGTTTTGTAACCTTTAGCCAGTAAGCCTTTTCTTGAGCGTGGGTGACCACCTGATGCACGTCCTTCTCCACCACCCATTGGGTGATCTACAGGATTCATTACAACACCACGGGTGCGTGGTCTGCGGCCAAGCCAACGTTTACGTCCGGCTTTACCATCTGACTCTAAGTTGTGATCTGGATTTGATACTGTTCCAACGGTAGCACGGCAGGCTACCAATACCATTCTTGTCTCGCCCGAAGGCAATTTAAGGATAGCATGGACACCTTCACGAGCTGTCAGTTGAGCATAAGTTCCTGCACTACGAGCCATTGCAGCTCCTTGGCCGGGACGAAGTTCAATGTTGTGAATCAGCGTACCTAATGGAATTTCTGATAGAGGAAGAGTGTTCCCTAATTCTGGAGCGACACCGTGGCCGGAAGCAATAACTTGTCCCACTTTAATTCCGTTTGGAGCTAAAATGTAGCGCTTTTCTCCATCTGTGTAAATAACCAAAGCAATACGAGCACTTCTGTTTGGATCGTATTCAATAGTTGTAACTGTAGCGGTATATTTATCTTTGTCGCGTAAAAAATCAATTACACGATACATCCTTTTGTGACCACCACCAATATAACGCATTGTAATCTTACCCTGACCATTACGACCACCTGATTTACGAAGTGGTTGTAGCAGCGATTTCTCAGGTGTTGTGCAAGTAATCTCAGTAAATGCGCTAATAGCTTTATGTCTTGTTCCCGGAGTTGTCGGGTTAAATTTGCGTATTGCCATGGACTTAAATATTGCTGTAGAAATCTATCTTATCTTCACCGGCCAAGGTCACAAACGCTTTCTTAAAATGCTTTGTGCGGCCTGACAATAATCCCGCTTTTGTAAAGCGGCTCTTGCGTTTTCCGTGGTAGTTAACTGTATTTACATCCAATACTTTAACACCGTACATCTCCTCAACCGCAGCCTTGATCTCAATCTTATTGGCATCGCGGTCAACTTCAAAACCGTAACGATTCAATTTTTCGCCCTGAATCGTCATCTTTTCTGTTACTAAAGGCTTAATTAAAATTCCCATCGTTCTACGGTTTAATTACGTCCATATTGCGCCTGCAGTACATCCTGAACACCATCAATCATAATAAGACTGGTAGAGTTTACCAAATCATATGTATTTAATTCACTGACGGTGATTACCTTAATGTTTTGCAGGTTGCGTGACGATAAGTAAATATTATTAGTATTTTCTGGAAGCACAAATAGAATTCTTCTATCATTAACCTTTAGGTTTTTGAAGATTTTAATGAAATCCTTAGTCTTAGGAGCCTCCATTGTAAATGGCTCAACAATAGTAAGGGTTTGATCTTTAACCTTGTATGACAAAGCTGAAAAACGAGCCAATTGTTTAAGCTTTTTGTTTAGTTTAAAACTGTAGTCGCGTGGTTTTGGACCAAAGGCCCTGCCACCACCCACATAAATAGGAGCTTTAATACTACCGTGACGAGCACCGCCGGAACCTTTTTGGCGGACAACTTTTTTGGTACTGTAGGATACTTCCCATTTTTCTTTTGTCTTGCTTGTTCCTTGACGTTGATTAGCAAGATATTGCTTAACGTCCAAGTAGATAGCGTGATCATTTGGCTCAATGCCAAAGATACTTGAATCTAGAGTCACTTTTTTCCCTGACTCTGTTCCATCTATTTTATAAACTGATAATTCCATAGACGCTTATTCCTCCACGATTACATATGAACCTTTGGCTCCGGGTATCGATCCTTTAACAAGAACAAGATTGTTCTCAGGAAGAACCTTAATAACTTTTAGATTCAAAATTTTAACTTGATCGCCACCCATACGGCCGGCTAATCTTTTACCCTTAAATACGCGAGAAGGCCATGAAGAGGCACCCATCGAACCAGGAGCACGAAGTCTGTTGTGTTGACCATGGGTCGCTCCACCTACTCCGTGGAATCCATGGCGTTTCACAACACCTTGAAATCCTTTTCCTTTAGAAATTCCTGTTACATCCACCCATTCCATCTGATCGTGAATTACGTCTGCAACGGTAATAGTGTCACCTAACTGTAGCTCTTTTGCGAAATCATTCGCAAATTCAACTACCTTTCGTTTAGGTGTGGTTTGTGCCTTTTTGAAGTGGCCCATTAGGCCAGCGCTGGTGTGCTTTTCTTTTTTTTCGTCATAGGCAAGTTGTACAGCGGCATAACCATCGGTCTCTTCTGTACGAATTTGCGTAACAACACACGGACCAGCCTCAATAACGGTGCATGGAATATTTTTTCCATCAGCACCGAAAACGGATGTCATTCCGATTTTCTTTCCAATTAATCCAGGCATTGGTTGTTAATTTGGTGTTTATTAATAAATTAAACAATCCCGCACAAAATTTGCGGGCTGCAAAGATACGATAATTTCTTTTAAATGCAATAGCTGAGCGGAATATCTCAACAAGATATCCAAGAGGATTTATCGCGACATTATCGTAGCAGAGAATGAAGATTTGAAGTTATAAGCTTTACGGCAATCGCAAGCAGAATTATTCCGAAAAACTTCCTCAACACATAGATGCCACCCTTTCCGATCCTCTTTGATATAAGATCCAGGTTGCTTAGTACAAAATAGACAAGAACAATATTCAGGAAAAGTGCTATTATTATATTGAGGACATCATATTCTGCTCTCAGTGATAGCAAAGTTGTAAGTGAAGCCGCACCTGCAATAAGAGGGAAAACTATGGGAACGATCGTGGCAGAATCAGTCGGCCCGTCATCTTTAAAAATTTGAATTCCAAAAATCATCTCAATTGCCAGTACCAGCAGCACCAGAGCTCCGGCTACCGCAAAGGAAGAGATGTCAACGCCAAACAGCCCAAGAAGAGCCTGACCCAAAAACAGAAATGCCACTAAAATTGCAAAAGAGATAACAGCAGCATTCAGCGGACTGAAGCTCTTATTTTTCTCCTTCATTCCAATAATAATCGGAACAGATCCCAGAATATCAATAACTGCAAACATTACAATGAATGCGCTGAAAATTTCCTTGATGCTTAAATTCATATTCCAAAGATAGCAAAAAAACAGAGTGCGCCGCAGTTTCTCTACCACAAATACTTTGCAACACACTAAACGCTGAAAAACAGATTATTGACAGAAACTGCGACGCAGATTTTTTTTGTTATCAAGAGCCGGACGCATTCAGACCGGCAATATACATGTGTGCATACGCGGTAACTGTCGCAAAGTTGTTTTTCTGGACAATGCCGATAGGATAGAGTTCTTGAAAAGGTGCAATTTGTCTGCAAAACAATTCGACACCAAAATAGAGGCATTTGTACTAATGGACAACCATATCCATTTACAAGTGATTACAAATCAACTTACCCCATTTGTAAGAAAATTGCTTAATGGTTTCTCTTACTGGTATAACAGAAAATATTCTTTATCTGACAAACTGTTCAGAACTCCATTTATGAGCTACTGCAAATATTCTGAAGAGTGGCGACTAAACAGTTTGCTATACATTTTAAATAACCCTGTAAATGCTGGTATTTGTTTTTTCCCTTCCGACTACGCATGGAGTTCGTATCATTTTGTGTTTCACAGGAAGAACCATATGGCAAATTATATACAAATTGACATATCATTGATATACAAACACTTCAAAAACAGCAAGGAACTTGATGAAGCTATTAAGAAAATTACTCCTGCAGAGAGCTCAAATTCAAAGACTAAAAGTATAACATCTGAATCTGAAAATTCAAGAGTTGGAAAAAACCCCAACAAAAATATTAACGAAATAAATAGAATATTTTCTTCCCGATCAAGGATGCCAACATATGAAGTCGTTGCTCAGCTGGCAAAAACATTGAATGGAAGAAATTTATATAGTCTTGAGAGAAAGGAAACAGAAGAGACCATTGTAATGTTGAGAAAGTTTACAGGAGCCTCTTACATCCAGATTAGTCAAATCTTTAATGAAAGTTACGAATATGTTAGAAGAGTGTGCGACCGTGCCGCAGTTTCTGCTAATTTCCTAAAAATAAGGACTTAACAAAACACAAAGTCTCTACCACAAATACTTTGCAATCTATTAAGCGCAGAACAACAGAGTGTTGGCAGAAACTGCGACGCAGTTTTTGTGCTGCTAGCTAGCCTAGCCAAACAGCCTCTTAATCGTTTAAACGATTAAGAGGCTGTTTTTGTGCTCGGGACGGGAATCGAACCCGTACGAACATTTCTGTTCACAGGATTTTAAGTCCTGCGTGTCTACCTATTCCACCACCCGAGCCCAAAGGGCTTTCAAAAAGACCTCTCCTGGCGGAGAGGTCTGCAGAGCGGAAAACGAGACTCGAACTCGCGACCCTAACCTTGGCAAGGTTATGCTCTACCAACTGAGCTATTTCCGCATTTGGGAATGCAAAGTTAAAACAAAAAAACTGTGCTCCAAAAAAATTTAGACTACTGTCTCGAATTCTTGCAAAAACCGTATATCGTTTTCAAAATAGTGCCTTAAGTCTCTCACCTGCCACTTAAGCATGGCGATTCTCTCTATTCCCATCCCAAAAGCAAAACCTGAATATTCCTTGCTATCTATGCCTGACGCTTCCAAAACGGCAGGGTCCACCATGCCACAACCCATGATCTCTAACCAGCCCGTTCCCTTGCATATATTACACCCCTTTCCTTTACATATGTTACAGCTGACATCAACCTCGGCACTCGGCTCAGTAAATGGGAAATAGGATGGGCGAAGACGGATCTCTGTATTCTCTCCGAACATCTCTCTGGCAAAGAGAAGCACCGCCTGTTTTAAGTCTGCAAACGATACTTTTTTATCAATATAAAGGCCCTCTACCTGGTGAAAAATACAGTGAGCACGAGCAGAGATTGCCTCATTTCTGAAGACTCTTCCGGGACAGATAACCCTTATGGGCGGCTTCATTTTCTCCATTGACCTCACTTGTACAGAACTGGTGTGTGTGCGAAGCAATATAGGATTATTACCTGTTGTGATGAAAAAGGTGTCCTGCATATCTCTGGCAGGATGTTCCGGAGGAAAGTTAAGTGCGCCAAAAACATGCCAGTCATCCTCTATTTCCGGCCCCTCAGCTATGGCGTAACCCAACTTGTTAAAGATTGAAATAATCTCACTTCTTGTTATTGATATTGGATGGCGAGCTCCCAACTCCAGGTTATCACCGGGTTTTGTAAGATCGTACTGAGAATCAACCGGCTCCATGCTCTCTTCGAGGATAGTCCTAAGTTCTTCTATTTTCTCTATGGCTGCTACTTTGAGCTTATTTAAAACTTGACCCATCTCCCTTTTCTGCTCGGGAAGAACGTCTCTAAACTCTTCGAAAAGTTGGGTAATGCTACCTTTTTTACCAAGTAACTTAACCCTGATATCCTCTATCTCTTGCTCTCTTTTGGCTTTAAGCACCTCAATTTCAATGAGAAGCTTTTCTATTTTCTCTTTCATCTTAACAAAATATGGCCACAAAGGTAATAATTATTTTGGCCATTCAACTGCAGACCTGCGGAGCGGCATTGTCATACATCTTGCTCCGCCACCTCCTCTCGGAAGCTCGGAACCATCAATGGTTACAACACACTTATTAACTTTGTTTAAATCTTTTTTCCCTCCTATTACATCCCAGGCCGGAATAATTTCGAATCCACTTTTGTCAAGTTCATTAAGCGTATGAATATTTCTTGCATAGGACATGACCTTTCCCGGAGCGAAAGCAAAGAGGTTAGCCCCACTATGCCACTGCTCCCTCTCTTGGTTCCACTCATCGGTAATACCTCCGCAAATAATCGGTTCAATTTCCATTCCAAGTTTTTTTAATACAGAAGGGATGTTGTTTACCTACTTAATTTTTGAAACCCTTCCCCCTTCAATTATCATATGGACTGTCTGGTATTGGTTTTCTCCGAGTATCAATGGTTCGAATACCATTGCCTTATCTACATCCAGAAGAGTGAACACCATGTCCAGATGAATGAATGATTCCGGTGACGATGGTAACTGCTGGACAATAATGTGCCTCTTCTCAGGACCTGAAGACTTGCAAAGCCTGTTAAGCAACATATCAATCCCTTGACTGCTGGTCCTCATCCCGTTTCCAATTAAAAGAATATCCTCTCTTGCTATGAGAATATCTCCTCCCTCCATGTAAATTTCGTTGTTACCGGGTTGGAAATCATAGGCATTGATCAATTCACAGTCAAAGAATTTTTTGTTTTTAAAAATTGCCTCAGTAATAATTGACTCCCTCATTCTTACCTTACTTGCCATTCTGCAAATAAGGGCTTTATTCCCTATCGAAACAGAGGCGTCCCTTGTGAAATAAAAGTTGTACAATGGCAACAGAGCATAGTAGTCGTCCTTGAGGTATGCTGTTAATGTATTAATTTTTGCAGGAAGTCCCTCTATGAGAACCTGAGCCAGGTTTTTGGAAGACATATCCATGAGATATTCAAAATAGTCGGTAACATCCTCTGTTACGCATATTTTCCCGATTAAAGCCTCCCTCTCATAATGGTCTTCCAACAGCTTTGTTAAGAGATCTTTCACCTGAAATATTTTAGATATCTTTTCGAGAACACCCAAAACCTGTTCATACTCTTTTTGAGCTATTGAGAGATTCAGGATATCACTATAAAGAGCTCTTTGTGCGTTTCTTGGTGTCATGTTCTCCACCTCTGCTCCGGGTGAGTGTATCAGAACCGCCTCTAACTTACCTATCTCTGACTGAACATCCAGCTTAACCAGATTATGTGACATAATTTTGTATTTTATTGGTACTTATTAAAATCTGTGAGTGGCAGATCTGTTAGAATGTTTTTAAATATATTCTCCTCTCTCGGACAGATCATTAACACATCATCTGTATTGATAACCATATAATTGTCCAGCCCGTTTATAACTATCAACTTTGCTTTTTCTTCCGATACCACAATAGAATTTGAAACATTCATCAACAAATTTTCATCTGCTTGTATATGGTTGTTTTTATCATCCTTATCAACTTGAGTATAAAGTGACTCCCAAGTACCCAGATCTGACCAACCGAATGAAACAGGATAAACAATTGCTTTATCTGTCTTCTCCATTATTCCATAGTCAATTGAGATGCTTTTACACTCTTCGTATGCCTTATTTATTAATCCCTGTTCTTTTTTTGTATAGTAGTATTTGTCTATGGCCATGAAGAGGTTGGCTATATCCGGTTGAAGTATCTCCAACTCAGACTTTATTGTCTGTAAATTCCAAATAAAGATACCGGAGTTCCATAAAAATTCGCCGCTGTCTACAAATACCTTTGCTAGCTCCAAACTTGGTTTCTCAGTAAATGTTTTTACGCCATATGCCACATTTCCATCTATATCTACGGGCACATTTTTATTGACTTGTATATATCCGTAAGCAGTCTCTGCTCTTGTGGGCTTAACCCCCAAGGTCATCAAAATGTTATGTTTGTCGGCATAATTGAGCGCATCATTAATAGTGCTCAAAAAAACATCCTCATTTAAAATGAGATGATCGGAAGGGGCAACTATTACAGATGCTTTCGGATTCTTTTGCAAAAGCTTATATATTGCGTAAGAGACGCATGGTGCTGTGTTTCTTCTGCAAGGTTCCAAAAGGACATGTTCCGGAAGTATGTCCGGAATTTGTTCCATTACCAGATCTTTATATTGCAGTGCAGTGACAACTAAAATATTTTCTACGGGTATAATCCCGGCAAATCTGTCAAAAGTTTGTTGTAAAAAAGATTTGCCCATTCCCAGGATATCCAGAAATTGTTTTGGCCTTGCATTTCTACTGACAGGCCAGAATCGGCTTCCGATTCCCA
>Ga0209746_1001007_pt1 | contig 13822 bp, 14 predicted proteins | sample BarGraNGADG00211_3_FD_184496 | JGI IMG/M metagenome (GOLD analysis project Ga0209746, IMG submission 184496) | Arctic peat soil microbial communities from Barrow, Alaska - Barrow Graham LP Ref core NGADG0011-211 (SPAdes) (version 2) | ecosystem: Environmental > Terrestrial > Soil > Wetlands >... | reverse complement strand
GTGCCGAGCAGCATCCGGCTGCCGTTGCGGACCAGGGCGGCAAAAGCCACGGCGACGAACAGCAGCGCGGCCCCAAGCACCAACCAGAAGCCCGCGTTGGCGAGCGCGCGGGAGATGGACAGCTCACTGGCGAACATGGCGAACGGTGGCAGCCCCAGCATGATCGCCAGGCCGACTGCGAAGGTCACGCCGATCATCGGCGAACGGGCCAGCACACCGGTGACGTCACTGATCTTGGTGGAGTCGTGCGCGGACTGCAGCTGCCCGGAGCCGAGGAACACCAGCGACTTCGCGATGCCATGGGCCAGCACGTGCAGGAGCAGGGCGGCGATCGCCAGTTTGGTGCCGACGGCGGCCGCGACCGCGACAAGTCCCATGTTCTCCATGGAGGAGTACGCCAGCATTCGTTTGAAGTCGGTCTGGACCACGAGCAGTGACGCGGCGATCAGCAGGGTGAGGAGCCCGACGATGATCAGGCCGATGCGCAGGAACCCGGTGCCCACTGCCAGGTCGACGACGGACTTGACCCGCAGCAGTGCGTAGAACGCCACGGAGAGCAGCACGCCGCTCATCAGCGCGGACACCGGTGCCGGTGCCTGGCTGTGTGCGTCGGCCAGCCAGGTGTGGAACGGCACGAGCCCGGCCTTGGCGCCGTATCCCAGCAGCAGCAGGCCGGCGGCAAGACGGGTCACCGCGGGGTCGAGCTGGGTGGCATGGGCGAGCAGCACGTCGATGTTCAGGGCGTCGCCGCTTGATGCGCCGGCATGCAGGCTCGCGAAATAGAGCAGGACGGTTCCCAGGAAGGCCAGCGCGATGCCGACGGAGCAGATGATGACGTACTTCCAGGTGGCTTCCAGGGCGGCACGGGTCCGGTGGTGCCCCACGAGGAACGCCGTGGTCACGGTCGTGGCCTCGATGGCCACCCACATCACGCCGATGTTGTTGGCCAGGACCGCTGATGCCATGGCGGCGAGGAAGACCGGCACCAGCACGCCGTAGAGGTTCGCGCCCTTTTGATCTGTATGCCGCTCTGCCAGCTCCGCGCCGATGTAGCCGATGCTCGCCACGGTTGCCAGGGTGCCCACGGTGCCGATGACGATCAGCATGGTGATGCTGAGGGCGTCGACCCGGAAGACGTTCGCGAGACCGAAAGGCACACCGGAGCGAACGTTGAAGAAGAGCACACCCGAGCGGACGTTGATGCCGAGGATGACGCCGCTGATCAGGATGCAGAGGGCGGCCAGGGCGGTCACCGTCGCGGTCAGCCGCCGCCAGCCGAGGACTGCAGCGAGTGCCGCCGCGGTCATGGGAGCGAGTATGGGTACCAGCAACAAGAAGCTCATCAGCCGCGCAGCTCTCTCAGCTGATCGAGGTCGGTGCCGCCGAAGGTACTGCGCATGTGCCCGGTGAGCAGGCCCAGCACGAGCACGGCGAACATCACGTCCAGCGACGCGCCCAGCTCGACGATGAGGGGGACACCGGCCGTGATCAGGAATGCGGTGGCCGCTATGCCGTTGTCCAGCATCATGAACCCGACAGCCTGTGACACTGCGCGGCGCCGGCTGACCATGACGAAGACGGCGATCAGGATCACGGCGAAGGCGGCAGGCACGGCGCGGGTGGCGGGTGAGGGGTCCAGCGCGATGATGGGCCGGGTCACCGCGTAGGCCAGCACGGTCAGGCCCGCGGTGATCAGAAGTGAGGTGGTCGTGTTGACCAGCGGCGTGCTTTCGCGGCGCTCGTGCGCCTCGGTGCCGACGGCCCGTGCGAGCAGTAGTGGCAGGGCGACCGCCCGCAGGAGGAGCACGACCACTCCGACGATGATCAGAGCCGCATCATCCTGGAAGATGCCCTCGGTCAGCGGTATGACGGCCAGCGCGACTCCCTGCCAGGCCAGCAGCGCAACGATGGCGCGCAGCTCACGGCGCCACACGATGAGCACGGCGGTGAGCAGGAATGCTCCCGCGGCGAGGTTGAGCACCCCGCTATAGGTGGCTTGGTTCATCGTGCCTTCTGTTCATGTTGTGGCCGGTTCATGTCGTGGCGGTCAGTTGGTCGGCGTGGCGAAGAAGTAGGACGCGGTCACGGCCAGCAGTGCAAGCAGGAAGGAGCCGGCAAGCAGCTCGGGGATCCGGAAGTAGCGGAGCTTGGCGATGAAGACCTCACCGGCGGCGAGCAGACCGGCCAGCATCGCCACCTTGACGGTGATCGCCACCAGACCGATGAGTATCGCCAGCGCGGACGGGTTGGCTCCGGCCACTCCCCAGGGCAGGAACAGGTTCGCCATCAGTCCCAGCAGGACCGTGAGGCGCATTCCGCTGGCCCACTCGACCAGGGCCAGCCTGGGACCGGCGTACTCGAGGACCATCGCCTCATGGATCATCGTCAGCTCGAGGTGGGTCGAGGGGTTGTCCACCGGCAGCCGCCCGGTCTCGGCAATGATCACGATGCCCAGGGCCACGAACGCCAGCAGGCTTCCGGGTGAGATCAGCTGTCCGGGGTTGTTCGTCGTTGCCGAGACGATCGCCGCCAGGTTGGCCGACCGCCCCGGGACGGACAACGCGAACACCGCCAGCAGGATGGTGGGCTCGACGAGCGCGGCGATGGTGATCTCGCGGCTGGACCCCATCCCCCCGAAGGCGGTCCCGGTGTCCAGGCCGGCGAGGGTCAGGGCGACTGTTCCGAGGAACAGCAGGCCGACGACTCCGAAGAGGTCCGCGGCCGGGTCCAGCGGGGAGCCCAGGGCGATGAGCGGCAGGATGGCCGCGATCAGCAGCGTCGTGCCGGCCACGACCGCCGGCGCGAACCCGAACACCACGGTGGTTCCCTGCGGCGTGATCTGCTGCTTGCGCATCAGCTTGCGCAGATCTCGCCAGGGCTGGCCGATGCCGCCCCCGGCCCGGCCCTCCAGCCGGGCGCGCACCTGTCGCATCCCGCCGACGACCAGCGGTGCTCCGGCCACGACGGCGACGACCTGCAGGGTAGTGGCCAGCACGGCCAGTCCGGTTATCGGTGTCGTTGCGCTCATCGGGCGATCACCAGCACGATCAGAAGTCCCATCGCTCCGTAGGTCAGGTAGAGGTGCACGCTGCCGGGGTGCGCTCGGCGCACCCACTGCGCCCAGGTCGTCACCGCGCGGACCACGGGATTGTAGAGGCGGTGTTCGACCGGATCGGTCATCAGGGTTCGGTAGGTGACTTTCTCGACCAGGTACTGCGACTCGGCAAAGTGGGTGATCTCCACGTCGGTGTCGGGCTGCAGCACGTTGTCGAAGACGCGTTGCAGGGGCTCGGCGAACGACGTTGCCGTGTACTGCATCTTTGGGCTGAGCGAGTCTGCGCCACACGCCCACAGCGGGGCCTGCACAGCGTCGGGGCGGTGCCGTGCACCCCAGCGGCTCAGTCCGAGCGCCAGCAGCACCGCAACGACCAGGGCGGCGGCAATAAGGCCTGGTGAGATCGACCCGGCCATTCCGGGCAGGCGCAGGTACGTGCCCAGGGCAGGGCCTGCTTCAACGCCGCCCACGCTTGGCAGCGTGGCCAGGACCTGCCTCAGAATCGGGCTGAGCAGCACAGGGGCGACCGCGAATACTGCACAGGCAGCCGCGGCCAGAGTCATTCCGGCCAGCATGCTGGCGGGAGCCTCCCGGGCGGCCGCTGCGGCAGCCGAGCGTGGCCGTGCCAGGAACCCGACACCGAATGCCTTCACCATGGCCGCGATCCCCAGACCCGTGGTGAGTGCGACGGCGCCCACCGACAGGGGCATCATCAGCGCGAGCATGGTGTTGTTGTCGTGGGGTGAGTGGATGAGGCTCTGCAGCAGGAGCCATTCGCCGACGAAACCGGCGCCCAGTGGCAGGCCTGAGGCGCCCAGAGCGGCGATGCCGAACATCACGGTGGTGCCGGGCATCCGGCGGGCCAGACCCCCGAGCTTGTCCAGGTCACGCAGCCCGGTGGCCGCAAGCACGGACCCGGCGCCGAGGAAGGCGAGCGTCTTGAACGAGGCGTGGCTGAGGATGAGCAGAAGAGCGGCCGTCATCGCCATGGCGGACACGTTCTGGACGCCGTAGGAGGAGAGCAGCGCCGCGGCACCCAGCGCGAGGGTGATCAGTCCCATGTTCTCGGTGGTCGAGTAGGCCAGAAGTCGTTTCAGGTCGGTCGCCACGGAGGCCTGCAGGACTCCGAACACCGCTGACACCGCGCCGAAGATCATCAGGGTCAGCCCCCACCAGTGCGGGCCGGGGCCGAGGATCTGCATGTCGATGCGGATGATGCCGTAGATGCCCATGTTGACCATCGCCGCGCTCATCAACGCCGAGACCGGACTGGGTGCCTCGGGATGGGCGCGTGGTAGCCAGGCATGCAGCGGTAGCAGGCCTGCCTTCGACCCGAACCCCATGAGGGTCAGCAGAAACACCGCCGTACGGGTGCCCGGAGAGATGTCACCCAGGTGGGAGGCGATGGTGGCGAAGGCGTCGCCTCCACCGGCCGCGGACAGCACCACGAGAGCCAGCAGGATTGCCGCGAATCCCAGCTGGGTCATCACCGCGTAGAAGATCCCGGCGGACCTGACCTCAGCACGGTGGTGCTCCGACAGCACCAGGACCAGCGACGCCGCGGCCATGAGCTCCCAGGCCAGCAGAAAGGTCGTGACCGATCCCGCTGCCGGGACACAGAGCATGGCAGCCACGAAGAGAGGGAGGACGACCAGGGGGAATCGAGCCCAGTGCTCCCGTTGGGCGTACCCCACGGCATAGATTCCCACCGCGATCGAGACCGCGCCGGTAGCGGCAATGAAGAACCCGCCGAGCGGGTCCAGATCGATGACGACACCGACCAGGGGCAGAAGCCAGCCGATCCGCAGATGCCGCGGCTGACCGAAGATCGTGCTGAGGCCGACGACAACGCCGACCGCGCCGATGACCGTGGTGATCCCGCCGGACAGGATCGCCTGGCCACGCGACCGACGAGCGTGACGAAGACTGGTGTTGGGAGCTGGAACGGAGGGGGAGTCGTGAAGTGCTGTGGTCACCGGCCGGTCACCGTGCGCAGCGCCGTGATGATCTGCTGCGGGGTGGGCGGGCAGCCCGGTACCTGAACGTCCACGGGTATCACGTCGGCGACCGAACCCACCACGCCGTAGCCGCGGGCGAACGATCCGCCGTTGCAGGCGCAGTCGCCGACCGCGATGACGACCCGGGGTTCCGGAACCGAGTTGAGCGTGTTGAGCAGGGGCTGGTGCATGTTGCGGGTCACCACGCCGGTCGTGATCAGTCCGTCTGCGTGTCGGGGCGAGGCGACGATGCGTGCCCCGAACCGCTCGGCGTCGTAGACCGGGGAGAAGGTGCCCCCTATCTCGAGCTCGCAGCCGTTACAGGAACCGGCGTCGACGTGCCGTAGCTGAAGTGAGCCGGTCACCCCGGTGGGTGGCGCAACGGTCGCATCGGGGGCGGCCTCCGCCGGTTCGACGATGCGTCCGACTCGACCGATCTTGCCGATCCAGCTCATTGCTGCTGCTCCCTGGTCCTGCTCCTGCGCCGTGCCCCTGCGAGGGCTTGTGTGATGGCCGCGCTCATCAGCGGCTCGCGGGCTCCGTGCTCTGGCTCCTGTCCGGGCCGTTGGCCTGCAGGTCCCTCAGGAGATCCATCTGGTCGGTGAGCAGTCCGGTCAGCACCTTGCGGGCGAGCAGGAGCAGCTCGGACATGTCTTTGGAGGCGATGGAGTAGATCACGTTGTTTCCCTGCTTACGGGCGACGACCATGCCCGTCCTGCGCAGGACGGCCAGCTGCTGTGAAAGGTGCGAGGACTCGAGTCCGAGCTTGGGCATCAGCTCGCCCACGGAGTGCTCCTCCTCGGAGAGCAGCTCCAGGATCCGGATTCGTGCCGGGTGCCCAAGGGTCTTGAAGAACTCAGCCTTCAGCTTGTCGATCGGTTCTGGCATCGCGTCCTGCCCTTCAGTTTGGAAGCTCTCACCCGAGAGGGACTCTTGGATGATCTCACATGGTTCGATCAGTTGCCAATACTGATAAGTAGTAATCTTGCCTCTGGAGCGAAGGGTGGAACGTCGTTAGGTTGACTTCATGGCCGTCCCCGGCAGCCCGTCCCCCGCAGTCGAGCTGGTCGTCGGTGACCGGACCGTGCGAATATCGAACCCGGACCGGGTCTACTTCCCGGCGCGGGGCGAGACAAAGCTCGATCTGGTCCGCTACTACCTCAGTGTTGGTGACGGGATCGTTCGCGGCCTGCGCGAGCGGCCCACCATGCTGCACCGTTTCCCCGAAGGTGTCAGCGGTGAGAAGGTACACCAGAAGCGGATCCCGCGCAGCGCTCCGGCCTCGGTCGAGACGGTCCGGGTCGGCTTCCCGCAATAACGTCCTGCCTGGGGACTGCACCATCGTGACCGTCCCTGCCCGGTTCGCGGCGCTGGGCGACCTGCACGGGGGCATCGATGACACCGCGTACTCACTGGAGACCCTGTTGGAGTGGGCAGAGCGGGACGAACGAGACGGCACATCCGACCCCGGAGATCCGGACGACCCGGAAGTTCCGTGAAGAACCGGTTGAAATCACACCATCTCAACCTCCGCTGAGGGCGCTGCGGGCGTAGTGTCGATGTTGCCGGCATGGTTCGTCGGCCGACGAGGCTGCGACCACAGAAACCGGGTGAAACCATGGCTTCCCCTAGTGAGTCGGAACCAAGAACTGAGTCGGATCCGGGACTCGGGTTCGATCACCTGCTGGAGCTGTTCCAAGAGGTCATCAGCGCGCGAGCCGCCATGACGGTCGCCCGCCGCGCACCTCTTGGCAGGTCACGCCTGGTCGATGCGCCACGGGCGCGCCTGCTGCTGGCACTCGAGGCTTACACCGCAGAGCTGAACGTCCGGAACCTGCCGGTGCCCTACGGCATCCGCGACGACCTTCGCATCCAGCGCCGGATCCTTGGCAGAGTTGCAGACGCCTCCAGCCAGTAGCCGCCCGCAGCTGCGCCCGTGGTACTTCGTCATCTGCTTTGGTCTGGTCAGCCTGTTCGCGGACATGGTCTACGAGGGCGCGCGCAGCATCATCGGGCCCTACCTCGCGACTCTCGGGGCATCGGCGGCAGTTGTCGGAGCGGTTGCCGGCATAGGCGAGTTCATCGGCTACGGCCTGCGAGTGGCGTCCGGATACCTGGTTCAGCGCCGCGGTCGCTACTGGACGTGGACCATCACCGGCTATGCACTGACGGTCCTCAGCGTGCCCCTGATCGGGGTGACCAACGTGATCGCCCCGGCACTGCTGCTGTATGGCACCGAGCGGCTGGGCAAGGCGGTCCGGTCCCCGGCCAAGGACACGCTGCTGTCCTACGCCTCCACGCAGACCGGCCGGGGAACCGCGTTCGGGGTCCATCAGGCGATGGACCAGGCCGGCGCCGTGGCGGGGCCACTGATCCTGGCGGCCGTCCTGTGGCAGTACACGGGCGACTATCGCCTCGCCTTCGGCGTCCTCATCGTCCCGGGCGTCATCGTGATGGGACTGCTGTTCTGGCTGCGACATCGCGTCCCGGACCCGCTGGTGTACGAGGTCTCATCGGAGGCATCCGGGGCTGAGGTGTCGAACGCAGGCGAGGCTGGGGCATCGGCGTCGCCCGCTTCCCGGCCTCCCGCTCCCCAGACGACCTTGCAGGGGCCCGCCCGGGGGAGCCCCCGTTCCGCTCTCTCGCCAGTGGTGTGGGAGTACATCGGCACAGTCGGCCTGCTGTCCATGGGGATTGCCTCGTTCCCCCTGCTGGCATTTCACGCCCAGACCCAGGACCTGCTGACCTCTGCCCAGATTCCGCTGGTCTTTGCCCTCGCCATGGCGGTCGATGGTCTGAGCGGTCTGGTGATGGGCCGGTTCTACGACCGGCGCGGCCCGGGGGTCCTGCTCCTGGTGCCGGTTGCGGCGTGCGTCAGTGCCGTCGCCTTCACTGGCAACGCGACCCTGGTCTGGGTCGGAGTGGCGATCTGGGGAGTCGTCAACGGCATCCTTGACTCGACCGTCAAGGCCGTGGTCACCGAGCTCGTCGAGCCGGCCGGACGCTCGATCGCCTTCGGCTGGCTGGCCCTTGCCCGGGGCCTTGGCCTGTTGCTGGCGGGTGTGGTCATGGGGCTGGCCTACGACCAGAGCATCACCCTGCTCGTCTGGCTCATCGTGGGGATCAACGCCGTGGCGCTGACCGCCATGGCCTGGGTGCTGGCACGCATCCGGGCCCGGCGTCTTTAGTACCGTGGAGCCGTGCACCTGACCACAGCGCATGGGGATTGCGCGGGCCGTCGGCACCGGGTGGTGGTGATCGGTTCGGGCTTCGGCGGGCTGTTCACGACGCAGGCGCTCAAGGGTGCCGAGGTCGATGTCACGCTTGTCGCCAGGACCTCACATCACCTGTTCCAGCCGTTGCTCTACCAGGTCGCCACCGGCATCCTGTCCGAGGGTGAGATCGCGCCCTCGACCCGCGAGATCCTCGGGCGCCAGAGCAACGCGCAGGTGCTGCTCGGTGAGGTCACTGACATCGACCTCACCCACCACACCGTCACCTCCACGGTGCTGGACCAGACCAGGGTCACGGCATACGACTCGCTCGTCGTGGCTGCCGGGTCAGGGCAGTCGTACTTCGGCAACGACCAGTTCGCGCGCTTCGCGCCGGGGATGAAGAGCATCGACGACGCACTCGAGCTGCGCGGGCGCATCTTCGGCAGCTTCGAGATGGCCGAGCTCGCCGAGGACGAGCAGCAGCGCGCCCGGCTGATGACCTTCGTGGTCGTGGGCGGTGGGCCGACCGGGGTGGAGATGGCGGGACAGATTGCCGAGCTCGCCCATCGCACGCTGCGCCACGAGTTCCGTCGCATCGACCCTCGCCGGGCCAGGGTGATCCTGGTGGATGCGGCGCACTCGGTCCTGGGTTCCTTCGGCGACCGGCTCGGCGCCAAGGCCCTGGCACGGCTGGACCGGATCGGGGTGGAGGTGCAGCTCGGGGCCAAGGTCGTGGGAGTCGACGGGACCGGGATCGAGGTGCAGGACGCCGGGGGACGTCGCAGGATCGAGTCCGTGTGCAAGGTGTGGGCCGCCGGCGTCCAGGCGAGCCCGCTCGGCCGGCAGCTCGCGGAGCAGTCCGGCGCCGTGCTGGATCGTGCGGGGCGCATCGAGGTCCGGCCGGACCTGACCCTGCCCGGGCATCCCGAGGTCTTCGTGGTGGGGGACATGATCGCGCTGGACGGGCTGCCCGGGGTGGCGCAGGTCGCGATACAGGGCGGTCGACATGTGGCGCGGCAGATACGGCAGCGACTGGCCGGAAAGCCGGATGGGCAGGCTTTCGAGTACCACGACAAGGGCAGTCTGGCGACGATCTCGCGCTTCAGCGCGGTTGCCAGCGTCGGCCGGCTCCGGCTCAGCGGGTTCACTGCCTGGCTCATGTGGCTGGCGGTCCATCTCGTCTACCTGATCGGGTTCAAGAACCGGCTCACCACGTTGCTGCACTGGGCTGTGAGCTTCGTGGGACGCGGGCGTTCCGAGCGGACGGTCACCCAGCAGCAGGTCTTTGCCCGTCAGGCGCTCGACCAGCTCGGCGAGGAGTTCTCCCCGACCCTGTCTCCGCGGCCCGGTCAGGAACCCCGGTCCTGAGCCTGAGCCGTCGGCGGACCTCGTTGCGGAGACGGGTCGTCGCAGAGTCACGTCGTCAGGCCGGACCTCGTCCCCTAGTCTGGGCGCATGCCGCTCGACTACAAGATCGCCGAACGTACGCTGGCCAATGGCTTGCGGGTCATCGTCAGTGAGGACCACACCGTCCCCAACATCACCGTCAACCTGTGGGTCAATGTTGGCTCACGTCACGAGGTCGAGGGGCGCACCGGTTTTGCGCACCTGTTCGAGCACCTCATGTTCCAGGGTTCGCGCAATGTGGCCTCCGGTGAGCACTTCTCCGCGCTGATGGCGGTGGGCGGGCGACTCAACGCCACCACCTGGTTCGATCGCACGAACTACTTCGAGACGGTTCCGTGCGGCGCGATGGACCTGGCCCTGTGGATGGAGGCCGACCGGCACGGCCGGCTGCTGGACGCCGTCAACCAGGAGAACCTCGACAACCAGCGCGACGTGGTCAAGGAGGAGAAGCGGCAGCGCTACGACAACCTGCCCTACGGCAACGCCCTGATCGACATCTACGCCGCGATCTTCCCCAAGGGCCACCCGTACCACCACGCGACCATCGGTTCCATGACGGACCTCGACGCGGCAAGCGTGCAGGACGTGCACGACTTCTTCCGCTCCCACTACGGGCCCAACAACACGGTGCTCTCTCTGGTCGGTGACCTCACGCCCGACGAGGGATTCGCTGCGGCCGAGCGGTATCTCGGCCTGTTGCCGGCGACGGCATCCGCCCGTCGTGAGCCGGTCGAGGCGTTGGCCCCGCTGTCGGAGCCGGTTCGTGACGAGCACGTCTAGGACGTCCCCTCCGACCACCTCTACATCGCCTTCCGCCTGCCGGTCGATGACACCCCGGAGTTCTTCGCCTCGTCCCTGGCACTGGATGTCATCGGTGGCCTGACGACCTCGCGGCTCTGTCAGCGGCTGGTCCGGCGTGAGCAGAGTGCCACCAGCGTCTCCGCTCACTCGATGGGCTTCGTGGACGGAGTCTCCCTGGGGTTCGTGCTGGTTGACGTCGCCGAAGGCTTTCGCCCCGACGCAGTCGAGGAGGCTGTCTGTGAGGAGCTGGTCCGGTTTGCGGAGCAGGGGCCGACCGACATCGAGATGGAGTCGGCGATGGCCCAGACAGAGCGCAGCTGGCTGTCATCCCTGGCCAGCCAGGAGGAACGCGCCGACCACATCTGCCATTTCGCCACGCTGCAGGGCGACTCCGGCTACATCAACACCTACCTGGACCGTCTGGCTGAGGTGACGCCCGCCCAGGTGCAGCAGGCCGCCGCCAGATGGCTCATGCCCAGGTCCCGCGCCGTCGTGGCCTACCTCAAGCAGGACGGAGATACCCAGTGACCGCCCCTGACAGCGTGACCGCCCCTGACAGCGTGACCGAGCCGGAGAGCGTGCTCGAGCGGCCCGAGGTGAGCCCGCCGGAGCCCTGGGCGTTCCCCGATGCCGAGAGGTCCGAGCTGGCGAACTGGCTGAGTGTGGTCAGCTACGACATTCCCGGTCAGTACGTCATCTCGGTGTGTCTGGCGGTGCCGATGCCCCTCGAGCTCGAGCCACGCGATCGCGAGGGTATCGCCACGATCATGGCGCGGACCCTCGACGAGGGGACGGCACTGCATACCGCCGAGGAGTTCGCGGAGCTGTTGGAACGCAAGGGAATCGCGCTCGGCGCGGGGGTCGGCGACGCCGGCCTGGTAGTGGATCTCGACGTGTCGAAGCGGCACCTGAGCGAGGCGCTCGATCTGCTCAGCCAGGCCGTGCGAGAGCCCGCGTTCCCCGCCAACGAGGTGTCCCGCCACGTCAAGACCCGGTTGGCAGAGATCGACCAGGAGCGAGCCGTGCCCGGTCAGCGTGCGGCGATCGAGTTCATCGCGACGTACTTCGACGCCGGCGAGCGAGCCTCACGTCCGACCGCGGGAACCAAGGCGACCGTCTCGGCGATCACGCCGCAGGATCTGGTGGCCTTCCACGCCGCCAACGTGGCGCCCTCCGGTGCCACGGTGGTCGTTGCCGGTGACCTGAGCGATCTCGACATCGTGTCCGAGATCGAGCAGGCTCTGGGTTCCTGGAGCGCCGCGGCAGCCCAGGTGGTCGAGCCACGCGCGGCAGCCCAGGTGGTCGAGCCACACGAGGCAGCCCGGGCGCCCGACGCCGAACGTGTCGTGTTCCTCGACCGCCCCGGCTCGGTCCAGACCGAGTTCTACATCGGCTGCCCCGGTCCGGACCACGGTGTCGATGGTGGCTGGGCGCCATACCAGGTACTGGGCTTCGTCGTCGGCGGTTCGCCCAACGCCAGGGTCGACGCCGTCCTGCGCGAGGACAAGGGATTCACCTATGGCATCCGTTCAGGTTTTCGGACGCGCCGCCGCGGTGGCATGTTCCTGACCAGTGGTTCGGTGCGCGCGGACTCCACGGTCGAGGCGCTGGGGCTCCTGCTCGACATCCTGGACACAGCCCGTGAGGGTTTCACCCAGGAAGAGACCAAGGCCGGTGCCGACTTCATCGGCAGGACCGCGCCAGGTCGCTATGCCACCGCCGACACCGTCGCCGAAGAGGCTGCCGGGCTCTCGCTGGAGGGTCTGACCACTGACTTCACGACGGCGAACCTGCAGGCGCTGCTGGAGGTCGATGCGGCTGCTCTGGCCTCTGCCTACAACCGTTATGTCACCGGTGCGTGGACCGTGGTCATCGTGGGCGATGCCAGCCTGTATGCCGAGGGCGTGCGCGGCCTCAACCGCGGCAAGGTCACCGTAATCCCCGCCTAGCCCCCACCCATCCCGCAACCCAGGGACCAGCAAGTCTGGCCGGAGCCGGCCGGCTCACCCGAGGCGGGAGAGTACCTCGTCGTGCAGGGCACCGTTGGTCGCCACGGCGTTCCCGCCCCAGGGACCGGGCACGCCGGCCAGCGAGGTGAACCGGCCGCCGGCTTCGGTGACGATGGGCACCAGCGCAGCCATGTCGTAGACCTGCAGGTCCGGCTCGACGGCGATGTCGACCGCGCCCTCGGCGACGAGCATGTATGACCAGAAGTCCCCGTAGGCCCGGGACCGCCAGCAGTCGTCGGTCAGGCTCAGGAAGGCCTCGTACCTGTCGTGCTTGCGCCAGCCGTACAGGCTCGAGTAGGACAACGAGGCGTCCGAGACCTGCGAGATCTTCGAGACACCGATCCTCTTCGCGCTGGAGAGACTGCGGCCACACCACGCGCCCGAGCCGTTGGCGGCCCACCAGCGGCGATTGAGCGCCGGCGCCGCGACGAGGCCGAGCACGGGCTGGCCGTCATCGACCAGGGCGATCAGGGTGGCCCAGACCGGGACGCCGCGGATGAAGTTGTGGGTCCCGTCGATCGGGTCGATGACCCAGCGCCGCGGTCCGCGGCCGGTGGTCTCGAACTCCTCGCCCTCGACCGCGTCCCGGGGCCGGGTGCGCTTGAGCTGGTGCCGGACGACCTGCTCGGCCGCCTTGTCGGCGTCGCTGACCAGCGTCAGGTCAGGCTTGGACTCGACCACGAGATCGTCGGCCCGGAAGCGCGCCATCGTGATCCGCTCCACAGCATCGGCGAGCACGTGCGCAAGGCGGAGGTCATCGTCATAGACAGGCACGCCGCCACGCTAGCGGTATTGGGTCACAACAGCGCAACTGTGACGGTCTACGTCGTGTTGCGGGCCGCACGCCAGAGATCCTCGGGTGGCCTGAGGCGGCTCGTCACGTGCCCTGAGGCGGCTCGACGTGCCTTGAGAATCGGCATGTGGCCCGACGCAGGAAATACAGTGACGGTATGAATAGAGATGCCAGGATTCTGTTCGGATTACTTCTGTTCAATGGCATTTCGGCAGTGGGCGGGGGGTTTGCCCTCATGACCGGCGTGATTCCCAGGCAGGCATCCTGGATTCAGCACACGGACTTCAGCAGCCTGTATCTTCCTGGCGTCATCCTCATGACCATCGTCGGAGGCAGTTCGTTGCTCGCCGCGCTGGCAATGGAGAAACGTGCCGCAGGGTGGCAGCTGTGCAGCCTTCTGACCGGCTTGATCATGCTGTTCTGGATAGTCGGGGAGATTGCCTCTATTCGGGCCTTCCATTTCTTGCAGGTCATCTACTTCGTGACCGGGGCCCTTGTCATCTGGTTCACGCCCAGAGGCAGGTCTCTCGCCGACTAGCGGCCCT
>Ga0209746_1001005_pt1 | contig 13833 bp, 7 predicted proteins | sample BarGraNGADG00211_3_FD_184496 | JGI IMG/M metagenome (GOLD analysis project Ga0209746, IMG submission 184496) | Arctic peat soil microbial communities from Barrow, Alaska - Barrow Graham LP Ref core NGADG0011-211 (SPAdes) (version 2) | ecosystem: Environmental > Terrestrial > Soil > Wetlands >... | reverse complement strand
ATTATACCTCCTCGCCGAAACGTTTGCTATATTTCGTAAAAATCCAGTAGCCGAAGATGAGCACGGCCAACGCAGTAACGGCCGTTCGCAGAAAGAAGTCCAGGTTGGTGCGGTAGCCCCAGTACAGGAGGTCCCGATACGTGGCTTCCAGCGAGGCCATGGGGTTGATTACATACATTAGGCGCTGTACGTCGAGGTTGACGCCCAACAGGACATAGTTGCGGGGTAACGTATCCATCGAATAGACGACTGGCGTTAGAAAGAATCCGGCCAGCATGACTACGTCCATGATCATCAACGTGTCTCGGTAGAATACCTGAATTGTGCTGAGGATGAGCGCCATGCCCAGGATAAAGCAGGTTTGGATCGCGATAACCACCGGCAGCAGCCAGAGCCACGGGCTGATCCGCGCGTGGAACAAGATCAGCACGACGAAAAACACCACCAGCGCCAGCAAGAAGTTCACGAGGTTGGCCAACACGCTCGCGATGGGCAGCACTTCCCGCGGGAAATAGACTTTCGTCACCAGGGTAGCGTTGCCAACGATGCTGTTGATGCTCACCATGACCCCGGTGCTAAAGTAATTCCAGGGCAGCAGCCCGCATAGCAGGAAGACGGGGAACCTGTCGATCTTGCTTGGCATCATGACTGTGAATACGACCGTGAAAACGAGCATCATGCCGAGCGGGTTCAGGAGGCTCCATAGGAAACCCAGCACGCTGTTCTTGTAGCGTGCCTTGAGTTCTCGCATCACCAGGTAAAATACCAGTTCCCGGCAGCGAACCAGTTCGCGAAAGCGCTCGAAGATATACAGGCGTTGCCATAAAGGTCGAACGCGAGCGGGGGCGGTCACACTCATAAGGAAGCGATCCTCTCTCACGGATTAATTGCCAGCTGGAGCCACGCGCAGTGCCTACTGCCGGGTCGCCGCCCAATTGGGGCTTGGCACGACGCGGCTGGAGGTGTCACCGAGTAATTCCTCGTAGGTCTCGATGATCGTGTGCCCGGCCGCCTCCCAACTGAACTGCTGGATGGCGCGCTGGCGCAGGCGTTGCCCAATGCGGACATAAGCATCCGGCGAGTCGGAGGGCGGGAACAGGCACGATCTCAGGTAATAGGCCAGGCTGTCTACGTCCCCACGGGTGGCGAACAGGCCGTCTGGGCCCAGGTATTCGCGCGCCACCGGCGTATCGAACGCGACGACCGGCAGTCCGACCGCCATGTAGTTGAGAATTTTCCCGGAGCCTTCGGTTAAGCTCAGCTTGGGCGCCGTTGCCACATCGCCCAGCGCAAGGTAGATCGGCGCCTGCTGATAGGGAACACGGCCGGTGAAGGTGATATGGGTACTGATGCCAAGCTGTTCGGCCCGTTGGCGGTAGGTCTCGACTGCCGGGAATCCCATCAGCAGCAGGTGGACTGCAGCCCCTCCCTCTACCATCTGGCGCATGGCTTGCAACAGGAGACCGGTGCCCTGGTATTCGGCCAGCAAGCCCAGGTAGACGATCAGCTTGCGATCCGCCGGTATGCCGAGTTGGGCGCGCAGGGCCGCCAGTGCTCGCGGATCGTAAGCCCCGGCCGGGCGGAACACCTCTGTATTGACACAGTCGGGCAGAGCGCGTACCCGCTCTGGATGGCAATTGAATTGGTCAAGCAGCAGGCGGCGGGCATGCCCCGAACTGGTCAGGATAGCCGGAGCCTTGTGATCGATCTGCCACTCCAGCCAGCGCAGCAAACGGTAGGTAGGGCTGTCTCGCCGCAGGAAATGATGGTCGATCATTTCCTCAGTCATGCTCCCCTGCAGATCGAAGACCACAGGCTTGCGCCACAGCTTGCCGAGCAGGATGCCAATCAGCGCACCCTCGTGCAGATGGGCATGGATGACGTCGAAAGGCTTGCGTGCCAGCAACTCCACGGTCTTTAGGCCCAGCAAGGCATCGAAGGCGATCTTGTGGCGGCTCGAGCCCACTTCGTAATTGCGCCGGCCCGGGATGGGCAGGGTGCGCCGGATGTCGAGCCCGGCCACCGGGTTGCCGTTCTGATAAGTGACGATCGTAACGCGCTGGCCCAGGTTCTGCAGCGCGCGCGCTTCTTCCAGGATACGCACGTGACAGCCGTAGTCGGCAAAAAAGCTGGTGGGCGCGACCATCAGCACGCGGTAACTGCGAGATTGCACGCAGGCCTCCCTCACCCTTTGCGTCGAAATTGGTCCCTCGCGGTGCATGGAGAGTACGGCGCCGCTCCAACGGCGCCGGATCGGCGGCCCTGTCCTGACGGTGCCCGTCCCGACGGCCGGTTGTGGAACTATAGGAACACCCGAATCATACTTCACTAACGCGGTTTTGGCAAATTTCGATCATTCGTCTGGCAGGAACTCCGCGAATACCTGGTTGCCGAGCAGCCGGCCTTCAGCCGTCAACCGCACGCGCGCGGGCAAGCGCTCGATCAAGCCGCGCGCTGTGACCGCGGCCAGCTCCTCACCGAAAGCCTCGTCAAGGCTGACGCCGAAGCGCGCGCGGAAGCCGGACTCGCCGACTCCCTCCAGCACCAGGCGCAGGCCGAGCATCATCGTCTCTCCCATCTCCAGGCGGCGCCCCACCGTCTCTTGACCGGATACCGCCAGCATGCCCGCGTTGATGCGCTGGATGTATTGGGGCACCGGGCGTACATTCCACCAGCGCCGATCGCGCGCGTAGCTATGCGCGCCCGCGCCGAATCCCAGGTAGGCTTCATCGCGCCAATAGACCAGGTTGTGCCGGCATTGGTGTGACGCGTCTTTGGCCCAATTGGATATCTCATATTGCGCGTAACCGTGAGCGGCCAGGAGGTCCTGGGAGGCGAGGTACAGATCGGCAGCCAGGTCGTCGTCGGGGGCCGGCACGCGGCCGCGCCGCACCGAGTCCGCCAACGGGGTGCCGGCTTCGACTGTCAGGCTGTACAGCGAGAGGTGCTCCGGACCGAGTCCAACCGCTCGTTCCAGCGTTCGCGCCCAGGCGCCGGGGGCCTGGCCGGGCAGACCGAAGATGAAATCCAGGTTGATATTCGTGAAGCCGGCAGCGTGTGCCGCGTCAAAAGCCTGTTCTGCTTCGCCGGCGCTATGGATGCGGCCCAGCCATTTGAGCTCAGCCTCGTCGAAGCTCTGCACGCCCATGCTCAGCCGGTTCACGCCCAGCGCGCGTAGGGCCGTGAAGTGCGCCTGGTCCACCGTGCCGGGGTTCGCTTCGCTGGTGATCTCAGCGTCTGGCGCGACCGCGAAGTGTTCTCGGCAGGCCGCCAGGATGCCGCCAAGCTGGCCGGGGGGCAGCACTGTGGGCGTGCCACCACCGATGAAGATGGTCTGGATGGGCAGGCGGCCGTATTCCCCGGCGGCCTGCCGGATCTCTTCCCTGACTGCGTCTGCATACGGCTCGAAATACTTCTCCAATCCGGCGTAAGTATTGAAGTCGCAGTAGTGACAGCGTACGGCGCAGAAAGGGATGTGAATGTACAAAGCCTGTGGGATTGGCAAAGGGTTCTCTTTCTAGGCCTGCCTGTTCTCAAATCTGAAGCCATGCCAGCGCATGGTGACCAGGTACTGGTGGTCTGGGTCTAGCTCGGCAAGGCGTTCGCGCAGGCGGCGCACCAGCGCATCAATCGATTGCTCGGAGACGCCTATCTCAGCGGCGTCCGACCAGACGGCGCGTACGATCTCCTCTCGGGTCGTTATCCCTGGATGGTTCACCAACAGCTCCAGCAGGCGATACTGTTGCGCCGACAGCGGCGGCTCCAGCAGTTTGGCGTTGATCCGCACCTGGTGCGTCGCCACCTCCATGCGCAGCCCTTCCGGCCCCGGCTTCTCGAAGATCAGGGGCGCCGTGGCGCCCGCGTCGACGAAAGCCAGCTTGTAGACCAGCGCGATCTGGATTTCGTCGCCGTCGTGCAGGGCCTGAGGGCCGGCCACCTCTCGCCCGTTGAGGTGCGTGCCGTTCTTACTGCCCAGGTCCTCCACCTCGTAGTGATCGTCGTGCCAGGTAATACGTGCGTGCACACGCGAGACCTGCCGATCGTTGAGCACGACATCGCAATCCGGGTTGCGGCCGATCGTGACCGTGCGGCGCTCGAGCGGGCAGGCGAGCCCGGCTTCGCTGCCGCGCTGCAGAACAAGCATGGCCGATTCACGCGTATTGGGTGCCGCTATCATAGATACCCCCAGGGGTGATTCTGTCAGCTTGACAGTCGAACTAAGCTGCGACATAATCGTCGCACACCAACGGTCAACATGTTTCCATAGCCGGATCGTCCGGCATACGTAGGGCTAGCGTCAGTTTCGGACATTACGTTTGCACCAGTTACTTATGTCTTCTCAACCTTTGCTGGTCGGAACGGTCCTGCGTGACCGCTATAAAGTCGTCGAACTGGTTGGGCAGGGCGGGATGGGTGCGGTCTACAAGGCCGACGACCTCCGTCTGAGCGGCCGCGTCTGCGCGGTCAAGGAAGTGCTGCCTGAGCTGTTCGGCTCGCCCGGGATGGATGAGCAGACGCACGACCAATTCTACCGCGAAGCCAGCACTCTTGCCCGTCTGGACCATCCGAACCTGCCGAAGGTCTCCGATTACTTCTCGGAAATTGGCCGCGAATACCTCGTCATGGACTTCGTGCCGGGCCGAGACCTGCGCCAATTGCTGGAAGAGGCCCGCCGCCAGGACAGTTTCCTGCCCGAGGAGACTGTGCTTGGCTGGGCGGGGCAGCTCTGCGATGCCTTGACGTATCTTCATACTCAGGAACCGCCCGTCGTTCACCGGGACATCAAGCCGTCGAACATCAAGCTGACCCCACGTGGGGTCGTCAAGCTGGTGGATTTTGGTCTCGTCAAGGTGCTGCAGCCAGACGACAGCCGGACCGTCACCGTGGTACAGGGCCGGGGCACCGCGGCCTTCACCCCGTTGGAGCAGTACGGAGGTGACACCGGCCACACCGACATTCGTTCTGACATTTACGCCCTGGGCGCTACCCTTTACAACCTGCTAACCGGCCAGGCCCCGGCGGATGCCAAGCAGCGTTTTCTCAAGCCAGGCAGCCTGATCCCGCTGCGCGATCTCAATCCACGCGTTTCGCCACAGGTCGAGCGGGCGCTACTGGCTGCGATGGCCCAGCATCCTGACGACCGGCCGGGCTCGGTCGAGGAATTCCGGAAAATCCTCTTCGCAGTGCCCGCGGCGGCTCATCCTGACCTTGCCGGCTCTGCCGCGCCCGAAGCTGAAGCCTGGCGCTTCGCCCTCTCGTCTCACAGGCTGCTGTTCGCGACCGCTATTCTCCTCACCACGGCAGCCGTCCTTGTGACCGTCTGGTCGCCGCTGCTGCCTCGGTGAGGATGATTAGGCGGTTCAGCGATTGGGTTTTCTGCCACTCCACAATAGCGATAGCGCTCCTCCGCTCAATGTCACCACGCCCGCGGCCCAGGCGTTCCCGGAGGCCTGAAGCTGCGTGGCGCCGGGCAGCCAGCCCAGCGAGTACAACAGGTAGACTACCCAGGATAATGCTACCGCCCACATGGCGGCCGCAAGCGCCTCCCCGAGTTGTTGTTGCCCCAGTAGAGGGGTACGCTTGCGCACGGTGAAAGCCGTGCCCGAAGCCAGGAAAACGCCGATCAAGCCATAGGCAAAGGCCGGGAAAGCGACGCGCGGTTTCGGCGGGGCCGGGATTGTCGCGGGTGTGGGCGATAGGGTGGGCGTTGCGCTTGGCACCAGAGTGGGAGTTGGCGACGGTGGCGGCGTGGCTGTGGCCGGCGGCAGGGGCGTTGGGGTCGGCAGAACGGTAGCAATGCTGCCTGGGGTATCCCCACCCACCTTCAGCACGATGCGTGTCGAATCCGTCGCTTCGCCTGCGCTGGCCGTAATCCAGAGTTCACCGGCCCGGTCGAGCGTCACCTTCGTACGCGCCTGCCCGCCGACTGTGGTTTCAGTTACCGGCGCCAGCTGGAGCGCCTCAGTCGGATAGCGTAAGTGAAAATCGACCGGGGTGCCGTCTGGAACAGGATGCCCGTTATGATCGACGATCACGCCCGTCTCCAGGTCCAGCGCGCTACCCACTTGTATGGCGGGTGATTTCTCGTTGAGCCCTTGGGTCGAACGGGCCAAGGATATGATCTGGCCGGGAGCCGGTTCTAGCTGGTTGATGAGCACGTAGTTGATGCCGCCTACGGTGACGGGCGGCGCGCCCACCGGGCTGAACTCACGGAAGAGGGCGCGCACCGCGGTCTCCAGGAACGGCCCGGAGCGTGCATACACACCGAAATAGGCCGTCAGCTTGCTAATTTCGGTCGTATCCAGGTAGTACGGCGCATCGAAAGCCAACACAACCAGGCGCTTGTCGCGCAAGCTGTCGGAGCGCTTGGCCAGGAAGGAGCGCAGGGCGTTCGATGCGGGTTCATCCGGGCTGTCATCTAGCTGCGCAAAGATGATCCACTTGGCCGCTGCGATCGCGCTGTCGATATCGGCAGTGTCCCCCGGCGCAGCCTGCAGGAAGCGGTCCAGATCGGCGAAAGTCAGGCTGCGGATGCGACCGGGCGCGACCTGGCCGGTGGCATCCGGGCCGTACAGGCGCAGCATGATATCTTGCAAGGCGGTCGGCGGGATCACCGGGCGCGGATCGCAGGTCGCGCAGTCACGGGTCTGGCGCGCGTCGCTGAAAATCAGGATATTCTCGTCACGCAAGGGCGCGCTGGGCAGGCGGTCGGCCAACTCGTCGCGGCCCGGGTAGATCAGGCTGATGCCGGCGCGGGCGATCGCGTAGGTCACGGCCGCGCTCTGTCCGACTTTGGCGTCGATGGCGGCGAGGTCGTGAGTCGGCAGCGGCGCCGACCAGGTTGTGGGGTAGATGCGCCGCTTGAGACGTATGATGCGTTCGACTGAGGCGTCGACGCGGGCCCGGAATTCGCTATCGTCCTGGTACTTGCTCTGAAAGAAGAGGACGGTCTCCTTGATCGCCGCGAATTGGTCGGGCCAGTTGTCCGTCAGCGCAAAGCGCGACAGGAAGAGCAGGTCGTTGCCGGCCAGGAAGGCGTCCTGGGCTACCTGGCGGTGCGGGAACTTCTGAAGCTGCGGGTCATAGTAGCGGCGGATGGCCGGCACGCCCAACGCGTCGCTCATCAGCACGCCACCGGCGGTGCGCCAGTCGGCGAACTCGTGCAGGGCCATCAGGTCCTGTAGCTGCGGCGCCAGGCTGATGGGCGGCGTCAACTGGCGGATATTGCCCTGAAAGCCGCGGTAGCGAATGTGCGATGTCATCAGCATGGCAGTCGTGCCGGGCGTGCTGAGATCCCCACCCGCGGTGACCGCGGCAAACGGCGCCAATTCAATCTGCCGCAGTTGTTGCACCGATTTCTGAACGGTGGCCACTTCGTCTTCTGGCCGGCGGTCGCTGGCGCCCTGGCCCGGGAAGTGCGTGGCCGCGGTCACCACCGCTGCCTCGCTGCCCAAGGAAACGCCGCGAATAAAGGCACTGCCCATCTGGCCGGCCCAGTATGGATCGCCGCCGAAACTGCGGATACCCAGGTCGCCCTTGCCCGCCGGTTGCGGTGCATCCAACACGTCGAGGGGCGGTCCCAACAGCAGATTGGCGCCCACTGCTCGCAGTTCCTCGCCGATCACCCGCCCGGCGTTCTCGGCCAGCGCCGGAGTCCAGGTAGCGCCGATGGCCATGGCGCTGGGCAGGGGCGTGAAGCCGCCGCTGCCCGAGAAGACCGAGCTTTCGTCTCCGCTCCATTCGAGGCCGATCAGCATGGGTATACCGGCATCCGAGACCGGCGCCTTGGCCGCCGAGGCGCTCTGCGTCGCGGTGACTTTCGAAGCAGGGGTGGTTTTCTTTGCCGGCGGCGCAGTTGTGACGGTGGCGGCGGCGGTGATCGCCGTGGTCACGGGCCGGGCCGGGCTGATGGCAAGCCCTTGCAATTGGTCGGTGAGGAGTGCGATCTGTTGCGGTGTGCTCAGCGTGACTTTCTGGGCGTCTGCGCCCGCAGCCGGGATCTGGGATTCCGCCGGCACATTGCGGAAGTTACCGTTGGCCGGCATGAGCACCACGCCGCCGACCCGATAGTCTCGCACGAGGGTGGCGATGTCCAAGTCGGAGGCGACATTATTGCCCTGAAACGTGACTACAAATAACTGCCCGACTTTGTCGGCTACACTCATTTTGTCCAGGATGCCACGCACATCCTCCTGTTTGCCCGGCGTCGGGCTGGGAGTAGGCGCAGCCGTCGTCAGCCGCTGGCGCGCGCCGTCCGCCGACGCCGGGGTTATGGGTAGCCAGGTGGCGATCAGGCAGGTGACCAGCAGAAGCGAGCTAAGTATTCGTTTCATCGTGGTGTGGTTTGCGGGAAACCGGGGTTATTCTACCGTGAAGCAGGCCAGCGGTCAATAAAATAGTAGACAAAGGCCCTTTCGCAGTGTATAATATGGCTACCTCGAACTGTTGTTCGTGTTATCTCACCCTGTATGGTCGCAAACGACCGGCTGGCGAGGGAGCTTGTAACTGAATGCCTGACTTCAAAGTAGTATCCGATTTCCAGCCCACCGGCGATCAACCGGAAGCCATCCGCAAGCTGGCGGAGGGTTTGGGGAAAAACTATAGGCAACAGACGCTGCTGGGCGCAACCGCAACTGGCAAGACTTACGTCATGGCTAAAGTGATCGAGGCTGTTAACCGGCCCACGTTGGTTATGGCGCACAACAAGACCCTTGCCGCGCAGCTCTATAGCGAATTCAAGGAGTTTCTGCCGTCTAACTCGGTAGAATATTTCGTAAGCTACTATGACTACTACCAACCTGAGGCTTATCTGCCGCGTACCGATACGTATATCGAGAAAGACGCCCAGATCAATGACGAGATCGACCGCCTGCGCCTCGCCGCCACTTCGGCTCTGCTCAGCCGGCGCGATGTGGTCATCGTGGCTTCTGTCTCGTGCATCTACGGATTGGGCGACCCCGCCGAGTACGGCCGGGTGACGGTCAAGCTGCACCGCGGCGAGCGCACGCGCCGGGACGCGGTGCTCCGCCAGTTGGTGGACATCTTCTACGAGCGCAACGACATGGAATTGCGGCGGGGCAAGTTCCGCGTGCGCGGCGACACGTTGGAAGTCATGCCGGCTTACGCCGACCTGGCGTATCGCATTGAGTTCTTCGGCGACGAGGTAGACCGGCTGACCGAAGTGGACGGGCTGACCGGAGAGGTGCTGCGCGTGCTGGACGACATCGAGATTTTCCCGGCCAGGCACTTCATCACGCCCCAGGACAAGCTGAACCAGGCCATCGTCGATATCGAGGCCGAGCTGGAGGAGCAGCTGAAGATCTTCAACGAGCAGGGCAAGCTGTTGGAGGCCCAGCGCCTGGAGCAGCGCACGCGCTACGACATGGAGATGCTGCGCGAAGTCGGTTACTGCTCCGGCATCGAGAACTATAGCCGCCCGCTGTCGCTGCGGCCCGCCGGCTCGCGGCCCTGGACGTTGCTGGACTATTTCCCGGCCGACTGGCTGATGATCATGGACGAATCGCACATGACCTTGCCGCAAGTGCGTGGGATGTACAACGGCGACCGGGCGCGCAAAGAGGTGCTGGTGGGTTATGGTTTTCGCCTGCCCAGCGCGATGGATAACCGGCCCTTGCGCTTCGACGAGTTCGAGGCGACGATAAATGACGTAATCTACACCAGCGCCACGCCGGGTCCTTACGAGCTGCAAAACTCGGCCCAGATCGTCGAACAAATCATCCGCCCGACCGGTCTGGTCGACCCCCAGGTGGAGATCCGGCCGACCAAGGGCCAGGTGGACGACCTGGTGGCCGAAATCCGCAAGCGCGTGGCCAAAGGCGAGCGCGTGCTGGTGACCACCCTCACGAAGCGCATGGCCGAGGACCTGGCCGACTACCTCCAGGAGTTGGGGATCCGAGTGCACTACCTGCACTCGGAGGTGCAGACCATCGAGCGGATTGAGATCCTGCGCGACCTGCGCCTGGGGGTGTACGATGTGATTGTCGGCATCAACTTGCTGCGTGAGGGGTTGGACCTGCCTGAGGTCAGCCTGGTAGCGATCCTGGATGCAGACAAGGAAGGCTTCCTGCGTTCCGCGCAGGCGCTGATCCAGACCATCGGGCGTGCCGCCCGCCATCTGCATGGCACGGCGATCATGTACGCCGACAACGTCACCGACGCGATGAAGAAGGCGATCGACGAGACCAACCGGCGGCGCAAGAAACAAGAAGACTATAACTCCGCCCATGGCATCACGCCGGTCTCCATCATCAAGTCCGTGCGTGACCTGACGCAACGCCTGGCGGCTATGGGCGGGGGTAATGCCCGAGGGACGGGCGGGCTGGCGATGGCCGAGGATGGGCCCGAATACCGTGCGCGGCCGACAGTTTTGCCCAAGGACGAGGCCAACCGGCTGATCAAGGAACTGGAGAAGCAGATGAAGGCCGCGGCCCAGGATCTTGAGTTTGAGAAGGCGGCTGCCCTGCGCGATCAGATCATCGAGATACGACAGATGCTGCAGGAGCAGGATTCGAGACCCATTTGGGAACAGTTGCGAGATAAGTCTGAGTAAGGAACGATCTATGGATCTGGGAATCATCCGCCGGGTAAACATCGACACCGAGATGCAGGCATCGTATCTTGATTACGCCATGAGCGTGATCGTGGCACGCGCCCTGCCCGACGTGCGAGACGGTCTCAAGCCCGTGCACCGGCGCATCCTCTATGCAATGCATGACCTGGGCCTGACGAACGAGAAAGTCTACAAAAAGTCGGCCCGTATCGTCGGCGAGGTGCTCGGCAAGTACCATCCCCACGGTGACGCGGCGGTTTACGAAGCCATGGTGCGCATGGCGCAAGACTTCAGCCTGCGTTATCCGTTGGTTGACGGCCAGGGCAACTTCGGCTCCGTGGACGGAGACAACGCGGCGGCCATGCGCTACACCGAAGCCCGCCTCGCGGCGATCGCGAACGAGATGCTGGCCGACATCGACAAGGACACGGTCGAGTGGACCGACAACTTCGACGGCACGCTGCGCGAGCCTGTCGTCTTGCCTGCGGCCCTGCCCAATCTGATTGTCAATGGCTCCAGCGGCATCGCCGTCGGGATGGCCACCAACATCCCGCCGCATAACCTGGGCGAGGTATGCGATGCGCTGTGTTACCTGATTGACAACCACGAGCGGGCCGACGACGTGACTGTCGAGGACCTGATGCGTTTCATCCAGGGGCCGGATTTCCCGACCGGCGGCGTGGTCTACCGCTACCAGAACGAAGGCAGCGGGGCCCAGGCCGAGCAGGTTGACGTCATTGCGCGCGCCTATGGTAACGGCAGGGGCCCGATTGTGGTGCAGGCCAAGGCGCACATCGAAGAGATGAGCCGCAACCGCAACCGCATCGTCATCACCGAACTGCCCTACATGACGGACAAGACCCGCCTGCTGGAGCGCATCGCCGAGCTGACACGCGAGGGCCAGCTAGAGGGACTGACCGACCTGCGGGACGAGTCGGATCGCACGGGCATGCGCATCAATATCGAGCTGACGCGCACCGTCGACCCGCGTGACGTGCTGGCCAGGCTCTTCAAGCTTACCCCGCTGCAAGCAACTTTCGGTGTCTCGTTGCTCGCGTTGGTCGACGGCGAGCCGCGCACGCTCAGCCTCAAGCGCATCCTACAACATTTCATCGAGCACCGTGAGATCGTGATCAAGCGGCGCAGCGAGCACGAGCTGGCGCACGGGCGGGCACGAGCCCACATACTGGAAGGGTTGCTGCGGGCGCTGGACGTGTTGGACGAGATTATTGCCCTCATTCGCCGCTCGCGCAACGCCGACACGGCTAAGCAGAACCTGATAGAGCAGTTCAAGTTCGACGACCTGCAGGCGCAGGCGATCCTTGACATGCAGTTGCGGCGCCTGGCGGCCCTGGAGCGGCGCAAGCTGCAGGACGAGTACAAGGAAACGCAGGCGCTGATCAAGGAGCTCGAGGCGCTGTTGGCCTCACCCGAGAAGGTGCTGGGGCTGATCAGGCAGAACCTTGTTGATCTCAAGGCCCGCTATGGCGATGCGCGGCGCACGCAGATCGCCGACCGGGTGAAAGGGACCCTGACGACGCATGACATCCTGCCCGACGAGGTGGTCTGGGTGCGGCTGTCGACGGAGGGCATGTTGGGGCGCGAGCGGCGGGACGCCGAGGCGCGCCGTGGCCGGGCGCCGGAGGCTCTGTTGCGCGATTCCGCCCCGCAACTGCTGTGTGCGGCGCACACGCGCGATGACCTGTTCCTGTTCAGCGTGAAGGGCCAGGCAAGCCGCGTCCCGGTGCACCGCGTTCCCGCCGACGGGGCCGGCTCGCACTACGCCGACCTCTCCGGGCTGGGCCGGCGCGATCGGATCGCGGCCTTGCTGGCTTTCCCCAAGGCCCTTGCCGAAGAAGATGTGACCGGCTTCCTGTTGCTGGGCACCGTGCGGGGTAACGTGAAGCGCGTCGCGCTCAAAGACCTGTTCGACCAGGCGCAGGCTAACCCGCCGGTGATCAAGCTGGAAGATGGCGATGAACTGTTATGGGTTGCCCGCAGCCAGGGCGGTGGCGAGATACTGCTTGTCACCGCTTTCGGCCAGGCCATCCGTTTCGCCGAGGACGACGTCCGGCCGATGGGCTTGCCGGCGGGCGGCATAGGCGGCATCAAGCTGCGCGAGCGCGACTGCGTGGTGGCAGGGATGGCCGTGGGCAAATCGGCGAATGCGGAGGGCGCAGCGCCGACTGCCTCGCCAACCGCCGCCGGAACCGTGCCGTCCTGTGGCCTGGCCATCGTGACGACCGGGGGCTTCGGCAAGCTGGTGGCCCTGGCCGAATTCCCGGTCACAGGCCGCAACGGGCTGGGGGTGGTGGCGGCGAAGATCGCCGACCGTTCCGGGGAAGTGGCCGGCGCCGCGTCGGTTGAGCCGGACGACCTGGTAGCGTGCGTCCTGTCCAGAGGCGCGGTCAAGGTCGTGACGGCCAAAGACATGCCCGAAATGGGCCGCCCGGCGCTTGGCAAGCCTGTGCTCGAACTGGCAAAGGACCAGAAAGTACAAGATGTGTTCCGTATCGCCAGGGCGATCCCGGAAGCCGAGACCGAGGTTGAGCCCGGAGGCGAGGGTGGCGCTGCTGGCGAGGGCGAGGACGGCGACGACGACAAGGCTGGCGTGCAGGCTGAGAATGGCGCAGTTACTCGGCGGGCGAAGCCTGCCGGTGAGGCGAAGGGTCGGGCGAAGACCAAAGCTCAGCCGGAAACCCGGGCGCCGGCCAGCGGCAAGCAGCGGGCCGGTCAAAAGGCCGCCCGGGCGGCGAGTGCGCCGCGCGCGGCAACACCGAAGAGCGCGCCCAGGAGCGCCGCCGGGCCGACCGCGCCTCGTCCGTCTGCGGACGCTCCGTCTGCCGACCTTCCGTCTGCGACCGGTTCTGAGGTTGCCGGACGGCGTGCCGCGGCAGCCGGCGCGGCTGCAGGGACGGCGGCCGGCACGGCCGCTACATCCGCTTCCGCTGCCAAGGCGACTGCTGCGCCGGTTCCTAAGGTCCCTGCCCCTCGACGGGCTGCGCCCAAGACTGCGAGTGGCAAACAGCCGGCTGAAGCGTCAGGTCCGGCTGTCAAACCGGCCGTCACGCGTGAGGCCCGCGCGCCGGCGCAGCCGTCCTTGCTGCCCCCGGATGTGCCCGAGAGTTCCCCGGCGCGCGCCGGAACGAAGAACGCGCCGGAAACTCCGAGCGGCCAGGCCGGCAGCGCGCCCGAGGCGGGAGCGCACAGTCGAACCCGGCCGGGGCCGGCGACGCCCAAAGCCGCCGGACCGGCCATCGAGG
>Ga0209746_1001004_pt1 | contig 13836 bp, 10 predicted proteins | sample BarGraNGADG00211_3_FD_184496 | JGI IMG/M metagenome (GOLD analysis project Ga0209746, IMG submission 184496) | Arctic peat soil microbial communities from Barrow, Alaska - Barrow Graham LP Ref core NGADG0011-211 (SPAdes) (version 2) | ecosystem: Environmental > Terrestrial > Soil > Wetlands >... | reverse complement strand
GGGAAAATATCATCGGGGATGATGCGCTTGCGGTAGCCCTTCGGAAGTTCAATCTTGTGCATTGTTCGCGGACGCTTTTCATTTAGCACCGCTCCGAGTTTGGATTCTTTGATGACTTTTTGAAAAACGGTGAACTCGGCGCGATCAAGTTGTTCGCCTTGTTCGACCGCATTGAGATGGCTTAAGTCTAAAGGCCAAACACAAATCTCTGCGACCTCAAACGGATCAAGCACATTCATGGCGACTGCATCAGTTCGTTGATTCGTAAGATGTCGCCCAATTCTGCTACTGATACCTTCAAAGGTCTGGCCAATGTAAATCGGTTCTCCGTCGTAGTCATAGAAAGCGTAAACGCCCCACTTGTGGCGACCGATTCGTTTTCCCCCGTCATCAAGGCTCTCGAAAAACGCCTTTATTTCTTTCCGAATAGCCGCGACATCGGATGGAAGTCCACTGGCTTTTCCGCTAGTGGTGCCGGGCTTTTCGGTATGAGACGTTTGTTTCTGCAGCTTTGAGGTTTTTTTTAGGGGCATAATCTTGTTCCCAAACTTGGTTCAGGTAATTGCGAGCTATCCATTCGATGACCGGCACACAAACCGCATCACCGAAACCAAACAAAGCTTGATTAAGCGGCACCTTGATTATGAAGTCATTCGCCCCCATCAAGCGCGCGCATTCGCGCGGTGTAAGCAGGCGCACCGCGAATCGGCCTTTCCCGGCCGCGAAAAGAATCTGTCTTCCACTGCCGCCGCGTGGCGTTCGCAGACAACCTGCAATACCATCTATCCGAAGTTCGGCCATAGACCTTTCGTTGCGAACCCGACGGAAGACAGTGCCATAGCTGATACGATAACCATTTATCATTGCTTCAGCCTGCGCCCGGTGCTTTGGACTCATTTGATTGAGCAAATAATCGGCACGCTCCTGACTCCACCACATTTTTGAGTTTGGTGACAAGTTTTCCAAAATGTCCGGGAGGCGCGTCTCGTTTGCTGGAAGTGGTGGGAGTTGACGAATGCGCCAGTTAATGTCCGCATTCCACATGATGAAATCAGCGAGCGCTACAGGGCGGCAGTCACTTTGATAAAATTTCGGCGTGTCGTTTAATGCCGCCACGTTCGAGGTTTTCGTGCCAATTACGAATAGCCGCTGTCTGCTTTGGGGAACAAACCGTCCGGCATCAATAATCAACGCATCCACCGCGTAGCCCAGACGATTAAGCGCCAAGAGTGCGTCACGGAAATCATTTCCATTGTCAGAGCTTAAGAAGCCGGTGACATTTTCAAGCAGCACCATCGGCGGACGTCGGCTGCCCATTTTGGAAAGAACTTCAACGAAACCCCAGAAGGCCGAGGATTGCGCTCCGGCCAAGCCTTTCCGCGCTCCGGCCAGCGAAAGATCGTTGCAGGGAAATGAGGCGGTGGCCAAAGCAATGTCAGGAATCTCACTCGCTCCCAACTTGTGCACATCACCCAAAACAAATTCGCTGGAGTCGCCGAAGTGGTCGCGATACATGCGCTGTTTGTCTTCATCAATATCATTGGCAAAGACAATTTGCCAGCCCGCCCGCTCCAACCCCACTCGCATCAAGCCGATGCCGGCAAAGAACTCCGCAAAACACTTTTCAGATGGCTTGGTTTCTTTCATTGTCTAGTTGAGTGATAATTAAGCCTGCGAAATGCGCCTCTGCAAGGAATTGTTTCATTTATGCGAACCGTCTCTTTGCGGCCAATTGATTCATTGGTCCCGAAAACTATTTGAAACCTCGGAAACGCCTTGGTCGAACCGATGAGCGCACAAAAATTAAGTTTCTCGGCACAAAGCGAAATGATCTCGCGACATAAACGCAACGTCATCACGGATCGAGTTGTCTGGTCGTTAATTTGACAGCGAAGATGTTGCTCCACAATAGCGGCAACCAGTTCGCGTTTGTTGTCAAAATTCTGGCGGCGGCGGAAGGCGAGCGCAGCCTCGACGTTGGGCGGCATTTCGGCGAGATACATTTCGCCGTTGTCCGGCTTGAGGATTTTTTGAACCCACGCGCAGGCGGCGTCAATGCGCTGGTATTGCTGCCAGAAGGAACGCAGGGCTTTGATGAGAAACCCGCCCGAACCGCCAGCGGTGTCGGCCACGCGGATTGCGGCAAGTTGCGCCATGAGTTTGTCGGCGCGTTTGAAATCGCATTTCTGGCTGCCGACGGCGTCGCAGATTTCGTCCGTGAGTTTTCCGGCAAGCGAATTGACCAGCGAGTCGGCCATCGGCCCGGTGATGCCAGCGGGGGTATAATAAATGCCCTCATCCTTACGATTGGCGGCGAGGAACATTTCGTAGCTCTTGCCAAAAATGTCCTCGTCAATGCGGCGGTAATTGTAATGGACGATGCCGCGCGTGCTGAAAGTCTGATCCCAGGTATTGATGCCGAGGATGAAATTCAGCTTGTCGCAAAATTTTTGAAGATTGGCCGGGTCTTTGTCCAGCCGGTCTAAAATACGGGCGGAGAAAATTTCGGTGTCGTAGTATTCGTCAAAGAAATCTTCAAACTCCGCGAGAAACTTCGGAACGATGCGGTGCGCGCCATTGGCTTCCCAATTTTTTGTCTGACGGATGTATTCGTCCTGCGTGTAATGGTAGGGAACAAGGCCGAAATCCTCAATCGTGCGGGCGAAAATGAGTTTGTTGATGAGCAGGATGATGGATTCGGCGGCAAGGTCAGGCGGCGTCCATTTGATTTTGTCAAATTCGTTGAACCAAATTTTCAGGTCTTCAAAGAATTGCTGTTCGAGTTCCGGCTTCTCCGCCGTGTCTTCCAGACTGCGCACGATATCCAGCACGCTGCGGGTTTCACGGCAACGCGCAAGGAAACCGGCAAACGGCATCGTGGCGAAGTGCTTGTCCTCAAAGAAAAAGTCGCGGGCGCTGAAAAACCACGCGGTGCGAAGATCGGTGAGAATCAGGTATTCGTGGTCGCGGAGATATTTTTTGACCTGGGCGACGTGGTTTTTGGGGTTGGCATCACTGCGCCAGACCGCATCCGTGCCGTCGCGCTGAAAAAGTGGCTTGAGTTCGAGCGGAACAAGTTGCCCCGTCCTTTCGGGCAACACGAAATCCACCCAACCCTCGCTGCTCACCACTTGACGTGTCGGCTGAAATCCAAGCACGTCCTTGCAAAGCGCGGTGAAAAGGTCTTCGGCGGCGGATTCTGGTTTCGCGCCGTTTTTCAGGTCGAGCAGATATTTTTCAATCGGAGCATAGGCCGAGGGCTTCCGCAGATCTGGCGCGAGCGGCAGAAATTCAATGAGTTCACGTTCAGTGAGGTCTTGAAGGGCAATGAGTATGTCGTCTGGTTTCACACGAATGAAATAACTGCGGAGATTTTCGACAATGTGGCGGTCAATTCAAGGATGGATTCAAAAAAACAGACGGCCGTGGCGGGCAGGCTTTCACCGGCGGGGTTCACAGCGCTCCCCAAAATCACTCGTAACGCAGCGATTCAATCGGGTCGAGGTTCGCCGCCTTCCACGCCGGATAGGTTCCAAAAATAATTCCGACGACGGAACAGATTGCGAGTCCCATGACGACCCAGTCAACGGGAACGACCGGCGGCAATTTCAAAACCAGCGCCAGCACGTTGCCGCCGAGAATTCCGAACACCACGCCGAACGCGCCGCCGACTTCGCACAGCACGACGGCTTCCATGATGAATTGCACCATGATGTTCCGCTTCTTCGCACCAATCGCGCGGCGGATGCCGATTTCGCGCGTCCGTTCCGTGACCGAGACGAGCATGATGTTCATGATGCCGATGCCCGCTGCCAGCAGCGCGATGGAACTCACCACGGCCACACCGATGCGCACCGAGCGCGTGAAATCTTTGAACTGCTCAATCATTGAATCGTTCGACGAGATTTCAAAATCATCATCCTTGCCCGGCGGCACCTTGCGGATGACGCGCAACGCGCCGCGCACTTCTTCGAGCGTCGCGGCGTAACTCGCGCGGTCGCGCGCCTGCACGAGGATATTCAGGCTGCGGCCCCAGCGGCCGTAGCGGTTCATGCCGGTGGTCAGCGGCACGACGGCGAAATTATCCTGGTCACTGCCGAGCGAACTGCCTTTGCCCTCCAGCACGCCGACGACGGAATAATTAATGCCGTCAATCTTCACCTGTTCGCCAACCGCCGAGCTGTTCGGAAAAATGTTCGTCGCCAGGCCGCTGCCCAGCACGCAGACGCTGCGCGAGCCGTCCACGTCCGCGTCGAGCAGCAGCCGGCCTTCGGCCAGGCTCCAATTGTGCGCGGGAAAACTTCCGGGCGTCTCGCCGTAAAGCCGCACCGTCGGCGCGCTCGTCTTGTAGCGCGTCTTGATTTCGCCGGACCAGAACGACGTTTCCACGCCGATGCTCAGCGGCAGCGTGGTCTTGTCCGGTAATTTTTTTCCCTGCGCCAGCGTGATGTTTTTGCGCCGCCAGTATTTTTCCAGGTCGCCGGAATAACCGAAGTAGGTGTTCGGCCACTTGCGGATCATGAATGTGTCGCTGCCGAGCGAACTCAACTGCCGCTCAATGTTGCTTTGCATGACGCGCATCGCGGTCATCACGACGATGATGGAAAACACGCCGACCAGCACGCCCAGCAGCGTCAGCGCCGAGCGCAATTTGTGCGCCGCAATCGCGCCGATGGCCATCGAGAAGCTCTCGCGCGCCTCGGCGAAGATGGAGATGCGGTGGCGTTTCATCGGGGTGGGGCAATGGATTGCTGGATAAATGGATGAATGGATGAATGGATTGGTGCGGACTTGCGCGCAAACCATCCAATAATCCAATAATCCAGCAATCCATTCATCCAGTTGTTCAGGGCATCATTCATTTCGCAAAGCATCCACGGGGTTCATGCGGGCCGCGCGCCACGCGGGAAAAAATCCCGACAGCACGCCGGTGACCGCCGAGACCAGCAGCGAAATTCCTATGATCATTGGCGACAATTCCGCCGGCATCACTTTTCGCAGCAGTAAAGTCGTCGGCCACGCGATGAGCAGCGCGATGACGCCGCCGATGACGCAGATGCACGCCGCCTCGATCAAAAATTGCAGCAGGATGGTCCGCCGTTTTGCGCCGATGGCTTTGCGCACGCCGATTTCGCGCGTCCGTTCCGCGACCGAGACGAACATGATGTTCATGATGCCGATGCCGCCGACGAACAGCGCCAGCCCGGTGATGAAAAGTCCGACGCCCGCGATGGTTCCCGCGACGCGATGAAACATCTCCAGAAACTGGTCCTGCTGGTTGATGGAAAAATTGTCCGGCTCGCCCGGTGCGACGTGCCGCGCCCGTCGCAACACCGTGCGCAGCTCCTCCTTCGCGTCATCAATCTGGTCGAGGTTTTTCGCCTTCATCTGGATGGTGTAGTCCGGCCGGTCGTCAATGGCGCGGATGAATTGCGCCAGCGGGATGATGACCTCGTTGTCCGCGCCGCCGCCTTCGCCGAAGCCGCCTTGTTTTTCTAAAACGCCGACGACTTCAAACGGATGGCGGTGGACAAAAATCTTTTCGCCCAGTGGTGAATCGCCTTCAAAAAGATTCGTGGCGAGATTGGCGCCGATGACGCACATCGGCCTGCCGCCGTCACATTCTGCCGCCGAAAGAAAACGCCCCTGCGCGATATTCAGGCCGCTGGTGAATTGAAATTGTTCCGTCGAGCCAACCACGGGAATGCCGGACGAGCCGCGTTTTTTATATTTCACCGAGACCTGGTCGTCGGCGACCGGCGCGATGGCTCCGGCGAGGGTCATCTGCCTTTGCAATACGTCCACGTCGGCCAGCGAGATGCGCGGATTTTTCGCCGCGTTGATCCACTCCTGATGCGACTGGATAAACCAACTGTGACGGCTGACGTAAAGCACGTCCGCGCCAATGGAGGAAATGCTGTTCATGAACGAACGGTTCAAGCCTTCAATCGCCGTGCCCATGAGCGTGACCGTGACGATGCCGATGACGATGCCCAGCGTGGTCAGCACCGAACGCAGCTTGTTCGCGCGGATGGCGCTCCACGAGATGATCAAGCCTTCGCGCAGTTCGGTGAAGAAGTTCATCGTGAAAAATGAAACGGGAACATCCAACATCCAACATCCAACATCCAACACCCAATGTTCGCGCGACACGGCTCGGTGTCATTCGATGTTGGATGTTGGATGTTGGATGTTGGATGTTTCAAAATTCCTTTCACCGTTTGGCAACTTTTTCATCACTGGCGATAAGGCCATCGCGGATGCGGATGACGCGCTGCGAGTGCAGGGCCACTTCCTCCTCGTGCGTGACAACGATGATGGTGTTGCCCCGGTCGGCAAGGCTCTGGAACAGCGCCATGATTTCCGTGCCGGTTTTGGAATCGAGATTTCCCGTCGGCTCGTCCGCGAGCAGGATGGAAGGCTTGTTCACGAGCGCGCGGGCGACGGCGACGCGCTGGCGTTGTCCGCCGGAAAGTTCGTTCGGCTTGTGATGCACGCGGTCGGCCAGGCCGACGCTGGCCAGCGCTTCGAGCGCGAGCTTGCGGCGTTCCTTGGATGAAATACCCGCATAAACCAGGGGCAATTCCACGTTGCGCAACGCGTCGGAGCGGGGAAGCAGATTGAACGTCTGGAAAACAAAACCGATTTCGCGGTTGCGGATTTCGGCGAGTTGGTTGTCGTTCATCTCGCTCACACGGCTGCCGTTGAGTTCGTATTCGCCGCCGGTCGGCGTGTCGAGGCAGCCGAGCAAATTCATCAACGTGGATTTGCCGGAGCCGGACGGCCCCATGATGGCGACGTATTCGCCGCGCTGGATTTCCAGCGAGACTTCGCGCAGCGCATGGACAATCTCCGTGCCCATCTGGTAGCGCCGCGAAATTTTCTGGAGACGGATGAGGCTCATGCGGGATGGAAAAAAGAAACATTCAACATCCAACATGGAACGCTCAACATCCAAATTGTCCGTGCGGCGAGCGGCTTCACTGGATGTTCGGTGTTGAATGTTGAATGTTCGATGTTGCTTTCAAAATCACATTCAAGGTTTGGGCTTGTCGGCGTTTGCAGCGGTGGAATTTTTGGAAATCTTTTTGCCGTCGTCGAGGTCGCGGCCAATGGCTTTGAAACCGCCGGTGACAATTTCATCGCCTTCCTTCAAGCCGTCGGTGATCTCCCAGAAATTGTCGTCGCTGATGCCGATCTTCACCGGCACGGCCTTGACGTGGTCGCCTTCGACGACGAACACCACTTCCACCGGCTTGTTCTTGTCGTCCGATTTTTTGTCGTCCTTCATCGAATTCGTCGCGCTGCCGGTCGCGGCGACGGCATTGGTCGGAACGGAATTGGTTTTGGCCGCGCCGGTTTCAGTTTTGGATTTCGCTTTGAGGGTGCGGGTGGTGACGCTGGCGATGGGCGCGGCGATGACGTTGGTGCGCGTGCGCGTCTCGATGACTGCGCTCACGGACATTCCGGGGCGGAACGAATCGCCCTCGGTGAGCCGGATGCGCACTTGGAATTGCGTGGCCGACTGGCCGGACGCCTAGCCGCTGCTGTAGCCGCCCGCGGAAGCACTGGCGTTCAAATCTTTCGACGAGTTGGCGACATCGGTGACGACGCCGGCAAATTTTTTATCCTTGAATGAATCCACTTCGAGCTTCGCCTTCTGTCCGGGTTGCAGGAGCACGATGTCCATTTCGCCGATGTCCACGCGCGCTTCCATCGCGCTCAAATCGGAGATGGTCATGATTTCCGTGCCCGCGTTTTGCACCGTGCCGAGGACGCGCTCGCCAAGCTGCGAACTCAATTTGGTGATCGTGCCGTCCAGCGGCGCGGCGATGGTCGTCTTGTCCAGCGAATCCTGCGCGCTGTCCACGGACGCCTTGGCGAGTTCCACCTGATGCTTCGTGCTTTCAACTTGCGCCCGGGCGATGTCGCAGGCGACTTTGAAGCCGATGAAGTCCGATTCCGAAATCAATTTGTTGTCAAACAATTCCTTGTTCCGTTTGAATTCCGCCTCGGCCTTTTCCAAGTTGGCGGCGCTGGTGGTAATCGAGGCGCGCGACGATTCGTAGCCCGCCTTGGTCTGGTTGAGCATCGCCAGCGGCGTCTTGGGATTGATTTTCAACAGCAGGTCGCCCTTGTGGACGAACTGGCCTTCCTTGACCGGCAAATCGATGATTTCGCCGCTGACCTCCGCGCTGATGTGCACCTGCAAGACCGGATAAATTTTCCAGTTGGCGATGACCGTTTCCGTGATGGTGTGGCGCGAAACTTTTTCCGTCTGCACGCTGATGGCCGGTTCTTTTTTCCGCAACGCCCAGAATGTCGCCGCACCGAGCAGGGCGACGATGATGCTGGCAATGATGATGAATTTCCCGCGTCTTTTACGCTTGGGCTTGGGCGCATCCGCCGTTAGAGGCAAAATTGGAGGTGTTTCCACGCGGCGAGCCTGCCCAAAGACGCACGAATTGTCCAGAACGGGAATTGCTTTGGCAGCAACCAAATATGGTAGGGCGGAGCTGTCGCTAACAAAAAGGCGGCGGAGCACCACCGCCATGCCTTTGCGGGTTTGACTTGGAACTTGACCGGGCAGGGGATTTGAATAAACTGATTTCGCAATGTTGAAAAATGGTTCACAAGCTGTCATTCTGGTCGTCGTTGTAGTCAGCGACGCCGTTGGTGCTTGTTGAACGAAAACTTTAACAAGAACCCACGGCTGGAAACGGCTGTGGGTTTTTTGTTGCCCTTGGCCGCGCCGCCACAACCAAAATAGAAAATGATTAAGATTAAGAGCAGGATTAAGATTAAGAGGACACCGCCTTCGCGGCTCGCCTCGTAATCCTAATCGTAATCCTAATCTCTCCGCTTATGAGCAAGACCACTGAAATCGCCAAAAAGAAATCCGCAACCGCGAAAGCCAAAACGCGCGCCGAAGTCGGCCCGGCGATGTTCGGGCGCGACATCTTTGTCGAGGCTCTCGAACGTGAAGGCGTGGAAGTCATTTTCGCGTATCCCGGCGGCGCGAGCATGGAAATTCACCAGTCGCTCACGCATTCCAAGATCCGCACCATTCTCCCGCGCCACGAGCAGGGCGGCGGTTTTGCCGCCGAAGGTTATGCCCGCGCGACCGGCAAGGCGGGCGTGTGCATGGGCACGAGCGGTCCCGGCGCGACGAATCTCGTCACGGCCATCGCGGATGCCTACATGGATTCCTGTCCGCTCATCGCCATCACGGGGCAGGTGAACCAGAACATGATCGGCCGCGGCGCGTTTCAGGAAACCGACATCATCGGCGTCACGCTGCCCATCGTGAAACATTCTTACTTGATCACGGACATCAAAGACATTCCGCGCATCGTGAAGGAAGCATTTTATATCGCGCAGTCAGGTCGCCCCGGGCCGGTGGTCATTGATCTGCCGAAAAATATTCAGCAGGCGAAAGTCCAGCCCGTGTGGCCGACACTCGAAGAGATCAAAAAAGGTCTGCCCGGTTACACGCAACCCAATTTGAAAGCGGACGACATCGCGCTCAATGAAATCATGGGCTTGATTGAAAAAGCCGAACGCCCGGTGCTTTATGTCGGTGGCGGCATCATCACGAGCGGCGCGTCGGCGGAACTCAAGAAGTTTGCCGAGGCCACGAACATTCCCGTTACGACCACGCTCATGGGCATCGGCGGTTTTCCGGAAACGCATCCGCTCTCGTTGCGCTGGCTCGGCATGCACGGCTCGGCCTCCGCGAACTGGGCGGTGAACGGCGAATACGAATACCGCAAGAGTTTCAATGACCCGATGGTGAAAATGAAGGACGGCGCGGATTTGCTGCTCGCGTTCGGCGTGCGTTTCGACGACCGTGTGACCGGCAAGTTCGAGGAATTTTGCAAATACGGCACGATTGTTCATGTGGACATTGACGCGTCGGAGTTGAATAAAAACCGCAAGGCGAATCTGCCGGTGGTCGGCGACATCAAGGACGCGTTGACGCGCTTGAACAAGCTCGTGGCGAAACGGCCGATTCAAAAGAAGCACATCGCGTGGCTCGCGCAGATTGCCGAGTGGCAGAAGAAGGGGCCATTCGCCTACCGCATCACGCCGGAGATCGCCAATAGCGATCACATGGTGGATCACATGCAGGGGCATGAGAACGAAGTGATTCTCCAGCAGATGGTCGTCGAGACGCTTTACGAACTCACGAAGGGCGAAGCCTACATCACCACCGGCGTCGGCCAGCATCAGATGTGGGCCGGTCAATGGTATAAATACAAATACCCGCGCCAGTTCATCACCAGCGGCGGCCTCGGCTCGATGGGTTATGGCTATCCCGCCGCGCTCGGCGTGAAGGTCGCGCTGCCCGACAAGCAGGTGATTGACATTGACGGCGACGGCTCGTTCTTGATGAACATCCAGGAACTCGCCACCGCGCATGTCGAGAAGATTGCGGCGAAAGCCATCATCCTGAACAACCAGCATCTCGGCATGGTGGTGCAATGGGAAGATAATTTTTACGCCGGCAACCGCGGCCATACCTACCTTGGCGATCCCAAGGAACGCGCTGACATTTATCACGACTATGTCCGCGTGTGCAATTCGTTTGGCGTGAAATGCGAGCGCGTGATGTTCAAAAAGGATTTGCGTGCCGCCATCCAGCGGATGCTCGATGCCGACGAACCCTACGTCCTCGATGTGGTGACGCCTTACAGCACGCACGTCATCCCGTTCATTCCCGCCAACAAGACCGTGGCGGACATGATCTGGAAGCCGTGATTTAATTCGTCAAAAATTCTCGCGAACCGGACCCAACTGCTTGTCGTCCGGTTCTTTTTTTGCCAAGCTGCCGTCATGCTTGAGAACACCATCCGCCGGATGCCGCGTCCACAGGACGTGGTCGGAATGTCCACGCAGGAACTGCGCGACACGTTTCAAATCACCAACCTCTTTGTGCCGGGCAAAATCACCGGCCACTTCACCGACCTCGACCGTCTCGTCGTCGGTGGTGTGATGCCGGCCGGCAAGCCGGTTGAACTGCCGAACCACAAGGAAACTGGCCGCGCCTTTTTTCTCGAACGCCGCGAACTCGGCGCGATCAACGTCGGCGGGGCCGGGAAGGTGGTCGCGGACGGAAAAACTTTCGCGCTCGAAAAAGCGGACTGCGTTTATCTGCCGATGGGAACGAAGTCCGTGACGTTCGCCAGCGATGACGCGAAGAATCCGGCGAAGTTTTATTTTCTCTCCTGTCCCGCACACGCCGCGCATCCCGCCGCGATGATGAAGTCCGCCGCCGCCGCGCCCGTTACGCTTGGCGCACAGGAAACGGCGAACAAGCGGACGATCTACAAGTTCATCCATCAAGGCGGCCTCCAAAGCTGCCAGTTGGTGATGGGCCTGACCGCGCTGGAACCGGGCAGCGTGTGGAATTCCTTCCCGCCGCACACGCACTGGCGGCGCACGGAAATTTATTTCTACTTCGACTTGGGCGAAAAAGTTCTCACGCATTTCTTTGGCGAACTACAGGAGACGCGGCATTTGTTTTTGCACAACGAGGATGTCGCGTTGTCGCCGAACTGGTCCATGCACTTCGGCTGCGGCACGGCCAATTACAAGTTCATCTGGGGCATGGCCGGCGAAAACCAGGTGTTCGACGACATGGACGCGGTGAAGCCGGCAGACTTGCGGTGAAAAAATTTTTCGGAGGGACGAGTTCCACGAGTCTCAAACTAAAACATGACAGGGACTCGTGGAACTCGTCCCTCCGAATACAAATATAATTTATGAACACAAAACGACTCGAGAACAAAGTCGCCATCATCACCGGTGCGGGCCGGGGCATCGGGCATGGCATCGCGCTGGCCTTCGCCCGCGAAGGCGCGCACGTCGTCAGCGTGGACATCGGTGACCAGTCCGAGACCGGCGCGCAGGCGAAGGCGCTCGGCGCGAAGTTCAATTCCTACACCGAGGATCTCGGCAAGCTCACGCAAAAAGGCGCCGCCAATCTCATCGCCAAAATCATCGCCGACACCGGCCGCGTGGATATTCTCGTCAACAACGCCGGCATCATCCGCCGCGCGCCCATCGTGGATCATCCCGAAGCCGACTGGAACGCTGTGTTGCAGATCAATTTGTCCGCGCCGTTTTTCCTGTCGCAGGCCGTGGCCAAATGGTGGGTCACCGGCGGACGCGAAAAATCTCCCGCCGCCGCGCGGCTGAAAGTGGTCAACATCGCCTCGATGCTGTCGTTTCAGGGCGGTATTTTTGTTCCCGGCTACACCGCCAGCAAGAGCGGCATTGCCGGCATCACCAAGGCGTTCGCCAACGAGCTGGCCAAGGAACGCTGCAATTTCAACGCCATTGCGCCCGGCTACATCGCGACTGAAAATACGCGCCCGATCCGCGAGGACGAAAAGCGCAACCAGTCCGTTCTCGACCGCATTCCCGAAGCGCGCTGGGGCAAACCGGAAGACATCGCGGAACCGATCCTGTTCCTCGCGTCGCCGGCTGCCGATTACATGAACGGCGCGATTATGAACGTGGACGGTGGCTGGCTCGCGCGGTGAAAAGTCAGAATGAAGAAGGAAGAATGTAAAATGAAAGAACTTTTTAATCCAAGCAGTTGCCGATTTCTTCATTCTTCATTCTTCATTCTTACTTCGTGTTTGCTGGCTTCCTGTGCGACCGCCGCCGCGCCGCAAAAGTTTTCCGGTGCAACACCGCTCGAATGGTCGGTGCGGCTGGCCGATTCTCAAATCATCCGGCAGACCAGCGTGCCCAAATGGGATTACACGGTCGGTTTGTTTTCGCTGTCGCTGCTCAAATTGGATGTGCAGGCACCCGACCCGCGCCATGTAAAATTTGCCGAGGCCTCGGTCGGCGCGCTCATTTCACCGGACGGAAAAATCCAAGGCTACAGGCCGGAAGAATACCAGCTTGACGCGCTCAATCCGGGCAAGACGGTCCTCGCGCTCTGGCAAATCACGCACGACGAACGCTACAAAAATGCCGCGACAATTTTGCGCCACCAACTCGGCCCGCAGCCGCGCACTTCCGACGGCGGTTTCTGGCACAAACAGAGATACACGAATCAAATGTGGCTGGACGGAATTTACATGGCATCGCCATTTTACGCCGAGTGCGCAAAACTTTTTGGCGAGCCGGAAGCTTCCTTCGACGACATTGCAAAACAATTTCGTTTGATTGACGAACACACTTACGACGCGAAAACGGGACTGAATTATCATGGTTGGGATGCGGCAAAAGTTCAGCCGTGGGCGAATCCGGCGACCGGCTGTTCCTCAAATTTCTGGGGGCGCGCGCTGGGCTGGTATGCGATGGCGCTGGTGGACACGCTGGATTATTTCCCGACGAACCATCCCGCGCGTCCGCAAATCATCGCCACGTTGAAAAAACTTTCCGCCGGCGTGGTGAAATTTCAGGACGCGAAGACTGGCCTCTGGTGGCAGGTGATGGATCAAGACGGCCGCCAAGGAAATTATCTGGAGGCCACGGCTTCGGCAATGTTCGTCTATGCGCTGGCGAAAGGTGTGAACCACGGCTACCTGTCGCGCGAATATGTTCCGGCGATTAAAAAAGGCTACGCTGGCATCATCAATAATCTTATCAAGCCTGACGGCGAAAAAGGCTGGTCGCTGACGAAATGCTGTTCCGTCGCGGGTCTCGGCGGTTCGCCCAGCAACGGCAAAATGCGCGACGGCAGCTTCGATTATTACGTCGGCGAGCCGGTTGTGAGCAACGATTTGAAAGGTGCCGGGCCGTTCATTCTTGCCGGGATTGAGTTACAACATTTGATTGGCGGGCAATAACTGATCCAACCCGGTCGCGCCTCCG
>Ga0209746_1001003_pt1 | contig 13840 bp, 15 predicted proteins | sample BarGraNGADG00211_3_FD_184496 | JGI IMG/M metagenome (GOLD analysis project Ga0209746, IMG submission 184496) | Arctic peat soil microbial communities from Barrow, Alaska - Barrow Graham LP Ref core NGADG0011-211 (SPAdes) (version 2) | ecosystem: Environmental > Terrestrial > Soil > Wetlands >... | reverse complement strand
TGCGTTTGCCGGGCGTCAGGATCGCACCAACCAACAAGACCGTGGCCAACCGCCACACGCGCTTGCTGAAGACGGGCGCAAAACGATTCAGTACCTGTACAATCGACTCGGGCAGGATTAGCATCTTGCAACCTCACTCCGAAACTGGATTGCGAGCAGCTTATCCTGCCTCTTACCTCCGGTCTATTGTTAAATGGACAAAGTCCAGCTTAGGATCTGTCATGAAATAAGTGTGTCAACCTGTTTGGGTCGGAGCGAGATGACGTAGTTCCACCCGCCATGGAAGTCGTCGGGTTGTAGGTTAACTTGCGCCAGTTCGTCGTCCGAGACCACGGTACCCGTCGGATAAGACTGTGTATCCAATTGACAGCGTACTTTGAGCCCGGTTTGGGTGCTCGTCGCGGTAATCAGATTCACGATCACTTCGTGGCTGATGAGCGGTTTGCCGCGCCAATTCTGGCTGATATACGAGAACAGACGATGTTCGATCTTGTTCCACTTGCTGGTACCCGGCGGCAGGTGGCATACGGCGATCTCTAGACCAGTTTCATCGGCCAGTTTCTGGAGTTCGACTTTCCACAGTCGCAGGCGCGAGCCGTTGCTGCCGCCCCCATCCGCCGTGATGAGCAACTGTCGAGCGGCGGGGTAGAGGGGCTGGCCCATCAGGTGCCACCAGCGGCGAATGCTTTCGACCGCAAAGGTCGCCGTGTCGTGATCGATCCCAACATTGACCCAGCCCAGATTGTGCGTAAGATCGTAGACACCATACGGGGTCGCCTTACCGAGGTCTGGTGTCATGAAGTCGTGGACCTGCACCGCTTCAGGGTCACCTTTGGGGCGCAGTTCGCGCCCGCCATTCTTGAAGTCGCCAATCGGTTCCTTCTTTTTGGTATCCACCGAAATGACCGGTTGCCCAGCGCTTTGGTAGGCCCGCACCTCGTCATTGATTTGCTCGAATTGGGCATTCCGATCCGGGTGCGCCGCGCCCTCGCGGGTCTTGCGGTTGGCCTGCAAGCTGTAACCCAGATCCTGCAGCAATTCTGCCACCAGGCGATGGCTGACCTGGTGGCCCTGGCGATTGAGTTGCTCGGCCAGTTGGCGCACACTCTTGCAGGTCCAGCGCAAGGGCGACTCCGGATCGCCGCGACTGTCCGGTTCGACCAGTTGTTCCAAATCGTGGACGAGAGTCGCATCTTTGTCGACCGTCTGCTTGCGCCCGCCGCCCGGCTTGCGAATGTGCTTGATGGTGCTGGCGGCTGGAGCGCCCAATTCCTGCAGGCCAATGCTAATGGCACGACGCGACACACCAGTTGCACGGGCCACGCTGGATACGCCGCCATAGCCGAGGGCTTTGGCCTCCGCTGCCGCATAAAGCCGCCGCAGCCGTTCGTCCAGAAAGGGCTCCAGGCTCGCAAAGCGTTGTTTGATTGGGTCAATGTCCATGCCGGACAGTATACTACCAACAGATCCGCCGCTCAACTCGATACAGTTATTTCATGACGACTCCTTAGTGACTCCGCGCACTTGACGGGCCATTACGCGAATGCTATACTCGCCCGCGAAATGATTTTGCAGTCGTTTCCTGCACCCACAGTAAACACCGCACGCTAACGCTCTGCGAAACGATTGCAAAACCAAATGTATGCCTGGCGGCAACCCAAAGCTCGCCTTCAGATAATAGAAGATATTACTCAAGAAAGGAACGGACCGTGAAGATCGGCATTGACAGCTACTGCTATCACCGCTTCTTTGGCGAGGTGTACGGCCCCCAGGGCGAGCCGAACCGCCGGATTAGCTACCCGGATTTCTTGCGCCGGGCCGTCGAACTCAAGGTGGACGGCGTTTCGCTGGAAACCTGCTTCTTTGAGAGCTTCGACGATGCTTATCTCCAATGCCTGAAAGAGATTATTGATGAGGGCCACCTGGAGCCTGTGGTCGCCTGGGGACATCCCAAGGGTTTTGAGGGTGGTAAAGCGCCACAGGCCATGGCCGAGCTGCAGAGCATGTTCCGCGTCTGCCACATTCTGGGCGCCAACGTGATGCGCGTGGTCGGGTCGAGCCTGGACTACCGCAACGATCCCCATGAGCCACAGCTCAAGGCCTTGACCGGTATTTTCCGCGAGGCAGCGCAGGTGGCCGAAGGCGAGGGCGTGAGGCTGGCGGTGGAGAACCACTTTGATTTCACCACGGACGAGTTCGCCGATCTTATCGACCGTGTGAACTCGGCGTACTTCGGCATGTGCTTCGATACAGGTAACGCTTTGCGGATCGGCGATGATCCAGTAGAGTCGGTGCGACTGCTGAGCAGGCACATCTATGCGACCCACACCAAGGACGTTAAGCCTATCTATGGTGTGAGTCCCAAAGAATGGTACTTCTTCGCCTGCGTGCCGGTTGGCCAGGGCGTGATCAATATGCCTGGCCTCATCGACGCCCTACTGGCTACCGGCTACCAGGGGCTGTTCGCCATCGAGCTGGACTACGCACATCCCGAGGTCGTCGATGAGGACGTCGCCGTGGCGCAAAGCGTAAAGTATCTCCAAGGCTTGAAGGCCGCTCGCCAGTGCTCGCCAGTGATGGAGAGAGGAGCATAGTGTGACACCGAAAGGTTTCAACGTCATTGAGGATGCGGCGTTCGACGTACGACGGATTGGGATCGGTGTGCTCGGCTACGGGTTTATGGGTAAGGTGCACTCCAACGCGTATCTGAAAATACCGTACAGCTTCTCCGCGCCGGCAGCGTTCCCAGATCTGATCGCCATCTGTGGCCGTGATGAGGCCAGGGTAGCCGATGCTGCGGCGCGCATGCGCTACCGCGGTTACTATACCGACTGGAAGCAGATGGTGCAAGATCCGCGCATCGAGATCATTGATAACGTGACCCCTGACGACCGGCACCGGGCGCCGTCCATCGCGGCTGCGCAGGCCGGCAAGCACGTCATCTGCGAGAAGCCGTTGGCCATGACGGTGCGCGATGCCGCCGCGATGCGCGATGCCGTCGAAAAGGCGGGTGTGAAGAACCTCTGTTGTTTCAACTACCGCTTTTTCCCGGCTGTGCGCCTGGCCAAAGACCTGATCGAGCAGGGTGCGCTCGGCCAGATCTACCATTTCCGCGGTCGCTATCTGCAGGAGCCGGGCCATAACCCTGCGGCGCCGCTGGAGGATGCCTGGTACGCGTCCGGCACGAAGTCGGGCATTCTGCTGGGCCTCGGCTCGCATATCATCGACATGGCGCGTTTTCTACTAGGTGAGATCCTGGCGCTGAGCGGCCTCGTGCGCACGTATAACACCAGGCGCGTGTCGCGGGCGGGCCAGGCCGAGACCGTGACGGCCGACGAGGGCAGCGTGACCCTGGTGGAGTTCGCATCTGGCGCGACGGGCACGCTGGAGTCTTCTGGCGTGGCGACCGGGCATCGCAATCAGCACACCTGGGAGGTCAATGGCGCGCAGGGAAGTCTCGCCTGGGACCTGGAAGACCCGAATCACTTGCAGGTCTTCCTCGACCGCGGACCGTTGCCCGAAGTCCGGGGCTTCACTAATGTGTCGGTCACCGATCCATGTCACCCCCTGCCGACGGTCTACTTGCCGGTGGGACACAATGCCGGCTGGGAATACGGCCACGTGCACGCACTCAACCACTTCGTGGAGTGTGTGGCTCAGGACAAGCCGGTCGCACCTTTCGGCGCCACCTTCGAGGATGGCTATCGGTGCCAGGTGATCATGGACGGCATCCTGCGCTCCTCGCGCACCGGGCGGCGGATCGAGTTGAAGTATTGAGAACTAGCTCGGCGCGGGGTCCTATGGAACACGTGATACCCCGGCAGGCAATATCCACTTCGTTTGACAAATATAACGGGTCATAATATGCTAGGGACCAGTAACGTGGGAGTGTTTCCGGTCGCTGAAAAGCTTCAACCTGCCTCTTGTCGTCTTTTCCGTAGCTGATTCATTGCCGATTTATTATGTCCAACAAAGGGGTAGGAGGTCATGTTATGCCCGAAGAACTCATCCTCGAAATGAAGGGCATAAGCAAATCCTTTCCAGGCGTTAGAGTTTTTGAAGATTTTGACTTTGATCTGAGAAAGGGCGAGATTCACTGCATCTGCGGAGAAAACGGCGCGGGCAAATCAACGCTTATCAAAATGCTTTCCGGAGCCTACACGCCCGACAAGGGGGAAATCTACTTTGACGGAAGCAAAGTGGCGCTCACACCGCACTCCGCGATGCAGATTGGTATCCAAACGATTTACCAGGAGCATACCCTTTTCCCGCTAATGAACGTGGTCGAGAACGTGTTTGCCGGCAAAGAGGTCACCAGGGGCGTTGTAATCAACCAATCCTGGATGGTTGCCAAGGCACGGGAGGTACTGAAATACCTGCATTCCAACATCTCACCCTACGACATAGTGGGCAACCTCGGCAGCGGTGGGCAGAAGACGGTGGAGATAGCGAAGGGTCTGATCCAGGAGTCTAAAGTCATCATTCTGGACGAGCCCACAGCGTCCTTCAGCCAGACAGAAATCGAGCATCTGCTCAGTATCATCCGAAAACTGGCAGAACGCGGCCTAAGCGTCATTTACATCTCCCATCACATCGAAGAAGTCTTCAAGATCGCAGACCGGGTCACCGTCATCCGCGACGGGCGCAAGATCAATACCTACGTTTTAAAAGGCCTCACGGAACAGATGCTGATCCGCGATATGGTGGGCCGCGATGTTTCCCTCTTTTACCATCGGGAGCAGGTGCCCATCGGCGAAGTGATATTCGAGGCGAGGGACCTCAGCGGAAACGGGGTGAAGACAGCTTCACTCTCTGTACGCAGCGGTGAAATCCTTGGCATCGCAGGCATGGTCGGCTCAGGCAGGACAGAGCTGGCCGAGTTGCTGTTCGGTGTAAAAAAGGCTGCCAGCGGGGAATTCCTGATCAAAGGCAAGAAGATCAGCATGCGCAATCCGTTGTCGGCCATCTTGCACAGGATGTGTTATATCACCGAAGACCGCCAATCCACGGGCCTCTTCCTGAAGCATTCCCTCGATAGAAACATACCGATCGCGAGTTACTCCCGATCCCAATCGGCCATTGTCATGCCGGCAGATGATGTCAGGATGGCCCAGAAGTATGTCGACAGCTTGAGAATCACCACCCCTAGCGTCTTCCAGCAGGCCATGCTCATCTCAGGCGGCAACCAGCAGAAGGTCGTGTTGGCGAAATGGTTTGCCACGCAAGCCGACATATTCATCTTTGACGAACCCACCCGGGGCATCGACGTAGGCGCCAAAGAAGAGATTTACAGGCTCATGGAGGGACTGCTCAAGCAAGGCAAGGCGATCATCATGATCTCTTCCGATATGCCGGAACTCATTTCTATGAGCGACCGGATCATGGTGATGCGCGGCGGCAGCCTGGTGGCGGAAGTCCAGAAAGATGAAATCAGCGAAGAAAACATACTGACGTACTCAATCGGAGGTAGCGTGTAATGAATTCAAACAACAGCGTCAGGCGATTCATGAAACACGAGAACATGTCAATTTTCCTGGTGCTCCTGTTCATCATCATCGCCGTCTACCTCGTTGAGCTCTTCGTGGTCAGAGACGGCAATATATCCAAGGTGGCGTTCGTCAAACCGATGAACATCTCCAACGTGCTCATGCAGATATCCACCACGGGCATACTCGCCATCGGCATGACACTGATCATGGTTTCCGGCGGCATCGACCTGTCTATCGGGCAGATGATGTGCTTCCTCGGCACAGGCATGGCTTTCCTGCTCCGGAACAAGGGTTTCAGCGAACCGGCCATGGTGTTGACTGGCGTTTGCATGGCGGTGCTCTTTCAGCTTTTCATGGGTTTCATCATCTCGCGCACAAAACTGGAACCGTTTATCGTGTCGCTTGGGTTCATGACCATCTACACGGGATTGACCTACCTCATCACCAACGGCAGCGAAATCACAATCAGCGATAGATTTACTTTCATCGGACAGACATACATAAATCTTACCCCGAGCTTCAGGCTCGGCCTGCCTGTGGTCCTGCTTTTCCTGCTGACCGTTATCATGTGGCTGGTGCTCAAATACACGAAATTCGGCCGCAGGGTGTATGCGGTGGGCGGCAATGAAAATGCCGCATACCTGGCAGGCATCAATGTCAAGAACTTCAAACTGCTGCTCTACGGCCTCAACGGCCTGTTTGTGGCCATCGCCACCATGGTGCTGTTGTCGAGGACAGGCGTGGGCAGCCCGCTGATGGGCTCAGGCAAGGAGATCGATGTCATCGCCGCCGTCGTGGTGGGCGGCACTGCCCTGAGCGGTGGCAAGGGCAACCTCTGGGGCACGTTCATCGGCGTGCTTCTGCTCGGCTGCATTTCCAACGCGCTTAACATCCTGGGGGTCAGCCCCTACTGGCAGTACATCATGCGCGGCGGCCTGATCATCGTCGCCGTTCTGCTGAGTTATTTGAGCGGACTGAGAACTTCCTCCGTCACGGTCGCAGACAGGAAGGAACAGCCTGCTGAAATAAAGGGTTCGTCGGTACATGCATCATAAAGGATGCGCATATTCCATCTAGGGAGGAAACAGCACATGAACAAGGCGTTCGTCATCGTCATGGTCGTCGTATTGGCCGCCTCAATCGCGGCCTGCGGCGCCCCCGCCGCCCCCGCCGCCGCTCCTGCGGCGCCCGCGACAACCGCTCCGGCACCGCCCGCGACAACCGCTCCGACCGAGGCTGCTGCGGCCGCGACTACCGCTCCAGCGGCGCCCGCGACAACCGCTCCGACCGAGGCTGCTGCGCCCGCGACTACCGTGCCGGCGGCAGCCGCCCTATCCATTGACGCGACCAAGGGAAAGACGATCGGCTTCGTCAATGCCGGCCCGGACGACTACTATGCCCAGGTGGGCAGCGCCCTCAAGGCCATCGGCGCAACTTTTGGCATGAACTACGTCGAAGTCAACTCGAACTACAAGCCCGAGCAGGAACTGGCCAACGTACAGGATCTGGCGGCTAAGGGCGTTGACGCCATCGTCGTCATCACCGCCGGCGCAGCTGGCAGCGCAGCCACGGTCAAGGCTGCCAACGATGCCAAGATACCTATCTTCTTCATCGCCGGTGCACCCCAGATCAATTCCGGCAACTCTATCCAGGGTCACGTCACCGATAACTTCGCGATGCTGGGATACCTCTTAGGCCAGTGGGTCGCCAAGAACCATCCCAATGCCAGTTGTGTGGAAATCCCCGGCTTCCTCGGCCAGGGGCCGGCTGAAGGCCAGATCGTCGGCTTTCAGATGGCTCTGGACGAAGCGAAGCAGGGCACGTGCAAGGTGCTGAAGAGCGCCGAATGGCAGAGCGACAAAGCCATCCCGATCACGCAGGACCTCATCGCTTCCGGCACCCCGTTTGACGTGATCTTCGCCGCCAACGGCGAAACCGCCCGCGGCGTCATCCAGGTGTTCGGTGAGCTGAATGTCACGGGCAAGGCCGTCGTCTCGGTCAACGGCAAGGAAGATGAGTGGGCCTGGATCAAGGATGGCAAAGAGGCCGCTTCCGTCCCCAACCCGCCTTCGCTTAACGCCGACCTGAGCATGCAGCAGATCGTCCGCTACTTCAACAAACAGCCCTACGAGCAGGAACTGCAGATCGTGCCTGCTTCCGTGCTGGACAAGAACAACGTGTCCGGCGCGATTCCGTGGGTAACAGGTACTTACATGCAGGGCCGCGCGGTCAATACCTTCAAGTGGGACCTGGCCTACTACGAAGGCCAGTACCTGAAGATGAAGCCAACGTTTGCCCAGTTCGATGCCAAGGTCGCCGAGTACATGAAGGCGCACTAGCCAGTAAGGAACCGGCCGCGGGCCCAGGTCTAAAGGTAAGCCCGCCGTAACCTTCTCACATCCCGGTAGCCATCCGATCAATGTGAGAGGCGCAATGCACGGGCCTGCAGGGGTGCTCCTTGCAGGCCCGTGTAGTTAAAGACCGGTTTGAATGAACAACCGAAATCCATGAACCGGCGGTAGACTGCCGGGCTCCGAATTATCGTTCGGGACTGACCTGGCTGCGGGCGGGTAACGGACCGAAAAGGGTGGCGGTGTTGACGGCCAGCAGAACCAGCCCGATAAGGAAAGCCGCGGGCAAGATCGCCATGGCAACCGGCAATCCTGCCGCGCTGCTTACGAGCGACAGGAGGAATGGCAGCAGGATGCCCCCGATGGGGATGCCAACCTTCAAGGCGCCAAGCACAGTGCCGGCCATCTCGGGGAAGCGGGTGCCGCCGAGACTCAGCACCAGCGGCAGGCAGGCCGAAAGCCCAAGGCCGGCTGCAAAGATGACGAGCCACGTCAGGGGTCCCAGGTTGGCGAACGAGAGGAGCAGGAAAAGCGGCACGCCCGCCCCAAATAGCGCAACCGTCCACTGCGCTACGCGCCCCGATCGCACGAGCAGGCCCACGATCAGCCGGCCCAGACCAATCGCTGCAACGTACACGATCAATCCCATCTGGGCCTGGCTGGCAGAGAAGCCGCGCAAAACGACCAGGAAGGTGGTCATGATGCCGATCGAACAGGCTTCGATGCCGACTGCCAGCACGGCGAGAACGAAGAAGACGGCAACCGTCCAGTCTCGGGTCAAGACGCGCACGCGCTCGCCGAAGTTGCTCCGCACACCCCCCCGTACCGGAAGATAACTCAGCGCAAAGACGCCGGCCAGGACCAGTACGGCTACGCCCGACTGTGTTACTGACGCCCGCCAGTTCAGGGCAAGCAACATCACATAGACGGCGAGGCCCGTCTTGCCAACCCCGACCCAGAAGTGGTTGATGTTTATGTAGCTGGCGGCCTGATCAGGGTGCAAGTCGAGCAGCATGGTATCTGTCACACCCTCATAGGAGCCGATTACAAGGCCCACGAAGAACATCACAAGACAGTTGACCCAGAAGATCGGGACCCGATAAAATGCCAGGCAAGCCAACGCCAGAATGATGCTGCCGACCATCAGGATGCGGGGCTTCGGGTGGGTGTCGGCAAAACTGCCGGAAACCATCACCCCGATGCCGAATCCGACGTTTTGGGTGGCAATCATCTGGCCGATCTGCGGCGCGGATAGGCCGATCTGGCGGGCGGCTGAACCGACGAGGGCGTCCGCAATGCCCAGAAAGAGCATAGCGGCATAGGAGGAGAAAGTGAGTGCTCTGGCGCTCTTTATCACGATAGCTCCTTGATTCCAGTCATTATCGCGCCACCCTCCGTTCAGTCGCAATTGCTCGCGATCCCGCGCGGTAGATCAAGCAAGGCGCCCAGATTCCAGCCGTTGTGGCCGGCCAGAAAGCGGTGACCGCAAATGCTGGCGCCGTGCGTGGCTTCAGGACCCAGGGCCAGCACCCGGTCGTAATCGGCCAGCGCGCGCGCCCGGTCGATCTGATAGTAGAAGTTGTAGATGTCGCCCCGATTCATCAGCGCGTTGACATATGTCGGGCGCAGGGCGGTCGCCTGGTCCAGGTCGGGCAGAGCGTCGGCATAATCGCGTATCGTCATGTAGGTGTAGGCCCGATTGTTGTACGCCTCGGCTGTCGGGTTTGCCATAGATTCTTCCTCCTAACCCTGAGGAAACTTCGTTTCCTATAGAAACCCAGTTTCCTACAGACTGGCTGTCGACGGCGATTGCCTACCAACGGAGCGTGGGCAACAGCGCGGTCGCCAGCGATAGGCCCCAGAAAATGGCCCATAACACGAGAACGTAGCGCCGGTGCGGAAAACGCAGCAGCGGCACCAGCAGCGAGATGGCCACGATCAGCCAAAGGCCCGGGCGGGAAAGCGTTTCCCGCCAGCCGGCGGTGGTACCGTCCGGCGCAAAAATCAGCCAGCGCAGCACCAGCGCAAAGATCACGGGCAGGGCGGCCAGGGCGATGCCGTTGAGCGCGCCCCAGCCCGCATGCGTGGCTTGCAGTTCGCGCGCCGCGTCCTCGACACCGAAACGCGCCGCCGCTTGCGCCAGCGCTCCAGCCTGGTCTTCGTCCGCGGCCCGGGCGGCCGCCATGGCCTCCTCCAGGTGTCCGCGAAGTTCTTCCAGCACCTCGTGCTCGGTCTCGGCTTCCAGGTTCATGCGGATGCGGATCTGCTCCAGCACGTCATCAACGGTCACTCGCTGCCCCCCGTTTACGATCCGGCATTGCTCGTGCCCAGCAGGCGGTCCATGCTCAGACTGAAACTCTCCCACTGCTCGAGCTCCGCGCGCAGCCGGGCCCGGCCATCCTCGGTGATGGTGTACACCTTACGGCGGCGCGTGCCTGGCTCGCCCAGCCAGAGGCTGCGCAGCAGCCCCTCCTGCTCCATCTGGTGCAGGCGCGGGTAGATCAAGCCTTCTTTGAGAAGCAAATAGCCCTGGCTACGGCTCTCCAGCACCTGGATCAACTGGTAACCGTGCATGGGTTCGGCGGCATCGGCTAGCAACTTGAGGATGGCCAGCGCGGTAGTGCCCTTGCGCATCTGGACTATCACTTCCATGAAACTCCCCCCTGGGGCGTACCTGAGGATCTTAAATATACTACTGCAGGGTGCGTGGCCTATCAAGTTGGCGCGCGTGAGCGAAAGGGCGTGGCGCCGTTTGCGGGCAGGCAGCGGAACTATGCACACTCGCTCCTGGTTGGCGTGTGGGTCGCGGGGGCTAGACAGCGCCGATCACCGACTGGGCCGGGAGGACCATGGCAAGGAGAGGAGAAAGATGATACAGTGTTGGGGGGTGATGCGGGGAGCAAATAAGGGCTTGCGGGGAGTTGTTGGTCCGGATTTCTCGTGGCTGGTCGTTTCTTGCCGCCAGGCATCCTATATGCGGCGCACCAGGGCGTCGCTGATCCAGATGTCATCCCGATCAAGGATTGCTTGGAAGACCAGCTCAACCTCTTCGGCGACCAGCTGCCGCCGGCGGAAGGCCTCCACGATGACGCCGAGGGTGCCCTTGACATGCAGACCGAGTTCCAGGGCCTGCTCGCGCGTAAGCTGGTCGTCGAGTAGCGCCCAGTCGGCCGCCTCTTGCCTGGCAAGCTGAATGCCGGCGCGCTGACCGAGGTGGAGCGACGGCTCTATGCCTGCTGTTGAAGTCTCAGTCATCTTGACACCGACCACAGTCAGCTCATGCCGGGCCACAGCCATCTGAATGGCGTACGCGTGCGGCTGCCCCAGTTACAGGCCGCGCGTGACGACCTCCTGATACACAGGGGCCGGCACGAGAACGGGCTCATACAGCCGGCCAAAAAGGTGGGCCAGGCCCAGTTTGCCCAAGGCGATGAGCGGGCCGGCATTGGTGACCGCCTTCATGCCAACTCTTCGTCCACCATCTGTTCCGACAAGCGCGGTCGGATGTCGAGGGCGCGCGCCTGACGGATCATCTCCGGGCGGGAGAGACCGGCGATCTCGGCCGCACGCGCGCAGGAGACGATCCCGCGGGTATACAGCGTCAGCGCCTCTTGCGCCTTAAGTTGGGACAAGCCCAGAAGCACGAGATCCTGTAGACGTCCCTGATACGACTCTACCTGACGGGCCAGATCATCGGATAGTTCCAGCACCACTTGCTTCACGGCATCTACCTCATGCTCCGCATCTATCTCCGGCAGTTTTCTCGCTGCGTTCGAGCAGATTGTACATCATGTGCCCGATCAGGTCTAGAAACAAGAAACCCCACCTACTCGGTGGGGTTGAAACGATTGGGGCTACGACTACGGGGCTTAGACCCCATAGATTCGCTCAGCCCCAGACCTGAAGGGGTGATAATGACAGAGACGGGGACGACGGGCATTGAATTCGCCTGTGCCAACGGTCATGCACATTCATGCCATTTTGGTTTCGATCGCTAGTCAGCTATGGATCAAAGTGTCGTTGAAGCAGCCACAGTTGCTGCACTTCAACACAAGACCATTGATCTGCTCGCGCTCCATACCGACAACGAGCGACGCCCCGCAGTTGCCACAGTCGAGGGATACTTCCGTGCCAGTACCCGTGAAAAACACAGTATCACCAGGGCCGTGGGTAAACACGGGGCGGGTACCTGGGTCAGGTTCGGGTATTACCACTAGGCGTATTCTCTCGGTAATCTTAGCGGGAGCCCTTGCCTTCATTTTTGGCCCGTGGCACTCAGCAAAAGTCTTTCCAGAACCGCAAGGGCACGGTTCATGCGGATCAATCTTGGCCATTATCTCCTCAGGATTCGCGAACGAGCATCTTAGGAATACTGGGGTCTAGATACCTGCCCAGATCTGGAACGTTGAGTTTCATGCGAGCGAGCATGATTAGGAGGTACACAAAGAAACGCCCAAAAGTTCTTGGTCCAACATCCTCTTTTACAATTCGCGCGAGAATTTCATCATTTGGCTCATTGTTATCAGCGCGCTTATGGGCTGTCAGCACCACGCGAACAAACTCATCGGTGTCCAGCAGCAGCTCTTTTTCGCCTCGCGATAGATTGACCTTTTCATAATGCAACAACCCTCGGCCCAGAACTACAACCAGGTTGGCAAAGTAGTTTACATTGTGAATGCGCTGGTTCTCAGCCGTCCAATTACTCAGCAGAGAATCCATGGAGTTATCAGCGAGCTGATATCCAAGGACAATACCAAACGGGTATGAGGGTCTTTGCACTGTGAAATACTCTCTTGTTTGAATTACCGAGAGATCGCGGGGGGCTAATTGTTTGAACTTCTCGATTTTGGTCAGATCATCTACTAGCTCTCTCCCCGAGAGCGTCGATTTGACCTCAATAATCCCATAGATACCTTCGATCGGAAGCACAGCTGTCTTCCCCGAATATAGAACTGGACAGTGAAGAGCATCATAGATAATTATGTCCGCCGCATGGCTATGCATGCCATTCGGGGTGACGATTTCTCCTTTAGCCACCCCGAACTGCTTAGGCAAATGTTTCTCCAAAAAACCCCGCAGTATCTCTTCCCGATTCTCGCCTTTGTCACCGGAATGCCGCACCAATTCAGCCTCGTGGAACTGTGCGAGCAACGTGTCCTCGACGCAGCTAAAGAAGGTGGGGATATCCACGTGTGTCAACTCCTTGAATGAGACATCAGCCCCGTGACTTCAGCGCTGGTCGGAAGGGGTTCGCCGGGATACTGTGGCGCGCAGCGAGAGCGGTGGTAGTCCGTAGGACCCCGCTGAAGCTGCGCGCTATGGTAGGTTAATGCCTTTTTCCTCGGCTTCTCTTTGTACTTCTTCCCATCGCGCTTTTAGGTCGCTCTGGTTCGCGGATTCGGCTAAGGTTGTGATCTGACCTAGCGCGACATTCTCTAGCGCGTCGTGACCGAGTTGCCGAAACATCCATACGAGCTCTTGCTCTTTGGGTGATAGATCGGCTGCGCTCGCTCCGACCATATTAGGCGGGTAAAAGTAGGCAATTGGCTTTTCCAGATAGCCTGCAATAATGACGAGGTCGGAAGCGTTTACCTGGGACCTGCCTCGTTCCATATCTGAGACAGCCACGCGCGATCGTTCGAGCTCCTTCGCAAGCTCGTCTTGCGTTCTGCCTCGTTGTTCTCTGGCTTCTTTGATTCTCTCGCGAATATAGCGATTGATCTTATCTTCTTTGATGCGGCTGTCTAGCATAATGCTACCCTCTTGTCGCCTATTGCAACAGATTATAGCAGATGTCTTCACAAACGGCTATTGACAAATGGGTCGCATTGCCTTACACTGACATCGCATTAGGCGATGGCGCAGTACGGCGCTTCTTTTTTTGCCCTGGATTGTCGCTAAATGCTACTGCAAAGCGTCTGTGGCGACGGGGCGCAGCAGACGAGAGAGCGGCGCAGCCGTTTAGAGTCGGGGGGAGGGTCCCCTTTGAGGGGAGGGGGG
>Ga0209746_1001000_pt1 | contig 13863 bp, 11 predicted proteins | sample BarGraNGADG00211_3_FD_184496 | JGI IMG/M metagenome (GOLD analysis project Ga0209746, IMG submission 184496) | Arctic peat soil microbial communities from Barrow, Alaska - Barrow Graham LP Ref core NGADG0011-211 (SPAdes) (version 2) | ecosystem: Environmental > Terrestrial > Soil > Wetlands >... | reverse complement strand
GAGCCGCGACGGTTTCCGAGCCGCAAGATTACCTTTTTCTCCGCGAGCATCCACGCTTTCTCGGCAGGGCCATCAAACCAGCCGACAAGCACGGTGGTTTCCGGCGCGGACGAGACGCGGAATTTGTCGGCGTCGAGTTCGGGAGCATCCTGAAGCATCATCGAGCCGGGATCGCCGGTGTCGCCAGCGACATACAGGGACTGACGCTGGCGTAACGCCTCATACAGATCGGCTGCGCGACTCTCGCGCAGACTGGCGCGGTTGCATAAATTCGTCAGAATTTCGTCGAGGAAAATGCCCAATTGTTTCAGTCCATGCGCGTTTCCGTCCTCGTCCGGCGCGATGGCAAACGCACCCAGGCCGGGGAGAATCTCATGGAATCCCCACATGGTATGCGGCCAGCGGTCAGCGCCGGCCTTTTCGGATTGGAATTGCGCCAGACGGCAATTCTCGTCACCCGGATAAAGGACGTAAGCTCCCTCCGAGCGCTTGATGGCGTCACGGTAGGCGTGCATTTTCAGCAAGTCCTGGCGCTTGTAGTTGCCCGGATTTTTGGGTTCCTCCTCGTCCACGTCATCACTCTCCCGTCCGCCGAAAAGCGCGTCGAAATTCTCCACGCGATACTTGGCATCGAGATGAATGTGAACCAACAATTCCTGTTCATCGGCCAGCTTTGCAGCGTCGGCCGGGGTCATGCCGTCAATGGCGGGCCAGAATGTCAGGGTGTAATCCGGGTGCATCTTGCGCGTCCAGCTACCGCCCACGCCGCGGTCAGTGGTGACTTCAAACTGGCGGTTGTAGGAAAATGCGGCATGTAAGCGGCGACGCGGATCAGTAAACGTGCCGGTGAACGGCCCGAGCGGCATACGTGTCTTTACGCGCAAGTTTGGCGAGTCGCCATCCAACCCATCAACCAGTTCCCCAATCAAAGGCGGCTGGCCTTCCCGATTGAACCTCCCGCAAAACCAGTCCAGGAGCTGGAAGAAAAGCCAATATTCGTAAAGCTCCGCGACGTTGCGCTGGCCGGCGTGGAACAAATCCTCCCCGCCTTTCCAGGACAGTTCGGCGGCGGTGCGAAAGCGCAACCACCAGCGGAGAACCTCGCGGTAACCGGCCTGGCAGTTGGGTCCTCCAACAATTAACGGAACGTGTTTGCTGCCGACCGCTTCAAAAATATCTTCAGCCCTAATTTTTTCGATGTCCGAGCATATTACGTGAGAATGGGGATGATTATATTTGAAAGTCTCAATGGCTGCGGGCTCGTTATCAATCGCGTAAACAGAGCGAAACCCCGCCCGTTCAAAGCCCGTCGAGAGTCCGCCCGCTCCACAGAACAAATCAATAAACGGCGTTCCGTGTGGCTGCTTTTTTTTCATTTTCAAAATATTCTTTGGATTTGCACGATGCGCGATGGCGGAGTTTAGTCCCCTGCCGGTCTGATTCAAAATGAAATTTGGTCGGTGTGAGACGATGATTGCTTTAGTTTTCATGCCGTCAGTTTATATGCGGAGGTTGGACATAGGCTGTCCAAGCTAAAAAAATCAAGCCTGAATTGTTTGATAATTCCGGGTCCCCCGGCAGTTGGGGAATCTTGAACAGCCCCAAAATTGCGCGCTAGATCTGCCGCCTTTTTTCGCCGTTCTTAATGTCATCGAGCTTTGACAAACGGGGCATTCTGGCGTCCGTTTCGGACTGGCAATCATTGTTGATGGCGATGGCCAACGAGGAAGGCCAGGAGCGGCTGGAAAATGCGCCGGAACTGGCGGCGCTGGGACTCAAAGTTTGACGAAAAATCATCGCACGGGGACATTGCCCTGCAAGTTTATCTGGCCGCCCCGGAACTGCTGGCGCAGAAACATAACGAAATGCGATTGAGCCGTCTGGCCTCGTTTGAATACCACGGTGCGTGCCGCACCGGCCACCATGAACCGGAAGGGCAAGGCTGCGGTAAATCTTCGTCCGGCATCATCACGGTGACGGGCTGGCCGAATCGCGGCGTGATGGTGCACGGCTTTTGAACCACCGCGACAACGGCGGCGGACTCGGTCACGCGGAGAACTCGGCAGGACTGGCCGGCACCCATCATTTGATTTGCCAGCACTTGACCGTCGCGCCCGTGTGAGCGACCTCACGATCCTGCTCATCAAACCGACCCGCTCCGCTTGCATCCTATTTTGGATTGTGATATAATCGTTAACAAATGGCGAACCAGTGCTGAATGATGGATTAAACGCCCGTTAAAAGTTCTTTGAAAAACTGGCCACGTCCAGACTTGAAGGCCGGTAAGATGGCGGTCTTAAAGGTGATTTTTGCCAAATGAACCCATTTGAGAATCAAACCCAATCCGACTGAATCCAACCTAATCCAATCTAATCCAACCAATTTTTATCAATGGCCAAGCCGGTTTGTGCCAAAATGGCGCAGATGGTTCTTTTTGAATTGCGGTTTCAAATGATGGGAATGATAACCGGGTGCTGATTTGAATTTCAAACCTTGAATGGGAGCGCGGGTGATCCTCACTTGCAAGCACACCCGCACTGTCCAGCCCCTGCGGATTGGAGACCATCCCCGCTCCGCTGCCACATTAGGACACTACCCAAGCAGTAATTCCGTGACGATACCTAAAAACAATCACGGTTAGCGATGTTCAAGGCGCGGACGTGTCCGCGCCGTCCAAAATTATTTCACCGGCAGCAAAATCTGGATGGCGGTGCCGCGTCCGGCTTTGGAACGAATGCGGATTTGTCCATGATGCGTCTCGATGATGCGTCCGACAATGGCCAGACCGAGGCCGCTGCCCTTGGCTTTGGTCGTCGCCAAAATTGTTTTAAACGCGCGCTGCTGCTGCTCCTCGGTCATGCCGCCGCCGGTGTCTTTGAACTCCACCAGCACTTGTTCGGACTTGTCGCGGGCGCGAACCGCGCGCGACCGGATGGACAACGTGCCGCCGTCGGCCATCGCCTCCGCCGCGTTCAACATCAAATTCAAAAACGCCTGTTCCAGTTGTGGCGCATCGCCCGATACCAGCGGCAGATCCGTTTGCAAATCGCGCACCAGCTTGATGCCTTGGTTCGACAATTTGTGGCGCACGAGCAAACCCAGTTCGTCCACCAGATCATTCAAATTCACCGGCGCAAGTTTTGGTTCCGTCGTTCGCGCGAAATCCAGGATCTGCTCCACGATTTTGTTCAGGTGCTCGATTTTGGCTTCGATGATCTGCGCATCTTTGGCGCGTGGATCCTTTGCCTCGAACTTCAGATTCAATGAATGATACAACAATTTCATCACCGTGAGCGGATTGCGAATTTCGTGGGCGACCTCCGCTGCGAGCAGCCCCAGCGCGGATAATTTTTCGTTCTGCCGCAATTGTTCCTCCACGTCCACGATGCGTTCGTAGAGCCGCGCCTTTTCAATCGCAATGGCCGACAACTCCGCCAGCGCGCTCAAAATCCGGATTTCCTCGTTGGAAAAATTGTAAGGCCGCGCCGTGTAGACGCTCAACGCGCCAATCGTCTGCCCGGCGAAAACCAGCGGCACGCTCAACAGCGAAACCAGGTTTTCACGCCGCGCCAGCTCAACATTTTGATAGCGCGAATCCGCCTGCACATTTGCCACCTGCAACGCTTTTTTGCGCCGCACGACCACGCCGAGCAAACTTTCCCCAACGCCGAGGCGGGGCTTGTTGAGGTAAGCACCGTCGGCGCCATGGCTCGCGCGCAAATCCAGCCACTCGCGGGTTTCGTCCAGCAGCATCAGCGAACACATCCGCGCCCGCATCAATTCGCAGCCTTCGCGCGTGACGGCGCGCAACGCCTCGTCCAGGTTCAATGTTGAATTGATCGTCCGGCTCACGCTGGAAAGCGACTCGATCAACCTCACTTTCAAACGCAGTTGTTCGTAAAGCCAGGTGTTATGGATCACCTTCGCGGCCTGCAAGCCAAGCTCCTGCAATAGTTCCTGGTCGTCCGCCGAAAACGCATCCACGCGGTCGGAATCCACGTTGATGACGCCGCGCACTTCGCCCTGGACTTCCAGCGGCACGGCGAGTTCGGAGCGCACATCGCGGCGCACACTGACGTAGCGTTTGTCCTGCGTCACGTCGCCGACGCGCGCGGGTTTGCCGTGCCGCGCCACCCAGCCGGTGATGCCTTCGCCGACGCGCAGTTTTAATTTGCGCGCGACGGACGAAAGATTTTGCGCGGCGTGGATTTCAAGAAAACTGGTCGTGGGATTGATCAGCACCAGCGAACCGCTCGACGCGTGCATCACGCGCACGGCCTCGCTGACGATAAGCTGGAGCGCCTCCTGCGAATCGAGCGTGGAGTGGATGACATTGCTCACCTGATAGAGCAAACTCATCCGCTCCGGCGTCAATTTTGGTTTGGGCAGTTCCTCGCTCACGGAAAAAATTTCATCTGATCCGCGCCGTCAAAATGATGCCGATGAGGGCGAAAATTATATTCGGCAACCACGCCGCGAGCCAGCCCGGCAAAGTTCCGCCGGAGCCGAGCGCCAGGCCGACCATTTGCAAAACAAAAAAAGCGAAGCCAATAAAAATGCTGCCCGCCACGCCGAAAAACAGATTCCGGCGGCCCGGTGCCGCGCCGAACGGAATCGCAATCAGCACCACCACCAGGCACGTCCACGGCGCGGCCAGCCGTCCGTAGTATTTTGTGAAGAAATAATGTCCGTCATCGCCGGACACGTCCGGGTTGTTCCGCAAATACTCCCGCAGTTCCGTCAACGGAATGTCCGCGCCGCGTGAACCGCGCAAGGTATGCGCGTCGCTGAATTTGATTTCGCTCAAAATCTGTTTCGGCGTCTCGTCAAACTCCGGCATGGCCATCAGGTTCGTGGAATAAACCGGGCGCAGCGGACTGTGCGGCCCGGCTTGCGCAAACAGTTGCACATCAAAAAAAGTCCAGACGCCATTGGTGCGAACGGCGCGCGATGCCTTCAGCGTCTTCCACGAGCCGTCGGGCAAAGTCCAGTTCACGTTTGGGTTGGACATCGTGGCCGTTGCCGAATCGTATTCACCTAAATGCCAGTGGCGATGGGTGCGAGCGATGTAGAAATCCTTATTAGTTAATCGCGTTTTAACCTTGAATTCATTGGCGTTTTTGACGTAGCGGGACAAAATTTGTTCCGACCAGTCCGCACATTTTGGAACGGCGACTTCGTTCAGCGCAAAATAAATTCCACTCGCAGCCAGACCGACGACAAAATACGGCGCGCTCAACCGCCACAAGCTCACGCCGGCGGATCGGAGCGCGGTGATTTCGTTGTGGCGCGCGTGGTGCGTAAGCGCGTAGAGCATGGCCAGCAGCAGCGTGATGGGCAGCACCATGACAAAAAATCCCGGCAGCATGGCGGCGGCATATTCCACCGTGTCGAGCAGATGCAGTTTGCTTTCCTGAATGGTCTCCAGCTCGGTGAAGAAAAAAAACGAAATCCAGAACACAAGGAAACCGCCGAGGCAGAATGCCAGCGGCGTGAGGAGTTCGCGAAAAAGGTATCGGTCGTGCAACCGCATGGCGCCAGATTAAACGGCGCGCGGCGATTCTGCCAACCCAATTGATGCGGGGAAAAATCTTGCTTTCAAACGCGGTTAATCTATTTTCCAACGTCCTCGCTGGGTTGGTAGCTCAGTTGGTAGAGCATTGCCCTTTTAAGGCATTGGTCCGGGGTTCGAGTCCCCGCCAACCCACCAGCCTTCGCTTGAACGCAGTGAAAGCGAAGGCTGCCGCGCCGAAGCGCAGCGTAGGCTGGCGAACAATCAACCGCGCATAAGCTACGGCCTGGCAAGCAAGTTTCTTTCAGCCACCGCAGAAAAGTTTTTCCATTTTATTTTTTCCCAAGCTGCGTTAGATTCGTTTCATCAAGACTGGGACGCACATCAAATTCTGGGGTGTTCGCGGCTCGATCCCCACGCCGGGACCGGGCACCGTGCGTTACGGCGGCAACACCACCTGCGTGGAAATCCGCTCCGGCGACGAAATTATTCTCCTCGACGGCGGCACCGGCCTCCGCGAACTCGGCCTCGCGCTGATGGCGGAATTCAAAAAGAAACCGCTGAACCTCACCTTGCTCATCTCGCACACGCACTGGGATCACATCCAGGGACTGCCGTTTTTTGCGCCCATTTATAATTCCCGCTGCCGCCTGCGGATTCTTGGCTGCGAAGGCGCGCGCAACAGCCTCGTCACCGCGCTCACCGGCCAGATGGAAAGCACCTACTTTCCCGTCCCGTTTTCCAAACTGCCCAGCAACATCGAAATCGTTGAACTGCGCGATTTTAATTTCGCCATCGGCCTCGTGCTCCTGCGGGCGATGCGCGCGAACCATCCCGGCGTCGCCGTCGGCTACCGGCTGCTCACGCCCGACGGCTTGATTTGTTTTTTCCCGGACACCGAACCGCGCCCCGGCGGCGACGACCGCGACATGATTGAATTCATCCGCGACGCCGACGTGCTGATCCTTGATTCCCAATACGACCGCGCCGAATACGTCCAGCACACCGGCTGGGGCCACGGCTGCGTGGATGATTCCGTGGCGCTCGCGCTCAAGGCGGGCGTGAAAAAACTCGTCCTCTTCCACCACGACCCCTATCACGACGACAAAAAAATTGATGCCTTCCTGAAACACGCCCGCGCACTGGTGAAGAAAGCCAAGGGCAAATTGAAAGTCGAAGCCGCGCGCGAGGGGATGACCATTCAACTCGGCGGAAAAAGTTCGCGGTGAAATTTTCTATACAAAAAGAGCAGCAACGGTGTCTATTTATTATGAAGAAAAAATCGACCGTGTGGATTTTGGTGCTATTGGGAGTTCTTGTGCTTTGTTACAGCAGCTACGCGCCTGCTCACCCATCCAAGAAGCACAAGAGGCAGGCATCTCACATTCAAAGTGTGAACGCCGCTCCCAGCGTCTTAATCACCTTCACCCCCACCAACACGACCCCCAACATATTGCCGGGTCCGAGGCAGTGAGCGGCAAATGATTTCTTCGTATCCTTCGCGCGAAATCTAAACCGGCTTTTCCCCGTAATTGATCGCCATCGCGCCGCCGAGCAGGTTGATGACGCGGACGTTGGTCAGTTTGAGTTGGCGCATCTTTTCCGCCACGGCCAGTTGCGCCGGATAATGTTTCAGCGATTCCAAAATGTAGGCGTAGGCCGACGCGTTGCCGCAAAACAGCAGCCCGATGAGCGGCACGGACATTTTTAAGTGCGTGAAATAAACCGCGCGCCAGAGCGCATTCGCCGGCTTGCCAAAATCCAGCACGATGAGCCGCGCGCCGGGCCGGGCTACGCGGTGCATTTCGTCCAACCCGCATTCCCAACTCGTCAGGTTCCGCAAACCGTAGCCGACGGTGACCACGTCAAAGGAATTTTCAGGAAACGGCAGTTGCTGCGCGTCGCCTTGAAGAAAAATCGGAGGTAGGAAGACGGAAGACAGAGGGCGGAGGGCGGAGGGCGGATTTTTATTCTGGCTTCTGGCTTCTGACTTCTGGCTTCTGTTTTTGGCGACGGCCAACATTTTTTCGCTGAAATCAAGGCCGGTGGTTTCCGCGCCGCGTTGGGCGAGCGCGAAGGCGATGTCACCGGTGCCACAGCACAAATCGAGTGCGCGGTCGCCATTTTTTATTTGCGCCAGAGCCGCGACGCGACGTTTCCAGCAGCGGTGCAGGCCGAAACTCTGGAGGTCGTTCAAAAAATCATAACGCCGGGCGATGCGGGCGAAGAGGTCGTTGACCTTCGCGGCGCGCTGGTCGCCGGAATCGTAAAAGGCGTTGCTCACGCGGAGAGTTTAGCGGCGAGGATGGCGTCAGGCAAAGCGCAGAAATTCCTTTGCGTGAGCGGAGCGGCTTTGCTAGTGTCCGGCTATTGAAGCTGAACCAGCCTCATGGTAGGCTTTGAGAGATGTAATTTATGAGCACCAACCCGTCAGAGAAACCCGCCCGGAAAATTCTGGTGGTGGATGACAATGAAATCATCATCAAAACCATCTCGTTGAAACTGCAGGGCGCGGGCTATCAGGTGATCACTGCCATGGACGGTGCGGAGGCCGTGGCCGCCGTCCGCAAGGAAAATCCGGATTTGATTCTGCTGGACATCGGTTTCCCGCCGGACGTGACCAGCATGCAGTGGGATGGTTTTCGCATCATGGAATGGTTTCACCGGCTGGACGCGGCCAAAAGAATTCCGGTCATCATCATCACCGGCAGCGAAGATCTCAAGCTGAAGGAACGCGCCAACAGCATGGGAGCCGTGGCCTATCTTCAAAAGCCGCTGGAACATGACCAGTTGTTGAAAGTTGTCCGGGCCACGCTGGGTGATTAGGCAAGACCCTTAAAAATCAGGCTTGCCAGCGGCGGCGGCTGGCTTATGATGCCCCGACTTCTGGATGCGAGCGTAGCTCAGTTGGTAGAGCATCACGTTGCCAACGTGAATGTCGAGGGTTCAAATCCCTTCGCTCGCTCCATTTTTTAATTTCCCGTTCGTTTTTATTTCACACAATTTCCACCGGACATTTCGGCAGCCTGCTTTCCCGGTGTTGACATTCTGCCACAAAAGGAATACTTTTGCCACATGGAAACGGTTACGTTGAAAATGGAGCGCAAGCACATTGCCCTCCTGAAAGAGCAGGCGAAAGCTCTGGGCCGTTCCCAGGCGGCGGTCGTGCGCGATTTGATTGACCAGCATCTCGCGCAAAAAAAACGCCCGTCGCTGTATGACCGGGCCAAAGACCTTTGCGGCAGTGTGTGCGGCTCGAAAGATTTGTCCACGCGACCAATGACCGGCTATGGCCGCGACTAAAATTCTTCTGGATTCAGGTCCGCTCGTCGGTTTCGTGAGCGGGACCGACCAGCATCATCGCTGGACGGCGGAAATTTGGAACAGCCTTTACGAGCCGTTGTGGACTTGCGAGGCGGTTTTGTCGGAAGCGATTTTTCTTTTGCAATCAGACGGAGTTTCCATTGATACCTTGTTGGAACTTTTCGAGCGTGGACTTGTGAAAATGGATTTTAATGTGTCGGCGCATCAACCCGACGTGTGGCAACTCCTTCGCAAATACGCCGACCAGCCGATGAGTCTGGCCGATGCGTGTCTCGTTCGCATGGCGGAATTAAGCGGGCATTGTCAGGTGTTCACGACGGACAAGGATTTTTTGGTTTATCGGCGCAAAGGGCGGCACGTTATTCCGTTGCTCGCGCCGTTCGACAGTTGACAGAGCAATTTCACACAATTTCCACCGGACATTTCGGCAGCGCGTCAAGAAACGCCTGGCCGTATTGCTTCGTCAAAATCCGGTTGTCCAAAACGACGATGATGCCGGTGTCGGTTTTGGTTCGGATCAAACGGCCGACGCCCTGACGGAATTTCAGAATCGCTTCCGGCAACGAAAATTCGCCGAAGGAATTTCCGCCGCGCGCTTCAATCGCCTCCAGCCGCGCCTCGATGAGCGGATGATCCGGCACCGCGAACGGCAATCGCGTGATGATGACGTTGCTCAACGCCTCGCCCGGCACATCCACGCCCTGCCAGAAACTGTCCGTGCCGAACAACACCGAGTCCACGTCGTCCTTGAACTTCTCCAGCATCGTCGAGCGCGGCGTGCCGGTGCCTTGCACGAACAATTCAATCTTCAACTTGTCGAATACCGGCTGCATCCGGTCAGCGACTTCCTGCATGAGTTTGTAATTCGTGAACAACACAAACGCCTTGCCGTGCGTCTGCTTTACAAAATGTTCCACCCAATGAACCAGCGCGTCGGCATAACCCGCCTCGCGCGGGTCGGGCATTTTTTTCACGGCGAACAGTTTCATCTGCCGCTCGTAATCGAACGGCGTGCCGACTTGCAGCATCGTCGCGGCTTCGCAACCGACACGGCGGGAGAAATAATTCAAACCGTTTTGCGATTTTGTATTTGTGGCGAGCGTCGCGCTCGTCATCACAATGCTCGTGTCGCTTTCAAAAAGCCGGCGGCGCAGATAATCCGCCACGTCAATCGGCGCGGCGTTCAGCGCGAGATTGCGCTGCGTCTTGCCGCTGCGTTCGACCCAATAAACATGGTCGTCCGCGCTCTGGCTCAAAAATTCCGCGACCTCCACCTTCAATTCGCCCAGCCGCCGGTTGCATTCGACCAACTCCTGGCCAATGTCTTTGTCCTCGCTCAACTTGATGAGTTCGCTCACCGCCTCGCGCAAACGCTGGATCGGCAAAGTCACGTTGTCTTTGACGAGTTCTGCGCGGCGGATGCGCAGCTCTTTCCATTCGCGTCGCCGCGCCGAAGAATTTTCGCCGCCAGAAAATTTTGGTTTGGCCGTTGCCTGGATTTCCTCGCACGCCGCCTCGACATTTTCAAAAAATTTATCAGACTCGCTCAAAATTTCTGCGACGAGCTTCACCGCCTTGCCCTGGCGCAACGTCGCGAGCAGGCCTTTTTCCGTGCGCGGATTCCACAGCCGGTTCAGCGCGTAACGCACCTGTCCGCTCGACACGCTCAAGCCGATGTGCCGCGACGCCACGCTCTCCATCGTGTGCGCCTCGTCGAAAATCACGAAGTCGTTCTTGAACAAAATGCCGCCTTCCATCTCCTCGTCCACGCCGCCGAGCAATGTGAAAAACAGCGTGTGGTTCAAAATCACCACGTCGGCAGACATGATGCGGTTGCGCACGCGCTGAAAAAAACAAACGTCATGATCCTTCGCGAAATCCGACTGATGCCCGCACGTTTTTGGCGAGCAAAGACCGCGCTCGGAACAAACCTGCGCCCACACTTTCGCGTCCGGCTCGATGGAAAAATCCGACAGACTGCCGTCCTTGGTTTCCTTCGACCATTCGTAAATGCGCTGTAATTCTTCGGCTTCCGACGACGTGAACAGATTGCCGCTTTGCTGCATCGCCTTTTGCAATCGCCGCGTGCAGAGATAATTCGCGCGGCCTTTCAACATCGCGTAACTGAACTTCACCGGCTCCGGCAGCGAACCCAGCACGGCAGCGAGCATCGGCAAATCTTTTTCCGTAAGCTGCTCCTGCAAATTGATCGTGTGCGTCGAAATGATGGCCTTCTTTTTTTCCGCCACGGCGAAGAGAATCGCCGGAACCAAATACGCCAGCGACTTGCCGACGCCCGTGCCGGCCTCGACCGCGAGATGCTCGCGATTTTGCAACGCGCGCGCCACGGCCACGGCCATTTCCTGCTGCTGCGGGCGGAACTCGAAGTTGCTCGCCTTGGAAAGAATTCCACTCGGCGAAAAGATCTCCTCAACTTTGGAAATTAAATCGGCGCCGACTGGTTGAATTTCAGAAACAGAAATCACTTGGGAAAAGTAAAGCTGCCGAACACAACGAAGTCATTCTCGTGCGAATTAACTTTCAGTGCTACGAGAAATGAAGTGTCGAGGCTGCGGGTCATTTCAACATTTCTCCCAGCAAATTATTCCGGCGAGAAAGTTGACGCAATGTTCTGCCGAGATTCAACGGTTTGAGTGCGGCCAAGCTTGCGCGAGAACGAATGCGCTGCGCTATTTTTTCGGGTTCGGACACTTTTGCGGATATGGTTTTCATTTATTTACCTAGATATAATGTCAGAAAGTTTGGCTGTGCAAGACCACTTTCAACGCCGAAGTTTTTCCCGACGCGAGCGTGATTTTGTTTTGTCCCACGTTGCCGGATTCCACGCAGACCATCCGATGAAATTCCTCATCGCCGAAATCGGACATCGCCTTCGACTTGGCCACCCACGGATTCCACAGCACCGTCGAAGCCGAGTCGCTTTTCTCCACACGAATTTTGCGGCCAAGTTTGGCGTCGTGAATTTCCACCGCGCCAGTCGTGTCCAGATAAACCCGGTCTGTTTCCGCGCTGAAACGGATGGCGTCGTCCGCTTCCACCTTGTGAAAAGTGCCGCCGACCTTGTCCAGAAACGCCATGCCTTTCAGTCCGGTCACGGAAATGTCGTTGATGTCGCCGACGGTAAAATAAGTATGCAGACACTCCTCAAAACTCAATGGCTCGGCGGCGGTGTTCGCGACTTTCAACTCCATCGTCAACTTGTCGTTCACCGTCACAATGAATTCTACTTTGCCGCGAATCGCATTCGTGCCACCGGCATTTTCTGGCATTTGTAAACGGACGCTGACGCCGCCGCGAATCGGCTTGTCCGCCGCAAACTGGCTGGCCGCACTCATCCACAGCAGCGGCGGCTCGCCATTTTTCTGGAAGCCGGCCACGTGCGCGCCGTGCAGGTAAATTTCCGCCGCACTCCACGGCGTGGTGATTTTGATGAGCGGCAAACCGCCGCCGCCATTGACGAATTCGCCGCGGCCGGGAATTGCCAGCCGCTGCAGTTTTTCAGAGACAAGTTTTTGTTTCATAATTTTATCCTCCAAATAAATCCATTTGCGGCGGCGGCGCGAGTTGTTTCAGCTTGTCGCGATCTTGCTGGCGGCGCGGCTGACGCACATTGCCTTCCGGCGTGAGTTCGGATTCTTCAAGGTTCGATAAAATTTGTTTGGCGCGTTCCAGAACTTCCTTCGGCACGCCGGCCAGCCGCGCGACTTGGATGCCGTAGCTTTTATCCGTGCCGCCCTCGACGATTTTGCGCAGGAAAACAATCTGGTCGTGCCACTCGCGCACGGCGACGTTGAAATTTTTAAATCGCGGCAAACGCATCGCGAGTTCGGTCAATTCGTGATAGTGCGTGGCAAACAAAATTTTCGCGCCGACTTGATTGTGCAGATGCTCGACGATGCTCCACGCCAGACTCAAACCGTCGAAAGTGCTGGTGCCGCGTCCAATTTCGTCCAGCACGATGAGGCTGCGCGGCGTGGCGTTATTCAAAATGTTCGCCGTCTCGGTCATCTCGACCATGAACGTGGACTGCCCGCGCGACAAATCATCGCTCGCACCGATGCGCGTGAAAATGCGGTCCACCAGATCAATCCGCGCTTCCGCTGCCGGAATAAAACTGCCGGTGTGCGCGAGCAGCGCGAGCAGCGCGACTTGGCGAATGTAAGTGGATTTGCCCGCCATGTTCGGCCCGGTGATGAGCGCAATTTGCGGAATTTTCTCTCCGGTAGCAGCCGACGTGAGTCGGCTCTGATTTTCTTCCGAGGAAGTTTGAGCGGACTCACGTCCGCTGCTACCGAGCAAAGTATCATTCGGCACGAAGCGTTCCTCGACGAGCTGCTGTTCCAAAACCGGATGCCGTCCGTCACGGATTTGCAAAATGCCTTCGTCCAAAATTTGCGGGCGGGAATAATTGTGCAGCCGCGCAGTTTCTGCAAAAGCAGCCAGCACATCCAATTGCGCCAGCGCGGAAGCGGTCTGCTGGATTTTTGGCAACTGCCCCAGCACTTCCTCGCGCACGTGCTGGAAAATTTCATATTCCAGCTTCACGCCGCGTTCTTCCGCGCCGAGAATTTTTCCCTCCATTTCCTTCAACTCCGGCGTGATGAAGCGCTCGCCATTGGCGACGGTCTGCTTGCGATGATAATGCGCCGGAACCCTGTCGAGATTCGACTTGGTGACTTCGATGTAATAGCCGAAAACGGAATTGAAGCGCACTTTCAGCGAGGCAATGCCGGTGCTGGCGATTTCACCGGCCTGCAATTTGGCGATCCAATCTTTGCCGCCGCGCTGGGCGGTGCGGAGTTCATCCAGTGCGGAATCAAAACCATCGCGGATCATGCCGCCTTCTTTGATTGGCAACGGCGGTTCGTCCACGATGGCGCGCGAAATCAATTCGACCAAATCGGGCGATTCGGAAATCTGCAAATCCAAATCCGAAATCAAGCTGGTGGGGCGAGCGTCCTCGCGGGCCGTTGGCACGTCATCAACCAAAGACTCGGCTCCCGGGG
>Ga0209746_1000999_pt1 | contig 13864 bp, 9 predicted proteins | sample BarGraNGADG00211_3_FD_184496 | JGI IMG/M metagenome (GOLD analysis project Ga0209746, IMG submission 184496) | Arctic peat soil microbial communities from Barrow, Alaska - Barrow Graham LP Ref core NGADG0011-211 (SPAdes) (version 2) | ecosystem: Environmental > Terrestrial > Soil > Wetlands >... | reverse complement strand
CCGAGCCGATTTGTTTTACCGTGAAGTATTGAAAGTAACTGATATTAAGCGGTTCAATACCTATTCTGAGGTTGATATTGAAATGCAGAGGCAAGATGTGGATTTATTATTGACGCTGAATGGAACGATTTATCGGGTTTCGGAAAAATTCCGTGACAAAGATTATGGCGATTTGTATATTGAAGTTTACAGCAAATACCCGAAAACATTGGGTTGGCTTAATACAGGTTCTCCAAACGCCATTTTGTATTTTACTCCTGAATCCGTTTATTGGATTACACACAAATCACTTTCATCCTTTTGTTTACATACTCTTTTTCCACTCATACCAGCTGCGTGGTACGAAGAACTGTTTCAGTCTCACAAAACCGTTGTATCAAAAGAACTACTTTTGAAAGGAGAATCCATCAAAATAAATCTTATCCAAGCACATAATCGAGATGGAGTAGCTTGGGAAACAATAGGAATAAGTGTACCTTTTGAGGTTCTGGGAAAAAATGGAGTAAAGATTCGAAAATTTTGAATCCGTCCATCTACTTTTATTTCAAAAAAAAGGTTCTTTCAATCTCTCAAAAAATCAATTGTAAATATTTTTTGCAATTATACCCGGAAATGAATAATAAAAACTATTTTTGTGACCAAAAAATTACACTTATAAAGCAGAATCGGATAAATTCTATCAGACTGAATTATTGTTTTGCTTAAAACCAATCAAATTTATGTTTAAAGATTTATTTATACGGAAGACGCTGGCTGAGTTAGAAGAACAAGCTGATAGTAACCACAACGCACTAAAACGACATTTAACTGCAACCAATCTGACTTTGTTAGGCGTTGGTTGCGTTATTGGTGCAGGAATCTTTGTTTTAACAGGTACTGCGGCGGCGTTACATGCCGGGCCTGCCGTAGCGTTATCATTTATCATTTCGGCTTTCGGTTGTTTGCTGGCCGGACTTTGTTATGCCGAGTTTGCTTCCATGATTCCGGTTTCAGGTAGTGCATATACTTACGGTTATGCCACTATTGGTGAGTTTGTTGCCTGGATTATCGGTTGGGATTTGATTTTGGAATATCTTTTCGGATCTGCAACAGTTGCTGTAGGATGGTCGGGATATGTAACCAGTTTTTTTGCTGATTTTGGAATTGTAATTCCAACGGCGATGTGCCAAAGTCCGTTTATTTTTGATGCATCCGGTTGGCATGCGTCAGGTGCTATTATCAATTTTCCGGCTATTTTTATCGTAGCTTTAATGACTACTTTGTTGGTTATTGGTATTAAAGAATCGGCTAAATTCAATAACATTATCGTTTTAATCAAAGTCACCGTTATTCTGCTTTTTATCGGTTTTGGTATTTCTCATATCAACATTGCCAACTGGACACCATTTATACCTGCCAATACGGGTGAATTTGGTCATTTTGGTTGGTCGGGAGTGTTGACTGCTGCTGCTGTTGTGTTTTTTGCTTATGTAGGATTTGATGCTGTATCCACCACTTCGCAGGAAGCCATTAATCCTAAACGCGATGTGCCGAGAGGCATACTTTTTTCTTTGCTTATTTGTACCGTTTTGTATATTGCAGTAAGTTTGGTGTTGACAGGGATTCTGAATTATAAGTATCTGAATGTGGAAGCTCCGATTGCATTGGCTATAAATAGTGCAGGTCCCAGTTTAATCTGGTTACGCCCAATAATAAAAATCGGTGCCATTGCCGGTTTAAGTTCAGTGGTATTGGTATTATTGCTGGGTCAGTCACGTGTGTTTTTTACAATGGCAAGCGACGGATTATTGTGGAAAAGCTTTGCCAAAACACATTCAAAATTTAAAACACCTCATATCACAACCATTGTAACAGGTTGCTTTGCCGCTTTTTTTGCCGGATTATTTCCTATCGGTTTGTTGGGCGAAATGGTTTCTATCGGTACTTTGCTGGCATTTGTAATTGTTTCGGTAGGAATTATTCTTTTGCGTAAGGCTGAACCCAATGCCATTCGTGGTTTCAAGACACCGTGGGTACCTTTTGTTCCAATATTAGGGGCATTGGTTTGCTTTGCTAAAATGGCTGCATTACCGCGCGACACTTGGGTTCGGTTAATTGGATGGATGTTGATAGGCTTTGTGATTTATTTTACATATGGCCGGAAACACAGTCATGCACGGCAAAAAAGAAAGAAAAATGAAATGTAGTTTGTGGTTTATTCTCGAAAAATATTAGCATTGAACTGAATGAGTAAATGATAAAGCACAAAATATCAATGAGTTTTTATCATAAAAAAACTCATTTAAGTCGGTAACTTTGGATGACTTTTCAATTATATGTTTCTGAATGAAACAGCACGAATTAAATCCTTTTGAAGAATTAAAAATCTATAAATCGTTTTTAAATTAATTTGTTAATCTGCGACTAAAATTTTATTTTATTTTTTCTTTTTCAATAAAAGTAAAGTAGGATAATAAGGCGTTAAAAATATTGAGTTAGCATATTTAAGTTAACAAATTTAATTCTTTGAATATCAACTTAAATTCTGAAAAACAATAAATAAATTTTAACAAGAAGAGCGATTCTTCTATGTTTATGCGAAGTTCACTAAAAAATAATTCTTGTATAATTATGTGATATATGGAAAAAAGGTTGTAAATTGCGAACCTTTTCACCCAAAAATATTTATATTAATTAACAATAATTTAAGTTGAATTGAATAAACAATTTAGAATCAATCGTATGAGAAAACTATCGCTGATACTTTTAGTATCGATCCTGACATCTTTTTCACTTATTGCTCAAACAACAGCTAAAGGTGTAATAAAAGTTGCCGGTTCAGGAAGTCCGCTCTCCGGAGTTACAATTACATTATTACAACAAAACATTTCCACTCAGACCAATGCTAACGGGGAATTTATCCTGAGTTTGTTACAGTCCGGTGATGACGAATTAAGTGTATCGCGTGAAGGCTATTTCACGCAGATAAAATTAGTGAATTTGAAATCAAGCCAGGTGAACGATTTAGGTGTTATAGAACTTAAAGCCGATGTTCAGGAAGAGATAAAACAAGAAATTGTTCTTCAACTTAGTGAAAATGAATTGAATAGCGATGAGAGCCGGGCTTCACAAAATGTATCGGGCTCCTTGTCATCAAAAGGTGATGTGTATAGTGCTCAAACAAGTTTTTCATTTAGTCCAATGCGTTTCAGAACTCGTGGTTACGACCAGGATTTTGAGTCTACCTATATTAATGGTGTCCATTTTAATGGCTTGGAGCGCGAAAGCTTCAATTATTCATCATTGGGCGGTTTGAATGACGCTATGCGCAACCAGGAAGAAGTAAATGGATTGGAAGCTAACTCGTTTAGTTATGGTAATTTAGGAAGTGCTACTAATATTAATACCAAAGCTTCTACTTACGCTATCGGAACCAAAGCCAGTTTAGCATACACAAACCGGGCTTATAAACTACGAGGAGCAGTAACACATGCCACAGGTTTAATGTCCAATGGATGGGCATTTGCTGCTTCGGCGGTTGTTCGTTGGGCAGATAAAGGTATTGTTGATGGAACATTTTATAATTCGGCAGGTTATTTCCTTTCTGCCGAAAAAGTTTTGAATAAACATCATAGCTTTTCCTTGGTTACTTTTGGAGCTCCGACTCAACGTGCTCAACAAGCTGCAGTTACGCAAGAAACATTTGATTTGGTTAAATCAATTTATTATAATCCTTATTGGGGTTATCAAGATGGAAAAGTTAGAAATTCACGCGTTGTGAAGAGTTTTGATCCAACAGTAATATTGTCGCACGATTTCAAAATTAACGAAAAACAACGTTTACGTACCGGTGTGGCTTTCCATTATAGTTTATACAGCAATTCTGCACTTGGTTTCTACAATGCACCGGATCCTAGTCCAAATTACTATCGTTATTTGCCGAGTTTCCAAACCGATCAAAGTATCAAAGATCAAATCACAGAAATGTGGCAAACAGATTCCAATGTATCACAAATAGATTGGGCTGCTTTGTACCAAGCCAATTATCGTAACAATGCGGTGGATGCAAACGGAAGTGCTAAATATGTGATTGAACGCCGACACAATAATTTGATGGAAACAACTTTAAATTCTACTTATGTAAATCAGCTAAGTAAAGAATTGAAGCTAACAGCAGGAATTGAAGGGAAAACATCCAAAGGAATGCATTACAAAACTATGGATGACTTACTTGGAGGAAAGCAATGGATTGACATTGACCAATTTTCCGAACGTGATTTTCCTACAAACCCAAATATTATTCAGAACGATATTCGCAATCCAAATGCCGTTATTAAAACCGGAGATATTTTTGGTTATAATTATGATATGAATATTGTACATGGAAGTGCATTTGTACAAAACGAATGGGTGTTGCCACAGTTGGATATTTTTTATGCCGGAAAAGTAACTTATACCCAATTCTCTCGTTTTGGTTACATGGAAAACGGACGCGCAACTGCCATCAACGAAATTTCTTATGGGCAAGGTAAAACCTGGTTTTTTATCGATCCTTCGTTGAAAGCAGGTGCAACTTATAAAATTGATGGTCGTAATCGCATAACGGTGAATGCCATTGCCGAAACCAGAGCACCGTTAGCAAGCAATTCATATATTTCAGAACGAATAAAAGATACCCGCATTCCAAATTTACAAAGTGAAAAGATATTGTCTTACGATTTGGGTTATTCATTCACATTTCCTACTATTCGAGGAAGAATAAGCGGATTCCGCACACATATTCTGGGAAGTTCGGAAATGCTGGGTTACTATGATGATGAATACAGGACTTTTATTAATCATATTCTGACCAAGTCAGATAAAATCTACCAAGGTATCGAAGCCGGAATTTCGGCCAAATTGAATACTAGTTTCACTTTATCTATAGCCGGAACATTCGCTGATTACCATTACACCAATAATGCATTGGGAATAAAGAGTCCAGAAAACGGTGCATTTGCCGATCTGCAAGATACGGTTATGACAAACGGATTAAAGGTAAATACAGGACCTCAATTGGCAGCCAATATTACGCTTGATTATTTTGGACCCAAAATGTGGTTTGCGGATATTACGTTGAATTATTTTGATAATAATTACCTTGACTTTGCACCGAATCGTTTTACAAAATTAAATATGGCAAAATATAACGATGCTGCTTTATTGGCATTAGGTACACAAGAAAAACTGAAAGGTGGATTTTTATTAGATGCTTCGGTAGGTAAACTTATTTATCTGAAAAATCGTCATTCGTTGAACTTTAATTTGAGTTTAAGTAATATTTTGAATAACACCAAAATGATAACAGGTGGTTATCAACAAGCTCGTTTGCCTCTGTTAGATGGAGCTATTGATTCTTCAGGCCTAAACAGATTCCCTTCAAAATATTATTATGCCTGGGGATTTAATTTGTTCTTTAATATTGGATATAAGTTCTAATGAATAATTAATAATGCACAATTCATAATTAATGGATAGTTCAAATATAGTTTTTAAAAAAATAAGAAAATGAAAAATATAAAGATAAAAGGTGCTTTCTTTGCACTCACAGCCCTATTGACCGGTTGTGCTCAAACAGAATTTAATCCTATATCACCCGAAAGCTTAATGGGTAAAAAGTTGGAATCAACCTATACTATTGCCCAATTAAGGACAGAATTCATGAAGACCCCCGGATTGTTTACTGCTGATTTAATATCTTCTCAAACCGATTCTATAGTTATCAACGGAATTGTTACTTCATCGGATAATGAAGGCAATGTATATAAATATATTGTAGTGCAGGAAGAAGGAGCAAACGCGCAAGCCATGAAAATTTCGATTGATGCCGGTAGTCTCTCTGGTATCTATCCCTTGGGACAACGTGTTTCGGTTCTTTGTAACGGTTTATATATTGGCAAATATGCCGAAGGACCTCAAATGGGCGTTCGATATGAAAATATAACTAAAACCCCTGTACGTATAGAACCCGGACGTATGCCCAAAATGTTATCCGATACACATATTTCAGCTTATGGATTACCGGTACCTGCTGCCGTGATTGCTGACACCATGACCATTGCTCAAATTAAAGCTGCCGGTCCATCGGCATTTAATAAACTGGTTTGCATAAAAAATGCCTTTTTTACAGGGAAAGGAGCTAATTATAATTTACCTTCAACCATTACTGATGCAGAAAAGATTTTTGCACCGTCGACCAATGGAATTGGTTATCCTCAGTCGCGCGAAATTCAGGATGGTACAGGGTCTGTATTTGTTTCCACCAGTGAATATGCTAAATTTGCAACCAAGAAAATACCGGCATCCACTTACAAAGGCAACATTACAGCCATTATTGGTTGGTACAACGATAAAGATGTTGTAGCTTCGAATTCAAAAATTTACCATCAACTTACGCTTCGCTCTATCACTGATCTTGGCAAAGGATTCGAAGGGTATCTTAATGCAAATAATTAAACTACTATATAATTAATTTAATTTTTTACGATTATGAAAAAAACAAAATTTTTTGGAATGATGCTATTTGCTCTTGCATTAGCTACAACCGCATGTAATAATGTAAAGGAACCAGATCCAGATCCAGTTTCTGCACTTCCGATTTCTGAAATATTTGATACGGGTCTTGGCAAATTCACGACTCAAAGTGTATCAGGTGATCAGGTTTGGGCTTTCGACAGTCACAAATATGTTACTATTACCGGTTATGTTGCTACTGTAAATAATGCAAACGAAGATTGGTTGATTTCTCCTGAAATCGACTTATCGAAAGTAACTGCTGCCAAGTTGTCTTTTAACCATGTGGCTCGTTATTTTGCTGATGCAAAAAATGAAGCTACTATTTGGGTTTCTTCAAATTATGTAGCTGGTTTGCCTGCTACTGCAACATGGACTCAATTGCCTACAAAAACCTTTACAGATCCCGGTAGTTGGCCGACAGTATTACCAACTTCAGGCGAAATTAGTTTGACGGCTTATGCCGGCAAAAAAATCAAAATTGCTTTTAAATATGTTTCTACTGCTGCCAAAGCCGGAACCTGGGAATTAAATAATTTTCTGGTTCAGCAAGGTGAAGCAACAGTTGATCCAACTGATGTAGTATCAGGGGACGGTAGCGAAGCTACTCCATACAATGTAGCAGCAGGCATTGCCAATCAAGGAGCTTCAAAATGGGTAAAAGGTTATATAGTTGGGTATGCTTCTGCTGCAGCTTCAGGTACTGTCTATACTTTCACTGCCGATACTTGTACACAAGCTACTAATATTCTAATCGCAGGTTCGAGTACAATAACAGATCCAACAAAATGTATTCCAGTTCAATTGCCAACTGGAGCAGTTCGTACTGGTTTAAATTTGAAAGATGTAAAAGCTAATTTAGGGAAACAAGTGACACTTTATGGCTCTTTAGAACTTTATTTCAGCAAACCGGGTTTGAAAAACACTTCGTATTATGCCCTTGAAGGCGGTACAACAGGCGGAACAAAACCTGTTGATACGTCCAATGCAATTTTCACAGAAACCTTTGCAAGCTCAAGTCAAGGTAATTTTACTGTTGAAAATGTATTATTACCAGCCGGATTTACTTCTGTATGGCTCCCAACTGCCACTTATGGAATGTCTGCTACAGGCTATAAAGTCTCAAACTTTGCTTCCGAAGGTTGGTTGATTTCACCGGCAATAAATTTAGCCGGAAAGTAAAATGTTACTCTTTCCTTTGAACATGCCATTGGTCCTGCAGCTCAATTAAGTATTGACAAGTCCTTCTTTACTGTATGGATATGTAATAATTATGTTTCAGGTAATCCAAATAATGTAACATGGACTAAAATAGATTTAACCACTTTTAGTACAACAGCTTGGGGATATATTATGGCAAATTTAGCAATTCCTTCAGCCAATTTAGCAGCTAATGCAAAATTTGCATTTAAATATATGAGCACAAGTGCTGCTTCCGCAACTTGGGAAATCAAAAATGTAGTTGTTAAATAAGAACTATTTTTTCAAAAGAAAAGCTCGATACATTTTTTAGTATCGAGCTTTTTTGCAAATAAGTTTAAGTATTTATCCCAATTTACTGTCCAAATTGCGTTTCAATGCCGCTAAAAATCCTTCTGTGCTCAGATAGTTTTCTTTAGTTACATCGTCACCGTGAATTAGTACCGCCAAATCTTTGGTCATTTCACCCGCTTCAACGGTTTCAACACAAACTTGTTCCAACTTTTCGCAGAAGTTATTCAATTCGGCATTCCCGTCCAGTTTGGCACGATGCATCAATCCCCGCGTCCAGGCAAAAATAGAAGCAATCGGATTGGTAGAGGTTTCTTTGCCTTGCTGGAATTGGCGGTAGTGACGGGTTACTGTTCCGTGTGCAGCCTCGGCTTCTACGGTTTTTCCATCAGGAGTTACCAATACTGAAGACATTAAGCCCAATGAACCAAAACCTTGTGCAACCGTATCGGATTGAACATCGCCATCGTAATTTTTACAAGCCCACACAAATCCGCCGCTCCACTTCATACACGAAGCTACCATATCATCAATCAAACGGTGTTCGTACGTGATTCCTGCTTCTTTGTATTTGTCAAAAAACTCATTTTCATATACTTCCTGAAAAATATCTTTGAAACGTCCGTCGTATGCTTTCAAAATGGTATTTTTGGTTGAAAGATACAATGGCCACTTCTTCTCTAACGCAACCCGAAATGATGAACGGGCAAAACCGTAAATCGATTCGTCAGTATTATACATGGTCATCGCCACGCCGTCACCTTCGAAGTTATATACTTCCCAACTTTTTGTTTCACCGGCTTCGTTAGTAAAAGTCATTTTGAGGGTACCTTTACCTTTTATTACCGTATCGGTTGCCTTATACTGGTCACCAAATGCATGACGACCGATAACGATAGGTTTTGTCCAACCCTGGACGTAACGTGGAACGTTGCTCATTACAATAGGTTCTCTAAAAACTGTTCCACCAATAATATTTCGGATAGTACCGTTTGGCGATTTCCACATTTTTTTCAACCCAAATTCCTTTACGCGAGCTTCATCAGGAGTTATGGTAGCACATTTGATACCTACATTGTATTTATTGATAGCATTGGCTGCATCAATAGTCACCTGATCGTCTGTCAAATCCCGATTTTCGATACTTAAATCGTAATATTTAATATCCAAATCCAAATAAGGCAGGATAAGTTGTTCTTTAATAAATGACCAGATTATGCGGGTCATCTCATCTCCATCGAGTTCAACGATAGGATTTTTTACTTTTATTTTTTCTTTCATGTCTATAGTCTATTGTCTATAGTGTTAGTTGATGATTATTTAGTTGGATTTGATTGCTTTTTTAAGTAATCTATTAGTTTCTGAATTGAGGATGAAATATTATAAACTCTGTTTCTTAGTTCTAATGTTTGTTCAGCTGGAAGATATCCAATATCTTCACAAACGTATAACATACTTTTTACTTCTCCTGAACTACCTTTAGCAATTTGTAAATAACGTACAAATAAATTGTCGGAACCAGAGTCAGCTCCCTCAGATATATTGTTCATTATAGAAATACTCGCTCGTTGAAGTTGATCTCTGAAGCCAAAGTCGTTAAAGTTTTTAGTAATAGAATAAATATCCTTAACCAAGATTCGAGCATCTTGCCAAACTCGTAAGTCTTCGAAACATCTCATAATTTCTAATTAAAATGAAAATGGTCAATAATCGACTGTTGTGTAGACAATAGACTATTGACCATAGACTTAAATAAATTATCTTTCCACCATTGGAATAAACGATTGCTTTTCGCGAACGTTTTTATATGCCGGACGAATAATTCGTTTGCTGCTGAAATTAAGTTCTTCAATGCGATGAGCTGTCCAGCCAACGATACGTGCCATTGCAAATAATGGTGTAAATACTTCTTTCGGAAGCCCGATAGCTTCATATACAAAACCGGAATAGAAATCTACATTGATACAGGTTTGTTTAACATCGTCACCTTTGAACTGCATAAATACTTTCACAGCACGATCTTCAATCAATTCCATGAAATTAAATTCTTTTTCCAACCCTTTTTCTTTGGCAAGATCACGGGCCATTTCTTTCAATAATCCTGCACGTGGGTCACTTATGGTATAAACAGCATGTCCAATACCATAAATCAAGCCAGTTTTATCAAAAGCTTCTTTATTCAGAATTTTCAAAAGATAAGCGTCTACTTCTTTTATGTCTTTCCAGTTTTTTATATTGCTTTTCATATCATCAAGCATACTATTTACCATCACATTGGCACCTCCGTGAAGCGGACCTTTCAATGATCCGATACCGGCAGCAATCGCTGAATAAGTATCTGTTTCTGTCGAACTTGTTACGCGCACTGAAAAAGTAGAGTTATTACCTCCACCGTGATCTGCATGAAGAATAAGTGCCAAATCAAGTATCTTTACATCTAACTCTGTGTAATTATTATGTCCTTTCATCATGTACAGGAAATTCTCAGCTATCGATTTATTTTCATCCGGATGGCGAACATGCAACGATAGTCCTTGTTGAGCATGACGAAGAACATTGTATGCATAAGCAATAATAGTAGGGAATTTTGCTATCAGATTTATAGACTGACGGATAAGATTATCCTTCGAGATATTATCCGGATCGTCATCATAAGTGTAAAGTTCGAGCACACTTCGTGCAAGAATATTCATAATGTTTTTGCCCCGTAATGCCAAAATACTCATTGTAGCACGATGGTCTAACGGCATGGTTTCAGTCAGCAACTTATGAAAAGTTCCCAATTCTTCGGTATCCGGAAGAGACCCCGAAAGTAACAAATAAGCAGTTTCTTCATAGCCTAAGCGATTGTCTTTTTGAATGCCGTGAACCAAATCTTCCACGTCGATACCCCGATAAAAAAGTTTACCCGGGATAGCTTTTAATTTTCCATCCTCCTGACGATCGTAACCTACAACATCACCCACGCGCGTCAGTCCTGCCAATACACCCGAATGATCTTCATTGCGAAGTCCGCGTTTAACTCCGAACTTAGTAAAAAGTTCTTTATCAATTTTGCTGGTTCTTTTTATAGACTCTGAAAGCTTATAAATCAAAAATTTTTTTTCCATAAGAATTTTTTAAATTTTGTGTGTTTTTACTAATATATTGTTAATTAATTTATTTATTCATTGCATTCAACGCACTTCCTTCCTTGAACCATTCAATCTGAGCTTGATTATAAGTATGAAATGCTTCAAATTGTTCATTTGTCCCATCAGAATGTTTCAGTTTGATAACCAGATTTTTCCCAGGTATAAATTCAGTCAATCCCAAAATACTTATTTTATCATCTTCGCGAACTTTCTCGTAATCCTTTTTATCGACAAAAGTCAACGCCAACATTCCCTGTTTTTTCAGGTTGGTTTCGTGAATACGGGCAAAGGATTTAACCAGAATGGCTTTTACGTTCAGAAAGCGTGGTTCCATGGCTGCATGTTCGCGACTGGATCCTTCGCCGTAGTTTTCTTCGGCAACAACGATAGAGCCAATTCCCTGCGCTTTATATTTGCGCGCTAATGCCGGAACTGTCCTATATTCGCCGGTTTCGGCATCCAACACGGTGTTTGTTTTTTCGTTGAACGAATTTACAGCTCCAATCAACATATTGTCGGAGATATTATCCAAATGTCCACGGAAACGCAACCACGGTCCGGCCATTGAAATGTGGTCGGTAGTACATTTCCCTTTGGCTTTGATTAATAAAGGTAGCTCAATCAGGTCTTTGCCATCCCATGCGGCAAAAGGTTGTAAGCTTTGTAAACGTTTCGATTGCGGATCGATGTAAATATCGTTGTCATTACTTGTAGGTGCGATATAACCTGCATCCTCTACTGCATAACCTTTTGGAGGTAATTCAAAACCTTGTGGTTCCTGAAGTTTTATGTTTTCACCTATTTCATTTACCAACGAATCTTTCATAGGGTTGAAACATAAATCACCGGCAATGGTTAATGCCGCTACAATTTCAGGTGAACCGATAAAAGTATGTGTGTTCGGGTTTCCATCGTTTCGTTTGGCAAAATTACGGTTGAACGAGGTGATGATTGAATTCGGACGTTCAGGTTGGCCTGTTTCGCGTTTCCACTTACCAATACAAGGTCCGCAGGCATTAGCCATCACTATACCTCCAACCGATTCGAATTCAGCCAACACCCCATCGCGTTCGGCAGTATAACGAACCTGTTCAGATCCCGGATTAATGATAAACTGTGCTTTCACTTTCAATTGTTGTTCTTTTGCCTGTTTAACCACTGAAGCTGCACGAGTCAAATCTTCATACGAAGAATTTGTGCAAGAACCAATTAAACCAACTTCCATTTTTTGCGGATAACCTTTATCTTTTACTGCTTGAGTAAATTCCGAAAGGGGATAGGCTGCATCGGGCGTGAAAGGGCCATTAATATACGGTTCTAATTCACTAAGGTTTATTTCAATAATTCGGTCATAATATTTTTCCGGTTGTGCCGTTACTTCGGCATCTGCCTGAAGGTGCTCAATAATTGCTTTTGCGGATTTTGCCACTGAAGAACGTCCGGTTGCTTCGAGATAAGCTGCTGATTTTTCGTCGAAAGGAAATAGGGAAGTGGTTGCACCAACTTCAGCTCCCATATTACAAATCGTTCCTTTTCCTGTTGCAGAGATGGACGCAGTTCCTTCTCCAAAGTATTCGATTACGGCATTGGTTCCGCCTTTAACGGTCAGAATGCCGGCAAGTTTCAGAATTACATCTTTTGGCGAAGCCCAACCCGAAAGTTTTCCGGTGAGTTTCACTCCGATAATTTTCGGCATTTTCAGTTCCCACGGCATTCCCGCCATAACATCCACAGCGTCGGCACCACCAACTCCGATGGCAATCATTCCCAAACCGCCTGCATTAGGCGTATGTGAATCAGTCCCAACCATCATTCCTCCCGGAAAGGCGTAATTTTCCAACACCACCTGATGAATTATCCCTGCGCCCGGTTTCCAAAATCCGATACCGAATTTGTTGGAAACGGCACTCAGAAAATCATACACTTCACGATTTGTATCTTAGGCGGTTTTCAAATCCGGTTTTGCTGAAATATAAGCCTGTATCAAGTGATCACAATGAACGGTAGAAGGAACAGCCACTGTCTTACGGCCTGAGTTCATTAATTGTAACAGAGCCATTTGAGCCGTAGCATCCTGCATGGCCACACGGTCAGGTGAGAAGTTGACGTAATCAACGGCACGATTGTAATTTTCCAAAGGTTCCTCATCATTTAAATGAGAATAAAAAATTTTCTCGGTAAGTGTAAGAGGACGTTGTAATTTATTTTTTATCTGACTGATTTTTTCGGGAAGGGAAGCGTAAATCCGTTGAATCATTTCTTCATCAAATGCCATAATTTCTGTATATTTAATCTAAGTGTAATTATTTCTAAGGCAAATGTAATGAAAAAAAAGTTTCAAGAGCACAGCTTCGCTAAAATTAAGTTTTTTAAACAAACGGTTATATAAATAGTTCAACGCATATTGGCTGTAAAAATAACAAAATCTCATCTTTTTGTATTAAAGATGAGATTTTTAGAAGTGCGCCTGTATTAATATACGGAAAAATTTCTGTATTTGATTCAAAATCAGTAATTGGAGTTAATCCAGGTGAGTTTATGCCAAATAGTTTCCAATGGTCCTTGCCGGTGGTTTTTCATCCACCAGTTACTGAAAATACCCTGAACAATGGCAAGAGAAATTCCGATTAACAGGCAGAGGGTTGCTCCGGTGTATTTATAGAGTCCCAAGCCGAAGCCATAGTAAATAAACGAACCGAGTATGGATT
>Ga0209746_1000998_pt1 | contig 13864 bp, 8 predicted proteins | sample BarGraNGADG00211_3_FD_184496 | JGI IMG/M metagenome (GOLD analysis project Ga0209746, IMG submission 184496) | Arctic peat soil microbial communities from Barrow, Alaska - Barrow Graham LP Ref core NGADG0011-211 (SPAdes) (version 2) | ecosystem: Environmental > Terrestrial > Soil > Wetlands >... | reverse complement strand
ACGAAACCGCTGCGCGCAGCTACCGGCTCGCGTGCGTCGCGGGCGCGTGGCAATTCGTCACGCAGCCGGAATTTTCGCCTTGGCTCAAGGCGCTGGTCGGCGTGAAGGCGCGGCCGTCGCGGCTGTCGCAGGCGGCGTTGGAAACGCTGGCCATCATTTCGTATCGCCAGCCGGTCACGCGGGCGGAAGTCGAGCAGGTGCGCGGTGTGAACGTGGATGGCACGATGCAGACGTTGCTCGAACGCGGCCTCGTCGAGCAGAGCGGCCGCGCGGAAGTGGTCGGTCGTCCGGCGCTTTACAGCACCACGCCGCTGTTCTTGGAATACTTCGGCCTGCGCGGCCTGGAAGATTTGCCGGCGGCGGATGAATTGCGCCGGATTAAAATTGAGCGTCCGCCCGCGCCGGTCACGGCAGATGCCGGGCTGGCGACAAATCCGCCGGAGCAACTTCAGTTGAATGAAGAATTAAAAATGAAGAATGAAGAAGCGTCCGCCGCACCGCTGCCGGGTAATTCGACGAATCCAACGCCATGAAAACACTTTTACTTTCAATCGTTTTGGTCGGGCTGACATTTTGCGCATCCGCTCAAAATTCGACCAACCAATTGCCCGCACGATTGAAAATCAAGGTGACTTGTTTCGAGGGAAAGATTGATTCTGGTGTGTCGTCTGGCGGTGTTTGTTTTGCGCCGGGTGCCGGAGAAACTATTGACACCGGCAGCACGCCGGGCCAGGAGCACGAGCTAAAATATTCATTTGTCCGTCAGAATGGAGACAAGGCCACACCTCATAATTTTCAAACTGATACGATTATTTATCTGCTGTGCAGCTAAAATTGCCGCAGAAAACACCAGGTATCACCGGCCTGGGCAAACCCGCTCTTTGCTTCAAATGCTAAACCCGTGACCATATTTATCACTCCACTGTCACACTTTTGGCCAGATTTCTCGGCTTGTCCACGTCGCACCCGCGCGCGACGGCGATGTGGTAGGCGAACAGTTGCAGCGGCACGGTCGCCAGAATCGGATAAACCGGCCCCAGCGTTTTCGGTAGATAAATCACGTCGTCCGCCACCTTCTTGATCTGTTTGTCGTCTTCCGTCGCCAGCGCGATGATCGGACCTTTGCGCGCGCGGATCATCGCCAGGTTCGCCATCGTCTTGTCATACATCGCATCCTGCGGCACGAGAAAAACCGTCGGCGTCTGCGCGTCAATCAACGCAATCGGCCCGTGCTTCATCTCCGCCGCCGAATAACCCTCGGCGTGGATGTAGGAGATTTCCTTGAGCTTGAGCGCGCCTTCGAGCGCAATCGGAAACGTGTAGCCGCGTCCAAGGAAAAAGAAGTCTTTGGCCTTCGCGTATTTTTTGGCGAGCTTCTTCAACGCATTGTTTTGTCCGAGCAGTTTCTCGATTTGTTTCGGCGCGGCTTCCAGCGCGTGTAAAATCTCCAGCGCGCGATTGGCCGAAAGCGAACGCATCCGCCCCAGATGCAAGGCGAGCAGCGACAACACCGTGAGCGTGGAAACGAAGGCTTTGGTCGAAGCGACGCCGATCTCCGGCCCGGCGTGCATATAGATGCCGCCGTCCGATTCGCGCGCGATGCTGCTGCCGACAACGTTGACGATGGCCAGCGCGCGATGACCGCGCCGCTTCGCCTCGCGCAGCGCCGCCAGTGTGTCCGCCGTTTCGCCGGATTGCGAGAGGACGAGCAGCACGGTGTTTTTTTGGAGCGGCGCATTGCGGTAACAAAATTCATGCGCGAACTCGACCTCGACCGGAATCTGCGCGAATTCCTCGATCAAATACTCGCCGACGAGCGCCGCGTGCCAGCTCGTGCCGCTGGCGGCGATGATGATGCGGTCAATCGAACGCAATTCCTTTTCCGTCAGGTTCAATCCGCCGAACTTCGCCGTTGCGCCCGCCAGATCAATGCGGCCGCGCAACGCATTTTCCACCGTCTGCGGCTGCTCAAAAATTTCCTTGAGCATGAAGTGCGCGTGCTTGCCGCGCGCCGCATCCTCCTGGCTGAACTCGATGTTGCTGATCTGGACTTTCGCCGTGTCCGCGCCGAGATTCAAAACGGCGAAGCGTTCCGGCGTGATCGTTGCCACGTCGTAGTCGTTCAAGTAAACCACTTTTCGCGTGTGGGCGACGATGGCGTTGGCGTCGCTGGCGAGAAAATTTTCGCCGATACCGATGCCGATGATGAGCGGTGAACCGCGCCGCGCGCCGACAATCAAATCGGGATTGTACGCGCAAATCACGGCGATGCCGTAAGTGCCGATGACTTCGCGGAGCGCGTCGCAGACGGCCTGCGTGAGCGTGTCGCCATTTTGAAGCTGGTGGGGCGAGACTCCCGGTGAGCCTTTGGCGGGCGACGATTTCGGCTCGCGGGGACGCTCGCCCCACCCATTTTTTCCGCGCCGCTTTTCGTAGCAGTCGCCGATGAGGTGCGCGAGGACTTCGGTGTCGGTGTCGGATTTAAACTTGTGTCCGGCCTTGAGCAGCTTTTGTTTGAGCGCGTCGTAATTTTCGATGACGCCGTTGTGGACGACGGCGATCCGGCCGGACTGGTCAAAATGCGGGTGGCAGTTTTTGTCCGAAGGAATTCCGTGCGTGGCCCAGCGCGTGTGGCCGATGCCGAGATTCCCCGCGAGCGGTCTGGCTTTCAACAGCGGCGCGAGACCTTCGTCAATCTTCCCCTGCTTTTTTCGCGCGAACAATTCGGCGTCCCGCATCACGACCAGGCCTGCGCTGTCGTAACCGCGATATTCCAGCCGCCGCAATCCTTCGAGGATGATGGGCGAGGCCGCTTTTTTCCCGACGTATCCAATGATGCCGCACATAATTTTTTTTGGTGGGGCGGAGCTGCTGCTCCGCCCATTTTTCTGTGTTTGGTCAAGGCTGCGCGGCAGCGCCGCCCCACCTTAAAATCCACTCCGCCATTCCGGTCAAGCCGTCCACGACCATGGCGTTTGAAATTTTTTCCGGCGATTCGCGTTCCACTTCCGCGCCGTAGCCGGTGCGGACGAGTATGCTTTTTTTCACGCCCGCATTCCAGCCGCATTCCAAGTCAATCAGCTTGTCTCCGACCATGAAACTTTCCGCGAGGTTCAAATCAAACTCATCGCGCGCGTCGAACAAAAACTGCGGCGACGGCTTGCGTCCGCGGCTCGGCTGGTCGGGTGCTTCGGACGCGATGTAAGTTTTCTCGAAGCGCACGCCATCGCGGGCAAATTTCTGGCCAAGATGTTCGTTGACGCGCTCGGCGTCGGCGAGCGTGAAATAGCCGCGCCCGATGCCGGATTGATTGGTGACGATGAGGAGCTTGAAGCCCGCATCCAACAATTTTTTCAGCGCCGCGCCCGCGCCGCGAAAAATCACGACATCTTCGGGGCGGTGCAGATAATTTTTTTCCACGATGAGCGTCCCATCGCGGTCGAGAAAAATCGCCCGGTTCATTATGCGGACAAATTGTGGGCTGATTGTGGCAAGAATGGAATTGAATTTTTTTGCCGGTGCGGGCAGGATACGCCGTCTTTGCGGTAATCAAATTAACATACAAAAAATATGAGCAATAAAGGCAGGTTAGGAATTTTGGTGGGCGGCGGCCCGGCGCCGGGTTTGAACGGCGTCATCGCGGCGGCCACCATCGAAGGCATCAATCAAGGTTATGAAGTCATCGGCTTCCGTGACGGCTTCAAACACATTGCCGCCGGCGACACGACGCAGATCAAGCCGCTGTCCATCCGCGACGTGAAGGACATCCACCTCAGGGGCGGTTCGATTCTTGGCACCTCGCGCACGAATCCGACCAAGTCCGAGGAACAGATGAAAAATATTTTCACTGTTTTTGAAAAGCTTGGCATCACCGCGCTCGTGAGCATCGGCGGCGACGACACGGCATTTTCCGCCAGCGTCGTGGCCAAGCGCAGCGGTGGTAAAATCAAAGTTGCGCACGTTCCCAAGACGATTGACAACGACCTGCCGTTGCCCGGCACCGCGCCGACGTTCGGCTACGAAACGGCGCGGCATTATGGCGTGCAAATTGTCCGTAATCTGATTGAAGACGCCCGCACCACGTCCCGCTGGTATCTCATCATCAGCATGGGCCGCGCGGCGGGACATCTCGCGCTCGGCATCGCCAAGGCATCGGCGGCCACCCTTTCGATCATCTCCGAGGAATTTCGCGGCCGCCAGGTGACCGTGGACGAAGTCTGCGACATCATCATCGGTTCGATTATCAAACGTAAAGCCGAAGGTTCGCAATACGGCCTCGTTGTCCTCGCTGAAGGCTTGATCGAATCGCTCGGCGAACAAGGTCTGCTCGCCGCAATGCCCGAAGGCCAGCTTGAGCGTTTTGGCAAAGTGGTCCGCGACGACCACGGCCATCTGCGCCTCGGCGAAATCGAATTTGGCCGATTGATGAAAGAACTTCTCACCGTGCGCCTGGAAAAGCTCGGCATCAAGATGACCTTTATTGACAAGGATCTTGGCTACGAACTCCGTTGCGCCGACCCGATTCCGTTCGACGCCGAATACACCCGCGACCTCGGCTATGCGGCAGTGAAATTTCTCCGTTCGCCCGAGGCCGAAAAATACGGCGCCATCATCAGCTTCGTGGACGGGAAAATGAACCCGCTGCCGTTCGACAACATGCTCGACCCCAAGACCGGCCGCATGCAAAACCGCCGCGTCAACGTGGACGGCGAAGCTTACGAATGCGCCTGTGCCTACATGATCCGCCTCGAACGCGAAGATTTCGAGGACGCCAAGCAACTCGGCAAGCTCGCGGCCATCGTCAACTTGACGCCGGAACAATTCCGCGCCCGGTTCGGCTACCTCGCCGGCCTCCAGTAAAATTATTTTACGCGAACGACGGCGGGGAAAAATCCTGCCGCCGTTTTTTATTTTTGAAACCGCGCAAATTCATTTTTTTGAACAACCAAGGAACCCAGCAACCAAGTTACGGCCAGTATTTCTGTTTAAGGTTTTCCTTTGTTACTTCGTTACTATGTTGTTCAATTTTCTGGTAAAACTGACGGCATGAAACCGCTCGCGGACTGCAAACTTTACACCTTCGTGGACATGGCCTATTTGCATGACCGCGCTCCGGAACTCGTCGCGCAGCAGCTCTGCGACGGCGGCAGCGATTTGATCCAGCTCCGCGCCAAAAATTCCTCGCCGGAAGAAATCCGGCGCTTGGCGGAAAAAATTCTGCCGGTCACAAAACGCGCCAACGTCGGCCTCGTCATCAACGATCACGACGACATCGCGCGAGAATTGGAAGCGGACATTTGCCATTTGGGACAGGAAGATTTTTTTGACGCCGGGCACAAGCACGTCATCGAATTCTGGGGAATGGAGCGGGTTTTGCCGATTGGTTTATCAACGCACTCGCCCGAACAGGCGAAGCGCGCGTTGAACGCCGGTGCGGATTACCTCGCCATCGGGCCGGTGTTTGCGACGGGCACGAAGCCGGGCGCGAAACCCGTGACGCTGGAATACGTCCGCTGGGCGGCGGCGAACGTGACCGTCCCGTGGTTCGCCATCGGCGGCATCAATCTGCAGACGCTCGCGGAAGTTCTGGCGGCGGGCGCGCGGCGCATCTGCGTCGTCTCCGCCATTCTCAACGCGCCGGACATCGCGCAGGCGTGCGCGGAATTTCGCCGCAAGTTGGAGTGAAATAATTTCCGACGGCAGTTTAAAAAACAGCTTCATCCATAATCTTCCGTTTGATTTCCCGCTTTTGTCGGCCCGCGCCGTCGTTTAGATTCCCCGCATGGCTTTTCTGCGGCGATGGCTTTTGATTTTGTCCGTGCTCATTTTGGGCGGCGGACAAATCCTGGCTGCGGGCACGCGCGAGGAAAACGCTTTTGCCGCCGCCGCCAAAGCGTTTCAGGATGAAGTCTGGGCGCACGCGGAGACGGGGTTCGCGCAGTTTAGAGAACGGTTTCCGAAGTCCGAACGGCTGGCCGAGGCAGTGTTGTTTCAGGCGCAGGCGGAATTTCAGCAGGGGAAATTTACAAATGCCATCGCGCTGCTGGCCGACCCCGACAATCTGGCGCAGGCTAAAATTCTGGCCGACCGCTACGTTTACTGGACGGCCGAAGCGCAATTTGCCATCGGCGACACCAATAATTTAGCCGCCGCGGCGGAAACATTTGTCACGCTGACAAAACATTTTCCGGAATCGCCGCTCGCCTTGAGCGCGGTCGTCGAGGCGGGAGCCGCGCAGGAAAAACTGGGCAACTGGGCGCCGCTCGCGGAATTGCTGGGCGCGACGAACGGCGTGTTCCAGCGCGCGGCGGCACTCGACGCGGCCAATGAACTGGTTTCGCGCGGCCGGCTTTTGCTGGCGCAGGGGCGGCTGGCGCAGCAGGATTTTACCGGCGCGGAAGCGGTCTTGAAGCTGCTGAATCCGCAGACGCTCGCGCCGAAACTGGAATGGCAGCGGGATTATCTGCTCGGCCAGGTGAAGTCTGGCGCGGGTGATCTCGAAGCGGCGCTGGCGGTCACGACCAATTTGCTTTCCGTCGCCCGCTCGCTGAAAAACGCCGGATGGCTGGCCGACAGCGTGGTGTTTCACGGTGCGTTGCTGGAAAAAATGAATCGCCTGCCGGAGGCGGAGGCGGCGTGGTCGGAAAATCTGGCGGCGGACATGCCGGCGGAAAAACAAAAACAGGCGGTCCTCAAAATCGCCGGGCTGGCGGCGGCGCAAAATAATTTTACCAATGCGGAAGTGCAGTTGGAAAAATTTCTGGCGCAGTTTGCGGATTCACCGGCGGCGGAACTGGCGCTGCTCACGCTGGGTGAACTGCACCTGAAGGATTTTGCCGGGCAGCCGGCGGCCACCAATCATCTCGTGTCGGCGCACACGAATTTTGACCGGTTGATCGGCGGATTCACGAACAGCCCGCTGGCGGGCAAGGCGCATCTGGATCGCGGCTGGTGCTTCTGGCTGGAGGGGAAATTTCCCGAGAGCGGCACGAATTTTCAGGCGGCGCTAAAATTACCACCGTCTGAAGATCTGGCGGTGGCCAGATTCAAACTGGGCGACGCCTTGTTCGCGCAAAACAATTTCATCGGCGCGCGGGAAAATTACAACGCGGTGCTGACGGAGTTTGACGCTTTTCCGGCGGTGGCCAGCTCGCTCGGCGACCGCGCACTTTACCAGATGTTGCGCGCGAGCCTTGAGTTGAAAGACACGCCGGGGGCGGAAGCGGCGATGCAGCGGCTGCTGGACGTTTTTCCGAAGAGCGAGCTGGTGGACAACAGCCTGTTGCTGACCATACAGGGGATTTCCGATTTCAGTTCGCCCGCGCAGGCGCGCGATGTTTTTCAAAAATACCAGCAACAATTGTCAGCCTCGGCGTTGCTGCCGCAGGTGGAGCTGGCCGTGGCGCGGACGTTTGAGCGTGAGCAAAACTGGCCCGCCGCTATTGCGAGTTACGAGGGCTGGTTGAAGAAGTTTCCGACGAATGCTGCGTTGCCGCAGGTGGAATACGCGGTGGGCTGGGCCAATTATCAGGCGGGCCGCGAAACGAATGCGTTTCAGCTCTTCACGACGTTTGTCGCCCGGTTTCCGGCGGACACCAATGCGCCGCTCGCGCAATGGTGGGTGGCCGATCATTTTTTCCGGCTGGGTGGGACGAATTACCCGGATGCCGAGAAAAATTATGAATACATTTTCCAGACGCCGGCGTGGAACAATTCGCCGCTGGTGTATCCGGCGCAGTTGATGGCTGGCCGCGCGGCGGTTGGCCGTCAGGGTTTTCCAGATGCGGTGCGCTATTTTCAAGGCTTGTTCACCAACGGGCCAGCGGAGGATCTGAAAAATCAGGCGCGTTTTGCCTACGGCAGCGTGCTGAAGCAGTTGGATTCGTTGGACACCAACCACCCGTTTTCAAATTTTGAGACGGCGACCAATGTCTTCGCCCAGATTTATGCGGCGAACCCGACGAATGAAACGGGAGCGCTGGCCTGCAGCGAACTGGGTGATTGCTGTTTTGCGATGGGCGCGTTGGACGCGGCGACGAATGCGTTTGCGCAGGTGATGCAATCGCCTTATGCCGGCGTCGGGTTGCGCAGCCGGGCGCAGGTCGGGCTGGGCCTGACCCTGGAGAAAAAAGCGGCGCTGTTGCCGGCGGCGGAACGGAAGCCGCTGCTCACACTGGCGCTGGAAAATTATCATGATGTGTTTTATACGACGGACAATCCTTTCTGGAAGAAAAAGGCCGGCCTGCAGGCGCTGCCATTGATGGTCAGTCTTCGCGTGGGCGATGTGGACAAGTTTTTGACCGACTTGGAAAAGGAATTACCGCCGTTGACGGAGATGCTGGAGAAAAAACGGGCGGCGCTAAAAAACTGACGCTGTTTGACACGCGGGCAAAGTGAAATTAATTTCGCACCATGACTGAACTGACCACGGAAACCATTTTGACGCTGATGCCGCGCGCGGCGGCGGCGGTGAAATCCATTCTGACGAAGCCGGAAAATGCGGGGAAAAACTTCCGCGTCTATGTGGAGCAGGGCGGCTGTTCGGGCATGCAATACGGCATGGTCTTCGACGAAAAGCGCGACGGCGATCTTGCCTCCATGCAGTCGGGACTGGAGGTTTTAGTGGACGCCATCAGTGCCCAATACCTGCGCGGCACGATGGTGGATTTCAGCGACGAACTGACCGGCGGCGGTTTCAAAATCATTAATCCGAACGCGAAGGAAAGCTGCGGCTGCGGCAAGTCATTCGCGACCTGAATTTTTTGGAAATAAAAAACGCCGTTCCGTTTGGCACGGAACGGTGTTTTGATTTTGGCGGGGGATCAAATCCAGTTTTTTCGGACCATCCACGACTTCATGATTTGCGTCAGCCCGACGTAGCAGACGAGTGTGATCGCGAGCAGCGGCCAGAACTGCCACGGCAACGGCACGAAGCCCAAATATTTTGCCAGCGGCGAGAACGGCAGCCAGGCGCCGACGCCCATGATGGCGATGGTGGTCATGGTCAGTTGCCAGCTTGCGCGCGACTGGATGAACGGAATCTGGTTCGTGCGGATGACGTGGACGATGAGCGTCTGCGTCATGAGCGATTCGACAAACCAGCCGGTGCTGAACAGCGCGGCGGCGTAGGTATGGTTGATATCCACGGGGTTGGCAAAACGCGCGGCCAGCTCTGCCGTCGGCGGGACAAGGCCGAGGTTGCTGCACTTGAAATAAAACCACATCAGGAAATACGTCGTGTAGTCGAAGATGGAGCTGATCGGACCGATGAACATGATGAACCTGGAGATTTCACCCATGTGCCACGGACGCGGCTTGGAGATGACAGCCGAGCCGACGTTGTCCGTCGGAATCGGCACTTGCGAAAAATCGTAAAGCAGATTGTTTGTCAGCACTTGGATAGGCTGCATCGGCAAAAAGGGCAACCACGCACTGGCTCCCAGCACGCTGAACATATTGCCGAAGTTGGAACTCGCACCCATGCGGATATATTTCAAAATGTTCACGAACACCTTGCGCCCTTCGAGCACGCCTTCCTCCAGCACCATCAGATTTTTTTCGAGCAAAATCATGTCGGCAGATTCCTTGGCGATGTCCACGGCGGTGTCCACGGAAATACCCACGTCGGCGGCGAGGAGCGCCGTGGCGTCATTGATGCCGTCGCCCATTAAGCCGACGACGTGTTTGTTGCGTTGCAAGGCCTGCACGACGCGCTTTTTGTGCGCCGGCGAAAGGCGCGCGAAAACGTCCGTCGTCTCCACCTCCTTGGTGAGCTGTTCATCGGTCAGATTCTCCACCTGGCTGCCGAGCAAAATTTTCTCCGCTTGAATGCCGACTTCGCTGCAAACTTTGCGCGTGACGAGGTCGTTGTCGCCCGTCAGGACTTTCACGGTGACGCCATGCTGCCGCAACGCTTCGATGGCTTTGGAGGCAGTTTCTTTAGGTGGATCGAGAAAGGCAAGATAGCCAGTCAAAATCAAACCGCTTTCATCGGCCTTCGTGAACGTGGTCTGCGCGCCGAGTTTTTTAGAGGCGACGGCGAGCACGCGGAAACCATCCTCGCTCAAATCGTTGACTTGCTCCACGAGGTCGCCAACCAAGACCGGCTCCATCTCGAATATTTCCCCTTCGCTCAAAAAATGCGTGCATTTGGCGAAGACGGCTTCCGGTGCGCCTTTGGTGAGCAATTGGCGTTCGCCCTCCGGCCCCTCGATGGCGACGGACATCATCCGGCGCGAAAAATCGAACGGGATTTCGTCCACCATCTTGTAGGTTTCGATGCCCAGTTCACGGTGCAGTTGCTGATGCTTCAACACGGCGCGGTCGAGGACGTTTTTCAGGCCGGTCTGGAAATGGCTGATCAGATAGGCGTCGCGCAGCACGGCTTCACTCTCGTTTTTGAAAACGTCCACGTGCAGTTCGAGGATGACGTGGTCAATTGTGAGCGTGCCGGTTTTGTCGGTGCAAAGCACGTCCATCGCGCCGAAGTTCTGGATGGAATTGAGTTTTTTGACGATGACCTTTTTCTTGGACATCGCCAGCGCGCCCTTTGACAGGCAGACGGAAATAATCATCGGCAACATTTCCGGTGTGAGGCCGACGGCCACCGCCATCGCAAAGAAGAAGGCGGCTGTCCAATTATGTTTGAACAGGCCGTTGATCAGAAAAACCATCGGCACCATCACCAGCATGAACGTGAGCATTAACCAAATGTATTTTTTGACGCCCCTGTCAAAGGCTGTCTCGACTTGCTGTCCGGCAAGGCTGCTGGCCATCTTGCCGAAGTAAGTCTGCGTGCCGGTCGCGACAATGACCGCAGTGGCCGCGCCGCTTTCCACGCTCGTGCCAAGGAAGCAGATGTTGGTGTGCTCGATGGACGAGACGTTTGTTCGCGGATCACGCGTATCGGATTTTTCAACCGGCAAAGATTCGCCAGTGAGCGTGCCCTGTATGATGAACAAATCTTTTGCCGCGATCAGCCGCACATCGCCAGGAATCATGTCGCCAGCCGAGAGTTTTACGATGTCGCCGGGGACGAGTTGTTCCAGTGGAATTTCCTTTGTTTGGCCGTCCCGCACGACGGTCGCGGTGACTGTAATCATCGCCTTGAGTTTGGCCGCCGCGTTGTTGGCCTTGGTTTCTTGCACGAAACGCAACGAGACGCCCAATACGACCATTAACAGTATCACCGTTCCGGCGCGAATATCGCCGGTGGCATACGAGACCGTCGCCAGAATGGTCAGCAAAATCACCAGCGGATTGCGGACGGCGAGCCAAAGCCGATGCAGCCACTCGTGCTTCCTTTCGTGCGCTACTTCGTTCGGGCCGAATTTTTCCAGCCGCGCGGCAGCTTCGGCTTCCGTCAAACCGTTGGGCGACGTGCCTTGCAGTTGCAGGACTTCGGGAATGTCTTTGATCGCAGCCTCGTTGACAAGATTGACGAAATCAGTTCCACGGGAAAAATTTGGGATGTTCAAGCTGGACATAAAATTACAATTTTGCGCAACCAAATTAACCAATCACAATGGGAACGGCACGTTAAGTTTTTGTAAAACACAATTTTTTGCGCGGGCGTGCGCTTGACGCTGCCGCCCGTTCGCCCTAGCTTTCCAGACATCGGGGAGCCAACCGGCCGTCCGCAGGGACGACGAAGGCTGAGAGTTCGGCGCGGAACGCCGGAGACCCAAGAACCTGATCCAGGTAATGCTGGCGTAGGAACTCCTTGCGGAGGGCCAATTGGCCGCCTTCAAAAGTTTTCCCGGATCAACCAAGTTGTGGCTATCAACCATCAACTAAAAACCATCAACAATTTTATGATCGCGACCAAAGATTCGTTCGAACCGCACAGCAGCGAACAACTGCCCGCCAGCAAAAAGGTTTTTGTCGAAGGCAAGATTCATCCCGACGTTCGCGTGCCGATGCGCGAAATCGAAGTCACGCCGACGAAGTCTTACACGGGCGCGGTGACGGCGAATGAACCAGTGCGCGTTTATGACTGCTCCGGGCCGTGGGGCGACCCGAGTTTCACCGGCACGTCCGAAGAAGGGTTGCCCGCGCTGCGACGCGAATGGGTTTTGAAACGTGGCGACGTGGAGGAACACGACGGGCGCGAGGTGAAGCCGATGGACAACGGTTATCTCTCCGGCAAGCACGCCGAGTTCGCCAGCAAGGCGGAGAAGAATCGGCTCGTGGAGTTTCCCGGTCTGCTCGGTCAGCGCCGCAAGCCGCTGCGGGCGAGCAAAGGTCATCCGGTCACGCAGCTTTGGTATGCGAAGCAGGGCATCATCACGCCGGAGATGGAGTTCATCGCCATCCGCGAGAATATGCGGGTCGCGCAAGAATTAGATCGGGGAGCACACGCGCCTCGCGTGTCCGGCGATGCGCCTCGCATCGCCGATCTTTCGCGCGACAACATTCGCAACGACCTGAACAAGCAGCACGCCGGCTCGAGCCAGCTCGCCAACAGCGAATATTCGCCCAGCGTCTTCCGCCGTTTCCCCCAACGCATTCCCGCTGAGATCACGCCCGAATTCGTCCGCAGCGAAGTCGCCGCCGGACGCGCCATCATTCCGGTCAACATCAACCACCCCGAGTCCGAGCCGATGATCATCGGCCGCAACTTCCTCGTGAAAATAAACGCCAACATCGGCAACAGCGCCGTCGCGTCGAGCATCGAGGAGGAAGTCGAGAAAATGCGCTGGGCCACCAAATGGGGCGCGGACACCGTCATGGATTTGTCCACGGGCAAGAACATCCACGCCACGCGCGAATGGATTCTCCGCAACTCGCCCGTGCCCATCGGCACAGTGCCGATTTATCAGGCGCTCGAAAAAGTCGGCGGCAAAGCCGAGGAACTCACCTGGGAAATTTACCGCGACACCCTCATCGAACAGGCCGAACAGGGCGTGGATTATTTCACCGTTCATGCCGGCGTGTTGCTGCGCTTCATTCCGCTCACCGCCAACCGCATGACCGGCATCGTTTCGCGCGGCGGCAGCATCATGGCCAAATGGTGTCTCGCGCATCACCAGGAAAGTTTCCTCTACACCCACTGGGACGACATCTGCGACATCATGGCCGCCTACGACGTTTCATTTTCCATCGGCGACGGCCTGCGTCCCGGCTCGATTGCCGACGCCAACGACGAAGCGCAATTCGGCGAACTCAAAGTGCAGGGCGAACTCACCACGCGCGCGTGGGCCAAGAGCGTGCAGGTCATGAACGAAGGCCCGGGTCACGTGCCGTTGCACATGATCGAGGAAAACATGGCGAAGCAACTCGAATGGTGTCACGAAGCGCCGTTCTACACGCTCGGGCCGCTCACCACCGACATCGCGCCCGGTTACGATCACATCACCAGCGGCATCGGCGCGGCGATGATCGGCTGGTATGGCTGCGCGATGCTCTGCTACGTCACGCCCAAGGAACACCTCGGCCTGCCGAACAAGAAGGACGTGAAAGACGGCGTCATCGCCTACAAGATCGCCGCGCACGCCGCCGACCTCGCCAAAGGCCATCCCGGCGCGCAATACCGCGACAACGCCATCTCCAAGGCGCGCTTTGAATTCCGCTGGGAAGATCAATTCAACCTCAGCCTCGACCCCGTGACCGCGCGCGAGTTCCACGACGAAACGCTGCCGCAGGAAGGCGCGAAGACCGCGCACTTCTGCTCCATGTGCGGCCCGCACTTCTGCTCGATGAAGATCACGGAGGACGTCCGCAAATACGCCGCCGAACAAGGCCTCGCCGAGGAAGATGCGCTGAAGAAGGGGATGGAGGAAAAGTCGAAGGAGTTCGTGGAAAAAGGCGCGGAGGTTTACGCGAAGGCGTGAGTTTTGGAGCGCGGCTATATCCCGGAGACTAG
>Ga0209746_1000995_pt1 | contig 13885 bp, 10 predicted proteins | sample BarGraNGADG00211_3_FD_184496 | JGI IMG/M metagenome (GOLD analysis project Ga0209746, IMG submission 184496) | Arctic peat soil microbial communities from Barrow, Alaska - Barrow Graham LP Ref core NGADG0011-211 (SPAdes) (version 2) | ecosystem: Environmental > Terrestrial > Soil > Wetlands >... | reverse complement strand
CTGATAGCAATTGCTCACTTACAGGGTACTGCGCAAAGATGTGAACCCAAATTGCTGCCGAAGGTCCCTGTATTTTGATTGTTCAAAGTTCACGTATTTATAGAAGCAGTAAAACGTTTGACCAGCATCTTCCAAAAAGCCCGGAACAGGTATGCTCCAGCGCCCGGTCGGCCTGGCTGGCAGCAATTTCTTTGCCGGACTTCCACAGCCTGATCAATCGTTTTTTCATTTCAATCCTGGGTCAACTGATAATTCGGTGCTTCTTTCGTGATGATGACATCGTGTGGATGGCTCTCAATCAGACCGGCATTGGTGATGCGCACCAGCCTGGTTTTTGTTCGCAAATCGTCCAGGGACCTCGCACCTGCGTACCCCATCCCGGAGCGCAGCCCGCCGACCAGTTGGTAAACGAAATCGTGCAACTGACCCTTGAACGGCACGCGTCCCTCGATTCCCTCCGGGACGAGTTTTCCAGCTTCGACCCCAAGCGAAGTCGAAGGGCCGCCCTGCCCGCTGGCATAGCGGTCTTTACCATAACCTTGCATGGCGCCCATACTGCCCATACCGCGGTATTCTTTGAAACGCCGCCCTTCGAGCAAAACCACCTCACCCGGTGACTCATCCAGACCCGCCAACAGGCTGCCCAACATGACCGTATCTGCCCCAGCGACGATAGCCTTGACAATCTCACCGCTAAACTTGATCCCGCCATCGGCGATGATAGGAATGTTGAACGGGCGGGCTGCCTGGGAACAAATGTAGATGGCAGACAACTGCGGCATCCCGGCCCCGGCAACGACGCGTGTCGTGCAAATAGACCCGGCACCGACTCCCACCTTGACAGCGGCTGCTCCGGCCTCGATCAGCGCTTTCGTCCCTTCTGCGGTAACAACGTTCCCGGCGATGACCGGGAGTTTTGGCCACTTCTGATGAACACGGCGGATGGCATTAAGCACTCCCTTGGAATGACCGTGAGCGGTGTCAATGATGACTACGTCCACACCGGCATCCGCCAGAACTCCAACCCGCGTTTCGAGGTCCGCGCCAACGCCGACGGCAGCTCCAACCAGCAGGCGGCCGCGCTCGTCGTGGGCCGCGCTGGGATAGTCGCGCTCTTTCTGGATGTCCTTGACGGTCAGCAGCCCTTGCAGATGACCAGCATCATCCACCAGCGGGAGCTTTTCGATGCGGTGCTTCTGGAGAATGGCTTTGGCATCCTGGCGTGAAATTCCAACAGGTGCCGTGACCAGTGGCTGGGGAGTAATGAACTTGCTGATTGGTTGGCCAAAATCGGATGGTTCGACGAAACGGATATCGCGGTTGGTCAGGATACCCACCAATCTCTTCTCCTGATCCACAATAGGAACACCGCTGATCTTGTAAGTGGACATGATGTCTTCCGCCTGTTGGAGGGTAGCCTCCGGTGGCAGCGTGATCGGATCGGAAATCATACCCGATTGCGAGCGCTTGACCTTGTCTACTTCATTGGCCTGCTGTTCCGGCGACAGATTACGATGGATAATCCCAATTCCACCCTCGTGCGCCAGTGCAATCGCCAGGCGCGCCTCGCTGACAGTATCCATGGCTGCTGAGAGCAGGGGGATATTTAATCGTAACCCGGCGGTAAGGCGAGCGGTCACATCTGCTTCGGCAGGCAGGATCTCGCTATAAGCCGGGACGACCAGAACGTCGTCGAAAGTCAGGGCTTCGGAAGATTGAAAAAGTTCTTTATTGATGTCCATAATTCTCCTGAAGAAACGCCGGCAACATCTAGACGATTTTACATCAAAAGCGAATGGAGTGGAGTGCATTTTATGAAGTTCTTTGGGAATATTAATAATGAGGGAAAAATGTTGACCCGCGTCTCCCTTCGTGTTAGACTCAATCTTTGACTTTTCATGCGCATCCTTGCCTGTTCTTTGTTTTTCGGGATGGTTTTGGCCTCATCAGTTCTGGCGCGAAATGCCCAGTTTGGCGATCCGGTCATTGTTTCGCCGCGCCCCGGGGATGTGCTTCAGGGTGTAGTGACAATTGCCGGGTCCAGTGATGTTACCGGGTTTGTCTCGGCAGAGGTCTCGTTCACCTATGCGGATGATCCGACCGGGACCTGGTTTATGATTGCAATGAACAGTCTGCCGGTGTTCAACGATAAGCTGGCAACCTGGGATACAACGGTCATTACGGATGGAGATTATGTTTTACGCCTGCGCGTTTATCTGACAGACGGGAGTTCCCGCGAGGCCCTCGTTTCGGGCCTGCGCGTGCGTAACTACACAATGGTGGAGACACCCACACCGATGGCCCTCGCCCCGGAAGCAACGCCCCTTTCTACCATCACGCCGACCGCGACACCCTTCCCCACACCAACCGCCCTGCCGCGCAACCCAGCCACGTTGGCTCCAACGGATGTCTCTGCCAGTATTCTCTATGGCGGACTGGCGGCAATTTCGATTTTTGTAATTGTTAGCATTTATCTCTGGCTGCGACGGAAATAAATATGACGGAAACTTATTTAATTGTTGGCCTGGGCAACCCCGGCCGCGAGTACCGCGAGACCCGCCACAACGTTGGCTTCATGCTGTTGGACCGGCTGACGGTCAAACTCAACGCGCGCTTCACCCGCCTGCAATCCAAGGCGCTGGTGGCAAGTGCGAACTACCAGGAGCGCAAGATCATCCTTGCCAAGCCGCAGACCTTCATGAACCTTTCCGGCCAGTCAGTGCAGGGATTGATGCACTTCTATAAGCTCCCGCTGGAAAACCTGCTGATTGCTCACGATGACCTGGACCTGCCGGTCGGCACAATCCGCATCCGCCCGGATGGCGGTTCGGCAGGGCAGAAAGGCATGACGTCCATCCTTGAGCGCTTCGGCACAGACGAGTTTCCGCGCCTGCGGCTGGGTATCGGTCGCCCGCCCGGGCAGATGCAAGCCCCCGATTACGTCTTACAGGATTTCTCGAACGCTGACCTGACGTTCATCTCCGAGACGCTCAACCGCGCCGTGGAGGCCGCCCTGACATGGGTTACGGATGGGTTGGAGGCGGCGATGAATAAGTATAACGGCATCGTACCGTAGGGGCGTGATTTGTTCCCGCCCAGGGCGACCATAAAGGTCGCCCCTACAAAACATGGAATTCCTTCTCCAACAAATCCGCTCTCTTCCTGCCTATCAGCGTCTTTTGGCTGATGTGCAGACCGGGAAGCAACTTTCCGGCCTGGCCTTGCCGCGCGCGGCGCGTTTGCCCGTCCTGGCCGCCCTGCACGCGGACCTGGGCCAGCCCATCGTATTGGTGACCGACCGCGCCGACCACGCGCTCCAGTTGCATGACGAACTGGCTTTCTGGGCGCCAGATGCATCCCGGTACATTTTCTCCGAGCCAAACCCGCTGTTCTACGAAAATGCCGCCTGGGGCAGCGCCACCCGGCGTGAACGCCTGCAAACTCTTACGGCACTTTCAGCGTACCACCTGCCGTTTGTGGAAAAACCGTCCACGCCGCCGGTCATCGTTACAACCGTGCGAGCCATGATGACGCACACCCTGCCCCGGCGAGATTTCCTCAAGGCCAGCAAACTGCTTAAGGCCGGCCAGAGCATCCCGCCCGGTTCCTTGCTGGAAACCTGGGTCAGCATCGGCTACCAACCTGCCGACACCGTCCTCGAGCCAGGACAGTTCTCCCACCGCGGCGGCCTGCTGGATGTGTGGCCACAATCCGAGCCGCACCCCGTCCGCCTGGAATTCTTCGGGGACGAGATTGACACCCTCCGGCGCTTTGACCCGGCGACGCAGAGAACCATCGAGAAATTAGGGTCCATTCTCATTTCGCCTGCCCGCGAATTTATTTTGTCTGGCAAGTCTGAAAAGTCCGACAAGACTAACAAGTCGGACCTTTTGGACGTGCCAGACCGCGTCTCCGAGTTCCATATTCCTCTGTTACACCAATTCCCGGCTAGTTTATTGGACTACCTGCCTCCGAAGGCGCTGGTCTTGATGGATGACCTGAGCATTCTGGAGAGCACCGGTTCCGAGATCGAAGAGCAGGCGATTAAATTGCGCAGTGAGTCCATCGCCGAGGGGACTCTGGCTGAGGATTTTCCGGTTCCTTACATCTCCTGGTCAGAGTTGGCGGATAACCTGCAAAGTTACACCTGCATGGAACTGGGACACTCGACTGCCGAGGAATCTAGTGGCGATCTCGCCTCTCAATTTAGCCACATAGAGCGCTTCGGCGGACGTCTGAAGCCGTTTACCGAGTATCTGGCAAAGATTGTCAGCGAGGATAATTCTGTCGTTATTGTTTCACGCCAATCCTCCCGCCTCGAGGAACTCTGGGTAGAACAGGGATCAGGGAAAAGGGATCAGGCATCAGGCAACCCTCAATTTCTCGAAGCATCGCTCTCTGAAGGCTGGGCGCTCACTTCCGAATCTCGACTTACAAATTTCCTGATCACTGACTCGGAAATCTTCGGCTGGGAACGTCCGCAGCCACGCCAGCGTCCGCGACCGGGGGCAGAGACCCCCGAAGCGGCCTACGCGGACCTGAATCCTGGCGACTGGATTGTGCATGTAGATTACGGCGTCGGGCGATACACTGGACTGGTTCAGCGTACACTCGAAGGTTTAGAACGCGAGTTCCTGTGCGTTGAATATAAAAACGGCGACCAGGTTTACGTCCCCATCCACCAGGCCGACCGGCTGACCCGTTACATAGGTCCGGACGGCTCGCTGCCCGCGCCGGGAAGTCTTGGAACGCAGGAATGGCCGGAGACCAAGCGCAAGGTCCGGGAAGCGGTGCAAGTGGTGGCGCAAGACCTGCTCGATCTGTACGCGCGCCGTCAGGTCGCCGGAGGTTTCGCCTTCAGTCCCGATAATGCGTGGCAGGGTGAGTTGGAGTCCAGTTTTCCCTATATCGAGACCGATGATCAGGTCAAAGCGCTGACCGACATCAAACGCGACATGGAGACTCCCCGCCCGATGGACCGCCTGCTGTGCGGTGACGTGGGCTACGGCAAGACCGAGGTGGCGCTGCGGGCGGCGTTCAAAGCCGTGATGGACGGGCGGCAGGTGGCACTACTCGTCCCGACCACCGTACTGGCGCAGCAACACTACGATACGTTCCGGCAGCGACTCTCAGCCTTCCCGGTGACGGTTGAGATGCTTTCCCGCTTCCGCACACCGCGCGAGCAGAGCCAGATTTTGTACGCCTTGGCGCAGGGTGCAGTGGACATCGTCATCGGCACGCACCGCCTCTTCTCAGCCGACGTGCAGTTCAAGGACCTCGGGCTGGTGATCATTGACGAGGAGCAGCGCTTCGGCGTGACGCATAAGGAACATCTTAAGAAACTGCGTACCGAAGTGGACGTGCTCACCCTGACCGCCACACCCATCCCGCGCACGCTGTACATTGCACTTACCGGCGTGCGTGACATCTCCAACCTGAATACACCGCCCGAGGAGCGCCTGCCCATTATTACCCACGTTGGACCGTACTCACCGAAACTGGTCCGCCAGTCCATCCTGCGCGAACTGGAACGCGGAGGGCAGGTCTTCTTCGTCCACAACCGCGTCCAGACAATTGACGCCATGCGTATGCACCTGGAGAAACTCGTACCCGAAGCGCGCATCGCCATCGGTCACGGCCAGATGCACGAGACCGAGCTGGCAAGCGTGATGCACCATTTCACAGGCGGAGAGATCGACATTCTACTCTCAACCTCCATCATCGAATCCGGCCTCGACATTCCCAACGCCAACACGCTCATTGTGGACCGGGCGGATGCCTTCGGCCTGGCTCAGTTGTACCAGTTGCGCGGACGTGTCGGGCGCGGCGCGGCGCGTGCCTACGCTTACTTTTTCCGGCACAACAAACTGACTCCCACGCCCGAAGGCCAGGAGCGGCTGGAAATCATTGCCGAGAACACTCAACTGGGGGCGGGTTACTCGATTGCAATGCGCGACCTGGAAATGCGCGGGGCAGGAGAATTGCTGGGAACGCGGCAATCGGGACATATTGCTGCGGTGGGATTTCACCTATACACACGGCTGCTGGCCGCGGCGGTCAAGCAGGCCCGTACGCTCGGCAGGTTCGAAGGCCTAAAAGTGGACCTGAAATCTGCCAGCCTGGATTCCGTCCAGCCGATGGGCTTACCGGTCAACGTAGATCTGCCACTCGCCATCGGAATCCCCGAAACCTACGTTCCCGACACGAATCTGCGCCTGCGTCTTTACCGCCGCCTGGCCGACCTGACCGACAAGTCTGCCCTGGAGGCGCTCGCTGCTGAATTTACCGATCGTTTTGGCCCACTCCCGGAGATGATTACCAACCTGTTCTATCAGATGCAGGTCAAGCTGCTGGCCGAGGCGGCCGGGCTGATCTCGATCGGCATGGAAAGCGGACAGATCGTGCTGCGCTACCCTGCCTACCCGGAAGGGACAGAGTCAAAGCGCCTGCCTGATCTGGGGCCAGGGATTCGGGGCGGGAAGAATGCCTACTGGTGTTTGTTTGGGAAAGATACGGATTGGCAGGTGAGATTGTTGGAAGTGCTGGAAAAATTGCAGATGTAAACGAAGCGGCTGGATTTTCTCCAGCCGCTTTTTTTCGGTGGCGATTATTACACCAATTACCTCACGCCATCTTCCGAATTCTTACTTCGATTTCCTTCTCCCCCTTCAACAACTCAACCAATTTCGAAACATCTGTATCCCCGTAATGATACGGATACAGGATGCGCGGCCGGAAGGCTTTGGCTGCATCTGCCACCATCTCGGGGGTCATCGTGTAGGGCAGGTTCATCGGCAGGAAGGCGATGGCAATATCTTGCAACGCCTTCATTTCAGGAATGTTCTCGGTATCTCCGGCGATGTAAAGGCGCGTATCGCCGAAGTTCAGGATGTAGCCGTTACCGCATCCCTTCGGATGGAATGGGTCCCCGCTTGGGCGCTTGTGGACCAGGTTGTAAGACGCTACCGCCTCGACCGGTATCCCGGCCACTGTCTGAACATCCCCGTTGCGCATTACGGTCCCGCCCGTGACCTGCTGCGCACAGATTTCAGTCAGCACCAGAAGAGTCTTATCCGTGCGGATGCTGGACAACGCCTGCGGGTCGAGGTGGTCGAAGTGTTCGTGGGTGACGAATACCAGGTCCGCTTTGGGGAGCGAGGCATAGTCCGCCACCTTGCCGAATGGGTCAACATAAATATTCATCCTTTTGAAGACCATCAGCAGACTGCCGTGTCCAAGAAATGTGATAGACAGGTCTCCAGCAGAGGTGGGGAGTCCGTCAGTTTCGAATTTTCCTTGTGTGGTCATAATCGCCTTCCTCTTCAAAATTCTATTCTGCATTTTCGTGGTATCTTCTCAATAATTGGGGGAAAGATGTGGGTTCGCAAGCTGGCGAAGCCCGCTTGCGAACCCCCAAACCCCGCTTTTTTAAGAAGTTACTTTTCGTGCTTGCCGTCGCAGAAAGGTTTGTTGGTGGACTTTCCGCAGCGGCACAGGGTGAGGCTGTTGCGGATTTCGTAAACGGTCCCGTCTGCCGCCTCGACCGGGATTCCGCCGCGTACCCAAATCGGACCGAGCGCCGGGATGACCGTGTCGAGCACCAAGCCAATGGACGGTTCGAACTCGGGTTCGATCAGCTTACCGTTTTTATCGTGCAGTACCAGCCGTCCGGCGGGACAATCCCAAACTTCCTGAATGGCGATTTTCTTCGCTTCCGGGTCGTCTGAGGCACGCGTGTTATCCCAAACGCCACCAGCCCGGTCGCAGAAGCGCGCCGATGCGCACAGGGCGGCTACGTCGGTCAGGACAAGTTCCGGGCCGCTTGTCTTCGGCTCGATCTGTTCGATAAAAGGTTTCCGGCTGGCTGTCTCGGTTCCGTCGAAAAAGATTTCGCCGTGCGTCCCATCGCAAAAGGGCTTGTTTTTTGAATGTCCGCACCGGCACAGGTCATATTCTTTCTGGATTGGATATTCCTTGCCTTTATGCCATCGGACAGATAGTCCCTCCGCGTCGGGGACCAGAATCTGATCTGCCAGTGGGATGCTGCCAGTGACAGTGTAAGGACCATCCTCGTTTACTTTGATTTTCATCTTGTCGTTTTTGGTTGGCATCTTTCACTCTCTTTTTCGGTAAGGTAATCATACACCCTTCGTCCGGATGATTCAATCTCCAAACTTGCGATAGAACCAGGTTTTAATCAATTGGGTCAGAATGACGTATGCCACCAGCATTCCCAGCAGGAGCAGCCAGTAAAGCGGCGGCAACGGAACGAAGCCAAGCGTGCTTGCCAGCGGCGAATAGGGCAGGTAAGCCCCGATTGCCACGATAAGTATCGAAGTGAGCATCAAGGGCTTGCTGGCCCGGCTCTGCAAGAAGGGAATCTTGTTCGTGCGGATGACGTGGATGATGAGCGTTTGCGTAAAGAGCGATTCCACGAACCAGCCTGTGTGGAACAGGTCCGCGTTTGTCCAACTTTTAAAGACGTACAGCATGATGAAGAATGTCAAATAGTCGAAGATGGAACTGATCGGACCGATGAAGAGGATAAAACGGCGCAGTTCGCCAATAGCCCACTTGCGCGGGCGAGTCAGCCACTCGGCATCCACCTCGTCGGTCGGGATGGTGGTCTGCGAGAAATCGTAGAGCAGGTTGTTGGTCAGCACCTGGATGGGCAGCATGGGCAGGAAGGGCAGGAATATGCTGGCGCCCAACATGCTGAACATATTGCCAAAATTGGAACTGGCGGCCATCTTGATGTACTTGACGATGTTCCCGAACACCCGGCGACCTTCCATTACACCATCTTTCAAGACCAGGAGGCTATTTTCCAGCAGAATAATATCGGATGACTCCTTGGCGATATCCACTGCACTGTCCACCGAGATGCCTACGTCGGCGGCCTTGAGAGCCGGGGCGTCGTTGATACCGTCGCCCATGAAGCCGACCACATGACCCTTGGTCTGCAGAGCGCGGATGATGCGCTCTTTGTGGGAGGGCGAGAGTTTGGCGAAGACGGTGGTACTCTCGGCGGCCTCGGCCAACTGCGCCTCGGTCATCGCCTCGATTTCCGGGCCTAAAAGGATGTGGTCCACGGGCAGCCCAACCTGCTTGCAGATGCTGCCGGTGACGATCTCATTATCGCCGGTCAGGATTTTGGGGACAACGTTGTGCTCATGGAGTTTGCCTAATGCCTCAGAAGCAGTGGCCTTGGGCGGGTCCAGGAAGGCCATATATCCCAGCAGAGTCAAATCCGATTCGTCCAGGACCGTGTAATGCGGTTCGTCGTTTTCGCCCGAGAAAACCCGATACGCCACCGCAATAACGCGGAAACCTTCGGAATTCAGTTCCCTGACGCGCCGTTTGCGGTGCTCATCGTGTTCGGCGGTCACATCCAGAACCTCCCCGTTGATCTCGACGTGCGTGGAGAGCTTCATAATCTCCTCGACCGCGCCCTTGCAGATCAGGATTTGTTGATCCTGTTTGTTCTCCAGGATGACTGACATGCGGCGACGCTGGAAATCAAACGGCAACTCATCAATCTTGGTGAAGTTTTCATCCACCTGGAGTTCGTCGTTCAGGTCGCCGTGGTTGAGGATGGCTTCGTCCATCAAGTTCTTCAGGCCGGTCTGGTAGTAGCTGTTCATGTACCCGTAGTGCAGTACACGGACGCTGGGGTTGCCTTTTACATCCAGATGCTTTTCCAGCACAATTTTGCCCTGCGTGATAGTGCCGGTTTTGTCGGTACAGAGTACGTCCATCGCCCCAAGGTTCTGGATGGAATTCAGGCGCTTGACGATGACCTTCTTCTTGGACATCGCCAGGGCGCCTTTCGACAAATTGACCGTCACGATCATCGGCAGCATTTCGGGGGTCAGACCGACGGCGACTGCCAGGGCAAAGAGGAAGGCGTCCAACCAGTTGTGCTTGCTCAATCCATTGAACAGGAATACCAGCGGCACCAGGATCGCCATGAACGAGATCATCAGCCAGGTGAACTGGTTGATGCCTTTGTCGAAACTGGTCAGAACGCGCTGGCCGACGATGCTGTTCGCCAGCGCACCGAAGTAGGTCCCGCCTCCGGTCTGGACGACCACTGCCGTGGCAGTACCGCTTTCCACATCCGAGCCGAGGAAGCAGATGTTCGGCATTTCCAGCGGGTTCTGCGCCGCTTCGGCGACGACGAGTGTTGTCTTCTCCACGGGGAGCGATTCCCCGGTCAGAGCGGCCTGGTTGAGGAACAGGTCTTTGGCGGTGAGCAAGCGCACATCCGCCGGAATCATGTCACCGGCTGCCAGGACCACGATATCACCGGAAACCAGTTCCTTCAAGGGAATCTCTTTCCGCTGACCATCACGAATCACCGTGGCAGTCGTGCTGACCATCGCCTTGAGTTTTTCGGCAGCGGTATCGGCGCGGCTTTCCTGGACGTAGCGCAGCACAATGCCAAGGATCACCATCAGTAAAATCATGATGGTTGCCCGGATGTCCCCGGTCAAATATGAGATAATACCCAGCACCATCAGCAGGATGACGAGAGGATTTTTGATGTTATCCCACAGGCGCATCAGCCAGGTGCGATGCTTTTCTTTGGCAACCACATTCGGCCCGAACTGTTCGAGGCGCGCCTCGGCTTCTGCCTGGCTCAGACCGTCCTGCGTTGTCTTGAGTTGTGCGAGTATGCCCGGGATGTCGGAATGAGCGCTTTCAGCCAGCCTTGGGGAAATTTTGGAATTGCTCCCATGTGCCAGGATCGGCAGTCGTGCAGGGTGGGTATCTTTGGTCGGCAAAGTCGGCATAAAACAATCTCCAGAGGTGGAAAGGGTCAATCTGTTCTATAATAAACTCGAATCAGGTTTTATGGTAGATATTGCTCTGAATGCTGTTTTGAGCAATTGCTTTGGTTGGACTGCCCCCGGAGACCCCGGAGGCTCAGAAGGAAACCGTAAATGCTTTCCAAATTGAAAGACCTTTTGATCGGCCCCGCACTCCCCACTCAATCCCTCGGCCATACACAACTGAATAAAATCCGTGCCTTGGCGGCCTTTTCTCCTGATGCGCTGGCATCCATCGCTTATGCCAACCAAGAAATCTACCTGGGACTGGTGGTGGCGGGCAGCCTGGGCCTCTCCTATGCCTGGCCGATTGGGCTGGGGATTACCAGCCTGCTTGTCATCGTGGCCTTGTCGTATTTCCAAACCATCCACGGCTATCCCTCCGGCGGTGGCTCCTATATTGTTGCCCGTACGAATCTTGGCACCCTACCCGGACTGTTGGCCGCGGCTGCCCTGCTGGTGGACTATCTCCTGAACGCGGCTGTCAGCCTGACAGCGGGAGTTGCAGCTCTTGCTTCGGCCTTTCCTGACCTGTGGTCGCACCGCGTCGCCATTGCGCTGGTCCTGCTCCTGGTCATTACCCTGGTCAACCTGCGCGGCCTGCAGGAGGCCGGGACTTTCATGGCAGTCCCCGTTTATATCTTCCTGGGAGCGTATCTGTCAATGCTCGTGTATGGACTTATCCGCCTTGCCATCGAGGGGCCAACTCCGTTGGCAGTGGTTGCGCCCCCAGCCATCCAGCCCTTGACGTTGTTCCTGATCCTGCATACTTTTTCCACCGGCAGCACCGCCTTGACCGGCGTAGAGGCTATCAGCAACGGTGTCCCGGCCTTCCAGCCGCCCCAGGCGAAAAATGCCGGCCGGACGCTGATGGTCATGGCAGTTTTGATGGGTTTGCTATTCACCGGGAGCATCGGCCTGACACAATTCCTGGGCGTGGTAGCCGGTCCGCAGGAGACAATTCTGTCTGCTCTGGCGCGGCGGTTGTTTGATAACGGAGTACTTTACTATATTATCCAATTTGCCACGCTGGGAATCCTGACTGTTGCCGCTAATACCAGTTTTGCCGGATTTCCACGCCTGACAGCCATCCTGGCGCGGGATGGATTCCTGCCGCGCCAGTTCAGCAGTCTCGGTGACCGGCTGGCATTTACCAATGGCATCCTCCTTTTGGGATTTTTTACGGCCGTTTTAATCGTTTTGTTTGGCGGTGACACCCATGCCCTGATCCCGTTATTCGCCATCGGCGCTTTCCTGGCGTTTACGCTTTCGCAGGCCGGGATGGTGATCCACTGGTGGAAGGAACGCGGCCAGCATTGGGGTTTGAAATCATTCATCAATGGCATCGGCGCGCTGGCAACCCTGACGACGCTGGTGGTGGTCATCATCAGCAAGTTTATGGAAGGTGCATGGGTCACCATCTTTCTCATCCCGCTGATCGTGCTCGGCTTCCGTCGGATTTTTGCACATTATGGACGGGTCCGGGAAGAGCTCTCGCTGAAGGGGCTGCCACCCTCGCTGAAACCGGCCGAGACCACCCGGGTGGTCATCCCGATTTCCGGCATCCACCGCGGGATTGTCGGGGCGGTCAATTTTGCTCGTTCCATTTCCGAGAATGTGACCGCGGTCTTTGTGGAGTTGGAGCCCGGTGAAGGGGAGAAGGCACGCGTCGAATGGGAAGCCTGGTGGCCGGACGTGCCGATGGTGGTGGTCCCTTCGCCGTATCGTTCCCTTGTTGGCCCGCTGCTGCAATTCCTGGACGAGACGGACGCGCAGCACAATGACGGTCAACTGGCTGCGGTGGTCCTGCCCGAATTTATCCCTGGTAAATGGTGGCAGACGCTTTTGCATAACCAGACTGCCTGGTTAATTAAAGCGGCGCTCCTTTATCGCCGGCGTAAACCAGGACGGGAACGCGTCGTCATTGATGTTCCTTTCCATCTGCGCCTTTAAGTAGGTTGAAAAGGGTTCTCAGGGAATCGCAGTGGTGATGGTGTAATTAGATGGTGTTGGGCAGGCGAAGCCCGCCCAATACCCTCATCTCTTTCCTTCTATCAAGGGAATTCCCAAAGAGTCTGAAAAAAATATAGGTTTCCGAACAGAATTGTTCTATAATAAACACAACAGCATCGTATTGGAGCGCATGACGACTGCGTTTTCATTCCAAGTGAAAGTACTTCCTCATCATTATCAAAAATAAAGGAGCATTTATTCAAATGAAACTGATCTTTCCCCGCCTGGCAGTCTCCTTATTGCTCGTCATTCTTCTGGCAGCCTGCAACCTGCCAAAGGGAGACGTAACCGGACCGGACACCGGCGCCGTCGCCACCAAAGTGGTTTTGACATTGGCGGCGTTGACCCGGTCTGCACAACAGATGCCTACAAATTCCCCCTCTTCCCCAACCTCGGTACAACCCGCAAATACCCAGATTCCCACACTTACCGAGAGGACGGTACCAACATACACCCAGATTCCCACCCGGCTTCCCACCGAGACGACCGGCCCTACAAATACACCAAACTCGGCTCCGGGTACGATCGCGGGGGGTATCTCCGGGTATCCCTATGGCTCCCTCCCGGGTCTGGCAATCGTGGCTTTCGAGCAGGAAGCGCCGTATAACCGCGCCTATGTGATTACCGGTGCAGGAGAAACCTATTTCGCGAATAGCAGTAGTTATTTGATCCCCGGCCACTATCAGGTAGTGGCTTATGACTCTTCCGGCCATACCGGTGGCTGCACTGTAACTGTGCTGGTTATCAGCAACACGACGGTGAATTGCGATATCACCAACTGGGGCGGAGGATACCCCCCTAAACCATCCTATGTTCCTTCTCCTTAGAAATTACCGCGTTGAATTCTGGTCCCATGGCCGCGAAAAATGTTCGCGGCCAGTTTTGTAGGGTCTTTAGCAAACAGGAGAAAATATGAACAAGAGAATTATCTTTGCATTGCTGGCATTCTCATTGACGACGAGTTTCCGATTTGGTTTGGGGGCGACGTGCCGAAGGAATGGCAGACCGAGGAATTGGCGAAAGAGTACACGGAATGGTTG
>Ga0209746_1000994_pt1 | contig 13903 bp, 13 predicted proteins | sample BarGraNGADG00211_3_FD_184496 | JGI IMG/M metagenome (GOLD analysis project Ga0209746, IMG submission 184496) | Arctic peat soil microbial communities from Barrow, Alaska - Barrow Graham LP Ref core NGADG0011-211 (SPAdes) (version 2) | ecosystem: Environmental > Terrestrial > Soil > Wetlands >... | reverse complement strand
AGCAATTTATTGGTTACACCGGCATACGAATTCTGTTCCTGTAAAACAGTTGGCACATCTAATGCCGAAGCTGCACGTAAAGTAGGAGCACTGGCATACCCACCAACCCCGATAACTACATCGGGCTTAAAACGACGAATAATTCGGCGAGCTAAAACCAAACTGAATAGTAAATTCCATAAAACATTCACGTTGCGAAGCTTATTTTTACGGTCTAAACCACTAATTGGCAAACCTTCAATTGGATAACCGGCAGCAGGAACACGCTCCATTTCCATGCGACCTAATGCGCCGACAAAAAGAATTTCAGCATCAGGTAACCTCTTTTTCAGTGCATTGGCAATGCTTATAGCCGGAAAAATATGTCCTCCTGTCCCACCACCACTGATTATAAATTTATGCTTCATAATGAAAAAATTTGGAACGCAAAATACACAAAAAAACGCAAATTTAAAGACAAGCAATTTAAAAATCTCCTTTAAAAAATTTAAGAGTGCTTTTACAAACTTTCCAGTTCCACCACCGGAAGAGGATCTTCATTCGATGCGTAGGATTCGTCTATCGGTTCTTGTTCACTTTTTATCTGACGTGTGATTCCCAAAATAACACCAAAATAAATACAGGTAATCAAAATCGAAGTTCCACCACGACTTATCAATGGCAATGGTTGTCCTGTAACCGGAATTAAACTTGTGGCTACAGACATATTTACAAATGTCTGAATTACAATCATTAGTGAAAGCCCGATAACCAAAATTGCAGGAAAAACCGATGAACAATTCATCGCAATTCTACCCGCTCGGAAAAGCAAAATCAGGTAAAGAATTATAACTACAATACCACCGATTAAACCCAATTCTTCTACAATAATGGAATAAATAAAATCGGAATATGCTTGTGGAAGAAAATCCCGTTCGACGCTATTCCCGGGTAAAACTCCAAAAACTCCTCCACGTGCAATGGCAATTTGTCCGTAAATTTCTTGTCTATTTTTATCATTTATTACATATTTACTTTCTTTTGCATCTTTGTCGAAATGTCGTTCGATACGAGCCACCCATGTATAGGTACGTTTGAATGTTTTTGGCATGGAACTTTCGGGAATTGTTTTTATAGCACCATACCCGATTACCAAAGTTATAATTAATATAGCTGCAAATGACCCCAGATATTTAAATGAAATACGACCAATAAACATCATGATAAAAACGACCATAAACAGAATAAATGCAGTAGAAAAATTTTCCAGAAAAATCAATCCGCAAATGATTATCAACATGATGATAGTATTTCGGAAATAAATCCATTCTTCCTTGGCATTATCTCTGATTCTGGAAATTAAATCGGCAGCAACAATAATTACGGAGAGTTTTGCCAATTCGGAGGGTTGAAACTGAACACCACCAATAACCAACCAACGTGCCGCATCATTTTCGCTATGACCTTTAAAAAGTACAAAAACCAACAAAGTCGCTGAAACTACCAATCCTAAATACGAAAAAATACGAATAAACCGATACGGAATCATGTGCATAACAAATGCAATTAAAACGCCTCCCGCCAAAAACCCTACATGACGCAGTAACGGAGCTGTGTGGTTTGCAGCTTTATAGGCCAAAGTACTTGATGCACTGTACATTTCAATTACCGAAAGAATGCACAGTGCTATAAATACAACCCATAAAGTTGTATCACCTTTCAGGTATTTTTTGAATAATGTTTCCATTTTTGTTGACTAGATAAATGGTTAATTGGTTAACTGGTTAACTGGTTATTTGAGACACTAATCAACCAAATAACTAAATGAACTAATTAACTAAATTATAGGTTTCTTACACAGTTTTTAAACTGATTTCCTCTGTCTTCGTAGTTTTTAAACAAATCAAAACTGGCACAGCAAGGCGAAAGTAAAACGGTTTCACCTTCATTCGCCATTTTGTAAGCCTTTGTCACAGCATCTTCCATCGATTGTACATCGATAATATTAGTTATTTTCCCATCAAAAAATTTATGCAATGGAGAATTATCCATACCCATAAAAATCAGTCCTTTTACGTTGGCAATTACCAACTCTTCTATTTCAGAATAATCATTTCCTTTGTCAGTTCCACCCAAAATAAGTATTACAGGCGTTTTCATACTTTGAAGCGCATACCAGCACGAATTCACATTGGTTGCTTTCGAATCATTGATGAAACGCACATTTTTTACCGTTGCAACATATTCCAAACGGTGTTCAACTCCCTGAAAATCCTGCAAAGATTGACGGATGCTTTCTTTACGAACATTTACAATAGAAGCTGCTAATCCGGCGGCCATTGAATTGTAGGTATTATGCATACCTTGCAAAGCTAATTCTTTTGTTGGCATAGTAAATAGAGATTTTAAAGATTGAAAGATTAATTCATCGTTTTCGATAAATGCTTTTGTTTTTTCAGAGCGTTCAATGGCAAACGGATAAAGGGTCGATTGAATATTGCGTTTTGCCAGTTCAGCCTTTATCACCGGATCATTTTCCCAAAAAATGAAGGCGTCTTCTACCTTTTGATTTTGCGTGATACGGAATTTAGAATCTACATAATTCTGAAAATTATAATCATAACGATCCAAATGATCTGGCGTAATATTCAACAAAATAGCAATATCCGCTTTGAATTCAGTCATGCCATCTAACTGAAAACTACTTAGTTCTACCACATAATAATCGAACGAATCATTTGCCACCTGTAATGCCAGACTTTGTCCCACATTTCCGGCTAATCCCACATTCAGTCCTGCATTTTTCAAAATATGATACACCAACATGGTGGTGGTGGTTTTTCCGTTGCTACCGGTAATGCAAATCATCTTGGCTTTCGTGTATCGTCCGGCAAATTCAATTTCAGAAATTATCGGCGTTCGCTGTGCATGCAATTTCTTGATTAAGGGAGCTTTATCAGGGATTCCGGGACTTTTAATTACTTCATCAGCATTCAAAATCAACTCCTCGCTATGTTGTTTTTCTTCCCGGGCTATTTCATATTTATCCAACAACAGTTTATATTCAGGTTTTATTTCCGACAAATCGGAAAGAAACACCTCAAAACCTTGCTTTTTTGCCAAAACAGCTGCTCCCGCACCACTTTCACCTCCACCTAAAACTACTATTCTTTTCATTCCTACCTAATCTTCAATGTTATAATTGTAATTGCTGCCAAAATAATTCCCACAATCCAGAACCGAATCACAATTTTCGATTCAGGCATAGCTTGCATTGGTCGTTGGAATAAAGCTTGAATGCCTGAATTACCGGCTTTTTGATAATGGTGATGCAAAGGAGTCATTTTAAAAATTCGCTTACCTTCTCCTAAACGTTTCCTGGTAAATTTAAAATAACCAACTTGTAACACTACTGACAAATTTTCGACAATAAAAACACCACATAAAATAGGAATCAACAATTCTTTCCGGATAGCAATAGCAAAAACGGCTATAATTCCCCCCAACGTCAAACTTCCTGTATCACCCATAAATACCTGAGCAGGGAAGGCATTGTACCACAAAAATCCAATGGTTGCACCGATAAATGCTCCGGCAAACACCAACAACTCGCCGGTTCCGGGTAAATACATGATATTCAGGTATCCGGCATAATTGACATTACCCGACACATAAGCCAATATACCCAGAATAACCCCCATAATTGCCGAAGAACCTGTTGCCAAACCATCCAAACCATCTGTCAGATTAGCACCGTTCGAAATCGCAGTTACAATAAAAATAGCAACTAAAACAAATAAAATCCACCCATATCTCTGAGCTTTTACGCCTGCCCATTTGAAAGCATCAGCATAGTTTAAATTATTATTTTTTACAAAAGGAATAGTTGTTTTGGTAGATTTTATATTATGTTTTGAATAAAGCACATTTTCTACCCGATGAGTTTCACCTTTTACTTCTTTATTTTCTCGGATTACAATATCAGAGCTTAAATACATGGTCATTCCAACAATTAGTCCCAAACCAACTTGTCCAACAATTTTAAAGCGACCACTTAATCCTTCTTTATTTTTGAGAAAAACTTTAATATAATCGTCCAAAAATCCGATTAAACCTAACCAGACAGTCGTAATCAACATCAAAATTACGTAGATATTAGTCAGATTTGCCAACAAAAGCGTAGGTCCCAGAATGGCAATTATGATAATAATTCCACCCATTGTTGGTGTGCCTTTTTTGCTCATTTGTCCTTCAAGACCCAAGTTGCGAATGTTTTCACCAATTTGTTTTTTTTGCAAATAATCAATGATACTTCGTCCAAACATGGTCGAAAGCAACAATGCCAAAATAAACGCCAACCCGGTTCTGAAAGAAATATAATTGAATAAATGAACACCGGGGAAAATGATTATTTTTTCTAAATATTGGAATAAATGGTACAGCATATTTTTTTTATTTACAATTTATAAATTTACAATTCTGTCGAACAAATTAACCAATCAACTAATTAACTATCTAAAAGCAAGCTTTCACTTCTTCGCGGTCATCGAAATGATGTTTAACTCCTTGAATAATTTGATAATCTTCATGCCCTTTGCCGGCAACTAAAACCACGTCGCCCGGTTGTGCCAATGCACAAGCTGTTTTTATGGCTTCATGACGATTGACAATGGTCAGACTTTTTGCTTTTTGAACCGAATCAAGTCCTGCCAACATATCATTCAAAATATCCTGGGGTTCTTCAAAGCGAGGATTATCGGATGTCAGAATAGCTTTCCAACTTCCGTTCACTGCTTCGCGAGCCATCATCGGGCGTTTTCCTTTGTCACGATTTCCGCCGCAACCAACAACTGTAATCAATCGTCCGTTTCCTTGTAATATCTGGTTGATTGTTCCAATCACATTTGTCAAAGCATCAGGCGTATGAGCATAATCAACAATAGACGTGTAACCCGAAGGCGCATGGAATGTTTCGAAACGACCCGAAACTGATTTTAATGAACTTATTATACGTAAAACCTCCAATTCATCCTGACCAAGCAAGACTGCAGCACCAAATACTGCAGACAAATTACTGGCATTGAATTTTCCGATAAATGATACATTCACTTCTTTTTCATTCATATCGAGCAACATACCTTCAAAGCCATGTTCAAGAATCCGTGTTTTGAAATCGGCCATTCCACGAAGCGAATAAGTATATTTTTTTGCTTTTGAGTTTTGAAGCATCACCAAACCGTTTTTGTCATCAGCATTAGTAAGTGCAAAAGTATCAGCCGGGAGTTCATCAAAAAATTGTTTTTTTGCTTTCAGGTAATTTTCAAAAGTCAGATGATAATCAATATGATCGCGGGTAATATTGGTAAAAATTCCACCGTCGAATTCCAATCCGGCGATGCGACGTTGGTCAATTGAATGCGAGCTGACTTCCATAAAAGCATATTCGCAACCGGAATCTACCATTTGTTTCAATAATTCGTTCAATGCTAATGCGTCGGGTGTCGTGTGAGTTGCTTCAACTGCTGAATCATCGACATAATTGCAAACTGTAGAAAGCAAACCTGCTTTATGTCCAAGTTGACGGAAAAGTTGATATAACAAGGTGGCTATCGTAGTTTTTCCATTTGTTCCTGTTACTCCGACTAAAATTAGTTGAGAAGATGGAAAACCGAACCATGCCGATGCCATTTTTCCTAAAGCATCCGAGCTGTTTTCAACTTTGATATAAGTTATTTTCGGATTTATTTCTACCGGAATTTCCTCACAAACAATTGCTACAGCTCCTTTTTCAATAGCCATTTGTATAAATTGGTGACCATCAGACGCTGTTCCTTTCGTAGCAATAAATACACATTTTGATTCTACTTTACGTGAATCAAACTGAATTCCATTTATTTCGATTTCAGTTTCTCCAATTGTTTTTTGAAGAATCACATTTTGCAATATATCGTCTAATATCATATTCGTCAATTTATATTTTCGTAACAAATTGATTTATTCAAGATTAATCTGAACAGAATTTCCTTTCCTGGCAATTGTTCCGGGTTTCAGATCTTGTGAAATTACCTTTCCGCGACCAAAAACCTGAATGTTTAATCCCATATTTTCAAGTATAAAAACAGCATCTTTAGCTCCCATGCCGGTTAAATTTGGAATAACATTTTTTGAAACGGTAATCGATTGAACTTGTGTTTTATTTTCATTTATAAAGGTCTTAACCCAATCGGTTGAATTTGAAGCTAATGGTAATTGTAAATTTGTCATTACCGTTTGCAGAGCTTTATAATATCCAACTTTTGTTTCAGGTGACAGATTATTAATTTCTGTTGAATCTGGTTGTAAATGAGCGGGTTTTCTATTAGAATTCAAAGCCATCGCACGTTCGGCAATATTTTTAAATACCGATCCGCTCATGTGTCCTCCCGATGCAGAACCGATACTCGGTTCGCGCATTACAACAATACAGGTATACATTGGATTTTCGTAAGGGAAATATCCACAAAATGCTACCTGATGTTTTGTACCTCCAACTTTATAACCTTCTTTTCCTTGTGAAATTTGTGCTGTTCCCGATTTTCCGGCTATACGCACATATTTTGATCGAACATTTTTGCCAGTACCCATTTTATCCTCTACCACTCCCAACAACGTAAAACGAACATCTCTCAAAGTACTTGGTTTACATATAGCTGGATTTATCACTTCGGTTTTGAACTCTTTTATAATCTGTCCATTTCTGCTGATTGATTTAACAAAAAAAGGTCGAATAAGTTTTCCATCATTTGCAATTGAATTATAAAATGCCAAGGTGTAAATTGGAGGTATTTGAGTTTCATAACCAACTGACATCCACGGCAATGTAGTATTTGACCATTCGTGTGATTTATCATGCGGATGACGAATAAACGGAGCCGCTGCACCTGGCAACTCAATGTTCATGCGTTCATTCAATTTCATGGCATACAACTTATCGACAAATTCAGCAGGGTTTCGTCCGTAAGCTTTTACTATTGTACGAGAAACTCCGATATTTGATGAACCGTAAATTGCCTGCGCCAACGTTATTTTATGAAATCCACCACGATTTGCGTTGTGATCATTCATGGTTCTATTGCCAAATTTATACTGACCATTATACGTATTTATCGTATCCGTGATTTTTACTCTTCCATCGTCTAAAGCCGCCATCAAGGAAACTACTTTGAAAGTGGAACCCGGCTCTGTCATGTCAGAAACTGCTCCATTTCTGTTTTCGGAATAACTTCCATCCTTGTTTCTTTGCATATTTACGATGGCTTTCACTTCACCGGAATGAACCTCCATTAAAATAGCACAACCTTCGGCAGCATCAAATTCACGAACACCATCAATTAATGCTTTTTCTGCAATATCTTGCAAGTCTACATCAATTGTTGTGGTAATATCCATTCCGTCTATCGGCTCAACCTGAACCGTTTCCATATAAGTGTTAGCCACTTTTTGACGAATAGAAATACCCGAAGTGCCTAATAAATTGGCATTAAAACTTTTTTCAATTCCACTTTTACCACCCTTTGCTTCGTCGGGATAGATATCGCCGATTGTACGCGAAGCTAATGAGCCAAATGGTCTGACTCTTCTAAAGTATTCTTTGGCAATTAGTCCGCTTTTATACCTTCCTAACCTAAAAAGAGGTAAGGTTTTAAGTTGTTTGAGTTGAGCATAAGATATTCGTTTCGGATATAATTGGAATTCTCCAATTCCGGTATCAAATGCTTTTATAAGATTAGTTTTGTATTCATAAGCCGTTTTATCGCGAAAAAAGCTTGATAAATAAATGGCTAACGAATCAATATTTTCACTGAAAAGTTTCCCGTTCTTTTCATGTAAAGCCGGTATGCGCAAATCCATGTACACATAATATGTCGGAATGGAACTTGCCATTAATCTGCCATCGCAGGCATAAATATTCCCTCTATTTGGCTTTACAACAATATCAGTTTTAATGGCATGGGCAGCAAGTGCCATCCATTTGTCTCGTTCAACAAATTGTATTTTGACAATTCTGTAGAGAACGGCAACAAACGATAAGCATATAATTGTATAAACTATGCCAAACCGTAGGACAATATTTTTTCGTTTGTCTGTCATTTATTTTTTGGAATGCTGTCTTCTATTACAATTGGAGGTGAAATTGTTTCAATCAAATTTAATCCACTATCATTCACCATTTTAAAAACATTGGATTGCCGGCTGATTTGCATTAATTCGGCTGATATAGTCAATGATTCATATTTTGCATCCTGAATTTTCTTTTCCATTTCTATTTCTTTTGCCAATTGTGTTTCACAATAATACCGGTTATCCACATACAAAAATGTCAAAACTGCTATCATTATCAACAGGCCGTATTGTTTCTGGAAAAATTTTTTAGTCAGGATATTACCATTCAGAACATCACGAAGTGTGCTCGACTTAATGTCCGAGAAATCTTCGCTTCCACGAATGGCATCTGTTATTTTCTTAAACCAAGACATCTTTTATTTACAATTTACAATTATCGATTAAACGAATCAACCGATTAACTAATTAACTAACTCTCTTTTCGGCAATTCTCAATTTTGCACTTCGTGCGCGTGGATTACGTTCTATTTCAGCATCATCGGCTATAATCACCTTATTATTAATTCCTTTCAAAGGAGAAAGAACGTTTCCATAAAAGTCTTTTTCTATTTTTCCTTCAAAATTACCGCTGCGAACAAAATTTTTCACCAACCTGTCTTCGAGTGAATGATAGGTCAAAACTACCAAGCGTCCTTCAGGGTTCAATACTTCCAGACTTTGTTCCAGCAGCGATTTCAACACATCCATTTCCTTATTTACTTCAATCCGCAATGCCTGAAAAACGCGGGCCATATCTTTCTTTTCCTTTTCGCGTCCAAAAAAGGGTTTCAGTATTTCAATAAATGGTAAAATTCTTTTAAACGGCTCTTTCCCTCGGGCATTTACAATTGTTTTGGCAATTTTTCGGGAGTTATGCAATTCTCCGTATAAATAAAACACATCAGCCAGTTTTTCTTCGGAATAGTTGTTTAGTAAAACTGCTGCTGTTAAAGGGGATTGTGTGTTCATTCGCATATCCAATTCTCCGTCAAACCGAAAGGAGAAACCACGTTCAGCTTCATCAAAATGGTGAGACGAAACGCCTAAATCAGCCAAAATGCCATCTACTTTTTCTATATTATGGTAACGAAGAAAATTTTTTAAATACCTGAAATTGCTTCTTACAAATATAAATCGTTCATCATCAATTACATTTTTAAGCGCATCTTCATCCTGATCAAATCCAAACAACTTCCCATTCTTATCTAATCTTTTCAAAATTTCCCTTGAATGACCGCCACCACCAAAAGTCACATCCACGTAAACGCCATCCGATTTAATATTCAATCCGTCAATGGTTTCATTTAATAATGCAGGAATATGGTAAATTCGTTCAGTCATTTATATATATTTTTAAACTGATAACTGTTCACTGTTTCTTAATCATCCGCTCTTTCAACAAAGCTGCAAAATCAGCTGTCGATAACTTTGCTTGTTCATAATGGGTTTTGCTCCATACCGCAAACCGATCAAGCATTCCCACAAATAAAACTTCAGCATTTTCAACGTTAATTGTCTGCAGATTTTTCTTCGAAATCAATACACGACCCTGAGAATCAATATCCAACCATTCGGCATCCGAAACAAATTGCATCAACAAAAGTTGGTCTGTTGGATTCCATTCGTCCAATTTCGATTTAAAATCTTCCACTTTTTCATTCCAAACATGCTCCGGGAAAATAATCAAACAATCATTTTCAGCATCCTTTCGCATAACAACTCTTTCTCTTTCAGCTTCAGACAACAATTTACGATAAGCGGAAGGAATAAAAATTCTTCCCTTTATATCGGTTTTTGCTTCGTATTTACCTATAAATGTTGACATAATAAATTGAGTTCAATTTTGACACGGTAAAAGTATGAAATTAATTTTATATTCCCCACTATTCCCCACAAAAAATTTATCAACAATTTATTGCCATTAAAATAATCATTTTAAACAAGTTTTCAACAGGTTTTCAACATCAATTTCTGTTATCCTAATTATATTAAATTGCTGATATAAAGTTATTTAAAATTTTACTAAATAAAAAAAAATAAAATAATAAGAAAAGTGGGGAATATATTATGAAGTGATCGAAATATTCTAAACCGAAATAATCGATAAAATTCATATTTATTGGTTTGGCATTAGGAATTTAAACCTTTTTCGTACATTTGCACAAGACAGAAAAACATAAGAGCATGAGTAAAGACAAAACATTCAGGATTGATATTGCAAACGTATTGAAAAGTAAAGCTCCGAACATAAAGGTCCCGGGGTTCATTGTCAATTACTTACGTAAAATTGTTCATGAAAAAGATTTAAATGATTTTTTCATCAAAAATCCAGGTAAAAAAAACCTGGAATTTATCGAAGCAGGGCTTGAATACTTTCAGGTCACAATCGATATTGAAGGAAAAGAAAATTTACCTCCCAAAGAAGGGAAATATATTTTTGCAGGAAATCATCCGTTGGGTGGATTGGATGGTATTGCAACGGGTTATTTGCTTGGGAATAAATACGATGGGAAAATTCGTTTTTTTTAAAATGATATTTTAATGAATATTGAACCCTTACGTGAAATGTTTATTCCGGTTAATAAAGTGGGCTCGCAAAGCAAAGAACACGCTGAAATGATGCAGAAACTATATGAATCCGATAATCATCTACTTACTTATCCGGCAGGAATATGTTCGAGAAAAATAAAAGGCAAGATTATCGATTTAGAATGGAAGAAAAATTTTATAACAAAAGCGATTGAATACCAACGTGATATAGTCCCTATTTATTTTGAAGGAAGGAATTCGAATTTTTTCTATAATCTGGCAAATCTGCGTAAATTTTTCAGGATAAAATTCAATATTGAGATGATGTATCTGGTTGATGAATTGTATAAACAAAGAGGAAAACATTTCACGATTCGCATAGGAAAACCTATTTCCTGGAAAACTTTCGATAAATCGAAAACTCTGCTTGAATGGGCGGAATGGGTAAAAGATATCGTATATTAGATGGCATAATCAATAAATAAATAAAATGAACGACAATAAACCTTTACAATCCGTCAGAAAAGCACTAGCAGAAGATATTGATGCAATTCACAACATCCTGGACATAGAACCGTTCAAATACAACGATGAAGTTCCGTATGACCGTTCGTGGATAGAACAACTGGTGCTGAACAAACGCTGTCTGACTTTGGTGTACGAAACCGAAGGACAGATAAAAGGGTTTATTAGTGGTGAAAAAATGGTGAGTGGGGCTATTATGATTTGGTTTTGCGCTGTAAAAAAGGAATTTCAGAACAAAACTATCGGTGTTGAACTATATTACGAATTTGAAAAAATTTGTCGCGAAACGGGTGTTACAGCCATTTTAGCCTATGGTTACAAAACATCTGCAGGTATGCTCGACAGGCTCAACTTTTACTCAAACGACTTGACTTACAGGGAATTTTATAAACCGCTAGAGGATTGGGGATGAAAGCAATTGATAGTAAATTGTTAATAAAACAACCTATAAATCCAACAACCCTTCCGGCAATCTTACATAAATAATTTTCTTTTCGTGGTCAATTTCTTCGATATATTCTTCACCTGCCGGAATCAGTAATTCATCATTTTTGGTTGGAATTACAAAAAGTACATTGTCAGTCGTTTGATCCACTTCCGAAATTATGCCTAAAAAGCCTTTTTCTGCATCTACAAGACTAAAACCGGCAAAATAATCCAGCTCAATTTCTGCATCTTCCACTTTTTCCAGATACGTTTTAGGCAGATAAATAGTCAATCCAGCAAATTCACGAGTTTGTTCATCATTTATTACGCCATCCAACTTCAAAAGCCCAGTGTTATTGCCTTTAAATCGATATTCTTCCAAAAAAAACGGTACTAAAATTCCTTGCATTTCAAAAATAAAATACGGCACCTCTTCCCTATCGAAAATATCGGTAGTAAACGAAAATGACATTTCACCATTAACACAGTGCGGCTTATTGATTTGCCCTATTGGAAATACTTCAGATTTTAAAATCATATTATTAAAGTCCCCCTTCAGGGGGATTTAGGGGGCCTATTCTACAACAGTTACACAACCGTGCGTATCAGGTTCATCACCATACTGAATTCCACGTAGTTTATGATATAATTTATCACAAAAGGGACCTGGTTTTCCATCGTTAGAGAATATGTAAGATTTCTTTTCATCGTAATCGTCAATACGTTCTATCGGGCTTATAACTGCAGCAGTTCCACATGCTCCGGCTTCTTCGAATGTTGCAAGTTCTTCAACAGGAATTGGCCGTTGCTCCACGTTCAGTCCTAAATCTACTGCCAATACCATTAAACTTTTGTTGGTAATGGAAGGCAAAATGGACGACGATTTTGGAGTGATATAAGTATTGTTTTTGATTCCGAAAAAGTTGGCAGCACCACATTCGTCAATATATTTTTTTTCTTTGGCATCAAGATAAAACACCGCAGAATAGCCCAATTCGTGTGCTTTTTGGCCTGCAACCAAACTGGCTGCATAATTTCCACCAACTTTATATTTTCCCATGCCGAGCGGTGCTGATCGATCATATTCACGCATTATCACAAACGGTGTGGTTTGGAAACCGCCTTTGAAATACGGACCAACCGGAGTAACGAAAACTACAAACAAATATTCTGTTGCAGGTTTTACTCCAACTTGCGGACCACTACCAATTAAAAGCGGACGAATATACAACGAAGCACCAGATTCGTATGGTGGCACAAAACGTTCATTCAGTTTTACAACTTTCAACACAGCTTCTTCAAATTTTTCAACAGGAAGTTGCGCCATTAACGTACTGGCACTTGAATCCTGCATGCGCAACGCATTGTCCTTCATTCGAAAAATACGGATTTTCCCATCTTTTCCACGAAAAGCTTTCAATCCTTCAAACGATTCCTGACCATAATGAAGACTCGTGGCGGCCATGTGTAAATTCAAATATTCACTTTCATGAACTTCCAGTTCTCCCCAAGCACCATTGCTAAATTCGCAACGGATATTGAAATCGGTTTTCATATAACCGAATCCTAAATTCCTCCAATCTATATTTTCCATAAAATTTTAATTATCAATTATTTAATTATCAATTGAGCTTCGTTTCCCATATTAAAAAGGAAATCTATTATGCTTAAATTCGGTTGAAATCCAAATCGTTGCTCAAAAACCTGATAATACGGTTTACAGTTTTCTGGTCGATTTTCCTTCTTTGGATGAATGCTATCCCGCAAATCCTGTATATTTTCTATCAACGTTGTTTTAAATTCAGTCGTCAATTGAATGTTGGGTTCTACATCCAGTAATTCGAGTACTTTTGTCTGAATTTCTAAATTAAAATCCCACAGAAAAGTCCATTTTTTTTCATAAAATGGCTGAAAATCATCTTTGTAATATTCAAAAAATGGTGTTGAGTTATAAGCCGATTCGATGGAGCGCCAATGATGCAGTTGCCAGTCGTTATGTTTTGAGATTCGCACATCGCGGCTCAAAATCCTCACTCCACCAGTCTTTTCAACCGGAATACTTAGAGCCATTGGACCGTTTGCCGCTGCAATATGACATCGATTTCGGTACGTTTGCTTGACGTAATATTCGCAATATTCCAGAAAAACCGTCTCAGCTTTTGCCAAGGCAACATAATATTCCACTGGGGCTAAATAAGCCAAAGACAAAGTAACCTGCCCCCAACCCCCTAAAGGGGGCTTTTGATGTTGCAACATTAAAAGTAACTTATAAATTGAACAAAATCATCTTAGTTCTACTCTT
>Ga0209746_1000991_pt1 | contig 13935 bp, 11 predicted proteins | sample BarGraNGADG00211_3_FD_184496 | JGI IMG/M metagenome (GOLD analysis project Ga0209746, IMG submission 184496) | Arctic peat soil microbial communities from Barrow, Alaska - Barrow Graham LP Ref core NGADG0011-211 (SPAdes) (version 2) | ecosystem: Environmental > Terrestrial > Soil > Wetlands >... | reverse complement strand
CCGAACAAGCCCGCACAATTAAAACCAAAATAGACAGCACCGACCGTGAAATTGACCGCATGGTGTATGCGTTGTATGGATTGACGGAAGAGGAAATCGGGATTGTGGAGCAATCGTAAAAAATGTATCAATAAAACCGATTAAAAAAACAAAATTCAGCATGAAAACGTTTGTAGGTGAAATGAATCTCTCGAACAAATAAGTATCTTTGTCTCCGTTTAATATTTTTATCTCCTTTTTCATGAAGAAAATCAATCTGATATATACCTTTTTTCTCTTTTTTAGTACCTATTCTCTTTCTCAAAATTATACCATCAGCGGTCATATTACCGATTTAAAAAATGGAGAGACGCTTATCAATTCGTCCGTTTTCGAAAACAAATCACAGAAAGGAAGTGTAAGCAATTCGTATGGTTTCTATTCGCTTACCATTCCCAAAGGAAATGTGAATCTGATTTATTCGTATGTTGGTTTCGCTCAGCAAAATCGGATTTTTAAACTCACAAAAGATACGGTTATCAATATCCGTCTGTCCGAAAGCAGTGAACTGTCAGAAATAACCGTTTATGCTAACCGGAAAGATTTGGGCGTTCAGGGTTCGCAAATGAGTGCGATTGATGTGCCTATCAGCCAAATAAAATCGGTTCCAACACTTTTTGGAGAAACTGATGTGCTCAAAGCGTTGCAATTATTACCCGGCGTGAAAGCCGGTACGGAAGGTTCCGCCGGATTTTATGTCAGAGGTGGCGGACCGGATGAAAATCTAATTTTGCTCGATGGTGTTCCGGTGTATAATGTAAATCACATGTTTGGATTCTTCTCCGTTTTCAATGCCGATGCCATTAAAAATGTGACCTTGTACAAAGGCAGTTTTCCGGCTCGGTTTGGCGGTCGACTTTCATCGGTGGTGGATATTAATATGAATGACGGAAACGATCATGCTTATCATGGAAATGTGACAGTGGGTTTGATTTCTTCGAAAATTAATATTGAAGGACCGATTATTAATGATAAAACGACATTCAACTTTTCGGCACGTCGCACCTATGCCGATATCCTTGCTCAACCTCTTATTCATGCCACGTTAAGCAATCAACCCGGCATGGAAAAAACCACTGCCGGTTATTATTTTTATGACGTCAATGCCAAACTGAGCCATAAATTTTCCGATACCGACCGGCTTTATTTGAGTGTATATACCGGTGACGACGTGATATATGCTAATATTAAACAAAGTTCAACTTCATCCGACCTTGGTTCACAAAGCATTTGGTTGAAAATGAATTGGGACTGGGGGAATATTCTTACTGCGCTGCGCTGGAATCATATCATTTCCAATAAGTTGTTTATGAATACAACGGCATATTATACACGATATGAATTTCTTATGGGAATTGGTTTAAATACCGAAAACGTAGTTATTACACCTCCCTCTACAACCAGTGCATCCATCGATATGGGATTTCATTCCGGAATTGAAGATTATTGTGCCAAAGTGGATTTCGATTATGCGCCAAATCCGAACCACGATATTAAATTCGGTGCCAATTATATCAACCATACTTTTCGACCCGGTGTAACAGTTGCTCAGATTACCAGCACACAACAAAGTATGGATACTACCATCGGCGATCAAAATATTAATTCTCATGAAGTGGTGGCTTATGTCGAAGATAATATAAGTCTGAGTACCGCGCTGAAAGCCAATGTGGGATTGCATTATTCCACTTTCATTGTTCAAAATCAACCCTATCAATCGCTGGAACCACGCCTGAGCATGCGTTATCTTTTAAATGATAAGTTGTCGCTAAAAGCAGGTTACGCTTCAATGAGTCAATACATTCACCTGCTGTCGAACAGTAATATCGAATTACCCACTGATTTGTGGGTTCCGGTTACCAAACGTATTAAACCCATGACTTCGCAACAGGTTTCGGTAGGCGTTTTTTATAATTTATTGAATATGCTCGATTTGTCTGTCGAAGCGTATTATAAAACTATGGACAACCTGATTGAATATAAAGATGGCGCTTCGTTTTTCGGGTCGAGTACCAGCTGGGAAGATAAAGTGAATGTCGGTCGCGGATGGGCTTACGGAATTGAATTTCTGGCACAGAAAACCATTGGAAAAACAACAGGTTGGGTGGGTTATACATGGTCTAAAACCGAACGACTTTTTGATAGACCCGGACAATTATTAAACAACGGACTTATATTTCCGGCAAAATATGACCGTACGCACGATTTGAGCATCGTTGTTTCGCATAAATTCAGCGAACGTTTTGATGCGGCTGCAACATGGGTTTACAGTACAGGAAATGCGGGAACATTAGCCTTACAGAATTATGCCGGCACATCAATTCCGAATACTAATAATGCCAGTAATGGGCTCTATTCCATTCAGAACCTGACCAGTGTTCCTTTTATCAGTGCCCGAAATAATTTCCGCTACGATCCAACTCATCGACTCGATGTGGTGGTCAATTTCCATAAAAAGTTGAAACACGGCAAACGAACCTGGAATATTAGTGTGTATAATGCCTATAACCAACTAAATCCGTTTCTAACAACGGTTAAAACGAACACTACTTTCGATTCAACAACCGGAATGTATAATCAAGTCAAGCAATTGGTACAAATATCCATTTTTCCGATCATTCCTTCAGTGAGTTATACGTATAAATTCTAGAATTATAGGAAGTAATGAAATAAAGGAAATATGAGAAATAGAGGAAAATAAATGAAATCAAACAAATGAACTTACTAACTAAATATTGTTTCGTTTTACTTTCAGTGATCTTTTTCACTTCGTGCGAAAAAGTCATTGAATTTAATGGTTCAGTTACCGATCCGATGGTGGTGATAAATAGTTTTGTTACGTCCGACTCAGTCATCTCGGCACAGGTTTCGCTAAGCAGGTTTTTCCTGAGCAATGAGGTTACTTTCGATATGGTTGACAACGCCACTGTTTCGTTACTTGTAAACGGCTCACCGAAAGAAAACTTAACACATACTTCCAATGGAGTTTATGTGGGGACTTACAAGCCAGAAATTGGCGATTCCATCCGTTTGTCGGTACAAACTCCGGGGAAAAACGATGTGAGTTGCGGTACGTCCATTGAACCGCAAACCGCTGTTTTGTCCGTAGATACTTCGAGTGTCTTTAACGGAGCCAAGACACCGATAATTACTGTCAATAAGACCACCGGTTTTATTGACACGATCGGAAACTCGCTTGGACGAACACTGAAATTTGTATTGAGATTTTCAGACAATCCTGCTGTACAGAATTATTATCGGTTGGTAGTTATAACCAAAACCTATACATCCAAAGGATTTATGCAGGATTACAACTTTTCGTTCGACGACATTGTATCCGGTAATGCCAACAAAGATGCCGTGGGACCGCCGACTTCGCTCACTTCGAATAAGTACAATGTTTTTTCCGACGATTTATTCAACGGGAAACAATATCCGCTCACGTTCAGCATACAGGATGTCAAAAACGTTTATTATCCCGGAAAAGCTAAAGCTGCAACCATTAGAGAAGTGAATATTAATCTCCAGAGCATCAGTAAAAGCTATTATCTGTATCTTCAGACGCGGACTTCCATTAAAACAAACACCTTTTTTGCCGAACCGGTGCAGGTTTTCAGCAATGTGGATGGCGGAATTGGCATTCTGGGAAGTTATACTAGTAATATAGTGAAAATTGTGTTATAATGTTGTTGTTTTAGAATCCTTAAAACAAAACTTACAATTTATAACCAACTATCAATAAATAATGTCATATTCCCTTCTTTTTGAGGTTTTACATTCAAATTATTTATCTAAATAGGTTAAAATAGAACAATCCTATCTGACTTGAAACTGACTTATAACGCCTGTTAAATAAGCGATTAATGAAATATTATAGCTTAATAGTCAATTTGTTTTAAAATTAAGTTCCAATTTGAAATTAATCCTGTATTTTTACAGCGTTTTCAACTGAATTTGGTAAAAAATACGGTTGAAAGAGTGAAAATTTAGATATATTTTTAAAACATTACAAATATGAAAATTGGAATTCCAAAAGAAATTAAAAACAACGAAAGTCGCGTGGCTTTGACTCCGGGTGGAGCAAAAACACTGGTTCAAAATGGCCATGAAGTTTTTGTAGAAACGCATGCCGGCGAAAACAGCGGCTTCAACGATGAACAATACAAAAAAGCCGGAACACAAATTTTAGGAACTGCCGAGGAAGTTTTTGCGATTGCCGAAATGATTATGAAAGTAAAAGAGCCGATTCAATGCGAATACAAACTTATTCGTCCGAATCAATTGATTTTTACGTATTTTCATTTTGCGTCCGATGAAGAATTGACTCATGCTATGATTGCAAGCGGTGCCGTTTGTCTGGCTTACGAAACAGTAGAACGAGCCGACAAAACCTTACCATTGCTTATCCCCATGTCGGAAGTAGCAGGGCGGATGTCTATTCAGGAAGGAGCCCGATGCCTCGAAAAACCGAAAGGTGGGAAAGGCATTTTATTGGGTGGTGTACCGGGTGTGAAACCTGCCAATGTATTGATATTGGGTGGTGGAGTGGTTGGAACTCAAGCCGCATTAATGGCTGCCGGATTGGGAGCGCATGTAACTATAGCAGATATTTCGTTACCCCGTTTGCGTTATTTAAGCGAAATTATGCCTGCCAATGTGGATACGTTAATGTCCACAACATCGAACATTGAAGAAATGTTGCCACTCACCGATTTGGTTATAGGAGCAGTGTTGATTCCTGGAGCTAGAGCACCACATTTAATTACCCGCGAAATGATTAAACTAATGCAACCCGGTTCGGTATTGGTTGACGTAGCCATCGATCAAGGCGGTTGCTTTGAAACTTCACATCCGACCACACACGCCGAACCGGTTTACACAGTGGATGGGATTTTACATTATTGTGTTGCCAATATTCCCGGTGCTGTTCCTTTTACTTCCACCCTTGCTCTTACTAATGCAACTTTGCCTTATGCGGTTATTCTGGCCAATATGGGATGGGAAAAAGCATGTGAAAAACACGAAGATTTGCACAAAGGATTAAATATCATAAACGGGAAGGTGGTTTGTAAAGCGGTGGCTGATACATTCGGATTATAAGATTCTGTAAATTTATATTTTATGAAAATCCTTTTGATTTTGATCAAGAGGATTTTTTTTTGATTACAACTATTTTTTACTCCTATACAAAACCAAAATCTTGTTCAATTCTATGTTATAAAACAGATAATGAAAAATAAATGAAAAATAATTTGGGAAACATAAAACTTAATACTAATTTTGGTTAACCAAAAGGCAAAGTTTATAAAATCGTAATCATTGAAAACAAGATTGAAAACCGAATCGAAATGAATTGAGATTCTAAATTTTAGAGTATCTTTGTACAAAGTTATAAAATGAATATCAGTACAGACAAAAAAACTATCAGATTTTCAATGATATGGACATTATAATTATATTCTAAATAATATGGCAGAAACATTTACAGGATTAAAAGAACCATGTTTGGACAGTCCAACTGACCGAGTTATTTCAAAAGTAAAAGACCTTATTAATTCTGGGGTTTTGAAACCTGGTGATAAACTTCCTGCTGAGCGTAAAATGGCTACGGAGTTTGGATTTGGTAGAACACAAGTGCGAGAAGCATTGCACAAACTGGAATTTTACGGCATTATTAAAACATTACCCAAAAGCGGTTCAATTATTAACGGACTTGATATAACGACACTTGATGGTTTAATTTCTGACGTGCTGAATCTTCAAAATTACGATTTCTTTTCGTTGGTTGAAACTCGCGTAGTACTTGAAATGAATGCAATCCGACTTTGTGCTGAACGTTGGACAGAAATTGATATGAAAAGTCTTGAAAAAGCGAATGGAAATTTTTTGCGTGACTTTGATACACCTAATCGCATCAGCAGTGACTTTGCATTTCATCGGACAATTGCTGAAACCAGTCATAATCCCGTTTTTAAAGCCATGTTAATGATTGTTATTCCGGATATTATGATTATTTATCAACGAGATCGAATTTGTGGGCCAAATACCGAGGTAATAAAAGAACATGAACTTATGTTACAGGCAATTAAAAACCGCAATGGTGATGAAGCAGCAAGATTAATGCAACAACATTTAAAAGGAGTGCTGGATTTTGCAAAGGAGAAATTAGAACAAGATATCAATAAAGCAGTTTTAACTGCTTAATTTGCATTTGAATCAAAATGTTTTTTACAAATTTTGGGAAGCTACAGCTTCCCTTTTTTTCTGAATCAAAATTTGGTGTTCATAAGTGAGGCTCCTATTAAGAATTGCTTCAAGTAATAACAGTTAATCAATTAATTAAAAGTCAGTATGTAATATTTCTTACTTGACTAACTCCCGATTAAAATTTATTCAGTACTTTTGACATCCGGAAAAGCAATAGATGAAAAAAGGTTTATAAAAAATCATATGTCAATATCCCCTAAATTACGGCCCATTTTATACGGATTTGGTGTATTTGCCGTTTTCACTATTTTATCGGTAGTTTTGAAAATTATAACCCATCGAGTATATACCGATGCTCAATATTTAGGCATTTTTTCTAATAAAGACCTTTTATTAGGCCTGGTTGTTGCCTTGGTTTTGACTTTTACTCACGAAAGGAAGAAGAAATTAAAATAAGCAAATTGGCATGTTTCAATTTTACGATTTTGGATGAATTTTGATTAAAATGAATGAGATAATTGATTATATATTACGCTTTTTGCTGGGTGAGACGGTTTCGCCCAAAATTATTGCCAAAGTTGGCTATACAGCGAATCCAAAAGAGTTTCGTCGATATAAACTGGTTATATTACCTTCTGCTTTTTTTTCTGATGGAATATACGGAACTCCGGAATCATTACCACATTTACCTTTGCAAATCTGGGAAGAAGCACCTATTCTTTTCGGTGATTCAACCGTTGAGGAAGTGGGTAAAACCCGCATTTTGCATGCCGATTTGATAGCAAGCACCTATTTTCTGATAAGTCGTTACGAAGAAATAGTGCGACGTGATGTAAGGGATGTGCATGGTCGGTTTCCAGGAAAAGAATCGCTGCCTTATCGTGCCGGATTTATCGATTCTCCTTTAGTGGACGAATACGGCAAATTATTACGCATTCAGCTTCGGGAGGTTGGTCTTGAAATCCCTAAACTATCCAAACAAATCCATAAAATGTATCTTACTCATGATGTCGATCAGCTGTCTCATTATCGTAATTTCAGAGGATTTATGGGCGGACTTCTACGAGGCATTCGGCGTCCGAAAGAAGGGAATAAAGCAATCAAAAGCTATTTTGGGGGATTAATAAACGATCCTTGGTACACTTCACCCTGGTTGTTCAAACTTGATAATTCCGTCCGTCAAAAAGTGGGATCCGATCGTTGTGAACCGATTGTTTTCATTAAAGTAGGAGGTGGATTACACAAAGAAGACAAACCATTTATCATGCATCATATTCAGGATTTTCAGACACTCATTATGCTTTGTAAAAAGAAAAATATCACTTTTGGTTTGCATTCGAGTTATGAAGCAGGAATAAATCCAGACCGGATTGCAGATGAAAAGAAACACTTAGAACGAATTTCGAAAAAGAAAACTACATATAATAGACATCATTACTTAGATTCGCGTGAACCTGAAGATATGCAGGCATTAATAAATGTGGGAATTACAGATGATTTTACAATGGGTTATGCCGATGTGGCCGGTTTCCGACTTGGGACTTGTCGACCGGTAAAATGGATTAATCCTAAAACACGACAACTTACATCACTTACTTTGCATCCGCTTACGATTATGGACGGCAGTTTGAGCGACAAACGGTATATGAATCTGAATGCTCATGAAGCTTATGAATATTGTATCCGGTTGATAAATATGGTGGAAAGCTGGAACGGTGAGTTGGTTTTGCTCTGGCACAACACCTCAGTGGAAGATACACCTCGTTTATATCATCGAAAACTGTATATGGATATTATTGCATATTTGAAGACGAAGTGAAAAATTAATAGTGAGGAGTTTACAGTATATAGTTTATAGTTAAAGATACATGCAGAAAACCGCTATAGTTTGCGTAACGAACGATTTAAGCACCGACCAGCGAGTGCATAAAACCTGCATGACGCTCCAAAAATGCGGTTATTGGGTGATAGAATACGGTCGGTTGTTGCCTGAAAGTTTACCGTTGGAACGTTCTTATTTCACCCTTCGTCGAAAACTGTGGTTCAGAAAAGGTCCACAATTCTATGCGGAGTTCAATATCCGACTTTTCCTGTATTTGATGTCGGCTGAAGTGGATTTGATTTTTGCCAACGATTTGGATACGCTTCCTGCTGCTTATCTGGCAGCCAAACTACGAAACAAAAAAATTATTTACGATACGCACGAGTATTTTACTGAAACTCCCGAATTAGTTAATCGACCAATTACACAAACTATCTGGAAAAAGTTAGAAGATTATCTTTTCCCCAGACTTAACGACATACTGACAATTAATGCTTCTATAGCCAAACTATACGCCGACAAATACAATAAAACCGTTCATGTCAGTCGGAATATTCCCCCGACTTTTGCACCCGAAAGATTAAAAACCCGAAAAGAACTGGATTTGTCTGAAAACAAACGGATTCTGATTCTACAGGGAACCGGTATTAACGTGCATCGTGGAGCTGAAGAAACTGTTTTAGCCATGCAATATCTTGAAAATGTGGTTTTACTGATTGTAGGAAGTGGTGACGTGATTCCAACTCTCAAAAAAATGGTGGAGCAATACAACTTACAAGAAAAAGTAATTTTCAAACCCAAAATGCCTTTTGCTGAACTGCGTCAATACACCATGAACAGCGACCTTGGGTTGGCTATAGACAAAGACACCAACCTGAATTATCAGTTTTCGCTGCCCAATAAATTGTTCGATTATATCCATTCGGAAATTCCCACGCTTTCATCAGGATTGGTGGAACTGAAACAAATTATCGACCAATACGATATTGGTTATTATATCCAAAATCATGACCCAAAAGATATTGCATCGATTATTGAAAGCATTTTTGCCGACGAAAGCCGATACAACACGGTGAAGCAAAATACAGCAAAAGCAAAAGTGGAACTTTGTTGGGAAAAGGAAGAGAAGGTGCTGATCTCAGTTATCAATAAACAGTAAAACGGTTATCAATATCCTATGCTTTCAATACTAATTCCGACATATAACTTCAACATTAACCGATTGGCAACTGAGTTGCACCGGCAGGCAATGGATCAGTCTATTGATTTTGAGATTATTGTAATGGAAGATGGCTTCGAAAAATGGGTTAAAGAAAATGAGTTAATTGGTGAATTGGCAAATTGCAAACACATAATTTTAGAAAACAATATTGGCCGGTCAGCAATTAGAAATAAATTAGCGGACGAAGCAAAATTTGATTCCTTGCTTTTTATGGACTGTGATGCAGAAGTTAGTTCATCTGATTTTATTCAAAAATATCTTCCATTTTGCAACAAGGAATGTGTCGTCATTGGTGGAACAGCTTACGACCCGAGAGAAAAAAATCCCAATTACAGTCTGCGACTAAAATATGGCAGACAACGGGAAGCACGTACAGCTCTGGAACGTGGTAAAAATAACTTTGCCACCTTTAATTTTCTGATTTCAAAATCTATTTTCAATCGGGTTAGTTTCGACGAAAGCATTCGTGGTTACGGTCACGAGGATATGCTTTTCGGACATCAATTACATCAATTAGGTTATGAATTTATCCAGATTGAAAATCCGCTTATCCACAAAGGACTGGATGACAACCCCACTTTTCTGAGTAAAACGGAAGAAGGCACGCGCAATCTATTTTTGCTTTATCAAACCGGTCGTTATCCATTTCTGGCTGACGAATCTAAATTGCTGAACACTTATATCCGTATTTACAAATCAGGGTTAACCCGTTTATTTGCATTGAAGTTTGACCTGACTAGTCACTTGCTTCGTCGTTTATTATCCGGCAAATCGCCTTCTTTGCTTCTTTATGATTGGTACAAACTCCTTTTTCTTTGTAAAACTTCGCGAATGAAATGACAAGTTGTCAGCGAAAAAAAACAACTTTTCAGAAAGAAAACCGTTGTAACTGTCAAAATCGACAGAAAATAGCTTTGGCACAAAATTCGTAATTGGATGATCAACCTTCGGAACTTTTGAACTTTCAATCATTACAAACTCAAATATAATCATCAATTTAAAACTGAAAAATATGAACATCAAACCATTAGCTGACCGTGTATTGGTAAAACCTACGGCAGCAGAAGAAAAAACAATCAGTGGAATCATTATTCCTGATTCAGCAAAAGAAAAACCATTGAAAGGTGAAGTATTGGCTATTGGTAGTGGAACCAAAGACGAAAAAATGGTAGTTGCCGTTGGCAATACTGTTTTGTATGGCAAATATGCCGGAACAGAATTGGAATGGGAAGGTGAAAAATACCTCATCATGCGTCAATCGGATATTTTGGCAATCATTTAATGTGCTAATATGCCAATGTGCTAATTAAAATAGTAAATGTATAAATTGTAAATTTAAAAGATATGTCAAAAGAAATTTTATTCAATATTGAAGCTCGTGACCAACTCAAAAAGGGAGTTGACGTGTTGGCAAATGCCGTAAAAGTAACGCTTGGACCAAAAGGTCGCAATGTAATTATCGAGAAAAAATTCGGCGCACCACATATCACGAAAGATGGTGTTTCTGTAGCTAAAGAAATGGATTTGGAAGATGCATTCCAGAATCTGGGAGCACAATTAGTCAAAGAAGTTGCTTCAAAAACCAGTGATGATGCCGGTGACGGAACAACCACTGCAACTGTATTGGCACAATCAATCGTTGGCGTGGGAATGAAAAATGTGGCTGCCGGAGCAAATCCAATGGATTTGAAACGCGGTATCGACAAAGCGGTAGTTGAAGTAGTGAAAAGCATTGCTGCACAAGCAAAAACTGTTGGCGATGACTATGACAAAATCGAACAGGTTGCGTCTATTTCGGCAAACAACGATGCAGTAATCGGTAAATTGATTGCAGATGCCATGCGCAAAGTTTCGAAAGACGGTGTGATCACTATTGAAGAAGCCAAAGGAACCGACACTACCATTGAAGTAGTAGAAGGTATGCAGTTCGACCGCGGTTATATCTCGGCTTATTTCGTGACTAATACTGAAAAAATGGAAGTGGAAATGGAAAAACCATATATACTGATCCATGACAAGAAAATATCTAATCTCAAAGAATTGCTTCCGGTTTTGGAACCGGCTGTTCAATCGGGTCGTCCCTTGTTGGTTATTGCTGAAGATGTTGACAGTGAAGCGTTGACAACCTTAGTAGTAAACCGTTTGCGTGCCAACCTGAAAATTTGTGCTGTTAAAGCTCCGGGCTTTGGCGACCGTCGCAAAGAAATGTTGGAAGACATTGCTATTTTGACCGGTGGCGTTGTAATTTCGGAAGAAAAAGGCATTAAACTTGAACAAGCAACGCTTGAAATGTTGGGCACTGCAGAAAAAGTAACCGTAAACAAAGACAACACCGTGATTGTAAACGGTGCAGGCACAAAAGAATCTATTGCTAACCGCGTGACTCAAATTAAAGCTCAAATTGCTTCTACAACTTCGGATTATGATCGCGAAAAACTGCAGGAACGTTTGGCTAAATTGTCCGGAGGTGTGGCTGTACTTTACGTGGGTGCTGCTTCGGAAATTGAAATGAAAGCAAAGAAAGACCGTGTGGAAGACGCACTGAGTGCAACCCGTGCTGCTATAGAAGAAGGAATTGTTCCCGGTGGTGGTGTGGCTTATATCCGTGCCATTGCGGCATTGGGAACTTTGAAAGCTGTAAATGATGACGAACAAACCGGCATTGAAATTATCAAACGTGCCATTGAAGAACCGCTTCGCCAGATTGTGGCTAATGCAGGTAAAGAAGGTGCTGTGGTAGTTCAGAAAGTACTTGAAGGTAAAAATGATTACGGCTACAATGCCCAAACAGACAAATACGAACACTTCTTTGCAGCCGGCGTAGTCGATCCTGCTAAAGTGTGTCGTGTAGCGTTGGAAAATGCCGCTTCTATTGCCGGAATGTTCCTGACAACCGAATGTGTGATCACCGAAAAGAAAGAAGATAACGCTGCTCCTCAAATGCCTATGGGAGGCGGAATGGGCGGAATGATGTAAGATAATTCATAATTCATAATTCATAATGCACAATTAAAAAAATCTCCGAACGACTTTGGGTTGTTCGGAGATTTTTTGTTTATATATTTTATAAGCCGGAAGACTTGCTTTTAGTTGAGCATAAATGTTTCATTGACGGATTGAAAACCTGCCTGCCGCAGGCAAGTCCTAAGAATACAAAAAGTGGAATTGAAAACCTGCCTGCTGCAGGCAAGTTCCACCAACCAATGCCAGACTTTGTACATCTAATCAAGTTTGTATATCCAGTTGTACAGGGAGCTTCAAGCATTGATTGAACAAAGGAAAGAAGCGAGGTATACAGTTATTATGAGAAGTATTTTTCTATTTAACCTTCTGATTTATAGCCGATATTTAAAATATTTTGACAGTAGTACAATAAACTTAAATAATACAACTATATTTACACCCGATTTTAGAAAAACAGAAAATGGACTCAATGTTTTTTTAAAATTAAATCAAATTTATTTAACCATCAAGAGTCCTTAAATTTATTATGACAAAAACACTGATTTTAGCAGCTGTACTTTTTGTATCAGCACACGCATGCGCCCAATTTTATGTGTCGGCAGGCGCAGGTTATTCAATTGCAATTCCCGATGCAGTATTAGGAATTAGCACGGTACAAACTTCGACTACTGCCATTACCAAAACGAATAATTACGGTTCGTTTGGTACAGGAATGAATTACAAATTAAATCTCGGCTATTTTTTAAACAAAAATCTTGGAATTGATTTAGGGCTAACTCTTTTAAAAGGACCAACTCAAACACTTGACACCTATTTATATGGGGCTGCCGGTTATGATGGGAGCAGTAAAGCTACGGCAACAGCCATTGGTTTTGCTCCTTCCTTGGTATATAAATTAGACAATGGATTATACGGTCGTCTCGGTTTAGCTACTAAAATTGGGGGTCAAACGGTTGTAGATATCTATAATAAAGCTCCACGCGATGCAAACACGTATACTGTAACTACGGCAAAAGCTGTTGTAAATGGTAAAATACCGGTTGGCGTAACCAGTGCTTTAGGTTATAGTTGTAATGTAAATAAAAATATAGCTATTTTCGGTGAAGTTGAATTTTTAGGTATCAGCGTTAAAAGAGATAAACTTGCTTATTCACAATTTGATACGAGTGTTTATCTAAATAATGGTACGTTGGCTCAAGCAGCCGCTTATAGTATCGATAATTTACCTCCCGGCTATGTTAAAGAAACCACTTATGGAGAGGAATATATAGGCGTAGCTGCAACTGGCTTAACAACTGTTAGTCTATATTCTTCAGTCGGCTTAAATATTGGAGTAAAATATTCATTCTGAAAATAAAATTATTACTAAAAAAACTCGCTACATGGTTGTATGCGAGTTTTTTTTATTTTCCCTTGCTTTGCTAATATCACTTCTTCCACCGATGACTTTAAGTCTTTCAAAAAAGTGGCTTTTTCAGAAGAAATAGATTCAACCTTTACATAATATACTTTTTAAAACATCCATCAATGATGAGGCTCTATCGTCGGGAATATCTAATATTACTTTCATTATCTATTGGGTTTATTTTTAAATGCAAATATACTCACTTCACCTTGAATTGAACTAATTGTGGCTGAATATTTTATTTTACAAACCAAAACCGGCTGAATTTCTATAATG
>Ga0209746_1000989_pt1 | contig 13942 bp, 8 predicted proteins | sample BarGraNGADG00211_3_FD_184496 | JGI IMG/M metagenome (GOLD analysis project Ga0209746, IMG submission 184496) | Arctic peat soil microbial communities from Barrow, Alaska - Barrow Graham LP Ref core NGADG0011-211 (SPAdes) (version 2) | ecosystem: Environmental > Terrestrial > Soil > Wetlands >... | reverse complement strand
CGCCGCTTCCTGCGCCGGGGAGTGACCCCACACATCTGCGCCTATGCGCCCGCAACGGTGACCGAGGCGGAGCTGCGCGAGACAGCGTGGTTCAAGGCGCTGAGCACGAACCTGATCGACCTGCCCATGCGCGACGGTCTGGTCCACGACCTGGGCTTGTGGGAGCAGATCGCCAACATCGGTTCGCTGCTGCGGCCACAACTGACCATGGAACAGATCAAGACGCTGCAAGACAGCATCGGCGGCGCAGGGAATCTACTGGATGAGCTGGCCAACGAGCGCGTGCTGGGGGTGCTGCAGCAACTCGCGTATCTGGCGCGCAAGTATCACGTAGTCGTCGCCAACCCGCCGTACATGGGCGGTGGCATGAATGACGAACTGGGTGCTTTCCTCAAAGATAACTATGAGTGCGCAAAATCCGACCTGTTTGCGGCTTTCATCGTAAGGAATCTTGAATTGGCATTGCCCAAAGGTCTCCTTGGTTTCATGTCCCCCTTCGTGTGGATGTTTATCTCATCATATGAGAAATTGCGCCATCTCCTGATTGAGAAGAAGACCATCACTTCATTGGTTCAGCTTGAATACTCAGGATTCGCTGGTGCAACGGTGCCGATCTGTACGTTTACTCTTGAGAATGCCCCTCGCCCGGGCTTTAGAGGTGGATACATACGGCTATCTAGCTTTCGTGGTGCAGAGAACCAAAGCCCCCGAGCGTTGGAAGCGATTCACCACCCCGATTGTGGATGGTTCTACCGGGCCCGCGCCGCCGACTTCAAGAAGATCCCTGGTTCACCGATTGCGTATTGGGTGAACTCATCGATTCGAGACGCTTTTCAGAATCCCGCGCTGAGCGAGGACATTACGACGGAAGGTCAGAACAAAACGGCCGACAATGCGTTGTTTGTTCGGCTTTGGTGGGAGGTTAGCAGACGCTTGACAGGACGTGGTAGAAAGTGGCTTCTCTATTCGAAAGGTGGCAGCTTCCGAAAATGGTATGGCAATCTCGACTGCGTGGTTGACTGGTCAGACGATGCTCGAAAGTTCTATAGAAAGTCTAGTCAGTGTCGGATTATTGACGAACGATTCTGGTACCAACAAGGGATTACTTGGACTGATATCACTTCTGGTGGCACAGGCTTTCGCTTCTTACCCCATGATACCACTTTCGATATGGCAGGCCCTACAGCTTTTTTCGAGACTCCAGAACTCATCAGCAGCAATCTTGCACTTCTTAACTCGGTGTTCACCAAGACCGTGCTTCCCATTCTGAATCCGACCTTTCATGCCCAACTTAGGGACATCAAATCAATTCCAAAGCCGCCTGAAAGCACTTGGCAAGTCAGCGTACAAGGTTTTTCCAGCCAGTGTGTAACATTGGCCCAATGCGACTGGGATTCTTACGAATGCTCGTTCGATTTCGCACCCCCACCATTGCTACGATCGAAACACAGGAGCACAACGCTAAGGAGCACATACGAGGCATTGCGTGCTCATTGGCATGACGTGACCTTAGAAATGCAGCGCATGGAGCAGGGCAACAACTGGGTTTTCATTAAGGCGTTCCAACTAAAAAGCACACTCACGCCCGATGTGCCTCTGTCGGAAATCACCCTGACCTGCAATCCGCACTATCGCTACGGCGACAAGAAGAGCGCTGCTGAGCTTGAAGCCTTGCTTTGCGCCGACACAATGCGCGAGTTCATCAGCTACGCAGTCGGATGTATGTTCGGCCGTTACTCACTGGACAAGCCCGGACTGATCCTCGCTAACCAGGGCGAGACGCTCGCCGACTACCTGCGCCAGGCGCCCGAGCCCTCATTCATGCCGGATCGGGACAACGTGATCCCTGTGATCGACGGCGATTGGTTCACGGACGATATCGTGGGGCGCTTCGGCCGCTTCCTGCGCGTGACGTTCGGGGACGAGCACTACGCGGAGAACCTGGCGTTCATCGAAGAGGCCATCGGCCGCGACCTTCGCTCGTTCTTCGTGCGCGAGTTCTACGACGATCACTTGAAGCGCTATCAGCACCGGCCCATCTACTGGCTCTTCTCCTCGCCCGGCGGCAGCTTCCACGCGTTGATCTACATGCACCGCTACCAGCCGGACACGGTCTCGGTGGTGCTCAACGACTACCTGCGCGAGTACCAGGCGAAGTTGGCGGCGGCCCGGGCCGACGCGCTCCACAACAGCATTGCGGCGGGCCACTCGAACCGTGAGAAGGCGGCCGCGCTCAAAGAGCTCGCCCGGCTCGACAAGGTTCTGAAGGAGCTGGCGGAGTACGAGACGGTCCTGCTGGAGCTGGCGCGCAAGCAGGTCGTAATCGACCTGGATGACGGCGTGAAGGTGAATTATGCGAAGCTCGGCCCCGCGCTGCGCCGGGTGGTTGGGCTGAATGCGTGAAGAGGATCTAGTGAAAGCAAAAGTGATCAAGACTGATGAAGAGCACGCCGCTGCTCTCGCGCACCTAAGGACCCTCATGGCTGCGGCGCCCGGTTCGCCGGAAGAGGAGGAGCTGGAGCTTCTTGCGGTGCTTATCGAGCAATACGAGAAAGCGCGTTGGCCAATCGCATTGACCGATCCGCTAGACGCGATCGAGTTTCGCATGGACCAGGCCGGCTTGACGCGTGAAGACCTCAGCGATGAATGAGATTTCTTCTGCCCTAACCCGGCTTTTTGAGCGCCATCGCATCGTGGTTTGGCGCGACGCGAAGAGCGAGCTCGCGGCCGAGTTCCTCGTGCTGGACCTGCCCGGCGTGGAGAAGATCGCGGTCGGCAACGATGAGTTCGGCGTGAAGTACCGGATCCTGCGCGCTCAGCCAGCGACCCCGTTCTTGCTCTACCGCCAGGGCACGCCGCCGCCGGATGCCGAGAACTGGCTGCTCGACGTGGAGCTGGCCTACACCGTGTTCAGCGCCGACCAGACGGACCTATGGCTCGCCGAGCTGGGGCTGGGCGCGGAGTTCAGGCCGTCCATCGCGCCTCACGAGGAGTTCTTCCGCTCGGCGCGCCGGCGCGAGGCGTTGCGGGCATCCCTCGCAGCTGACGACAGCCCGCGTGCGGTCACGCTGAAGATGCTTGCGGTCTGCGCGGGCGCAGAGCCGCGGCTGGACGAGATCCTCGAAGCGCTGCTGGACGAGCTCGCCGCCTGCAAGGACGAGCGGGTGAAGCTGATTGAGCGCTGCGGTCTTGACCGCCTATTGTGGGGCGAGGCGGAGCGCGGCTTCGGCTACACTTCAGCGACGCGCGGCGTGCGCGATTTCGCCATCACCCTGTTCCAGGCCGGCTACGCGGCCGGCCTGGGGCAACCGATCAGCCTGAAAGCCGACACACTCGTCTTCCTCAAGCGCTGGAATGACAGCGCCAGCCACCGCGCGGCATTCGACACGCTGTCGGCGCAGGCCGCGGAAGTTCTCAACGTCGCGGCCGATTTGCAGGATCGAGACGTGCGGCACCTCGTCGATCTGGACCTGTTCGAGCTGGTCGACCGGAAGATCATCAGCGACCTGGCGCGCGACGTGGCCGGCCGTACCGTGTCCGCCGATGAGTGCGCGGAGATCCTCAACAAGCGGGGCCGCACGCATTGGTTCGCCGCGTTCAAGGACCTCTATGAGGCGCTCGCCGCCGCGTCGCGTTTCAACGAGGCGCTCGCCGCGGCCGACCTGACAGTCCACGACTTCGCGGATGGCTTCGATCGCTACTGGCGCGCGTGGTATCGGCTGGACCAACTCTACCGCCACGTGCTGGCGCACGCGCGACGCGCGGGCCAGAGCACGGTGCTGAAGGGCGTGCTGGACCTGGTCGAGAAGCTGTACACCAACAAATACCTGCTCCCGCTCAACGACCGGTGGCAGCAGGCCGTCGATGCGTCTGAGACGTGGGGCAGCCCGCTTGTCCCCACGCAGGCGGCTTTCTACGAAAAGTACGTGCGACCGTTCGGCCGGCGCGACAATAAGGTGTGCGTTATCATTTCCGACGGCCTGCGTTATGAAATCGGCGAAGAGTTGCTGCGGCTGATCCGCCAGGAGGACCGTTACGAGGCCTCGCTTGAGGCGGTGCTCGGCGTGCTGCCCAGCTTCACGCAACTGGGCATGGCCGCGCTGCTGCCACACGAGACGCTGGGGTTGTCCGAGGACCGACTGGGCGCGGCCGTGGTAGACGGCGCGAGCACGCAGGGCGCGGAGTACCGGCGCACGGCGCTGGAGCGAGCCTTAGGGGAGCGGGTGGATCTCATCGGCGCCGAGGAGCTGCTGCGGCTGGATAAGGACGCGAGTCGCGCATTGATCCGCGATCACGATGTGGTGTACGTCTATCATGACCGAATCGACAAGGTGGGCGACAACCGCGACAGTGAGGAGCGCGTGTTCGAGGCGGCAGGCGAAACGCTGGAAGAGCTGGTCCGGATCGTCAAGAAGCTCGCCAACGCCAACGCACGTAACATCCTCGTCACCGCGGACCACGGCTTTATCTACCAAGACCGCAAGCTGGATGAGAGCGACTTCCTGAGCCAGGAGCCTACGGGCACAGACATCGAGGCACGTAACCGGCGCTTCGTGATCGGCCGCGGCCTGCAGCAAGGCAGCAGCTTCAAGCACTTTACGGCCGCACAGCTCGGCCTGGTCGGACCGCAGGAGTTCCTCTTCCCCAAGTCGATCAACCGGCTGCGCGTACAGGGCTCGGGCAGCCGCTACGTCCACGGCGGCGCTGCGCTGCAAGAAGTGGTGCTGCCTGTGTTACAGATCAACAAGAAGCGGCAGAGCGATGTGTCCAAGGTTGACGTGGAGTTCATCGGTGGGGGCAATGCGACCATCACAACCGGCCAGCTGACAGTCGTGTTGTATCAGAAGGAGCCTGTGACCGAGAAGGTGCAGGGACGCGCCTTGCGCGCCGGCATATACACGGAAGCGGGCGAGCTCATCTCGGACCGCCACGATTTGGTTTTCGACTTCATCTCGCCGAACGAACGCGACCGCGAGCGTCGCGTGCGCTTCGTGCTGACCCAGGCCGCGCACGCGGCGAACGGGCAGACAGTGCTTTTGAAGCTGGAAGAACCAGTGGCTGGCACAGGGTACTACCAATTGCACGCCTCCCGCCCTTACATGCTGAAGCGGTCGTTTACGAAGGATTTCGATTTCTAGGGATGCTTCCGATGAACCCACTCGACGAAAAGATCAACCAGCACTTCGCGGGCCTGGTCGTTCGTAAGGATCTGGTCAAAACGGTGAAGGGCAACGCGATCGTGCCCACCTATGTGTTGGAGTATTTGCTGGGGCAGTACTGCGCCACATCCGACGAGCCTAGCATCGAGGCTGGGATCGAGACGGTCAAGGAGATCCTGCGTAAGCATTACGTCCATCGCAATGAGGCCGGCCTGGTGCGCTCGATCATTCGCGAGCGGGGCCGGCACAAGGTCATCGACAAGGTCAGCGTGGCGCTGAACGACAAGCGCGATGTCTACGAAGCGACCTTCGCCAACCTGGGCATCAAGGACGTGCTTATCGATGCCGACACGGTGAAGCGCCATCCAAAGGTGCTGGTCAGCGGCGTCTGGTGCATCGCCGACCTGTCCTACGAGCACAGCGAAGACAGACAGACCAGCCCGTGGATCCTGGATGCCATCAAGCCGATCCAGCTATCCCATTTCGATTTCGAGGGCTATCTGGCCGCGCGCCGGCAGTTCAGCACCGAGGAATGGATCGACCTTCTCATCCAGAGCATCGGCTTCAACCCGGAGCTGTTCGGCCGGCGCAGCAAGCTGATGCAGCTTGTGCGCCTGATCCCGTACTGCGAACGCAACTACAACCTGATCGAGCTGGGTCCCAAGGGGACGGGCAAGTCCCACATCTACTCCGAGTTCTCGCCGCACGGCATCCTGATCTCCGGCGGCGAGGTGAGTGTGCCCAAGCTTTTTGTCAACAACACCACCGGGCGCATTGGCCTGGTCGGTTATTGGGATGTCGTTGCCTTCGATGAGTTCGCCGGTCGGAACAAGCGAGCCGACCGGGCGCTGGTGGACATCCTTAAGAACTACATGGCCAATAAGTCGTTCTCGCGTGGCATCGAGACGTTGGGCGCCGAGGCGTCGATGGCCTTCGTGGGCAATACCCAGCACACGCTGCCTTACATGCTGCGGCACAGCGACCTTTTTGTGGACCTGCCGGAGCAATACCATGACTCGGCCTTCCTGGATCGCCTGCACTGCTACATTCCAGGCTGGGAAGTCGACATCATTCGCGGGGAGATGTTCTCGGATGGTTACGGCTTCATCGTCGATTACCTGGCCGAAATCCTGCGCAACCTGCGCAACGACGACTATTCGCAAATGTACAGGGATCATTTCGAGCTGTCGGCCGACATCTCGACGCGTGACCGGACTTCCGTCGAGAAAACCTTCTCGGGCCTGATGAAGATCTTGTTTCCGCACCAGGAAGCCACACCGGATGAGATCGAGGAAATGCTGCGCTTCGCGAGCGAGGGGCGCAAGCGGATCAAAGACCAGTTGATGCGCATCGACTCGACCTATGCTGCGGTCCGTTTCAGCTACCGTGACCGCAGGGGGAAGGTGGTCGCGGTCAGAACGTTGGAAGAGGAGACCTACCCGCAATACTTCGCCAGCTCGGCTAACGATCAAGAGGATGATCAAGCGAGCCTGCCGCTCACGGCTACAAGCGATTCCGCAGTTGATGGCGAAGCGGGTGCGCTCCGGGAAAAGCACCTCACCTTCCAAGAGAATCAACGTGGCGTCTCGTTCTATCTGTTGTTATGGCCCTACCTGATAGGCGCCCGCAGCATGACTGTGACTGATCCTTATATCCGCCTCTTCTACCAGGCGCGCAACCTGATGGAGCTACTGGAAACCATCGCCAGGCAGAAGGCCGATGATGACGAGGTGGACGTACATCTGGTTACCTGCCGGGACGAGTTCAAGGGAGAGCAGCAGACCGAGTATCTGGCCCAGATGCAGATGGCGTGCGAGGCGATTGGTGTCCATTTCACGTGGGAATACGACGAGACAAACACGATCCACGCGCGGCACATCCTCACAGATCATGGCTGGAAGATCCTGCTAGACCGCGGGCTGGATATCTTCCAGCGCTACGAGATGAACGACGCCTTCGACTTCGCCAACCGCCTGCAGCGGTACCGGGCGTGCAAGGCGTTTGAGGTGACTTTCGTGAGGGTCAATCCATGACGCAGACCATGACCTGCCAGCAGCCCGATTCTACCTTAGCGGCCGAGTTATTTGCGGACAGATCGCCGAACAGGGATTCGATGCTCTGCCCGAGCTGATCCGCATCTTGATCAACGAAGCCGGGCGGCGAGGCGCAGTCGCCTTGGGGCCCCGGCGGGCGTTGGCGACGCACATGCTCCGCCCTGAAGGGCCAAGATTTGCCGCGGCGCAGGGGCCGCCGGGGGCCCCTAACCTCAGTCTCGCCTCCCATTCCATCGGGTCACCACAGCCCAGGTCGGTCACGCCCAACTGTTGCATCGTGCGAATGATCACCGAGCGGCGATAGGCCTGGAATGTCAGCACATGCGCGATCAAGCGATCCGTCAAGTCCATGCTACTTCCTGAACCACGCCTGCGAACGTGTCGGCGCTGTGCGTCCAGGAATTCCAAAAGTAGTTTCCTCTTTAAGGTTGCCCCGAAATGCTGGCAGCCGCCGATGTGGAAAAGGCGCTCACGATCTCAGAAAGCCGTCCCTGCGCTGCAATCTCGGCGTTTCAGCCCAGTTTAAAAGGTCGGATCGGGGTCAGCGTCACCTCGTTGCGCACCGGAACAGCGCCCTTTGGTGACCTTTTGGCTGGCTTCGTAGCCCGCACGGCGTTAGAGCTGCTACGCCAACCTTAAAGGGTTGAGTACATTTGGAATTCCTGAACGGCATCCGATAACCGATCTCAAGCGCCCGCCGCTCCAGACGTTTGTCCTGCAAGTTGACCGCCCGCGATTGCTCTCTGGCCCATGCGCGCGCATCGGCCTCAAAACCCGTGCTCGCTTGGCTTATGCTACGCTCCATCCCGATCAGGATGAAGCCTAGCTTACCATAACTTGTGGGCATAAGACAGGGCCTTGGCCCCCGGCGGCATTGCCTACGGCGCACCTTGGCCTCCCAGCGCACCTCCCGCGGCGCACCTGCGCGCCCGCACGGCCCAGGGGGCAAAATAGCACAAAGCCCTTGCGGACTGCTATAATGGCCGGCGGATCGGGCGCGCGACCGGCCGCCCGACGAGGAGGAAGCCAATGTTCGCCTTCAAACCCGACTACGAGCAGTCGAAAGCGCGCATCGACGCCTTCTGGGAATGCGAGCTTATCGACCGCCCGGTAGTCCAGTTCACGCTTTTCAAGCCCCCCGAGCAGCGGGTCCCCCTGCCGGCTGCCCACCACGCCTCGGCGCGCGCACGCTGGCTCGACGCCGAATACCAGGCCGATCTGGCCCTCGCAACCCTTGCCAACCGGGAGTTCCTCGGCGACAGCCTGCCGGTGGCCTACCCGAACCTGGGGCCGGAGGTCTTCGGCGCCTTCTACGGCTGCCCGCTGGAGTTCGGCGACTTCGGCACGAGCTGGTCGAGCCCGATCCTGCACGACTGGGCCGACGTGGACCGGCTGACGCTCGATTGGGACAGCCCGTACCTGGTCCAGTTGCACGTGATGACGGATGCCCTGCTGGCGATCGGGCGGGGGAAGTTCATCACCGGCATGACGGATTGGCACCCGGGCGGCGACGCCATCGCCAGCTTCCGCGACCCGCAGAACCTGGCCATCGACATGATCGAGCACCTGGACGAGGTCAAGGCGCTGCTGCGACGCCTGGAGCCCGACACCTTCAAGATCTACGACCTGTTTTATGACAAGCTGCGCGCGGCGGGCCAACCGATCAGCAGTTGGGTGCCCCTGGTCTGCGACGGCAAGTTCTACATCCCCTCCAACGATTTCGCCTGCATGATCAGCAAGCGGCTCTACGATGAGGTGTTCTTGCCGGGCATCGTCAACGAGTGCCGCTTCCTCGACCGCTCGCTCTACCACGTCGACGGCCCCGGCGCGCTGCGCCACCTCGATTCGCTGCTGGCCATCCCCGAGTTGGACGCCATCCAGTGGGTCTTCGGCGCGGGCCGGGAGGGCTTCGGGCGCTGGATCGAGGTCTACAAGCGCTGCCAGGCCGCCGGCAAGGCCATCCAGGTGAACTGCACCTTTGCCGAGCTGAACCTGATTATGGAAACGCTGGACCCGCACGGCGTGTACCTGGCGATGGACGGCGTGCCGTCACGCGAGGCCGCGCTGGACATGCTCAAGAAGCTGGAGCACTGGGCGCTAGAACGCTAGCGCTCGCTGAAACGCTAAAGAAGCTGACAGGCGGAAGGAGCCTTGCATGCCCGATTCCCCGTTCACCGTGAGCATTAGCCCCAACTGGGAGGCCCTGCTGCGCTGCATCCGGCGTGAGGGCACGCCGAAGCGCGTGCATTACATCGAGTTGCTGATGGACCGCGAGGTCCAGGCGGCCATTTGCCGGCGTTATGGACTGCTGGACGACGTCGCGCCGGATGACCCCTACCTGGAGCTTAAGCGCCTGGCCGCTACGCAGCAGTTCCTGGGCTACGATTACGTGCGCTACGGGCTGGAAGGCCTGGATATGCCGGTCAACCGGGCGGCCATCGGCGACACCGCCGGCCTGGAGCGGAGCGGCGGGCGCGAATACGTGGACGAACACCGTGGGCCGATCACCAACTGGGCGGAGTTCAAACGCTACCCCTGGCCCGACCCGGCCCGCGCCTCGACGCGCGGCCTGGAATGGCTGACCAAGAACCTGCCGGACGGCATGTGTATCATCGGCGGCGGCGGTTTCGCCCACTTCGCCGAGTACCTGACCTGGTTGATGGGCTACGAGACGCTGTGCTACGCCCTGTATGACCAGCGCGACCTGGTGACGGCCATCGCCGGCCGCCTGATGGAGATTTACCGCGTGGCAGTGCAGCGCATCCTGGAGTTCGAGCGGGTGAAGTTGGTCTGGGGCAGCGACGACATGGGCTTCCGCACCGGCACACTGATCAGCCCCGCCGACCTGCGCGAGTTCGTGCTGCCGGGCCACCGGCTGATGGCCGAGTATGCCCACGCGGCCGGGCGGCCCTACCTGCTGCACTCCTGCGGCAAGCTGGAAGCGATCATGCCCGACCTGCTAGACGACGTGAAGATCGACGCCCGCCATTCGTTCGAGGACGTCATCGAGCCGGTGACGGTGGCGAAGGCGCGCTACGGCGCGCGCATCGCCGTGTTGGGCGGGATCGACATGGATTTCCTCTGCCGGGCCGATGAAGCCGCCATCCGCCGGCGCGTGCGCGAGACATTGGACAGGTGTCTGCCGGGCGGCGGCTACTGCCTGGGCACCGGCAACAGCGTGGCGAACTACATCCCGCTGGACAACTACCTCGCCATGCTGGACGAGTGGAGAAGATACTGATGCCCTACACCCTGGTCCATAACGGCACGCTGATCGACGGCAGCGGGCGCGCGCCCGTCCCGGACGCGGCTCTGCTGCTGGACGGCAAGGTGATCAAGGACGTGGGCCGCCTGGCGGACCTGCGCCAACCCGAGGGTGAGATCACCACGCTCGACGCGCAGGGCGGCTGGATCTTACCGGGGTTCATCGACGCACACGTGCACATCATGTTCGAGGGCCACGACATGGTCCAGGCGGTCAGCCGGCCGTTCGCGCTGAAGTACTACCTGGCCATCGATCACATGCGCCGCACCATTGAAGCGGGCGTGACGAGCGTGCGCGACGCGGGCGGGGCAGAGCTGGGCGTCAAACAGGCGGTGGAGCAGGGGCTGATCCTCGGCCCGCGCCTACAGATCAGCGTCAATGCGCTCTCCATCACCGGCGGGCACGGCGACGACTGGCTGCCCGGCGGCGGCAGCCACTTCACGCCGGAAGGTCCCGGCGTGCCGGACGGCATCTGCGACGGCGTGCCCGGAGCGCTCAAGAAGGTGCGCGAGGTCTTGCGCGCCGGCGCGGACATCGTCAAGATCCACGCCACCGGCGGGGTGCTCAGCCCGACCGACCGGCCCGACTTCGTGCAGTTCTCACCCGAGGAACTGAACGCGATCGTGCAGGAGGCGGACCGGCGGGGCGGGGTGAAGGTGATGGCGCACGCCCAGGCGGCGGGCGGCATCAAGAACGCCGTGCTGGCCGGCATCTACTCGATCGAGCACGGCATCTTCATCGACGAGGAGTGCATGGAGCTGATGCTCGCGCGCGGCACCTGGCTCGTGCCGACGTTGATCGCGCCGGTGGCGGTAGTCGAAGCCGCCAACACGCAAAACGTGCCCGAATGGGGCCTGCGCAAAGCGCGCGAGGTGATTGACATCCACCGCGAGAACATCGCCAAGGCCTACCGGGCCGGCGTCAAGATCGCGCTCGGCACCGATTCCGCAGTGGGGCCGCACGGCAGCAATCTGCGCGAGCTGGGCCTGCTGTGCAATATCGGCATGAGCCCGATGGAAGCGATCGTCGCCGGCACGCGGCGCGCCGCCGAGTGTCTGGGCTGGCAGGATCGCCTGGGCACGCTGGAGCCGGGCAAACTGGCCGACGTGGTGATCAGCCGCTGCGACCCGCTGGCCGACATCGGCGCGCTGGCGGACGTGGACAACATCGTGACGGTGTTCAAGGACGGACGGATCGTCAAAGACCGGCGCGCGGGCTGAGGGAGAGGCGGGGCCGGAGGTAACGCGGCATCAGCCGAACTAGCGTTGTAGGGTTTGCGCTGACCAGCTGGCGGTGGCCAGCGCAGCCGCCAGGGCCTCCTGGATCTCGCGCACGTAGACCAGCTCAACATTGCCCTGCATATACTCCGGCAGGTAGCGCACGTCCTGCTCGTTTTCGGCCGGCAGGATCACCGTCTTGACGCCGGCCTGGATGGCGGCCAGCACCTTGCCCTGGATGCCGCCCACCGCCAGCACCTTGCCCATGATGGTTATCTCGCCGGTCATGGCGATGTCGTGGCGCACGGGGATGTTGCGCAGGGCGGAGACGATGCCGGTCACGCTGGTCACGCCGGCGCTCGGGCCTTCCTTGGGGATGCCCATCTGCGTCGCCAGCACGGCCACGTCGAAGTTCTCGCGCCAGTCGACCGGGATACCCAGCTCCTTAGCGTGCGAGAGGATATACTGCGCCGCGGCCTCGATGGATTCGCGCATCACCCGCTGCATCGAGCCAAGAGGCACGATCCGGCCGTGTCCTTTCGAGACCTGCATCTCGAAGCGCAGGATCACACCCTGTTCGCCCGCCACACCCAGCCCTGTCACCTCGCCTACCAGGGGCCGCTGCGGCAGTTCCACGTGCTGGCGCCGCCCGGCCTTCGCCAGGACCGGGGAAATCTCCTGGCCGGAGGGCAGGAGGCGTGCGCTGATCTTGATCGGCCCGTATTCACCCGGCGCCATGAGGTGAAGCTGGTTGCGCACGCGCTGGCGTCCCTCTAAGGCCAGTCCGAGCAGCTCTCCCAGTCCCTCGTCCGAAACCTGACCATCGGGGTACATGAGCTTCAGCAAGCCGGAGAGGGTCTTGTGGATGGCCCGCACATCGCGTGCGGTCAATCCCTGGCCCAGCCCCGACGTGTCGAATAGCTCGAAGCGGCTCTTGACCTTGCCCAGCACGTCGACGCGGCGCAGCTCGTGCATAATCTCGCAGAAATAGTCGGTGATGAAGCCGTAGTCTTTGCTGGCCGAGTCGGGTCCGATCTTGGGCACTTCCCAGCCGGGCAAGTAATAGTGCAACCGGTCGATCAGCGCCTCGACCTGCAGGAAGCTGGGCAGCGGCTCGAAGAGGTGGTAGTACTTCTCGTGCGGCAAGTTGCCCTGCACATCCAGGTTGCCGACCAGCACGATAGAGCCGAACGCCAGGATTTCCTTCTTGCCGCGGCTGAACTTGGCGTCCTGCATGTAACCCTGCATGATGCTGACCATGGCCTTGGGATCAGTGAAGTCCGTGTTGGCGATCTCGTCAAACACCACCGCCTCGCGCGTGCCCACCAGTCCCACCTGCCCGGTATTCAGATTGATGAACAGCCCCGCCGGCGTCGCCTTGCCGCCCGAAAGGACGTGCGCATAATACGACACGTTGCGGTACAGATAGGTCTTGCCCGTCTCGCGCGGCCCCAGCTCGATCATGTTGTGGGTGGCCTCGACGAGCGGCACCGCACGGCTGACGAACAGCACTTTCTCCCGGCGACTCATGCCGGCCGGATCGAGGCCGAAGGAGTTCACCAGGATATCCAGCCACTCCGCAGCGCTGAAGTTACGCCGCTTGGCGATGAACTCGCCCACGTCGATCATAGAGACCTGAAAGGGCGTGAAGTCGAGCACCTTGAAGGGCCGGATCTTCTTGTTGTGCACCTCGGTCTCGTCGTAAGTCAGCTCGATGGTGCCCCACATGCCGCCGGCCAACAGCATCGGATACTGCTTGACGAAACCCTCCGGCACGTTCACAAAGCTCTCGTTGATGGCGCCGAGCGTGCCCCAATACTTGTCCTCGGTCTCGACCAGGCGGACCTCCAGCGAGGCGATGATTGTGTGGCTGCGGTTCTCGCGAATGTGCGCCCGAATGCGCTCGGCCTCGGCCCCGTGGACGAAGTTCTCTCGCAACCGGCGCTTGACCCGGTCAAAATCCTCCTCGAAGGTCGCCTCGTCGCAGTAGTTGTCGATGAGGTATTCGAGGACGTAGCGCGGGAACTCATCCATGCCGGTGTTGAAGGTCAGTAACCGTTCACGGGTTCCAATCAGGGGTTGCCTACATAGTGCCTGAAAGGTCATCTTATGGTAAGCTAAAGACATGATCGAGATGCCCCATCTTCCTGATGAAGTGCGAGCCATCATGCCGCCAGTGGCGCAGGCTTACATTTGCGCTTTGGAGGCATTGGTCAGCAGACAGGACACTCAGATCAGCGCGATGCA
>Ga0209746_1000988_pt1 | contig 13944 bp, 6 predicted proteins | sample BarGraNGADG00211_3_FD_184496 | JGI IMG/M metagenome (GOLD analysis project Ga0209746, IMG submission 184496) | Arctic peat soil microbial communities from Barrow, Alaska - Barrow Graham LP Ref core NGADG0011-211 (SPAdes) (version 2) | ecosystem: Environmental > Terrestrial > Soil > Wetlands >... | reverse complement strand
CGGAATAAGAAATATGCCGGATAAGCCTCTTCGCCCCGTATTCCTGATACCTAAATAAAAACATTATCCGGCTAATGAAATCAGCAGACCTACAAGTCCTGATAAGCGATAAAAATCATTAAGGAGGACTATCCAGAATCCAATTGCAGGCAGAACAGAAAAGAGTATTAAAGGTGTCTTACCAGTAATCTTATGAATCAGACTCCTGGTGGTAAGATATAATGCAGCAAGCAAAAGAGTTATAACAATTGGTCCAACTCCGGGCAAATGGAAAAATTGAACAAGAAATTCACCGATATATATTGCCAGACCTCCATGAAGTGAGATTGCTTTCAAAAAGTAACTTAAGGTAATTTCAAAAAGCTGAATTTGTTCTTTCTGGTACAGATGCTGGTTATAGAAGAACCCAAAAAACACAAGTGATCCTGAACAGAACAGGAATAGAAAAAACTTTTCAAAACCAGATATTTTGTTGATCCTCACTTTTGTTTAGAATTACGATCATTTTCGATCATCAATTTCAGCTGGGCATCTTTTCTGGAATAAAGATTACCTGTCAGTTTCAGGATTCTTTGTTTATCCTCTCTTATAAGATCCGGGTAATTTACCTTAAAAAGCAGGAGACCTATACCATTATTAATATTTTCATTCATAAGCTTCATGACATAGGACATATATATCTTGTCCTGCACTCCGGAATAATTCACAAGGCTGTCAATTAATTCCTTAGGCATTCCTTTCTTGCTTTTTTCTGAATACAGTTCCAATTGGATAGAATCATAAGAATGTTTTCTTTCTTTCCAACTCTGAAGGATATTGTTCAGTCGGGTACCTTCACCATTACTGTTCCGTGACAAAGTAACACTCAAATTTCCGGCTTCAAGAACAACTACAAGATCTTCAATAATATCCGGAAATCTTGCCGGGACTCTTAATATTTTAACACAAAGTGAATCAGCTTCTTTTTCAAAATGGAATGTGCCGTCGACAATAAATGTCGAATCCACGTTTCATGAAATAGGTCCATCGATGGCAACCAGGTAAATTTTAGAACCATTGAATGTCGAATCAGGAACTGACCCTTCAACTTTAAAAATCTCCTTCTTTGTGCAGGAAGCTAATAACAGGAGTGAAAAGAGAAAAAGATAGATTCTGTTCATAAGAATATTTTTCTGCAAAGCTACTTTAACAGGTCTAAACTGCAAAATGACCAGTAAATAATAATTATAAAAAAGGCCATCCGGAGATGGCCTTTCTATCAATAAGGACTACTTTGCTTTTGGCACAAATAACCAGAAAAAGGCTTCACCCCAGTCCCCTGTTACACCTGGGTCAGGAGAGGCTAGAACCAGTTCGTTGGCATTGAGTTTAAGAACATAGAATGTCTCAGCAACTGCATTACCATTATTAACATAAATTCCTTTAAGAACTGTAGTGTTAGCGGTAGTCAGTTTTCCTATATCCCATCCTGGTTTCAGGATTTCACCCATTTTAAGATCAAATGTTCCTTTTATGATGCCGGCCTTTGGAGTAGAGGCAGCGTTTAGTGTAAGATTACGGCCGCCGTTAAGGTCGAATGTCATCTCATCATTTCCAGTAGGTCCAAGTTCAGTCTTACTTTGTCCCCACCAGTCTGGTCCCATACTTCCTTTAAAACCACCATTACCCCATGTCTTTGTTAATGCGGCATTCCAAACCCAGGTTTTACCGAGTGTCATGTTTGTCAGCATTTGCCATTCAGGCTCCTGAAAAGCAGTTGGATCTGATTTTGTAACAGTTACTGTTTTTGTATCAGTTACTAAACATCCGGCTGTTGTTGCCGTGACATTTATCGTATAAATTCCCGGAACCTGCATCCTTACAGTATCATGCTGTTTACGGGTTACACCCCAGCCATAATCCCATGAGAACATAACTCCTGGTGTTTTATTCTCAAGGTAGAGTATGTAATCATTGGAAGCGTCATTTGTTATAGAATAATTGAAATCAGTTGCAGGAACAACTGGTCCTGCCACTTGCCTGTCTTCTATTGGAGTACATGCACCAATCAGAAAAACAATTCCTCCCACCAAATACAAAATTTTCTTTTTCATAAATTTTCCTCCTTTGGTTTTACTAACGTGATGTAAAAGTATATAAAGGTGCAGTACCGGTTTCCCAGCCAGTATTCTGTACCAATATTCCATTTGAAAGCTGAATTTCCTTGTTGGGTATCTGAAGAAATCCTCCGGTTTCCGGCCGGAAACTGACACCTTTCTTCACTCCAGCCACTCCATTATTTATTGTCGCTACGCCATTCTTGCTTTCCAGGATAGCTTGTACTGAAGCGAGATTGCTCTTTCCTGCCCAGCGAAGCAGATCGTAATAGCGTACTCCTTCGAATGCCAGCTCATAACGCCGTTCTGCTTTTAGGGCATCGAGCGAATAGGCAACAGGAGCTAAACCAACCCGGGTTCTAACCAGGTTCATTCCAGCAGCAGTCTGTGTTAATTCTGAATGCATTAACAGCACATCGGCAAAACGAATCAGAACTATGTCCTGCATATTGTCGAGCTGGAAGTCATTTGTAGCACCATACAGATCAACACTGTAGTTATGCCAATTTTTAAGTTTTTTGGTGCAAAGATTAATTGGTGTGTATTTCTTCTGCCAGTATCCGGTTTCATCCATTTGCTTATCATGCAGATCGGTACCAAGGCTATAACTTTTACCATACCCTTCATTAGCTTCATCCCTAACATCAAGGATAGAACCTCTTTTACGGATATCACCATCAGGCCATGCACTCCATAGATTTTTGTTAACGGTTCCCATTCCCCAGCCATTACCAACGACTCCTTCCGTATATGCTCTCCATCCAAAGAACACGTCCATCTGGTTACTGTAATAGATGCTTGTACCCCAGCCAGCAAAAGTTGAGAATTTCAGTGCAAACATGGTCTCCTTATTTGTACCGTCTTCAGTATACCAATTTAAGTTATTATCATTAGCAAACTTGTAAGAGAGACTGTCAGAATGAGCAGCAGTTGCATAAGAATATGGCCATAAGTTCCTGAATTCAGGCATCAGTTGGTATCCGCTTTGGTCTCTACATTCCTCCAGCCAGGTAATAACCTCAGCTTTGGTAACGGTACCTCCCCCAACCAATGGGAGGTCAGTTGCTTCATAATATCCTGTATAGAAAAGGAACACACGTGCCATCAGCGCCTCTGCGATCCATCTGTTCGCACGACCAAGACTGGCATATTGTGAAGAACCATAAGGTACACTTGGGAAGGCTTCAATAGCTGATTTTAAATCAGTTGCAATCTGGGCATATAGCTCAGCTGCAGGAGCTTTCGGCAGGTTCTGTTGCATTGTTGCCAGAACGAGAGGAACCTCTCCCCACATGCGGGCCATATCAAAATAGAACATACCTCTCAGGAAGCGGGCCTGCCCTTCAATATTCCCTTTAGCTGCAGCGCTTGCCCATAGGGGTTTGTCAATATTCTCAAGGATCATATTGCAGCGGAAAATACCGCGATAATAACGTACCCATGCACCTTCGTACATATCTGAACCGGTAATTTTAAAATCACAGATTGCTCTTGGATCCAGGTCATTATCACCACCTCCCCCAAATCGTTCATCTGACATCAGTTCCGATATAGCAAACGGATATGAGCTAAGGATCGAGCCTTCAGGTACGGAAACCATAGTAACATACGCGGCCGTAAGTGCCTGATCCATATCACCAGGTGTCTTATAGAAGTCGGTGTTCGTTTTCGATGTAAGCGGAGCCGTATCAAGAAAACTTTCAGTGCATCCGGCAAACATAACAACAATAAGTACTAATAAAAATATCTTTTTCATATTCTTCATCATTTTAGAATTTTAAACTTGCGCCTAACAGTATGGTTCGTGGTGAAGGATAATATCCAATATCAATCCCTTTTGCCCAGCTATCTGTACCTCCACTGCTACCGATTTCCGGATCCATACCGGAATACTTTGTGAAGGTATAAAGGTTCTGAAGGGTCACAAAAAATCTGGCCTGTGCAAGCGGGATAGCACGTATAAGCTTTTTAAGATCATAACCCAATGTAACATTACTTAACCTCAGATAATCTGCATTTTCAATAAATATGTCAGAGTTATACTGCCAGTTAATAGAAGAACCATAAGTCAGTCGGGGGTACTTATTTGATGATCCTTCACCATGCCAGCGGTTGAAAATATCTGTTGTGTAGTTCATCTGAGGACTATCTGCCCACCTTCTCCAACTGCGTGCTATCTGCTGCCCGAAAGCGCCGTTAGCCATGCATGAGAGATCAAATCCTTTGAAAGCGACCGAAAGATTTATGCCAAGAATAACCTTAGGGTTAGGATCACCTATCATTACTTTATCTTTATAGTCGATCTGGCCATTGCCATCTGTGTCGACAAACTTAAGATCACCGGCAACTGCAGTTGGCATAATTACTTTCCCGGCTGAATTCGTGTAAGAAGCAACTTCAGCATCAGTCTGGAAAACGCCAAGAGTTTTGTATCCCCAGAAATAACCTATGGGGAATCCGACCTGTGCACGGTAAAGCTCTTCAGTTCCCTGTCCGAGAACATTACCCTGCCCATGGAAGATTCCTTCATTGTTAGCTATACGGGTTACTTTATTCTGGTTATATGAAGCGTTGACATTGGCTGAATATGTAAAATCTCCTGCACGATCGTTCCATGTCAATGAAAGCTCAACACCTTTATTGGTAACATCGCCTCCGTTGATATACGGAGAGCCTGTTCCATATGAGGCAAGAGCCGAAGGATTAACCAGCCAGTCAAAAGTTGTTCTGTTGTACCAGTCGAATTCAACATTTAATTTGCTTCTCAGAAAACGGGCATCAAATCCCAGGTCCAGCTGATCGGATGTTTCCCAGGTTACATTAACGTTTGGAAGAATATCCGGATAAGCTCCTGTGGAGACTAATCCTTTATCGCTTCCAAAGAAGTAATTAACATTTGCGAATGATATTGTTGCAAGGTACTGGAAAGGATTAATTGCCGCGTTTCCATTCTGACCCCAGCTTGCGCGTAATTTCAAAAAGTCGAGTTTCCCTTTCAGGTTCTGGAGGAAGGGTTCTTCGCTGAGCACCCATCCTGCTGAAAATGATGGGAAATAGCCCCATCTTTTTCCTTTGGCAAAATTCGAGGAACCGTCTGCACGTATAATTGCCGTAGCCATATATTTTTCCCTGAATGAATAGGAAAGACGTCCAAAATAAGAAAGGATTCCACCTTCGCCCCATGGGCTGCTGCCAAGGCTGGTTTTGCCGTCGGAATATATTATAGGAGTGTTATTCAGGTAAGCATGATTAAGATCAGAGAACAGTGAGTTTTGATTAGAACCGTTAATTGATTCACCGAGACCCGATTTTACTGCCTCTGTACCTACGAGGGCTATAAAAGAATGGTCACTGCCAAGTCTGAAGTTATATGTTAAAGTGTTATTAAATGTCCAGTCGTACCCTGAACTCAAACTATGGTTGACAGCATCATTGGTCCTGAATGAAGTTGTGCTCAGATTATAAATCGGAGTGTAGCTTCTGTATGAACTTGCAGACATATTGTAACCGAATGTACTTCTAAATACCAGGTTTCTGATGGGCTGCAGTTCAAAATAAATACTGCCGTTTAAATTATAGTTCTTACTTTCATTCTGCCCACGATTATAAACCATTGAAGCAATAGGGTTTGCTTCCTGTTGGTTCCATGGAATTGCATAATGGTAAGGGTATGCCAGGTCTGTATTATCTGTTGCATACATCGGAAGGAAGGGGCTGGTACCAATTGCACTGAAAACGTCGTTCCAGTATTGGTTGCCTGTTCCTATCCCGTTATTGTTTGAGGACATATACCGTAATGTTTCCCCAGCCTTCAGAACATCCCAGGTATTGGTTTTGTCTCTGATTATAGTGAAGTCGGAGTTTATACGGAATGTAAAGCGCTCATATTTCGATTCAACAGGATTTCCAATAATACCTGTCTGATTTGAATGAGACACTCCCATTGAATAAGTACTAAGTTCAGATCCTCCAAAAATGTTGATTGCATTACTTGAAATAGGTGCATTTTTTACGGTGAGCTGATCAAGCCAGTCGGTTCCTTTCCATGCACCAGACTGGATACTTGCCCAATCGGGCACCAGGCCTGCATAATCAAGAAGAGGCAGTCCGCTGTTAACTCTTGATTCGTTAAGCAAATTTGAATATTCCAAAGCATTCATCATAGGCAGTTTCTTGTACAAATTCTGCCATCCGAAGGTACCATCATAAGTTATATTTGCTTTAGCTCCGGCAACTGATTTAGCACCTTTCCTGGTTGTTACTAGTATAACGCCGTTTGCACCACGTGAACCATAGATTGCTGATGATGCAGCATCTTTGAGAACATCAATCGACTCAATGTCAGCTGATGACAGGTAATCGATATTTCCGCCCGGGACACCATCAATAACATACAGAGGCGCTGAGTTTCCGATCGTTCCCATACCGCGGATGTTTACTTTGAATCCTGAACCGGGTTGACCATCGGTTTTAATAATTGACAGACCGGGAGTTTGTCCCTGCAGAGCAGTCATGGGTGAAATTGTACTCAGCTTTTGAATGGCATCCCCTTTGACCTGTACAGTGGCGCCGGTTACCAGTTTCTTTTTTATAGATCCATAACCAACCACTACAACTTCGTCAATTTGGGTTACATTTTCCGCAAGGGTAATATTAATGACTGACTGGCCATTAATTGCTACTTCCTGGGATGCAAAACCGATAAAGGAAAATGACAACGTTGTACTTCCTGCTGGAACTGGCAACGCGTACTTCCCATCGACATTTGTCAGAGTACCGGCAGTAGTACCCTTCACAACGATTGTTACACCAGACATTGGCTGGCCACTCTGGTCAGTAACGACACCAGTAATTGTGATCTGAGCCATCAGACTCAGGTTAGCCAATAGTAACAAGATAAATAAAACATTTCGTTTAATCATAGTTTTGGATTTTAGGGTAATAATTACAAAATACTTAAATTTAAGATTTGGGCAAACAATAAACTATACGTCAGATTTAGATTGCTTCAAATTTAAAGCTATCTTTTAATCAGAAACAGTATGAAATGTTTAAGTTTTAGGGGTCAATTGAGTTTTATTGCTGTTTTAACTTAAACTTAGCAGAATATCTTGATGGAAGCACACCAAACTCATTTTTAAAGTGTTTCCTAAAATATTTAGGATCATTGAACCCTACCTGAAAAGCTATCTCCGAAACATTCAGTTGACTTTTTTGAAGAAGCTGAGCAGCACGTTTCAACCGAAGTGTCCTTATAAATTCCAGGGGTGGTTTTCCTGTCAGTGTGAGTATCTTTTTATAAAGAAGTGTTCTGCTCATCCCTAAATCACGGCTTAACTCTTCAACAGTAAAGTCTGCTTTTGATATGTTTTTTTCAATCAGATCAAGAGCTTTACTAATAAACTGTTCATCAAGGGAGGTTATGGTAATGTCATGTGGTTCGATTTTCAGATTATTTCTGAAAACCTGCTTTAAATTTCTCCTTAAAGTAATAAGGTTACTGATCTTGGCCTCCAGTATCTGAAAATTAAACGGTTTGATAATATAATCATCAGCACCTGTTTCAAGGCCTTCAAATTGTTCCTCTTCTGTCGATCGTGCAGTCAGAAGTATGAGGGGAATATGACAAATATTCTTATCAGCTTTTACCCTTCGGCATAATTCTATCCCATCCATTCCCGGCATCATTATATCACTGATAATAAGATCGGGGACTATCTTCAGAATTATGGCAAGAGCTTCTTCCCCGTTTGCAGCTTCATAAACATTATATTGCTTCTGCAGGTTATCCTTGATATAAAACCGTAAATCATCATTGTCTTCTACTATCAGAAGTGTTGGTTTTTCTTCCGGGGTTTTATTTAAGTCTGTATCGTGAAACTGTGATGAAGATTTATAAGGATATTCAGAGTTATTACGACTTTGTAAATTATGTGTTACTATGGCTTTCCCGTTATCGGTGACAGGGAGACTAACTGTAAAGCAGCTTCCCTTGCCGGGTTCACTTTCAACAGTTATCTCACCATCATGTAGTTTAACAAATTCTTTCACAAGTGATAAACCAATGCCTGATCCCTGATCACCGGAAATTGCAGAATCAACCTGGTAAAAATTAATAAACAGATTGTCAATCTTGTCCACCGGAATGCCTATCCCGGTATCCTCAACCTTGATTATAAGATGTGAAAGTTTTGCGATATCTCCATCTTTGTCAGGCTGGTTACTTGCCCGGTCAGGCAAAATAGTTACAGTTACTTTCCCGTCAACAGGGGTGAATTTGAAGGCATTGGAGAGAAGGTTGAACATTATTTTTTCCAGTTTCTCTTTATCAAACAGTGTGTTCAACTCTTTAATATCAGAACGGAAAACAAGCTGAATATGTTTCTGCTCGGACAGGTCATTAAATGAAGAAACTGCCTCTTCAATAAAGGCAACTATATTCCCCAATGAAGGATTGTATCCGAACCCCTGCACCTCCATTTTCCTGAAATCGAGCAGTTGATTAACCATAAACAACAGTCTTTTTGCATTTTGCAGGATAAGATTCAGATATTTTTCTTCCGGCTTATTTTTCCATTGAATCATCAACTTTTCTACAGGAGAGAAAATTAAAGTAAGCGGTGTTCTGAATTCATGGGAAATATTTGTAAAGAATTTTATTTTCAAAGAATCAATCTCATGAATATGCAGCGATTCAATATATTCCTGTTCCAATTGCGTTTTCATTCTCTCCCGGGCCAGCGTCAGGTAACGAAGTAAGGCGAGCAAGGATAATATCAGGATGATGTAAGTAACATAAGCATACCAGCTTTTCCAGAATGGGGGAAGAATTTTTATTTTGAGGGTAATTGGTGTCTCATTCCATATTCCGTCTGAATTTGTGCCTTTTAACTTAAAAGTATAATTCCCATTCTCTAAGTTGGAAAAAGTTGCAAAGTTCTCCTTTCCTTCCGTGATGATCCATTTATCATTAAATCCTTCCATATTATAGGAATATCTGTTTTTTTCAGGGAAGAAATAATTAAGAGCAACAAAGTCAATGGTAAACGAGTTCTCCTTATATTTCAAGACAACTTTATCGGTATTGAAGATTGGCTTTTCAAGTAAAACCCTGTTATTGATTACTTCATTATACCTGACTATTTTATTATCTATTCTAAAGTTTGAAATAACCAGTTTTGAAGAGGAACTGTCTTCCTTTATTTCGAGAGGATAAAAAGCATTAAGGCCATCCGGTCCTCCAAACCAGAGTTCTCCGTCTCTTGTTTCAAGAGCAGCAGTTTCGTTAAATTCCTTTCCCTGCAAACCATCGCTCATGCCATAGTTTACAAATCGAAAAGAAAGAGAATCTTTCCCATCCGTTTTACTGACTATTAGTTTTGAGAGCCCATTTTTAGTGCTTAGCCAGAGATTTGAATTATTATCTTCCAGTATCCGGAGAACACTGTTTGAAGGTAATCCATCCGCTTCTCTGAAAACCCGGAAATTATCGTTTAGCTGGTCCATCAGGTTCAATCCATTATTTGTGCACACCCAAAACAAACCTCTGCTGTCTTTAAAAGTTGAAATAACATGGTCGTCACTAATGGAGGTTGCTGTTTCAGGAATGCTGTAATAGCATTCTGACCTGTTTTGTACGGGATCATAAAAGATCAGTCCGTGAGCAGAACTCAGCCAAAGATTATCATTCTCGTCTGTAGCAATGGAATTGATATAGTCGAAACATATAGGACTATTCTGTGTGTTAATACGTCTGAATTTACCTGTTCTGCGATCGAGGAGGTTCAAGCCGTTAGTAAGTGTGGCAATCCAGAGTTTTTTACGACTATCCTCACAGATACTCCAAACACGGTCATCCGAAATGGTGGCTAAATTGGATTCACTATAACGGAAAACTGAAAATTTCCCGTTTTCAGGATCCAGACAATTTAATCCGCCAAAATAGGTCCCAATCCAGATTTTTTGTTCAGAATCCTCAAAAACAGATACAATAATATTACTGCTCAGACCATTAGCTTTACCCGGCTTGGAAATATAATGTGTGAAATTATTGGTTTTCCTGTCGTAGTAGTTTAAACCGCCGCCATTAGTTCCAATCAGGATATTGCCTTTAATATCCTCAGTTATGCAATCAACATCATTATTACTTAGGCTGTTAGGATCAGTCGGGTAGTTTCTGAATAACCTGAATTTTCTGACATTCTTCTTATAGAAATCAACTCCCTTCTTTGATGTTCCTATCCATACAATACCTGATTCATCGCAATATAATGAGGTAAGACCATTACTTGAAAGTGCACCTTCGGCATAGGGCAGGTTGGTAATATTGGCAAGACTAAAATCTCCCTTATCAATTATGAAAACACCATTACCGTCAGTGGTAACCCAGATGAGGTTGTCAATATCCTGGCCAATCCCGTTAATTTGCAATTTTGTGAAGACTGTTCCATGTTTTTTTTGAAAATCAATATCCCAGGACTTTTCCCTGATATTGAAGAGGTAAAGACCATTCAGGTCGGCTACCCATAAAATATTTGTATTATCAACAAATAATTTTTCAATACTTGCTTTTCTGCCGTTCTCATCCCTGAAAGACTCAAATTTTTCGAACGCGTTTGAACGCTGATTGTATTTTATAATAAATCCATTTATGGTTCCGATCCAGTACGAACCGGTCTTATCATAAGTAATTGTAGTAATATTATTTATCGGAGAAGAGCACGATTGTTCATCAATCAGAATATGCCTGAAGGTGTTGCTTTTCTTATTGAAAATGAATAATCCGTTATGCGTTCCTATCAATACATTACCTTCGTGATCAGTAGCCATAGCTGTTATATATCCAACGTCCTGACATAACAGCGGGGCTGAAGGCAGTAGGTTTACCTTTCTGAATTTATAGGTCTCACAATTAAGAATACTGACGCCACCTCCTGTACCAACCCACAGATTACCATCACTGTCCCCAGTGATTGCATTTACGGCATTATCAGAGATTCCTGTTGAATCTGAAATACTCTTCTGAAAAAGCTCAAATTTGTATCCGTCAAATCTATTAAGTCCACTATTTGTGCCAAACCAGATAAATCCCTTTAAATCTTTGTAAATACATTTTATCCAATTTTCTGATAGTCCGTTATTTACATCGAGATGAGAAAATACAACCCTGTTGTCCTGCGGATATAGCAACGAGGTGATAAAAGCAGAAAAAAAAGAAACTAAAAGCACTCTCTTTATTAACTTTCTGATATATGTTTCCTGATTATTTTTTTTCTGGAAGACTAGCCTATGTATCATGGGTTTTCTCATAATCAATCATTTTGAAAATAAAAAACCGGAATGGAAGATAAATCCCTTTTGTCCTCTAAAAATACTCAAACCAATCGGATTTTGCATAGAAGCTGGTCGTCGCGACCACTTGCTACAAATGATATCCCTGCAATTATTTTTATTCTACAATCCATTCGTATATTCCGCTGGCGAAATCTTTATTTAATTTAACCTTTATTTTGACTGCTGTTGTTTTAACAGGATTAAATAATAGCGAATCCCATCCGTCCTTTGTTACTTTATACGGAGTTTTAGCGCTTACAGATTCCCATATATTTCCATTCAGGTATAGAATTTCCCATGAATCGGGTATCCTGCAACCGCCATCAGGCCCATCGTCAAACCAATAGACCTTAGTTTTAGAAATGATTTCAGGTTTATTAAAATCATACTCAACCCATTCCAATTTGTCCTTGTCAGGCCACCAATGATAATATAAAACTGAATGATCATTCGAATTTGCCGGTTCTGCCTGATCATTTACTGCAGATAATTCTTTTGTAATTTTGCTTGCTCTTACTTTACTCCTGTTAGCAATGGTCGGAGCAGGTAATGGATGAGACGACTTAGTGGATGTAGGGAACCAGACCATCATCTGTCCTGCGCCACGATTATTCCACAAAGCATACGGAATTAGCTTTACAGGTTCTGTGCCGAGCATCACTACTTTACCATTGAGAGTCTTCTTTGTCTGAACACCGGATGTTTCAATTACCTGTGTTCCTTCAAGAAGCGAGGGTTCGAATTCAGTTGTGAAAGGAGCATCCTTTTTTATGACTAAATCCAGCACATTTCCCGTATTGTTCTCTGGCCATTCAGCACAGTAAATAACCGGACCTCTCTGAAAAGCGATCTTATCCATGTCTTCTTTTACTCTGGCGTCAGCAACAACTTTGCGGACCGGCATAGGAAACTCAACTTCAACTTTATCACCCGATTTCCATTTTCTTGAAACTAAAGCATATCCATCTGCAAGATTAAGATCAGTAACTTTCCCGTTGATAAAAATTTTTACCGGTTCAGTATCCTGGTCAGTAAATTTATAGAGCTCCCCTGGCTGAGCTTCGTTTTGAGCCCATCCGGGAATCCTGATCTTAAGAATGAACTTCCCGTTTGTCTCCGGATTAACAGTTAATTCAACCTTCCCGTCCCACGGGAAATTTGCTTTTTGAGATATCCTGACCTTTCTTTTACCAATGTTGATATCCGCTTCGTTGGAGATGAACAAATTTACATAGAGTTCTTTATCTGTCACAGCATAAATATACCCTGGAATGGCAGGAACAAACCGGGCAACATTCGAAGGGCAGCAGGCACAGCCAAACCAGGCCTGTCGTTGATGCTGTCCATTGGATTCCAGTGGATTAGGATAGAAAAATCTGTCAGCTGATAAAGACACGCCTGAAAGCATAGAATTATAAAGTGTTTTTTCGAGGATATCAATATATTTCGACTGACCATGCAGGAGAAAGAGCCTTTGATTGAAGAAAATATCGCCGATTGAGGCGCAGGTTTCACAATAAGCTGACATATTAGGCAATATATAAGGATCGGCAAATCCTTCATTCCCTCCTGTTGCTCCAATCCCCCCGGTCAGATACATTTTCCCGTAAACCAGGTTTTCCCATATTTTAGTAATTGCATTCAGATAAGCAGAATCATTTTCAATAGCAGCAATGTCTGCCATCCCGGAATACATATAAGTAGCTCTGACAGAATGCCCGACAGCTTCGGTCTGGTCAACAGGTCTCAGATTAGCCTGATTGTACGACCGTCCCTTTGGGCCCCGGATATCCAGAAAAAACCTTGCCAGATCAAGATACTTTTTATCACCGGTAACTCTGTAAAGTTTCACAAGTCCCATTTCAATTACCTGGTGACCCGGATACACCTTAATCCTGTCATAGCCAAAATCCTTGTTGACAAGGTCGGCAGATTTTAATGCTATATCAAGCAGAGTTCTTTTACCCGTGGCCTGGTAGTGTGCTACAGCAGCTTCATAGAGATGCCCCAGATTATAAAGTTCGTGGCTCAGCACTGAATCCATTTCCCATCTGTTTTTACCTGCCCACTCATGAAGTCCTTTTCCACCATGTTTCTCTGCAATTGTACGGTTGGTATAAAGATATCCGTCCGGTTCCTGAGCAAGACCTATCTTTTTTATAAGGGTATCGAGATAGACCTCAAGTTTCGGATCGGGAAATGTCTGAAGGGAATAGCTGGCTCCTTCAATTATCTTGTAAACGTCCGAATCGTCGAAAGGGTAGATTGTCTGGAATTTTCCTGTATCACGACCTGCAGCAATTTCAAAATTTTTCACTCTCCCGGTTGATTCACAAAATCCAAAGGCAATAGGAATTGTTACTGAGGCATTCTTTTTTATCCTTGGAGCCCAGAAATTATCGGTAAGTTTAACTGCCGTAAATGGCACAGGCTGAATTGGATAATCTGCTCCCGTTGAAGATTTTTTAGAGCATCCTGAAAACAAAACAAATAAACCTGAAATTGTAAAAAGAAC
>Ga0209746_1000986_pt1 | contig 13951 bp, 13 predicted proteins | sample BarGraNGADG00211_3_FD_184496 | JGI IMG/M metagenome (GOLD analysis project Ga0209746, IMG submission 184496) | Arctic peat soil microbial communities from Barrow, Alaska - Barrow Graham LP Ref core NGADG0011-211 (SPAdes) (version 2) | ecosystem: Environmental > Terrestrial > Soil > Wetlands >... | reverse complement strand
CGCGCCATCTCGCTCGCCAACATGACCAACGTGAAACTCTCCGGCATCCACGTCACCGGTTTCGCCGGCCCGCTCATCACGACGGAAAATGTCAAGGGCATCGGCCTCGACGATTCCGCCGCGAAGTGAAAGCGGCGGTGAACCGCACGCAGTCCAGACGCTTCGCGCAGTTCGTGAATCGTCTGGCAAGCGCGAAGCGTCTGGACGGCGGTTGCTTCAGCCCCGCTTTTTCCCGCCACGCGAGACTATTTGACTTCTGTGTTCCCTCGGTTTGCTCCGGTTAAATCTTTTCAGGCGGATGCGCCTTCGCCCATTTCGCGTAATGCTCCAAAACCCGTTTCGGCGTGTCGCGATACCAGCCGTAGCCCTGGCGCCGCTCGCGGGAAATTTCATTTACGTCGTCGTGAATCGTCAGGTCGCGGTCGCCAAAAATCGGACGGTCCGTGCCCACCTCGTAATAACGCGCCCAGATCGGCCCGCTGCCCGGCGCATCCACGAGCTTGCGGCTTTCACTGCCGACGACGCGGAAAGCCTTGCCCTCGATTTTCGTTTTTTCAAACCACGCCGCCGCCGCGTGAACGGCGGCGACCTCCTTTGAATTTGGTTCCGGCAGTTGCATCAGGAACAAAACAATCGTTCCGCTTTCGCCCGACGATTGCGACGGCATTTCGTAATTCCGCGCCGAAGCCGGCTGCAACGTGAGCGCATCATGCTGCTGGCCCCAAACCGTGCGCCGGCCGTCCACGACAATCTGCGCGGCGAGAATGCAATTCACTCCGCGCTTCCAACTCGCATCCGCTTTCGCGCGTAATTCCGGCGGCACAAAAACAAATTCATTTTGTCCGGCGGAAACGTCGCGCAAAAATTCGATGACGTGCAGCATCGCGTCGTCGTTGAAAGTGATCGCGTCGTGGTAGCCGCCCTGCAACGGCCAGACCTGCGGCCAGCCGCCGTTCGGAAACTGCGCGGCAAAAACGTAGTCCAGCCCGTGCAAAAATGCCGCACACAACGATGTGTTATTCGTGCCGGTGGCGGCGGCCTTTGCCAGAAACCGCAACTCCGTCGTCGTCGCGTCGTTGTCAAACGTGCCGACATAACTCCAGCGCTCGTCTTGCGGCCGGTCAAAATCGTTGGTGCTGAGAAAAAGCGAGCCGCTGAGCGCGCCGAACATTTCGCCCGCCGCACGGCGGTGTTTGGTGAAATCCGTGTTTTTGCACCAGCCGCCGGCCGGCGTTTGGAACGAGACGAGGTTGTCCGCGATTCGCCGCGCTTCCGCGCCGCCATACCACGTCGCCGGATTATTCAAGTCAATGCCCTTGGCGTTGCCGGTTTTCGGCGGCTCGGTGTTCTGTTTCACGCCGTGCTCCTTCATTTCCGCGCGCAAAAAATTCTGGTCAGCCTGCCGCTGCCGCACCGAGTTTTCCAGATAATTTTTCCACGCGGGCAGCGTGGCCACCCGCTCCGCCGTCAGCGGGGTCGCTGGAACATTCGTGCCGATGACCGCGCCGGAAACCTTCAAGACAGTGCAAAAGGATGCGATGAGAAAAAATGCCGGGTTGGATTTCATTGCTGGTAGAGACGCTTGCGCCCTGCGCGGAGTTTCACGGAATGACCACGCGCAATTTTTGACGCTCAACGGAAAATGTCGCCGGCAGGTTTCCGACCCATTCGCCATCCAGTTCAAACGCGGCGGGGGTTTCGCTCGTCAGATCAAATTTTTCCGCGCGCAACCGGTGGACAACGCGTTCAGGCAGTTTTTTTCGCAGCAGAAAACCCGGCGCGCAGCGCAGTAGTGTCCATAGGTTCACGCGCGGAAAAATGCAGGCGTCGAGCAGGCCATTGCAATAATCCGCCGCCGGAAAAACTTTAAACCGGCCGCCGTAGAGTTTTCCGTTGCCGATCAAAACCAGTTCCCCTGACCATTCTTGGCCGTTGGCGCGCACAGAAATTTTCGGCTGGCGTTCGGAGAGCGCCTGAAATCTGGCGATGATATACGCGAGCGGCCCGATTTTTTTCTTGAGCTGCCAGCTCACCAGTTCAATTGCCCGCGCATCCAGGCCGGCCCCGGCGAGCTGGATAAAATAACGCCGTTCCGTCTTGCCGTTTGCGGAAAATTCAACGCGCGGCAGGTCAATTTTCATTTCGCGCCCGCGTTGCAAAATTTCCCAGGCGGCGGGAATCTGTGCCGGAATTTTCAGCTCCTTGGCGAACACATTCACCGTGCCGAGCGGCAGCACACCGAGCCGGGAGCGCGTCAATCCGTCCGGCGCGTCGCCGATGCCGTTCAAAACCTCGTTGACCGTGCCGTCGCCGCCAGCGGCCACAATCAGTTCAAAATTTTCGGCCACAGCTTGAGTGGCCAGCCGCCGCGCGTCGCTGGGGCCGGCGGTGGGCTTCAACGTGCATTGCGTTGAGACGCCGTCGAGCCAGCGGCGGAAGTGCCGGGCCTTGTTGCCGCGCGCGGCGGGATTGAAGATGACACAGGTTCGCACACGCAAATGATTTTGTTTTCGCACCGATAGTCGAGGAGAAAGCGTTCACGTCATAATCTTAATCGTCATCTTAATCCTAATCGCTTCCCCAAGCCGATTAGGATTACGAGCAAGATTAGGATTAAGACACGGCCAAGCAAGCCGCCGGCTTGCGCTGCGCCGACATTTTTCGGACAATGCCAGCATGAACGAAGTTCCCGAATGGAAAATTCCCAAGTGGATATTTTTGTTGAGCAATGCCGTTTTGCTCGCCGTCGCCGCCGCCGTGATTTACAAAGCCGCGCATCCGATTTCGCAGACGGAAATCATCGCTGCCACCGCCTGCGTCGCGCTCGGCGCGGTGCTCGGCTGCCTGCCGTTTATCCTGGATTATCGCGCGACGGGCAAACTGATTGAAGTTCATGCCGTCGGCGAAGTTTCTGAAAAAATCCAGGATTTGAAACGCCTCGCCGCGCAGGTTTCCACCGCCACCGACCAGTGGGCGCGCGTCCAGGAAGTCACGCAGGACGGCGCTAAAAAGACCGTTGCGGCGGCGAACGAAATTTCCGAGCGCATAACCACGGAGATCCGCGAGTTCAATGAATTTCAGGTCAAGCTCAACGACACCGAGAAGGGCGCGCTGCGGCTTGAAGTCGAAAAACTTCGCCGCACCGAGGGCGAATGGCTGCAAGTCGTCGCGCGCATCCTCGACCACATTTTTGCGCTGCACACCGCCGCCGCGCGTTCCGGCCAGCCGGAACTCGCCGAGCAGATCGGCAATTTTCAAAACGCCTGCCGCGATGCCGCGCGCCGCGTCGGCCTCACGCCGTTTGTTGCCGAACCGGGTGAATCATTTGACCAGGAACGTCACCGCGCCCACGGCGTGGAAAATCCGCCCGCTGCTGCCGTCGTCGCCGAAACGCTCGCGCCGGGCCTGACGTTTCAAGGCCGCCTCATCCGCCCCGCGCTCGTGCGTCTGCACGATGCGAACGCGCCCGCAACCGGTCCTGTAAAAGAAACTGCGGAAACTGTGCCGGAAAAATCTGAAGCCGCCGCGCCCGACCAGCTCTCGCTCGAAGCTGATTAAACTTTCTCCGTCCGGCGCACGGCGAAAAAGTGCAGCGCGCGCAGCGTGATTTTGCGCGCAAAAATCTTTTCCAGCGCGGCGGCGTAAAGTTTCAACTGCGGCGTGTAGGTTTTGATTTTCTCCGGCAAATCATTTTTGCCAGCCTCGTCCGTCTTGAAATCCACCAGCCAGATTTCCTGCGGCAGCAGCACGACCAGATCCGCCACGCCCTGCACGACGACGAACTCGTCCGCAAGTGTCGTGTCGGTTTTGCCGCCGGTGATTTCTGCAATCTCCGCCGGACTGAATCGCGCGGTGAACGGCAGTTCGCGCCGCACCTTTTCTGCGTTCACCCGAATTTTTTCGCCGAGGTCTGAATCCCAAAATGCCGCCAGCGCGTCCAGATCCAAAACCGCGCGTTCGTCCGCCGACAAATAATTTTCCCGCACCAGCCGTTCCGCCTCCGCCGCGAGGCTGCTGGTTTTCTCCAGCGCAATGTGCTGAAGAAATTTGTGGTGCGCCGCGCCGGCTTCCGCTGCGTTCAATTTCCGATTTCCGATTTCCGATTTCCGATTTTTCGCCGCGAACTTTGACCGCACGAATACTGGTTCCGCCTCGTCATCCGATTCTTCCGCCGCGCGCCGCAACTCCGTGACCGACGACTTTGCCTTCCGTCTCGTGGCGGCTTGATTTGGATATTCCCAGATCAAAACCGCGTGCAGTTTTTCCGCCGTCGCGTCGTCGAGTGTTTCCAGTTGGTGGGGCGAGCGTCCCCGCGAGCCGGGTTGACCATCCACTAGAATCGGCTCGCCGGGAATCTCGCCCCACCCATTAGCCAGTTCCTCATCTTCGACAAATCGCCAGCGCAGATGCGGGGTTTCGCCATTCTTGGAATCCGCGCCGCCCGCATTTTGCGCGAACCGCAAACCCAGCCAGTCGGCAAAACTGTTTGCGTCCGCAATTTTTTGCGGCGTCACCGGTTCCGGTTGCGACCAGAGTGTCTCCCATTTTTTCTCCGTGATCGTCGCCGACAAAACCAGCGTGTCCCGCGCTCGCGTCAACGCAACATAAAGCAGGCGCAGTTCTTCACCGCGCAGTTCGCGCTTTTGCCGCCGCTGCGCGAGCCAGTGAGGCAAACTCGGATAACGCCGTCCGCTTAATGGCGGTTTCACTTTCGGACACAGCCCGAACTCCTCGTCAAAAATGACTTCGCCGTGCTGATCCTGTTCGTTAAATTGTTTTGCCAAATCCGGCAGCACGACGACGGGAAATTCCTGGCCCTTGCTTTGATGAATGCTCATTAACTGAACCGCTGTTGTTGCAGGATCAATGGAAACTTCCGGCACCGCTTCCGCCTACTGCTGCGCCGCGATGAATTTGAGAAAGCGGAAAAGCCCCTGTCGCAGGAACTGGTCGAACGATTGTGCAAGATCCAGGAATCGTTCAATGTTCGCGGCCCGTTGTGCGGCGCGCGGCTGCGCCCGCAGCCAGTCCGCATAAAGCGTTTCCGCCAGCACCGCCTCCAGACATTCCGAGAGCGAATTCTGTTTCGCCAGTTTCCGCCAGCGCGAAAACCGTTCGAGAAATTTTGGAATCTTTTCCGCCGCCCCATTTTTAATTTTTAATTTTTCATTTTGAATTCGGTTGAGCGCCGTCCAAAAATGTCCTTTCGTCGTCAGCCGGATTTCCACGAGTTCGTCCAGCGACAGGCCGACGAGCGGCGAGCGCAGCACCGCGATGCACGGCATGTCCTGCAACGGATTGTCGAGCAGTTGCAGCAGGCTCAAGAGGTCGAGGATTTCCGCGCTCTCAAAAAATCCGCCGCGCGCCACGGACAACGGCACCCCGGCGCGCTCAAATTCCTTCGCATAGACTTCCGACTTGCCGCGCGGCGAACGCAGCAGCACCGCCACATCGCCAAACTGCGCGGGACGAAATGAATCTATTTTTTCATCCCAGATTTCGTGTTGCTCCGCGACAAGCTGTTTCAAACGCTGCGCAATCAGCCGGGCTTCCTTCGTCGTCTCGTCGAGATCGGCCAGGTCGCCGTTCTCGTCGTCGGAAATTTCGCCCGCTTTTTTCTTCGTGCGCAACAGCAGCTCCACGCGTGGCGGCGGGTTTTTGGCGACGCCGAGATTCACACGCTTTTCCGGCGTGCCGAATTTTAATTGTGCGTCTGCATCGTAAGCCACGCCGCCGATTTCCTCGCGTAAAACAAGGCTGAAAACGGAATTCGCAAAATTCAAAAGTCCTTCACGGCTGCGGAAATTTTCGGCGAGCGGAATGACCTGGCTATTTTTGCCGCGCCAGTTCTTCGAGTAGTCGCGGAAGATTTTTGGATCCGCGAGGCGGAAGCGGTAGATACTCTGCTTCACGTCGCCGACGAGAAAACGGTTGGCGTCCGCGCCGTCGCGGGAAAGCGCGGCGATGATTTTGTCCTGCGCGGCGTTGATGTCCTGATACTCGTCCACGAAGACGAATTTCAGTTTGCCGCGCCACATTTCAGCGACGGCGGTCGGTTGGTCGGCGGAAAAATCCCAGAGTAGTTTTAGCGCGAACTGTTCGAGGTCGTGAAAATCGAGAACGCCATCGGCAAGTTTGCGCTTGGCGAATTTTTCGGCGAATTCCTGTGCGAGCCGTAGCAAAGTTTCCATGTGGCCGCGAACCCAGCTCCAATCTTCGGCGAGTGGGTCGTTGCCATTTTTGATGGGAGCGAGTGCGACGAGAAACGCGGCTTGGTCAAACAAATCTTCCAATGGCTCGCGCAGCTTGGTGAATTTGCCTTTGGGAAAATTCTCTTTGCCATCGGCGGAGACAATTTGTTCCAGAACTTCCGCCGCGAGTTCGCGCGTGAATTGGGGAGCGCACGCGCCGCGCGTGCGGTTCGACGCGCCCTCGCGTCGAACGTCGGCGACGGGGGCGTCGCCGACTGCACCCGGGGCGGGTGCGCTCCCCAAGCGTGACAAATTGCCCGTCAATTCAGCGGCTTTTTCATTTTCGCCTTTCAGATTTTCCAAAACCGGCAGCCATTCGTCACGCCAATCTTCGATGGCAGCGAGCAGCCAGCGCTGCCAGTCGGCGGGCTCGGGGGCGGAGAATGTTTGGATTTGTTGCGCGAGCCAGCCGGCGGCATCGGGGCGGGTCTGCGAATAATTGTGCAGGCGCAAAATGAGCGCGCGGATTTTTTCGTCGCGGCCGCCGCCGTGGATTTGGATCAGGTTTTGGATGGCGAGGGAAAATTCGTCTTCACCGGCGTAGTGCGCTTGAAACTGTTCGTCCAGCGTTTCGTTGGCGAGCTGGCGGGCTTCGCCTTCGTCGAGGATGGCGAGCTGCGGGTCGAGGCCGAGTTCGTGGAAATGCTCGCGCACGAGGCGCAGGCAAAAGCTGTGGAGCGTGCCGATGTGCGCGATGTCGAAGAGCGCGAGCTGGCTGTGCCAGAAGTTGCGAGTTGGTGGTTGAGAGTTGAGAGAATCCTCCTGCGTCTTGGCTTCAATCGCGCGACGGAGGCGCTGGCGCATTTTGGCGGCGGCGGACTCGGTGAAGGTGACGATGAGCAGTTCGTCGAGCGACGCGCGTTCGCGGGCGAGGCAATCGAGGCAGCGGGCGACGAGCGTTTCGGTTTTGCCGGTGCCGGCACCGGCCATGACGAGGACGTTGCCGCGCGCGTCAACTGCCTGCTGTTGGGACAGCGTGAGCGAATCGTTTTGGGTGCGCGCGGATTCCATGTGCGGGCGCAGGCTAACATGCGGGCGGAACGTTCGGCAATTTTTACGCGAGCGGTTTGGGAAAGGTGTTGCGCGAAGAAAGCGAAGGGACAAAATTAATTTTTGCAGCCCATCTGCGGGTCAGCCGGCTGGCAACACGGTTTACCTGGTTTTGATCCGCAGAACGGTGAATGAGTGCTGGGTAAAAGTGTGCGTCAGGCGCGGGCCGTCCACATTCAAATCAGTTTCCACCGGTGCGACGTTGCGCGGTGCGTGAAATGAATTTCCTTCATTCAAACCGGCGCTGGTGAGCACGGTGGCTTTGACCTTGGGTTCAATGTCCGCAATGCCCTCAAGATTGATTTGCGTTTCGATGGCGGCGGCTCCGGGGTTGACCACTTTGAGGATGATTTCGCCGGCCTGGTCATCGCGGGTCGCACTGGCATAAAGGTTTTGAACGGCCGCCGTGGAGGTTTCGATGCCGCTTAATTTCACCGGCAGGACGGCGTCGCCACGGTTGCGGGCGAAGAGTTGCTGGACGTAATAATTCGGCGTGCCGTAAACGTGCAGGCTGTCCACCCAGATCAGGTCAGGCGTCCACTGCCACGCCTCCGCATTGCTGAACAGCGGCGCGTAACTCGCCAGGCACACCACGTCGGCGTTGCGTTCGAGGCCGGTCATGTAAGCGGCCTCGGCCAGCGCGCAGTCCAAGTTGTTTTTGTTCTTGGTGCTGACGATGGCCACGCTTTGGGCGGCGTATTCGCCCATGAAAACTTTCGGCCCGTTGCGGTCGTAATGGTCGTAACGATGTGTGTTGGCCAAAAACCAATCCGGTTTGGCGTAACAATGTTCGTCCACGATGTCCGCGTTCAACTCGCGCAATTTTGGCCAGGCGAATTTGAAACGTTCATCGTCCGGTGACGGCCCGGCGGCGGAAACCAGTTGAATTTCAGGATGCTTTTCCTTCAGCACGGTGGCGAACCGCGCATAACGGTCAATGTATTGCTGTCCCCATTGCTCGTTGCCGACACCAAGCATTTTCAGGTTGAACGGTCCGGGATGTCCCAGCGCCGCGCGTTTCGCGCCCCAAGTGCTGTTGGTCGGGCCGTTGGCGAATTCGATCAGGTCCAGCGCATCCTGAATGTAAGGGCCCAACTGGTCGAGCGGACAGAGTTCGCCGGAGTTGAACTGGCAGGCCATGCCGCAATTCAAAATCGGCAGCGGCTGCGCGCCGATGTCTTCGCATAATTGGAAGTATTCAAAGAAGCCGAGGCCGAACGACTGGAAATAATCCGGCGTGGGCCGGTGCAAAAATTCATAGTTCCAGCGGTTGATGAGCAGCTTGCGTTCTTCCACCGGGCCGATGGTGTTTTTCCACTGGTAACGTCGCTCCAGCACACTGCCTTCGACGATGCAGCCGCCGGGAAACCGCAGAAAGCCCGGCTTCATGTCCGCGAGCATTTGCACCATGTCCGCGCGCAAACCGCCGGGACGATTTTTCCAGGTGTGCTGCGGAAACAGCGAAACCATGTCAATGTCCACCGCGCCTTTGCCGTCAACCAGAACGCAAAGCCGCGCGTTCGCATCGGTGTCTTTGGGATGCAGCGCGGCGGTGACTTTTTTCCAGCCGGACGAAATTCCTTTCAACTGCACCGCGTCCAGCAATGTGCCGTCGGCTCCGTAAAGTTGCAGGCTCAAAGCGGGCGATCCCGACACGCCCCGGACTTGCGCGGAAAAATCATACGCTTCACCCTGGCGCAGGCCCAGGCCGCGAAAACCTTCGTTGGAAACGCCGAACGGGGCCGTGCCTTCGGACTGGAGGCGCAGGTAATGCGGGTTGGCGGCATTGAATGGCGCATCATCACGAACGGACAAATCACCCTTGGCGAGCGACGGGCTGATTTTCGTCCAGCCCATCAGCGGATCGGGAAATTCAAAGCCGCGATTTTTCACCAGCTCGGCGTAAAGCCCGCCGTCGGCACCGAAGTTGATGTCCTCAAAAAAAATGCCCCACATGGCGGGATTGATTTTCGCGCCCGGCTGGTCGCTCTGAATTTCAATGGTCACGGCGCTGGCGGCGGTGGCGAAAACCAGCGTGCCGGCAAGTAAAACGGTTTGCAGTTTCGGGTTCATGTTCTTTTCATAATGGTTTTGGGCGTTGAAATCAATTCCAGGTTTCGGGACAGAATCACCGGCGCAGGTGGAAAAATTGCGCGCTGTTGGTTTTGGGCAGCGCGAGCTGCCAGCGGTCGTTTGCGAGCGCGGGCGACGGCGTCACGGTGGACCAATTCGTGCCGGGCGCAAGCATGGAAATGGTTCCGGGCGCGAAGCCGGCCGCCCACGATGGCCACGACAGCATGAGGCTGGCGGGTGAGTTCGATTGCGTCAGCATCACCGGCAACGCGAGTGCGTCGGGGCCGAACTGATAGTCGGTCGCGATTTCTTCCGGCGTGAGCGGATCGTTTTGGATGCGTGGCGGTTCCATGCGGCGTTCGCAGGCTAACCGTGAAGGCAGGGAATGAAAAGCGGTTGACGCGAATTACGCTAATTGGCGCGAATTAAAATTCCGTTCGCGATAATTCGTGAAATTCGCGTCAAAGTTTTTTTGTCGCGGAGCGACGCGGGAATCAACCTGTGAAGCGGCCACGCCGATGACGACGAGATTCACACTTTAACTGAATTTTTATCCGTGTGTTTGGCGGCGGGTTCGCTTACAAATTTTTCATGGCAGAAAGTTTTCGGCTCAAAGACCAGCCGGTGAGCGAGCGGCCGCGCGAACGCCTCGTGGCGCGCGGGCCGGATGCACTGACGCACGCGGAGTTGATCGCGATCCTGCTGCGGACGGGCCTGCAAGGCGCGAACGTGGTGCAGGTGGCGCAAAAAATTTTACTGAAGTTCGGTTCGCTGAACGCGCTGGCGCTGGCGACGGTGGATGAATTGAAACAGATTGCCGGCGTCGGCCCGGACAAGGCGGCGACATTGGTGGCGGCGTTCGCGCTGGCGCGGCGGATGGAACAGGAGCGGCGCGAAGAATCGCCGGTGCTGGACAATCCGGCGACGGTCGTGAACTTCATGCGCGAAACGAACCGGCTGAAAAATGTGGAGTCGTTTCAGGCGCTGCTGCTGAATACGCGGAAGCGGTTGATCCGCGTGGAGGAAATTTCGCACGGCACGCTCGACACGATTCTGGTTCATCCGCGCGAGGTTTTTCGCGCGGCGATCGTGGCGAACGCGGCGGGAATTGTTCTGGTCCACAACCATCCGAGCGGCGATCCGACGCCGAGCGAGGCGGACATCAAAGTGACGCGGGATTTAATCCGCGCGGGGCAGCTTTTGAAAATCGAGGTGGTGGATCACGTCATCATCGGGCGCGCGACGGCGGAGCGGGCGAAGGATTATGCGTCATTGCGCGAGCTGGGATATTTTTATGCGTGAGCAGTGCGTTTCGTAATCGTAATCCTGCTCTTAATCTTAATCGGGTGGAGCGGAGATTAAGATTAGGATTACGATTAAGAGTAGGACTTGGTGTTGAAAGCCGCTTGCTTTCGCGGCGCGTTCCGCAATGATTTGAGCATGTTTTCCAGTAGCGTTAAACCCAATGGTCCGGTGACCTTGAACGAAGAACAAATCATGGCGTTGCACGGCGAACTGCGCAAGATGCGGCACGACGTGAACGGCCGGCTGGCGAACATCGTCGCCGCCGCCGAACTGATGCGGCTGCGCCCGGAATCTTCGGCGGAACGGTTGCAGTTGCTGCTGGAGCAGCCGCACAAGGCCGCTGAATCCATCGGCGAATTTTCGCGCCAGTTCGAGCAGAGGCTCGGCCTGTTCCGGGCGTGAACCCACCGGAGAAACGTTTGCATGGAACAACGGGCTGAAGCTGAACTCATCGCGGCGGTGCTCCAGGGCGACGCCGCGAGCTTCGAGCCGTTGATCCAGAAATATTCCCCCCGCGTTTTTTCCACCGCGCGCCGTTATGCGCGCCGCGAAAGCGAGATCGAGGACATCGTGCAGGAGGTCTGGCTCAAGGCGTTCCACAAGCTGAAAAGTTTTCGCGGCGAGGCGCCGTTTGAACATTGGCTGATGCGGCTGGCGGTGCGGACGTGTTATGATTTTTTGCGCGGACACCAGCGCAACCGCGAGTCGTCCTTCAGTGAAATTTCCGAGCCGGAGGAAGATTGGCTGGAGCGGTTCGTGGTGGATCCAAGCAGCGCGGTTGAGGATGCGGCCGCGGCAAAACTTCTGGTGGATCGCGTGCTGAAAAAACTTTCGCCGCCCGCCCGGCTGGTCATCACGCTGCTGGAAATCGAAGATCATTCCGTGAAGGAGATCGCCGGGATCACCGGCTGGTCGGTGCCGCTGGTGAAAGTCCGGGCGTTCCGCGCCCGGGCGGAGATGCGGAAGATCGTCGCGCGCATGGCGAGTGACAAGTATTTGTAACCCCAGGCGGCCTGTCTGCGTCAACGGAATTGAGAGTGTATGAACATCGTTGAACTCCAGAAAAAACTGATCGCCGCCGCCCGGCTGAACCCGCCGGACGACCGTGTGCCGTATGCGTTTGAGAAGCGCATCATGGCGCTCATCGCGTCGCGGGCCGTGGCCGACCACTGGGTGTTTTGGACGCGCGGACTGTGGCGCGCGGCGGCGTCATGCGTGGCGGTGGCCGTGGTGTGCGGCGTGGTCTCGCTGTTCACGCCGGTGCCGCCGGATAATGGCAAAGACCTGTCGCAGGATTTTGAAAACACGCTGCTGGCCTCGGTTGACCAGAGCGACGCCACCGCGCCGTGAATAACTGGAAGGTCATTTTTGCCACCGTCGTCATTTTCGGCGCGGGCGTCATCACGGGCGGTTTGCTGGTGAACTACGTCCAGCATTCGCGTCCGAAAGCAGCCCGTCATCCGGCGGCCACGGGTGAAGTTCATCCGGCGCTCACCAATCAGTTGCTGCGGCCGGCCGACGCGCCCAAGCCGCGTCTGCCGGAAGTTTTGAGCAAACAATTTTTGCAACGGCTGGACGAGGAATTGCATCTCGCAACGAACCAGCATGAGGCGATTCAAAAAATCATCGGTGACGGCCAGAATCAGATGCACAAGGTCATCCAAGATGCGCGGCTGGAAATCCGCGAAGTCCTCACGCCGGAACAGCTGAAGAAATTTGATGAACTGGTGAAACGCCCGGTTCACAAGCCCATCTTTGGCACGAATGCGCCGGCCGTTTTGCCGCCCGTGACCAACGCGCCGGCGATTTGAACCTCAATCAGCATCAATCACCGCGCTGATTTTCTTGCGCAACTCCTTGTTCACCGAATTCACCGAACGGTTCGCGTCCACGATTTCGAAGCCGTAAGTTTTTTGCAGCGTTTTGAAGGCGTTCTGCACCGCGGCCTGATATTTCAGGAAGCTGTCGAATACATCGCGAGAGAGGCCGAGGTCCATGCCGCTTTCCCAATAATCCAGCGTCGCATTTTTCGCGAGATTGCGCTGGACGAGTTCTTCCGGTTCGACGGACAGATAAAAAACTGCGTCCGGTTCGAGCGCGATGCCGTAAAGATTTTTCAACCATTTTTCGTCCATGCCGCGCACCATGTCGCGCGCCATCAGCGTATAAATGTAACGGTCGGCCAGCACGATGAATCCCGCCTTGAGCGCGGGCAGAATGATGTTTTCCAACTGGTCGGCGAAATCGGTCGCGTAAAAAAGTCCAAGCGTTGTGCGGCTCAAGACGTTTCCTTCCTGCGCTTTGTCGAGTTCGGCGCTGACGAGCGTGGAGCGTTTCAGGCCGACCTGCACGGTCGGACGGCCGCTCGTTTCGAGCCAGTTCACGAGTTCGACGATTTGCGTGGAACGGCCCGAACCGTCCGCGCCTTCAACGACGATTAATTTGCCGCCGAGTTCTTCGGGTTTGACGCGCGGAATGCCGTGGCCGTAAAAACGGCGGGATTTTTTGGTGCTCATGCGGCTTTGTCTTCTTCAAGTTCGTGAGTTTCGCGGTCGCCCGACAAGGACGGCGGCAACGGCAGCGGACTGCGGCGTTTGAATTTTTTCAAATCAATCCGTTCGCTGACGAGCTTGCGGACGATGACCTGTTGTTTCTCGATATTGACATTGGCGTCCATCGTGACGAAATCGAACTCCTTGCTCATCGCCAGGTATTGATCGAGGATGCGGCCCTGAAAAATTTTGAAACTTTCGTAGGGATCGGTCGAAAGCCGCAAATCCATGCCTGCCTCGAAAAATTTCAATTTTGGCCGGCCTTCCAGAATGCGGCTCAACGACACTTCCAAGTCCGCCTTGAAAAACATCGTGAGGTCGGGCCGCGCGGCGAAACTGTAATTGCCGCGCACCCAGTCGGGCGGGCAGCCGCGCGTCACGTCGCGCGCGAACGCCGTGAAAATATAGCGGTCACACAGCACGATGTAACCTGCGCGCAGCAACGGGACGAGATGCCGTTCGTAGCGGTCGGCAAAATCCGTCGCGTGAATCAGGCTGAACGTGGTCGGCGTGAGCAGTTCGCGTTTTTTGCCCTTGCTGGTGGCGGACTTGACGATTTTGGACGAGTTCCACTCGCTGAAATAGACCTTGATACCCTCGGCTTCGAGCCAGCGTTTGAGCAGATAAATCTGCGTGGACTTGCCCGAACCGTCGAGACCTTCGACGGCGATCAGCCGGCCCGGAAAATTTAATTCGGCAAATGATTTCATGCGTTGCGCT